>Ga0116149_1001980_pt1 | contig 23500 bp, 24 predicted proteins | sample AD_UKC057_MetaG_FD_89787 | JGI IMG/M metagenome (GOLD analysis project Ga0116149, IMG submission 89787) | Active sludge microbial communities of municipal wastewater-treating anaerobic digesters from USA - AD_UKC057_MetaG | ecosystem: Engineered > Bioreactor > Anaerobic > Digestate | place: USA... | reverse complement strand
GGCGGGCGACATGGACGCCATAGGGTCCACCGATATCGTGTTCCCGCTGAAAAAACGCAGGGCCAAACTGATCAAGTAAGCCTTCCCCGCGGCAGGCAGGCATCGGGAGATCCCATGAAAAGAAACCGGTTGATGCACATCCTCGCGGCGGTCGCGTGCGCCGCGGCCCTCTCGTCGTCATACGTGTATGGCATATACTCGCACATGAACCGCCTGTTCCCCTATCCCCAGCTCCTTGCGATCAAGAACCGTCTTTTTCCACTCTCCATAGGTTTCAAGGACACCTCGATGAAGACCGTTGTCCCGTGCGCGGCGGCCGGGAGCGGGAGAACGATGGTGGCGCTGGCGCTGGGACAGTCCAACACGGGCAATCACGGCGAGACCCTGCACCGGTCCCTCCGGCCGGTGATCAACTTATACCGCGGCCGCTGCTACCGGGCCGAGGACCCGCTCCTGGGCCCCACCGGCGACCGGGGCAGCGTCTGGACACGCCTGGGCGACCTGTTGATCGGCGCGGGACTGTACGACCGCGTGATCATCATACCGATCGGCGTGGGCTCCACTGCCATCGCGGACTGGGTTCCGGGAGGATACCTTCATCGCCGCGTGACGAACGCGATCGAGGAGGCCCGGCGCGCGGGCCTGGCCATTACCCACGTGTTCTGGATACAGGGCGGCTCCGAAAAACGGAGCAACGGCGACGCGGCGGTCAGGGAGCGGTACAAGAAGGACTTCCGGTCGCTGGTCCGGTCCCTGCGGGACAGGGGAGTGACCGCCCCGGCGTACGTGGCGATCGGGACCATCGGCATGGACGGGTTCAAGCCGGACATAGCGCGAGCGCAACGCGAGCTCGTCGACCCCGCGGCCGGGATCCTCGCCGGGCCCGACACGGACAGCCTGCACGCGGTGGAGGAAAACCGGTGGGAGGTCGTCCACTTTTCGCCCCTCGGCCTGGACCGGTGCGCCCGCGCCTGGCTCGACATCATACGAAAATCCGGCAGCGGAGCGGTTGTTCCCGGGCCATGATACGACTCGACGATATATCGCTCTTTTACCCCGGCCACCCGGTGAAGATTCTCGACTCCATATCCTGGCGGATCGGTCGCGGCGAGAAATGGGTGCTCTTTGGCCCCAACGGGTCGGGGAAAACAAAGCTCCTCGAGATCATAGCCGGCTACATCTACCCGAGCGCGGGAGAGGTAACGCGCTTCGGCATGCGCCAGGGTGAAAGCGACATACGCGACCTGCGGCTCCGCATCGGGTACGTGAGCACGCCGATGAGGGAGCGCTTCCCGGCCGGCGAGACCGTGACCGATGTCATACTGAGCGGCCCCCGTGCAAGCGTGGGCCTCTACGACGAGCCCTCCCCGGACGAGGTCGCGCGCGCCGGCCGCCTCCTTGAATCGGCCGGGCTCGCGGACAAGGGCCCGCGCCGCTTCGGCACGCTGTCCGACGGGGAGCGGCAGAAAATCCTGATGCTGCGGGCGATCATGCCCGAACCCGACCTGCTTTTACTCGACGAGCCGGCAATGGGCCTTGACCTCCCTGCGCGGGAGGGCCTGCTCTCGACCCTCGCTTCGCTCTGCGAAGGGAAAAGCACGTCTGTCGTGTACGTGACCCATTACACGGACGAGATCACGCCTTTATTCGAAAAGATCTTCATGATACAGCGGGGAAGGGCCTTCTACAGCGGGAGCATGGCAGATGGCCTCACCGGCGGGAACCTGTCCGGAATTTTCGGCACGCCGGTCGCGGTGATCCGCCGGAACGGCCGTTATTTCACCGCGCCCGTGTGAGGCGAGGCGCGATGTGTCACCGGCCCTTGTTAACGCCGGTTCTCTCCTCCGCAGCCCTGCCCTTCTCCTCCCACTCCTTCGCCTCGGGGTCCTTTTTCAGCGCGCTGTATATCTCGGACAGTGAGTAGCAGGCCTCGAAGTTGTCCGGGTTCAGCCCGACGGCTTTTTTCAGGCTCGAGATCGCCTGATCGATGCGGCGTTTCCTGCTCCCGGGGAGCTTCTGCGTGAAATAGATGTATCCTAAAAGCAGATACGCCTTCTCGAAATCCGGCTTCACGAAAGCGAGCCGCTCCAGCGCCTCAGCCGCGGGCGCGTAATCATTACTGCTGCGGCAGAGCTCGAACAGCCCCAGGTACGCCTCGATAAGCAGGGGGGCCTCGTCAATGGCCCGGCGGTAGAGCGCAGCCGCTTCCCGGTGCAGTCCGGCGTCCCGCGCTTCCCGCGCCCGGTCCAGCAGGCCGCCGGACACGAGCTTCGACTGCCGGTAGCTGGCCTGGAAATGGTGGTCCGCGGCGGCGCGGTCCCCCCGCGCGAGGTAAAATCGCACGAGAGCAGCGTTGCCCTTCACGTGCGAGGGGTCAATTTGCACGAGCCGCTTGAAATGACTGAAGGCTTCTTCTGCGTCACCGAAGCGCTCGCACAGCACCCCGGCGGCCATGTGAACATCGGGCTGCCGGTCGTTGACGGCAAGGGAGCGCCGGTAATACGAGAGGGCCCGGAACCCGTCCTCCTTCATGGAATAAATCTCCCCGAGGTAATTCGCGGCCTGGTAACACTGCGGGTTTATATCGAGGCACCGCTGGAAGCTATGGATCGCATACTCGAACATCTTGCCCCGGTACTGGACGCTCCCCTTTTCCAGGTAGTATTCCCATGTGTGCCGCTCGAACCCGGCCCCGCTCACATGGCCGATCACGGAAAAAAAGGTACAAAAAAATATTGCGTATTTTATTATTGACAATTTCCGCATATATATTAATTGTGTATCGTTTTTCAAGTGGTCAGGTAGCTCAGTCGGTAGAGCAGTGGACTGAAAATCCACGTGTCGACGGTTCGATTCCGCCCCTGACCACAGTTTTTCTTTCTTCACGCTGCACTACCATACCGAATTATCAAGCATTAAATACGCACCCCCGGTTCTCCATCCGGCAACCTCACGCAGCAGCGCTTCATTTATTCGACTTGTTGCATAACCATGTATGCGTCCTGAATCGAAATCTGTCATTCCGGCCGAAGCGCAGCGAAGTGCAGGAATGACAGACGGGTTTTGCTACAAGTCTGTTATATGAACGGGATAGATCGATGCTGCCGGTCCGGGGCGGTGACTATCACGACTCTCTTTTCCCTTCACCCTGCGCGGCGAGCTCCGCGAGGATGGTCCCGCGCGCCCGCACCTTCAGCTCGTTCAACCGGTCCTCGCCGTAGCCGTCGATCTCGATGGGTGGAAGTATCGTCATGACTGCGGTCCCGGGAAACACGTCCCACCCGCCGGGCGGGAGGATACGGCGGGTACCGGTGATGGTGACGGGGAGTATCGGCAGGTTGAGCTCCCGCGCAATCACGAAGGCACCGTTCTTGAACTCGCCGAGCTCGCCGGTCCTGCTACGGGTGCCTTCCGGCAGCATGATGATCGACGTGCCGCCGACGATTTTAGAGCGTGCGCCCTCGAGCGTGCTCCTGAGCGCCTCCGGGCTCGAGCGGTCGACGTAGATGTTGCCCCCCTTCTCGCCCGCGTATCCGAACACGGGGACCTTCCGCAGCTCGGACTTCATCACCCACTTGATGTTGATGCCGAGCCAGCCGTAAAGCACCAGTATGTCATACTGGCTCTGGTGATTGGCGATGACCATGTAGGAGCGATCATTCCGGATATTCTCCCTTCCGATCACCTTCACGCGGATCGGCGTGATATAGCTTATGAACCGCGACCACCAGACCCCGGTCGTCCGGTGGGCCACCCGGTCATTGAACAGGAATATGATTACGACGCCCAGGGCGACGAAGAAGCAGGTCGCGAGCACGCTCATCGGGATGAGCACTAATAACCTGTAAGGCTGATACAGGAGCCGGAGCAATTTTCGTGTGACACCCATAACCGCAATCCTCGATACCAGGCAGAGTAAGCGCGCCGTGCAGGCGGCCGTCAATCAGTCGGAAAGTAAGCCGTCCATACCAGCGCGTCAAGAACGGCGGTCTGCAGGCAGAAGGCCGCGCACCCGGCCACCGCGAGACGGTGAGCCCACGCCGGCTCGGCGGGCTGGACCGCGATGAGCGCGGCCAGCAGCAGCAGCGACGCGATGCCCGTAATTCCCAGCACGGCCCGGATGCCGATCCAGGTCATGAGCGAAGGGTTCCCGATCATGACGAACGTAAGCGGCATCCAGAGCGCCGAGGGCACGAGTACCAGCGCGTAGAGCCAGGGGAACAGAGCGTACGAAAAGTGTCCGGCGATCGTGACGCCGTCCGGGTCCAGGCGGAACAGGATAAAATATGTAAAGGCGAGGTATCCGGCAGCCGCCGTGAACATCGACACGGTATATACCGGCATGATGGCGCGGGGCACTTCGCCCCAGAGGGCTCCCCGGGCTTCCGGGTGGTTCATGATGCCGATCGCATAACTGACAAGCACGGCTGTGCCGCCTGCCAGGTTAACCAGCAACAGGTAGAGCTTGTGCGGATGCAGGTTCATAGGATTCCCCCCGTTTCTGTTTCCAGCTATTATTAACTGTACTATTCGTTATGTCAATGTAATTAAGCCGTCGCCATCCCGGGCTTGTTATTCCGAGCCCCGCCCGCCGGGCCAAGAAATACATTTGCGTTTCCGTTTATCATCCCGGACCCCGATTGGGGTGGGGGATTGTTCACCATTACCAGGGAACAATTTTTCAGTCGCTGCGCTCCCTGGAAATGACAGATTTACAACAAGTCCAATATACAACAATATCAGGCTGTCGTGTGCCGTAATATAATTTTATTACGGCACATCACGTAGGTACGCGGCCGTAAAAGACGTTGACATCATCAAATAAAATGTATATTTTTATCCCATGAAAAATAAATGCATGAAGAACCCGATCTCAATTATAGCATCATCAGTGCTGGTGCTTGCCGGCTGCAGCGCCGCGCCCCCCACGCTCGGGACCGTGCCCGTCGTGGACATCAACCGCTTCATGGGCGACTGGTACGTGATCGCGAACATACCGACCTTTCTGGAGAAAGAAGCGCACAATGCGGTAGAGTCCTACCGGCTCGACGCGGACGGTACGATCGCGACGACCTTCACCTTCCGCAAGGGCGGTTTCGACGGGCCGGTCAAGACCTATCATCCGCGCGGCTTTATCCGCAGCACGGCGTCGAACTCGGTATGGGACATGCAGTTCCTCTGGCCCTTCAAGTCCGAGTTCCTGATAATCTATCTCACCGGAGACTATTCGGTCACGGTGATTGGCCGCAGCAAGCTCGATTACGTGTGGATCATGGCCCGCACCCCCGCGATTCCCGAGGCACAGTACCGGAAGATACTCGGCAACCTGGCCACCCTCGGGTATGACGCCGGAAAGATCAGGAAAGTGCCTCAGAAATGGGACGCGCCCTGAAACGCGACCTGCACGGAAGAACCAAAATTAGTATTGATTTTCCGGACGGGATCCGTCATTATACCCGGCATCATGACATTTTAATTTCGGGGGACCCACGTGATTTTTTTTAAACGCGTTCGCGGGCCATTATATATTCTTCTCGCCATCGGCCTTATGACATCCGGCTGCGACAGGGAGGAGGACGGGACCGAATCCCTGCTCATGGCGGGCATGGGATGCGCCGCGGCCTCCCCGCTCACGATGAGGTCCACCACCTATGACATGTCCGACCAGGTGACCGCCATTTCCGAACAGGTGGTGCAGAATTTTCTCGTGTCCGATACCCAGCCTGACATGTACGCACTATATGCTGGGGTAGAGCTCACGCTGGATTTTGAAAACTTTTTTGGCGACATGAGCAGCATCATGAATCTGGTGACCCAGAACCCGCTTCTCACCCAGTTCTGGGCGCTTAAAAAAATGGCCGCGTCCACGAACGCGGGCGGCGACGGCGAGTGGATGACCTACGACGACACCATCGACCCGCTCCTCGGCTATTTCACGTGCGTAAAAGAGGACGGCCGTTACCGGCTGATCTCGTACAACGATTTCGGCGCCACGCCCTCGGGCAGGACCGATTTCGTGGTCGAGAAAAACCGCAAGGTCAAATCGTACGAATACGCCCCGGGCACCGACGGCGACTTCGGGAGCGGCGACGACGAGGTGACGCGCACGACCGTGTACGAGTACAACGGCGCCGGCACAATGCTGCGGGCGAAGCACTATGCCGCGGATGAGACCACGTTCCAGAGCTCGTATGTGTTTACCTACGACGAAAGCGGCCGGTTGTCAAACATGAGGAGCTATAGCAACGAAACAGAAACCACCCGGCTCGACTGGGGGTCCTACTCGAACCTGGCCTGGGAAGAGAACGACGGCGTCGTATCGCTTGATATCGAACTCGGCCTGCGCATCTGGATCCTTTTTAGCGTAGACACACCCCTTATGTATTTTCACATCGAGTTCAACGAAGACGGCACCATGCACAAGATGATCATGTACGAGGCGCTGAGCTCGTCCACTATAGATACCTGTTCCGTGTACGAGTATTCGGGCGAGGGCCTGCTCGGTATGGGCGGCATGAGCACCGGGTCGAAAAATTACTCCGACGACGAGGAGACCCAGGAATCGTACACGGTGAACGAGCTGATTTTCGGAGAGGAGTGAGGCGGGAAAATTGTTGCCGCCGTTTGCGGCGGGCATCAATTCCGTTAATGCAGTTAATCAAGGAGATGACCCATGAAAAAACAGCTTACCCTGACGCTTCTGGTTGCCGTCTGTGTCGCAGCAGCATTCGCATGTAATAAAGAAGAAGCGCCGCAAGAGCAGGGCACGCCCGTCGAACAGGCGGTGAAGCCTTTCATCATCACAAAGTTATCCGCGCCATCGCAGCAGAAGGCCGTCGCCTTCGACCATAACGCGCACAAGCGCAAGGCCGCGGCAACGGGCAAGGGCTGCAAGTCCTGCCACCACAAGGGAAAAATAAATGAAAAGTGCTCCGCGAAGGGATGCCATTCCGGGCCGGGAGCGGAAAAACTCGTGCACAAAAAATGTTACGGCGAATGCCACCTGACTGCGGCAACGGCACCGAAGCAGGCGCAGTGCGCCGCGTGCCACCGGATGTAGGGTCCGCATGTGGGCTTTTACTTAAGCGGTTTTATATACCAGGTCCTCATCGATCCCATTCTTTCGCGTTTGCATGAAAGCATAATTGCGCATATTGAGCCGGGCAGCAGGGTTATCGACATAGCCTGCGGCACCGGCTCGCTGGCCCTGGCTATTGCCCGCAGGGCGGGCCAGGTAACGGGAATCGACCTGTCTGAAGGTCTTGTCAACATCGCAGTCAGGTCGGCAAAAAAGCATAACATACAAAACGCGCAGTTTGAATTGCGTGACGCTTCAGACCTCATGTGCTATTCAAACCGGCAATTCGACACTGCGGTCATCTCGATGGCAATTCACCAGTTCGAGAAGGGGCTGGCAACCGGCATATTAAAAGAGATGAAGCGCATCGCTCCCAGGCAGATCCTGGTCGATTACAATTTCCCGATTCCCGCGAACCTGTCGGGATGCATCGCAAAGGGCGTCGAGCGGCTCGCCGGCGGGGACCACTACCGCAACTTCAGCGAATATTTGAAAAATGGAGGCATTGGTTATTTTACAGATAAAGCCGGATTGTCCGTCCATTCCGAGACCGGGAAGGGAAACGGAGTTTTTCTGGTTGTTGTCTGCAGCTGACCCCGGTTAATCATAATCATCTTACAATGCCATGAGAGAGACTCCTGATAGTCGGTCAGGCCTTCTCCATTGAATTCGCCCTGCTCTCTTCTTTTTAACAAAATCCGTGGCCTTTTCCCTCTTGACAAAATCGGCCGTGCCGAAACACTGACATACGTGACTCATAAACCTGCGGCCCGGGGCGCCGCAGCCGCCCCCCCCGCCGCTTACGGAGTGTCCCCATGATAGACCCCAAATTCATCAGAGACGACATTGAAGGCATTCGGAAGCTCCTCGAAACAAGGGGCATGACCGGCGCGGTCGACCTGGATAGATTGAAGGCGATGAACGAGGAGCGCCGCTCCCTCGTCAGGAAGTCCGACGAGGCCCGGGAGAAGAAGAACAAGCTCTCAAAGGAGATCGGCCAGAAGAAGTCGAAGGGCGAAAACGCGGACGATTTAATGAAGCAGTCCCAGGCATGCACGGACGACATCAAGCAATCCACGGACGCGCTCGCTGCCCTGGATGCCGAGTTCACGGAGATGCACCTCTCCGTCCCCAACTTCCTGGACAAATCCGTGCCCTTCGGCACCGGCGAGCAGGACAACCCGGTGGTGCGCACCTGGGGCGAGAAGCCGAAGTTCACGTTCGCTCCGAAGCCGCACTACGACCTGGGCACGGCCCTGGACATACTGGACTTCGAGCGCGGCGTGAAGCTGGCGGGGACCCGCTTCTACGTGTACAAGGGGCTGGCGGCGAAGATGGAGCGGGCCATCATCAACCTGATGCTCGACCTCCACACCACGGAGCACGGGTACACCGAGGTATTTGGCCCCTTCATCGTGAACGATGACAGCATGATCGGGACCGGACAGTTCCCCAAGTTCAAGGACGAATACTACCGCTGCGAGCGGGACGGCCTCTCCCTCATACCCACGGCCGAGGTGCCGCTGACGAACCTCTACCGCGATGAGATACTGGACCAGCCGCTTCCCATCAAGATCACCATGCAATCCGCCTGCTTCAGGCGCGAAGCCGGCGCGGCGGGCAGGGACACCCGGGGCCTCATCCGGGTGCACCAGTTCCAGAAGGTCGAGATGGTCAAGTTCGCGGACCCGGCCACGTCGTTCGACGAGCTGGAGTCGCTCACCCGTGACGCGGAGGAGGTGCTCCAGAAGCTGAACCTCCACTACCGCGTGGTGCTCCTCTGCAGCGGCGACACCTCCGCGTCTTCGGCCAAGACCTACGATATAGAGGTCTGGATGCCGGGCATGGACCGGTACGTAGAGATATCCTCCTGCTCCTGCTTCACCGACTACCAGGCGCGGCGCGCCAGGATCCGCTACCGGAAAGAGGCGGGCGCGAAACCGGAATTCGTGCATACCCTGAACGGGTCCGGACTTGCCGCCGGCAGGACGCTTGCCGCTGTCATGGAGAATTACCAGACCGAGAAGGGCGAGATCATGATACCGGACGCGCTGAAGCCGTATTTCAAGTAGGCATTATTCTGATAGGTCCGCAAGCGCTTGCGGACCTATCAGGGACTCCTCGCAATGCCATCTCAATTCCCCTGTCATTTCGAGGGAGCGAAGCGCCCTTCGACTTCGCTCAGGGACCACCTGGTTGCCGAACTGTCGAGGCACTACGCCGCGTCGTCTATGCCGTACTGCTTCTTAATTGTATCAAGGAGCTGCTGTTCTTCCGGCGACACGTTCTGGTCCGCCTGCGCCGCCTTCACCATCAGCTTGTATATCTTCTTCTGCTTCTTCGTGTCCTGCGGCATCTTCACCACGAGCCTGCCGTTCTGCGCCATCTGGAAGAAGGGCTCAAGCTTCGACAGGTCGTATCCCCACTTCTTCGCCAGGTCTGAGGCGAACTGCCGCTCCGCGTCATGGAGCGTGCCGTCCGCGGCCAGGACCACCATCATGTTGTTGAAGGCGAAGTCCCGCACGTCGTAGAGCTTGTCGATGAGCGCCGTGTCCGCACTGTAGGAGAAACTGGCGGAATTCGCGGCGAGGTACGCCTGGTATTCATCCATGCTCATCAGGCCGGTGATGATCCACTCCTTGCCCGTGCTGTTCATGACGGAGCCGCAGTATTTGCACTTCACTTCCAGGGAGTTTTCCACCGGCGCGCCGCAGTTGGGGCAGCTGTGGGCGTACAGGGAGCCCTTCGACCCGGCCGCGTTCTTGTCGCGGCTCATCAGGACCACCTCGGTCTGCGAGATGACGCCATAGTCCAGCTTCCCGGCCTTTCCGTCCGCGAGCTTCACGCGCTGGAACGACGACTTGACCGCGATCGCCAGCACGTTGCGGTCCCCCTCCTCCGCCACGCCGACCAGGTACACGTCGTTCAGGTATATCCTGTTGTAGGCGATCTGCTTGCCCGGCGCCGGCATCGGCACCTTCGCGAACACATCGTCGCTCACGAAACGGCGCATGATCGAGGAGTCGCCCAGGGCCTGCGCCGTGATGATCTGGAGGTAGCCGTTGCTCGCCTTGTCCTCGATAAGCTGGACGGAAAAGTCCTCGTTCTCGTCGATAAGGGAGCGTACCTTCTCGGTGAGCTCCGCGGACTTGCCCAGCTTCGGGTGCGTGCCCACGTAATCGTCGGCCTGCGTGATCTCGGAGAGCACCCAGTCGTATTCACCGGAGTTGGTCAGGGTCCCGCACGAGGCGCATTTGCTCACCTCGCCCATGTCCGCGGGCAGCGGCGCGCCGCAGTTGGGGCACTGGTCGGTCTGGTAGATGTCGGTGCGGGGCTTCCCGCGCTTTTTCAGGAAGGACCAGTACTCCACGAACTCCTCGGTGCCGCCCTGGTTCAGGGAGGGATCGAGCTCGCTCGTGAAATTGTCCGTGACCGACGCGTGTATCGCCGTCTGTATGATGTCGTAGAGGCCGTCCACGTCGACGCGGTCTATGTAGATGTTCTTGATATTGATGTTCGTGATAGTGTTTTTCTGCTTCAGCAGCTGCATCATTTTGAACTGGGTATTGAACCGCTGGTACACCCCGTCGGAGATGAACTTCCGTATCTGCGAAAGGTCCTGGGCCTCCCAGGCCTTCTGTATTTTCATGAACGCATCCCGCACGTTGTTTTTGAAGACTTCCTCGTTGAAATCGGGGCTGTTTTTAATGAAGGCATCGTACCCGGCCGCTTTTTTCACTTCATCGCCCGCAGGCAGCTTGTTGAGGATCGACTGCGCCTTGACTTTCTTTTTCGCTACCCGGGTGAAAATGATGAATCCCGCGATAATGATCCCGGCCACAATGACGTTCAGCGGGAATGGAAGCTCCAGGATGACCCTGATGAGGAGGTATATGATCACGCCCCAGCCGTCGCCGCCCCCGCCGCCGTTGTCGCCTCCGCTGAAATCACCGCCGCCTCCCGCGCGTGCCAGCAGATCCGGTCCGGCCAGCGCCGCAACCAGCAGAACGGCGAAAAGGTACAATACATGACGTCTCTTCAGGTAGAGCATGGGGCCTCCTTATCGGGTTGATGTGAGCCTTGAACGCATGCAGTGTGGGACGCGGAAACGCATTTGTCAATTATATATTCCGCATCCGTCAGCGCCTCAACCGCCATCTGAATTATCGCAGGGGACTCACTTCCTGCCGCGCCGCCGCCCCTTGCCTTCTCCGGATATCCTGTTCTCGAGCAGGATAAGGGACTGGAGCATGACATGAAACTCGTCGTCGGACTCAATCTCAAGCTTCATGCCGGCTTTCTCGACCAGCGCCCGGGCTTTATTCGATAAAAACATCAATGAATTGGAGATGTAAAAGGGGAAATACCAGAAGTAGGCGAATGCCAGCACTATGCAGACCGCACCTATCAATGACATCGATATTATTATTCCCCGCGAATCCTTTTTCATGGTCGCGTTTTTCCTGACGATTGCCTGCATGTTCAGGTCATTGATGGCAATCAGGGTATAGCGCAGTTTTTCATAAGACGGGAGAAGCTCGCCCACATACAATGCTTTCGTCCCCTGGCCGGCCTGCATCTTTTGGCACATGGCCATGAACGACTCATACGACCTGTTGAGCGTTTCCACGTATTCCTTTTCGTTGATTTCCGTGATGTTGCCGTTTTCCGCTTTCAGGTTTTTTTCGAATTCGGCCCTGCCCGTTTCAAACAGCCTGCCGCTGTAATGGGACCCCCCTCCGTCCTTCCCGGGACCGTTTAGCCGGATATTGACGGACGCCATCATGTCATCAAGTGCGACCATCATTTTTTTGGAGTAGACGATCGTATCATAATTATTCTTTAATATATTGTCCGATTCACGCGACAGTGTCTGGATGTAATATGACGAGAAGAACGCAATGGCAATTATGATCAGGAACAGGAACCCCAGGCCAAGCGACAGCTTCTTTTTCATATTCATGGCGCCCCCCGTAAAATCAGATAATTTCTGCGGCGACAACGTCCATACCGTTGCCCCAATGACGGACAGGGATACCGTCTGTCACAAGAGGTCCCCATCGATAAAAGTAAATCAGCATCTATATCCGGATAAATGCTTTGTCAACCTGTTTATTTTGAATCGATCGGGAGACCAGAAACCCCTGATTTTTTACCCGAATACCCCCCCGTGCAATCAATCATATCGCAGCCGCAATGATTTGTCCCGAAGATTTTAATCCGCCGCCGGTACAGTTATTTGTTGACTGGGGTCAGGGTTTCTCCTATATAAGTCAGAGGCAGGTAATACCGCACGCTGCCGGTACGGCACCACGGTTGTTGAGCGCAGGGAGCGATGTTTTCCAGGAAAAAAAAGATACCCGACACCAACCCGGCAACGGAAGTCGAATACAACGCACTCCATACCGCCAGGTACCAGATGTGCGGAGTGGATGACACCATCTACAATTATTTCGACAGGACATCCCAGTGCCTGCCGAGGGCATTAAGCGTCATTCTCCAGAATATACAGGGATTTACCACCGCGCCCGAGCTCATCGAGCGGTTATCCCTGGCCGGTTTCCGCGGGATCGACGGGGAATCGGTTAAGCACTGTATCAGGGACCTCCATGAATCCGGGCTGCTTATTACGAAAGACAGGGCCCTGGAGCGGTTACGGGCCGCACCGTCAGGTGACGGTGGACAGATGATCTCGACCGCCGCGTGGATCACCAAGGACCGTCCCGAATCCCTGATCGGCAGCATGGAAAGCTTTATTGCAAATTTCAAGAAGTACGGTCACCGGGTCCGCATCTTTATTTCGGACGACTCACCCGACCGGGCCAAATCCGAAAACCTTTCGGACAGGCTCGCCTCCATCGCAAAGCGGGAATCACTGTCCGTGGCTTACATGGATCTCAGGGAGCGCCGGAAGCTCCGCGATACCATACTGGAAAAAGCGGGGCCGGACGGCCTCCCCCCGGCAGTCCTCGACTTCGCCCTCTTCGGCCTCGGGGAGAGGTTCCCCTCATACGGGGCCAACAGGAATGCCGTGCTCCTCGCCACCGCGGGCGACATGATCCTCTGCTCCGATGACGACGTATTCTGCGACCTGAGGGTCCCCAACGGCGACGGCTACGACCTCGAGCTGGCAACGTTCAACGAACTCGATCTCCGGGAAACGCACACTGACCGGGAGTCGCTCCTCCGGGCATACCCCCCGGGAACCTGCGACATTCTCGCCTGCCACAGCAGACTTCTGGGCAGGCGGATCTCCAGCATCCTTGCCGGTTTAACCGACAACGGCAGGATCAAGATGGCGTCGCTCCTGCCGGCAGACCTCACCGCACTCCTCCTCGGCGGGGGTGAAGTAAAAACAACAATAACCGGCGTTATGGGGGATTCCGGCCTAATCACACCGCGCTACCAGCTGCAGATGAGCGGCGCGGCCCGTGAGCATCATGTCGCCAGCGAATCAGCATTCCGGGAGCTGCTCCTGAGCAGGGAGATTTGCCAATCCATGAAGCACTACGCGATCAGCAGCGGGTCATTCTTCTGGGGCATGAACATCGGCATCGACAACCGGGGCATGGTCCCGCCCTTCCTGCCGATCCTCCGCGGCGAGGACATCACTTTCTCACGGCTGCTGCCCATGGCCTCGACAAACGCCAGGATCGGTGCACTGCCGGTGATCATCCTCCACGATCCGGTGGAGAAGCGCAGGTTCGAGACGGACGCGGCTCTGGTCGCGCGGCCCGAAACATGCTACCTGCTCTACCTGCTACTGAATGATTTCCGCCGCCCTCAGGGCGCCGTATCACCCAGGGACCGGATGATTGCCCTCGGGACGCACCTGAAAGGAATCGCGTCCCTTACCCTCGACGACTTCGAGGAATACATGAAACAGCTCTGGCTGCAGCGCTCCGTGATCACGACGATGACCATGGAAAGCATATTAAACGGGCATGACTACAAGCCGGCATTCTGGGCCGAGTACATCGAGAGATACATGATCAGCATCAGGGACCAGAGCTACGCAACGTACATGACCGCCACACGCGACCTGTACGCCGGCGACGAGCAGGCTGCCGCCCAGTCATGCATGGAAATCGTGGGACACGTGGGCGAGCTGCTCACATGGTGGCCGGTGATCTTTGGTGCGGCGCTCGAGCTACGGGGGGACCGGACGGCATCCCCGGCCGGGTGACGGAGCATGACGGCCCTCGTGTACAGAAGGGACACCAAGCAGGTCCCGCGCGACGCGCACATCATGATCATCGGCGCAATGAAGTGCGGTACAACTGCCCTGTACACCGCGCTCATCCAGCACCCCCGGATCTGTCCCTGCGTGATCAAGGAGCCGGAGTTCTTCTCCGAAACGCAGTCCCACGGCGTCAGATCGGGGAACCTCGGCGAGCACCTGGCAACCACGCGCAACTACTCCGACCTCTGGAACTTCCGCCCCGGCAAGCACCGGTACGCGATCGAGGCGTCGTCCGGATACACGAAATACCCGCTGGATCGGAACGCGGCCCGGAACATCAAGAATTACGGACTTGATCCCTATTTCATCTATATGGTGCGGGACCCGTATGCGCGGATCGAGTCGATGTACAATTTCATGATCGCATGCCCCCCCTTCGACGCGAAGGAATCGATGACGGATACGTATTACGTGGCGCTTTCTAACTATTTCCTCCAGCTCGAGCAGTACCGGAAGCTTTTCGGAACCGAGAGACTGTTGATAATTGATTTCGACGACTGGATCGCGGATCAGAAATCCGTCCTGTCAAGGGTGTGCGCTTTTCTCAATCTCGAAAGCTTTACACCGGATAGCGGGCGCATCAATACTTACGAAACGAAGCATACCCGGATAGAGGTGGGCATCCATACATCACGTATCATGAAGGCCCTGCTGCCGGGCGCAAACATGAGGTACCGCCTGGGCCGCGCCCTGAGCCGCTTTTCAAAGCCGGCGGTGAAAAGGCGGCTTACCGGGCAGGAGCGCGCCATAATCCATGATATGCTCAAGGATGACATGGCGGAATACGGCCGCGTGTACGGCTTCCCGGTCGGGAAGTGGGGGTTCTGATCCCGCCATACCCGGTGAAAAAAATGCTGGATTTTTTACCTCGGCCACGCGTCCTTGATACGATGGAAACCGCCATGCAGTCAATCGAGCTTAATTTCGCCACCCCGGACTGGCTCCTGATACGACAGGCCCTGTCGCTTGCCCTTCTCCGGAACAAACCGGTTGTTTTCACGACCGGCGGCGCGTTCCTCGGGAGTGCGCCCGCGTACCGCCACCTGTTTGAGGACGCGGCGCGCCTCCTGGGCGCAACGGGCGCCGGGCGCCTCGCGCTGGAGGGAAGCGCCATCGCGTACGAGCCCGGTGCGCTCCCGCCCGGCAGGATCCGGATCGACTCCGGCCCCTTCTCCTCCGCGGTCGAGCTGCTCCTTCTCCTGGCGCCGGCCCTCCTCCATTGCGGTTTCCGCTCCGTGCTGGAATGCTCCGGCGTGACGCACTCCCCCTACTCCTGCCCGACAGCGTACGTGAAAGAGGACCTGCTGGGGCGCCTGGAGCGCCTGGGCTTCTGCGGGAGCCTGGTCCTCAGGCGGTTCGGGTTCCACGGGTCCGGCGGCGGCTCCATGGAAGCGCGCCTCTACCCGCGGGAGCGGGCCGCCGGTTCTGCGGGCGCCGCGGAAGGAGGCGGCCGCGTGACCGGCGCGCGCATCTACATCTCCCGGCTCTCCACGGAGCTCGCCGAGCAGGAGAAGCTCATGCTCGCGGACCGGCTGGGCCTGGAGCCCGGAAGGATATCCATCATCGAGGTCGTCGACGCGGGCGGTCCCGGCAATTCCATCCAGGTGTTCGCAGAGTCCGGCGGCGCGCCGGCGGTCATATTCAGCGAGATGCGGATCCTCGACGAGGGGGGCGGAGTGGTTTTCTGCGAGGAGATTCTCGCAGAGGGGATGGCTCGCCTGGAGGCCGAGACCGGGGCGCTGGTGCACGACGGGGTCCTGCCGGAGCGCACCGCGCGCGAGCTGTTTCCCTATCTGGTTATGGCTGGAATGGAGCCGGCGCCCGGCGGGGAATCACCCGCAGCGCGGCAGACACGCGACCTCTGCGCCAGGCTCCTCTAGGCGCCGCGCCTCAGTTGGCGTTCTCTTTCTCCATCTTGTCAATCCGGTCGATGAGCGCGGCCTCATCGTTGACAAACTTGAAAAAATTATGGAGCCCCGCGACCTTGATCAGCGTCATGATCTTGTCGTTCACGTTCATGAAATACGTGGTTATCTTTTTTGACAACAGGTCTCTCACCATCTGAACAATGACCGACAGCGCCGAGCTGTTCATGTGCTTGACGCCTTCAATGTTTATATACAGGTCCTTGTCCTTGCCGGACACGGATTTTTTGACGAACTTGACGATCTCCTTGGACCCTTCCGATGAGATGTCACCGGTGATATCTATAATATCATATCCCCTGATCGTACGCTTGGACAGCTTGATCTTTTCACTCACACGTGCTACTGCCATCTCGCACCTTTATCCCCTTGATATTTCCGTTTCTGATCACGGCTTTATGTATTGCTTTAATTTTCTGGTACAGACTCTGTAATTGCCGTTCAATGTCAACCTTTTCTTTTACGCCGGCGCCGGCCAGCCGCTTTTTTAGGCCGCAGACCTCTTCCGGTATGGAGATCGTCTGTATGGCGCGCAGCCCGGTGCCGGCCTCGATCCCGTTGCTGGTGTACACCGGAACCAGCTCGAACCGGACCGACGGGCGGCCGCTCCCGTCCCGCCGCGTCAGGATGCATTCGACCACGACCGAATCCCTCGTCGTGAGCGGCGCCCCGTCAAACCAGGCCTCGGCCTTCGTGCTCTGGTTCGAGATGAAATTGCCCAGGCTGTAGAAAATATAGCCTTCCCTGCCGTCGGCCGCGGTGTACAGCTCGGCCGGCTGCAGGAGGTGCGTGTGGTGGGAGACGACCAGGTCCACGCCGTCGTTGATGCACTGCCTGAAAATCCCGACCTCTTTAAGGCGCGGCAGGGAATCGTACTCCACGCCCGCATGAGCGATCATCACCAGGTAATCGCACCTCTTCTTCATGTCGATAATGTCCCGCTTCAGCTCGTCCGTCCTGTAGAGCCAGTTCAGGTGGTAGCCGTTCATCCGCGCGGGCAGGCCCCTGTTCAGGTAGCCGGTATACCCGATAAAGCCGATGCGCATGCCGCCGATCTCCTTCACGATCCCGGTGCGGGCCGTTTTCTCGTCACGCGCAACGCCCAGGTTGTCCAGACCGGCGCGCTTGACGTGCTCCAGGGAGCTGACGACGCCCTTCTCCTCCTGGTCGAGTATGTGATTGTTGGCCATGTGCATCATGGTGAAGCCGGCCTTCCTGAGAGCGGCGAGGACCTCCGGGTAGCAGTTAAAAATATACGGCCTGCTCTCGTAGGGCGGCGCGACCGGGAACTCCATGTTCCCGACCACGATGTCGGAGCCGGCGAACGTGCCGCGCATGCGGTCGAACAGGTAGTCAAACCCGCGGTTGTTCAGGGTCCCCTTTTTTTCCGGGCCCCGGCGGTCGCGCGAGAGGGCGCAGGACTTTACCGGTATGTGCATGATGATGTCACCCGCAAACGATACGCGGGCCTCACGGGCGTGCGAAGAACAGCTGCCGAACAGCGCAATGAGTGCCGCAACGATGATTACCCGGTATCGCTTCATGTGCCATCCTATACAAATTTGTAACAATCAAAATGGACACCGTGTATCTGTCAATTGATATTTCAATCTCCCGCATGATCTTTAATACTTGACAGGAGGTCCGGGATGCCCCTATTGAATATTTTGCAGTTTGCTGAAAACAGCAAACTGCAAAGCGATACATGGATGTATCGCCGTTTTTCAAGGCATTGGCCGAGAAAAACGTAAGGTTTTGCGAATTCACTTCGCAAAACCGACACTGAAAAAATCCACGGAGGGAATTTTTCAGGAAACTGTTAGAATTGAAATATGAACTGCGGTAAAAAAGCGCGCCCATGACAGATACACGGTCCAGCCCGATAGGAGTTTTCGATTCAGGGTACGGCGGCCTGACGATACTGAAAGAATTCGTCCGCCGGCTCCCCGACCGGGACTTCGTGTATCTTGGCGACAACGCGCGCAACCCCTACGGCGGCAGGTCCTTCGAGACCGTGTACGCCTATACCCTGGAGGCGGTCAACGCCCTCTTCCGCATGGGCTGCCCCCTGGTCATCATCGCCTGCAACACGGCCTCGGCCAAGGCGCTCCGCACGATACAGCAGAACGACCTCCCGGGGATCGACCCGTCGCGGCGTGTGCTGGGCGTGATACGGCCGACCGTCGAAGTCCTGGGCTCCCTCACCCGCACGCGGCACGTGGGCATACTGGGCACGGCGGGCACCGTGTCGTCCGGTTCCTACGTGCTCGAGATAAAAAAGCTGTTTCCCGATATCGTCGTCACGCAGGAGGCCTGCCCCCTCTGGGTCCCGCTGGTCGAGAACAACGAGCTTGCCGGGCCCGGCGCCGAATACTTCATACGGAAAAACGTCTCCCGCCTCCTTGCGGCGGACCCGGAGATCGACGCGGTCATCCTGGGGTGCACCCACTACCCGCTCCTGCTCGATACAATAAAAAAGTTCACGCCCCCGCACGTGACCATGATCCCCCAGGACAGCATCGTGGCGGACGGCCTGATCGATTACCTGAAAAGGCACCCGGAGATCGACGGCCGCTGTTCACGCGGCGGCGGCGTGCGCTTCTGCACCACTGACTCGACCGCGCTCTTCGACGAGCTGGGGTCACTCTTCTTCCGAAAGCAGGTTAGATCTGAAAAACTGGCTGTTTAGCGGGACATGCGCGGCGGGAGCGTTGTTTACATGCGTATCATTCGCACGACAAAATAGGCCCCGGCCATCAGCGTAAAAGGAAAGGTGATAAAGTAGGTCATGACTTCCTGGAAGTTCACGATGGTCGTATTGTAGATCTTCTTCCCGAAATGGTTCAGGTGATAATTCGCAGGGTCCTTGAGACGGCGGATAATGATCCAGGTGATCCGTATCTTGACCGCCAAAAAGTATATGAAAATGAGCCCGGCTTCAAGGAACCATACCGCGTCGAGCTTTATACCCTTCAGTATCCTCGGATTCATGGCGACAATCATGGCTATGACAATGCTGGTCACAACATTGGTCACCACCGTTATCATGAAATAACGGAAATATTCCATTTTTTTAGACGATATGTACCCTACGAGGCAATAGATGTGGATGAATATCGACGTCTGGAGCGCGATACAGAATGCGATGAGTACGACAAATTTCATAGCAGTATAAGTATAGAATTTACCGTTTATACGTCAACAAATTATAGGCTAAAAACCGTCCGATCAGACCGTTACCGATAAAAAAATGTTGACTCGCCATCTGAAACATCTGCATTTTTATACTAGTGGTTAACTACGATTCTCCAAAATGCAGAGGTGGCGTTTATGATGGCACATCAGCTCCTGGTTCCGGCGGACAATAAACCGGGCATGCTTGCGAAGGTGACAAGCGTGCTGGCCCGTGAAAAAATAAACATCCGGGCGATAACAATCTCCTCCTTCGGTGAGCGGGGTTTTTTCAACATTATCGTGGACGAGCCCAAGCGGGCGCACAGGGAGCTCGAGAAAGCCGGCCTGACCGTGGAGCTGAAAGACGTCATCGCGGTCCTTATCGACGACAGGCCGGGCGGGCTGGACAGGCTCGTGCAGCTCCTCGCGTCGAAAAGCATCAACGTGGAAAACGCGTACGGCTTCGTGCTCGAAAGCCGCGTCCAGGCCGTTTTCGTCATAGACGTGAACAACAGGGAGCTCGCGCTCCAGGCGCTCAAGGACAACGGGTACAAAACGATAGACGCGGAGTCGCTGAACTCGGTAGAGCCGTTCCATTACATGAAATATTAACCGAGGGCGCCGGTTCCTCCGGCGCGTCCGCAGGCTCCGCTCCGCCCGGGCAGCCGGGCCTTATCCGGTCACCTCGACCACACAAAACAGTCCATGTCCGCACCCGAACGCATCGGGATAATTCATTTCGCAATTTCTCAGGACGCATGCTATCTGCGGTCCCATGATACTGGCCCAGAAATCAGCCACGGGGAAGCGCGCCGCGTTTTTATACAGCCAAGATATCATCTCGAGGTCTTCGGCAAGGAGAGGGGCGCTATGTGATAGTATATTCCCCATCAATACCCTGTTGCCTTCCTGGAGAGACTCGATAAAGGCGATCACATAATTCCATTGCTTCTTGTAATTATTGACTCTTTCCCGCGCCCCCTGCGGCAGGTCCGCGGCAAGCGGCTGCATATAATCCAGGTCAACCTCAAGTTCATCAAGGACGCCCCTGAAGTCCCTGTCAAACAGCCTGTTGACCTGGTACCGGTAGCGCCTGCTGCTGTCGTTGAATATGCCGGTATCCATATGCCTTCCGACAAAAATCGAGCGATCGTTCATGATCGTACCTGTTTTCCTGCCGCAGTTAAAGGCAGCGGTTTCAATCAGGCCCCTCAATTCATCCGGCGACCAGAAGGAGCATTCGAAGGTCTCTATCCGGTCATCCGTTCTTTCTTCTTCCGGATACAGGTAGGCCATATTGTACGGTTTTTTTTCGCCAGAAGATCCCCTCCAGTAACGAGGCCACTCGGGAGAATATTTCCCGAGAAGATCAAATATGATGCAACCCGTACTTCCCATATGCATCATTACCTGCTCGGTCAGGGTGGCCAATTCGTCGAACGACAGATGAGAAAGGGATGCATAGGACGAAAAATAAATATCATACGAAGGGCCAATCGTCAACGGGAGTCCCTTCGCAAGATCATGCTGCTCGAACATGACGTTGTCATTCCTGCCGTAATTCACCAGACCCTGTTCAATCATGGATCCGGAAAGATCCAGACCGTAATATATTTCAATATCAGCCGGATCAAGGACAAACTCTTTATTAAATGAATCCACGGGATTATTCACCGGTATATGTGTCAACAATTCAAATCCTTCACCGCCGCCGCAGCCGAAGTCGACGATCCGTAACTTTTTCTTTTGATCCAGTAATTTCTCGATAGCGGGACGGATGCAGAGCTTGATCGAAATATCTTCCCAGTATTTTCTGACATTGTCTTTTTTACCAACAAGTCCGCTCCTCTCAATACCATAATATCCGAGTCGCACCGCAGTTTCATAAAATTCAGTTTTCATGGTCAGGTTGCTTTCTCCTGGACGAGTATATATTCGGTATTCTTCTTCTGATGAAGCAGGCCCGCTTGATTAATCAGAAGAGTTTTATTAAAAGGATACAATTATGATGAAATCCCGACGTTCTGAGTATTTATGTCAATTTATTGCGGTTTGGGAGTTTAATAATATACAAGCTTGTATTTCCATCAAACATTTTTATTTTAACTAAATTTTTGTCAATATTTATTTATTATTAATAAATTTTAGATTGACTGTTCATACCTATTTTATTAAATTTTAATGAAATAATAATTTTTCAACATCAGAGACACCGGCGCAACCCAATTCATCTGAAACTGGCGTCATCTGTTACCAGGAATCGGAGTCATGAATAATAAAAATGAAAAATCGCCAAAATATGATTTAGTGATTGATAAGGGAAGAATATTCACGGCAGTTGTGGTATTGGTGATAATGGCTTTGTTTTTTATATTTATGCTGTACCTCGGCGAGGTATTATAGGAATTCCATAGAAAGAATGGGTATCAATGAATACTGGACCGTCGCTGAAAAAAATCAGGCTGAATAAAGAGTATACGATAACCGAAGTAGCCCAGCGTATAAATATCTCCACGAGCCTTCTATCACAGATCGAAAACGGGAAGATCACGCCCTCCCTGCAAACACTCGAAGAGTTGCTCAGGTTTTATGCGGTCAACTTTTCTGATTTTTTCAAACAGGTAGAGCAGAAAAAATATATTTACGTAAGGAAGGATGAAGCGGAGACAATAGAAAACAGCGAGCACACTATTCTCTTCACGCTTCTCGCATCCAAGCTGCAAAACAACGCGCTCGAGTCATTCCTTGTCAATCTTGGGCCCGGAGCGTCCCTGCCGCTTGCCAGGCTTAATGATGACATCAACGGCGAAAGGATCCTCTACGGTGTCGCGGGATCAATTGAAGTCGTTCTTGACGATGAAACTTTTATTCTGGAAAGCGGCGACTCTCTCAATTTCAAATCACACGTTTCGTGCACTATCACAAACCGCCTTGAGCCGGAGGCGGCACTCTTTATTTCCGGGCTTCCTCCGATAATTCTTTGAATCGAATATTCCACCGGTGTCGCAAAAATTTTAACAGCAGGAAGGAACAGGGCCATGAAAGAACGTTCGGGCGAGATAATCAACATCATATCGAAATTCGGCAAGTCGATGTTCCTGGTATTTTCCGGTGTACTTACGATTCACCTGTCCGCCCTGCTCGTGGACTATTTTTTAATAAGAAAACCCCTGGTCATCAATCTCGAAAAAGATTTTGTGGGGTCCGCCTTTTCATATCCCATGATCCCGATAATCGTGGCGTATTTCATTTTTTCCCTGGCGATTCTCTACCTGTGGAATAAAATGAAGAAAGCCGTTCTCGCCGCCCGTGAATCGGAACGCAGGCACGAGAAGCAGAAAATACTTCTCGGCGTTTTAAAGGACATTACCGGCCTGCTGGGTCAGCATATCACGACCCACAACTCGGAGATACAGAGATGGCTTGTAGACACGAAAATGAAAAAGAAACAGCCGCCGAAAGCGGTCGAAGACTCAAGCAGGAAGATATCCGAGGTCCTTGGCGCGCTCACGGAAATTGCTTTTCTCGCGGGAGCAGGCCCCTCGTCGCCGGACGACCGGACCATCCATGACATACGGGACATTGAAATACTCCTGAAAAAAAGAATAAGCGGCATGGAAGACGATACAGCCGCTTCAGAAATAATCCGGAACATCGGTAAAGTGCATTGATGACCGGCACCCGTACACGGCTTATTGCTTCTATCCTGATTGCGGTACCTCTGGCGCCCATCGTGGCTTCCGCAGCTCCCCACTCCCCGCACATTGACGGGAGCACGCTCCCGGTCCCGTGGGTAATACCCTTCGCCGGCATGCTGCTTTCCATCGCGATTTTTCCGCTGGCCGCCCCGCGCGTCTGGCACCGCCATTACGGCAAGATATCACTGTTCTGGGGGCTTCTCTTTCTTACGCTCTTCACCGTTCATTTTGGCATCGCCACGAGCGCATTCTATCTGCTGGAAGTATACCTGCTTGAGTTTCTTCCTTTTATCGTGCTGCTCCTTGCCCTGTATACGGTATCGGGGGGGATACATCTGAAGGGGACCCTTCCGGGGACCCCGGCGGTCAATACCCTGATCCT
>Ga0116149_1001978_pt1 | contig 23516 bp, 13 predicted proteins | sample AD_UKC057_MetaG_FD_89787 | JGI IMG/M metagenome (GOLD analysis project Ga0116149, IMG submission 89787) | Active sludge microbial communities of municipal wastewater-treating anaerobic digesters from USA - AD_UKC057_MetaG | ecosystem: Engineered > Bioreactor > Anaerobic > Digestate | place: USA... | reverse complement strand
CGTCTCGCAACGCCTTGGTCTTGCCCTGGGCGATGGGCAGGATGCTCTTGCCCTCGACACCCTCGGGCAGCTTCGCCCCCGCCAGCTCGCAAACGGTGGGGTAGAGATCCATGAGGTAGACGAAGGCGTCGCTGCGTCCGGCCGGGATGCCCGGGCCCGCGATGCACAGGGGGACATGCATCCCGCCGAATTCGTAGAGGTTCTGCTTGCCCAGCAGGCCGTGGTCGCCCATCGAGAGCCCGTTGTCGCCGGTGAAGATGATGACGGTGTTGTCAAGCTGGCCGAGTTCCCTGAGGCAGTCGAATACCCGCCCCAGGTGATGGTCCATACAGGTGATGCAGGCGTAGTAGTCGGCCAGGTGTCTGCGAATGGTCTGCTCGGTGCGGGGCCAGGGGGCCAGGCACTCGTCGCGAACGGCCATGTGCCCGTTGTCGAAGGGGTGCTGGGGCAGGTAGTTGGCCGGCAGGGAGATCTTGTCCGGATCGTAGAGGTCCATGAACTCCTTGGGGGCCACGCGGGGGTCGTGGGGCACGGGCGGGGCGAGGTAGATGAAGAACGGGCGGTCGGTCTTGCGTCCGCGAAGGAAGGCGATGGTGCGATCGGCGTGCTCCTGGCTGGACTGGGCCCGTTCCGCTCCGCGCCCGTTGGAGACGATGTTGTGATCGAACGCCTCGATGGCGACCTTGCACTCGTTGCCGCTCTTGCCCATGTGGAAGGTCTCGTACCCGGCGGCCTTCACGGGCGTGGGCAGAACGCACTCGCGGTCGATGGGCCTGGCGCCAGGGACCTTGTTGCCCGCGCCGGCCAGGCGGAAGAGCGACCGCCCGGTGAGCATCATGGTCCGGCTGGGCAGGCAGACGGCGCCGATCATCGCGCCCATGGTGTACGCCCGGCTGAAGACCGTGCCGCGCGCAAAGAGCTTGTCCAGGGTGGGCGTCTTGACTTCCTTGTTGCCCAGGAAGCCGACGGCATCGGCCTTGTGATCGTCCAAGTTGATCAGGACGATGTTGGGCCTGCCCGCCGTGGTAGGCCTGCCTGCCGAGGCAGGCCTGCCTGCCGAGGCAGGCTTGCTCGCGCCGGTATCGCCAGCCGCCGCCGCCAGGCCCGCGGGCGCCGCCGCGACAGCCGCCGCCGACATCGCGTTCCGCAGAAACTCTCGTCGTCCGGTGCGTTCCATGATGCTGCCTATCCTTTCTTGGCGGGCGCAGCCGCCTTGGGGCCCTTGGCCTTCTTCACGCCGCCCTTGCCGCCGCCAAGCGTGGTGGGGAAGTTCGGATCGTCCGCGTGCGCCTCCTTCATCTTCGCCTCCAGCATCGCTGCGACGTCCGGCTTCTCGGCGGCCAGGTTCTTGGCTTCCTCGCCGTCGCTCTTGAGATCGTACACCTCCAGAGGCTTGCCCGGCCCGGTGCGCACGCCCTTCCAGTCGCCCAGGCGGATGGCCTGTTGGAATTTGCCCTCGTACAGCTCCCAATAGAGATAGTCTCGTTTGGGCGGGGGCCCGCCGCACCAGGTCGAAACCATGGACAGGCCGTCGATCTTCATTCCGTCGGGCAGTTTCGCCCCGGCCATCTCCACCGCGGTGGGCAGGAAGTCCCAGAAGGCCCAGGGTACGTCGCTGGTCGTGGCCGGCTTGATCTTGCCCGGCCAGCGGGCCACGGCCGGGACGCGCAGGCCGCCTTCGTACATGGACCGCTTGATGCCCCGCCACGGCCCGTTGCTGTTGAAGAACTCCAGCATCTTGCCGCTGGTGGCCGCCCCGTTGTCGCCCGCGAAGATCACCAGAGTATCGTCGGCCAGCTTGAGTTCCGCCAGCAGGTCCAGCAGCCTGCCGATGTCGCGGTCCATGCGGGTGATCATGGCGGCCATCTTCTTGTTGACCTCGGGCCAGTCCTTGTCGGCGTAGGGCCCCAGATCGGGCACTTCGTACCGGGCGTGGGGGATGGTCAGTGCCAGGTATAGAAAGAAGGGCGAGGCGGCGTTGTCGCGGACCCACGTGAGGGCCTCCGCCGCCATCAGGTCGTGCGAGTAGGTCTTGCCGTCCAACTCGACGTGCTGGCCGTTTCGCCACAGGTAGTTGGGATAGTATCCGTGAGCGTGGCGCTGGCAGTTGTAGCCGAAGAAGTGGTCGAAGCCCATCTTGTCCGGAGTGGAGACCGAGTCGGGCTTGCCCAGCCCCCACTTGCCGATGCACGCTGTCTTGTAGCCGGCCCGCTTGAGCAGGTGGGCGACGGTCACCGTGTCGGCAGGCATGGGCATCTGGCCCTCGGGCTGGATCTCGCGGTTGGCCCGCACGGAGGCGTGGCCCATGTGCAGTCCGGTCATCAATGCGCAGCGGGACGGTGCGCACATCGACGTGCCGCAGTAGGCCGAGTTGAACTTCACGCCCTCGCGGGCGATGCGATCGATCGTGGGCGTGAGGACCTTGTCGCTGCCGTAGCAGCCGATCTCGCCCCAGCCGATGTCGTCGGAGAGGATGAAGACGATGTTGGGCTTGCGGCCGTCGGCGCCAGAACCCTGGGCCCAGGCGCCCGCCCCGGCCGCCAGCGTGCCCAACCCCGCCGCCGTCGTCCGGAGGAAGTCGCGTCGATTCATCATGCAGTGGCTCCTCAATGGGGGGACTCGTTCAGCATGGGCTAACGTGGAGACACCCGCGCGGATTTCCCGGAACGGACGGGCTTTTCCACGGAGAAAGGCGGATAATGCCGGCCATGAAGGACCACCGGCACCTGGACGACTGCGACGAGACCCGGCGCCGCCGGCGAAGGACGTGGTTGCTGGCGTGCTGGATCGGGGCCGGGGCGTGCACGCTCCCCGCGGCGGCCGACACCGACGAGCCGGCGGTTGTTCGCGTGGACTTCGCCGCGCCGGCGGGCACGATTCGCCCGCTGCACGGGGTGAACAACGGACCGCTCTGCCGCGGCGAGACGGTGGACCTGTCGGAGTACTGGAAGCAGATCGACGTGCCTCTCGCCCGTCTGCATGACTGCGACTGGCCGGGCGGCAACGTCGCCGATATGCACGCCGTCTTTCCCGACGCGGGGGCCGATCCGGCCTCGCCTGCGAGCTATCGCTTCGGCCGCACCGATGACTACGTCGCGGCCATCGTCCGCTGCGGCAGCGGAGTGGTGTACCGCCTGGGCGAGTCCATCGAGCACAGCCGGAGGAAGCATCACGTGCACCCGCCGGCCGACCCGGCCCGCTGGGCCCAGGCCTGCGTAGGCATTATTCGCCATTACAACCAGGGCTGGGCCGAGGGCTCCCGCCACAACATCCGCTACTGGGAGATATGGAACGAGCCCGAGAACCGCCCGGCCATGTGGACGGGCAACGACGAAGACTACTTCCGCCTGTACGAGCACGCGGCCGGGGCGATCGCCGCCGCCTTTCCGGACGTGAAGGTCGGCGGGCCGTCGGCCGGGCACATCGGCGAGGTGGCGGGCGACCGCCTCAAGGCCACGCCCATGCTGGAGGGGCTGCTGGAGCGGTGCAAGGCAAAGAACGTCCCGCTGCACTTCTTCTCGTGGCACACGTACTGCGATGACCCGTTCCTCTATGCGCGCAAGGCCCGGGCCGTCCGTCGCTGGCTCGACGAACGGGGCTTCAAGGCGACCGAGATTCATCTGAACGAATGGAACTACCTGCCCAGCAACGACTGGGGCGGAATGCTCGCCAAGGACCCGTCCGTGCGGGGGCGCTGGCACCAGGAACTGGGGGCCGCCTCCGCCGCCGCGTTCGCGGCGGCTGCGCTGTGCGACCTCCAGGACTCGCCCGTGGACGCGGCCAACTTCTACACGGGCGACCACGGGTCGTTCGGCTTGTTCACCCGCGAGGACGAGCCCAGGAAGACCTTCTACGCCTTCAAGGCGTTTCGGATGCTCCTGGACACGCCGCGGCGGGTGAAGGTCGAGCGATCCGGTCCGACGGGTGGTCTGGCCGCCTGCGCCGGCCTCGACGCGGACGGCAAGCGGGCGACCGTGCTCATCGCCAACTATCGCGGGCGGGCCGGGCTGGAGGTGTCGCTGGACCGCCTGCCCTGGACGCTCGCGGGGCAGTGGCAACTGCTGGCGCTGGACGACAAGCATGACCTGGTCGCCGTCCGGACCGGACGATCCGACGGGCCAAGCGCGCAGGTTCGGATCGACTGCCCGGCCCCGTGTGTAGTCGTGCTGCGGCTGGCCGCCGGAGAATCGGCGCCCTCGAAATAATCGAACACGCCGCGCTGTTGTTCTGGAAGAAGGAGAAGCCCATGTCAAGCCACGTCGCGCGTGAGAACGTGCTGGGTCGCCGCCGGCTGCTTCAGGCGGCGGGTGTAGCCTTGGCTGCCGGACCGCTGGCGAAGCTGACCGCGCAAGCCGCCCCGGCCAAGGCGTCTCCCTGGCAGATCGGCTGCTACACACGGCCCTGGGACCAGCAGGACTGCGAGGCGGCGTTGGATGGGATCGCGGCCGCCGGGTACAAGCACGCCGCCCTGATGACGGCCAAAGGCGGCAAGGGCCCGTTCGTCATTCATGCCGGCACGAACGTGGAGGATGCGGCGGCTGTGGGCGAGCGGGCCCGCAAGCGCGGGCTGACGATCCTCAACGTGTACGCGGGCGAGCCGCCGGTGGCGGCGGGGGAGGAGGCGGGCGCAGCGGGGCTGAAGCGGATGATCGACAACACGGCCGCCTGCGGGTGCGGCGGGCTCATGCTGGGGGGGATCGGAAAGGCCGAGTTGGTGGATGCCTATTGTCGCGTCGTCGCTCAATGCTGCGACTACGCCGCTGCAAAGAAGGTCAGCCTCAGCGTCAAGCCCCACGGCGGGCAGAACGCCACCGGCCCGCAACTCCGCCGGATGATCGAGAAGGTCAATCACACCAACTTCCGGCTGTGGTACGACCCGGGCAACGTGTATTACTACTCCGCGGGCAAGCTCGATCCGGTCGAGGACGTCAAATCGGTGGCCGGCCTGATCGTGGGCATGAGCGTGAAGGACTTCCAGGCGCCCAAAAACGTCAACGTCACACCGGGCTCCGGCCTGGTGCGTTGGAAGGAGCTCTTCGCCGCCCTCAAGGCGGGCGGCTTCGCCGGCGGGCCGCTCGTGGTGGAGTGCACCGCCCGCGGCGCGGGCGTGGACGTGACCGCCGAGGCCAGGAAGGCCCGCCTGTTCCTGGAAGAAATCACCGCCGGCTGACGTTCTTACTCCAGAAGGAGTACTCCATGAACAAGCGAGTCCTCACGCGTCGCGACCTCCTGGGGCGGTCGGCGGCGGCCCTGGCGGCGCCATACGTGCTGACCTCCGCGGCCATCGGCAACGCGCAGACGAAGGCGGCCAGCGAGCGCCTGACGATGGGCTTCATCGGGATCGGCAACATGGGCGGGGGGCACCTGGGCGGCTTGTGCGGCAACGGGCAGGTGCAGATCCTGGCCATCAGCGACGTCAAGCGCAAGGTGGCCGAGGGGGGCAAGGCCCGGGTGGAGGGCGCCTACGCGGGTCGCGACGGGAGCCAGTACAAGGGCTGCGACCTGTACAACGACTTCCGCGACCTGCTGGCGCGTGACGACATCGACGCGGTGCTGATCGCCGTGCCCGACCACTGGCACGCGACCTGCGCGGTGCTGGCGGCGCGGGCCGGCAAGGACATCTACTGCGAGAAGCCCCTCTCGCTGACGGTCCGCGAGGCCGAACTGATGGTCCAGGCGGCGCGGCGGTACGGGCGGGTGTTCCAGACCGGCAGCCAGCAGCGCAGCGAGGGCAACTTTCGCTTCGCCTGCGAGCTGGTTCGCAACGGCTACATCGGCAAGCTGGAGCGGGTGAACGTCGGCATCGGCGCTCCGTCGGTGGACAAGTTCCTGCCCGAAGAGCCGATCCCCGAGGGCGTGGACTGGGACCGCTGGCTTGGCCCCAGCCCGTGGCACCCCTACAACAGCGAGCGGATCAGCGGCAACTACGGCGGCGGGTGGCGCCACATCCGCGACACCAGCGGCGGGATGACCACCGACTGGGGCGCCCACCATTACGACATCGCCCAGTGGGGCATGGGCATGGACGGGTTCGGCAAGGGGCCCGGCGAGATCATCCCGCCCGACGGCAAGGAGTTTAAGGACATCACCTTCCGCTACCCGACGGGCGTGGTCATGCAGCGCGGCGGGGCCAACGGCATCCTCTTCACCGGCACCGAGGGCAAGGTCGAGGTCAACCGCGGCTACCTGCGGACCTGGCCCGACTCGCTGATGAAGGTGCAGATCAAGCCCGGCGAGACCCACCTGTACAAGAGCCCGGGCCACCATCAGGACTGGTTCAACTGCATCCGCACCCGCACGCGCCCGGTAGCCGACGTCGAGATCGGCGCCTCCACCATCACCGTCTGCCACCTGAGCAACATCGCGTGGTGGCTCAACCGGGCGCTCAAGTGGGACCCGGTCAAGCGGGAGATTCTCGGCGACGACGAGGCGGCCCGCTGGCTGGACCGCCCCAAACGCGAACCCTACAACTGGATCTAGTGGCCGGCGGCAAGTAACCGGCCGAAACGTGACACTCCAAGATCGCAAAGGAGACCCCATGCGACATCTGCTCCTGGCTGTTGTGACCGTCGCCCTGTGTGTTCCCGCGCTGGCGGCCGACCCGACGAGCGAGCAACTCGACAAGGCGTTCAAGGATCTGCCGGCGTTCAAGATCGGAGCCAACGCCGAGTGCGTCACCACGATCCACTCCGCCGTCATCCAGTCCGCCAAGGACGCGGCCCGCCGGGCGGACCTGGAGAAGCGTCTCATCGCGGTGCTGAAGGCGGACGCGACCGACGACGCCAAGGCCGTCGCCTGCCGCCAACTCTTCATCCTGGGGACCGAGGCCTCGGTGCCCGCCCTGGCGGCCTTGCTGGACAACCCCCGACTCAGTCACATGGCCCGCTACGCGATGGAGAAGGTCCCCGGTGAGGCCGCCACCCAGGCCCTGCGAGCCGCGCTGGCGGCCGCCAAGGACGACAAGTTCCGCATCGGGCTGGTCCACACGCTGGGGCGGCGCGGCGACGTGAAGTCCGTGCCGGTCTTCTGCGAGTTGGCCAAGTCCACCCAGCCGGAGCTGGCGGGCGTGGCGTTGGCCGCCCTGGCCAGGCTTGGCGGCGAGCAGGCCGAGCAGGCCGTCCTGGCGGCGTACCCGTCGGCCGGGCCGAAGCTGAAGTCCGCCGCAGCCGACGCCTGCCTCACCGTCGCCCAGCGGCGCCTGGCCTCGGGCAAGACCGACCAGGCCCGCGGCGTGTACGAGACCCTCTATGCCGCCTCCTCGCCTCTGGCGGTCCGCATCGCGGCCCTCCAGGGCATGCTGGCGGTTTCGGGCGAGAGCGGGGCGGCCATCCTCGTCAAGGCCATGACCGACGCGGACCCCCGGATGCAGGGGGGAGGCCTGGCCGCTCTGCGCAGCTCGCCCTCGATTCCGTCGGCGGCCCTGGCGGCTGAATTGGGCAAGCTTCCGCCCGCGATCCAGCCGCAGGTGGTGCTGGCCCTGGCCGACCGCGGACAGGCGGACGCGCTGCCCATCGTCCTCAACGCGCTCAAGAGCGACAACGAGGCCGTTCGCCAGGCCGCCATCGAGGCCCTCGGCAGCGTGGGCGACGCCAAGTGCGTCCAGACGCTGGCCGAGATCGCCGCCTCGAAGGACAAGACCGCCGATGCCGCTCGCTCCAGCCTGAACCGCATGAGCGCCAAGGGCTGCACGGAGGCCATGATCGACCTGCTCAAGGTCGCCAAGCCTCCGGTGCAGGTGGAGTTGATCGCCGCCCTGTCCGCCCGCAACGCCGGCGAGGCCTCGCCTGCTCTGTTGGAGACCGCCAGCGGAGGCGACGAGGCGGTCCGCCGGGCGTCCTTCTCCGCCCTGAAACGGCTGGCCGGGCCCGAGCAGGCGCCTGCCCTGGTGGGCTTCCTGCTCAAGGGCCTGGGCGACAGCGAGGCCGGCGAGGCCGAGGCCGCCGCCTTGGCCGCAATCCGCCGCACCAGCGACGAGTCCGCCCAATGCAAGCCGCTGGTGGCAGCCTGGCCCCGGGCCGCCACACCGGCCGCCAAGCGGAGCCTTCTCCGCCTGATGACCAAGACCGGCGGGAAGGAGGCCCTGGCGATCGTGAAGACCGCCTGCGATGACGGCGACAAGGACGTCAAGGACGCCGCCGTCCGCGCCCTGATCGACTGGCCGGACGCCCAGCCCATCCAGGACGTGCTGACGCTGGCCCAGTGCGCGCCGGACGAGACGCACAAGGTACTCGCCCTGCGCGGCTTCGTCCGCATGATCGGCATCAGCGACGCCGACGACAAGCAGATGATCGAACTGTACGCCAAGGCGATGGCCCTGGCCCAGCGGGCCGACGAGAAGAAGCTCGTCCTGGCCGCCCTGCCCGACCTGCCGATCGACGAGGCCAAGGCGATGGCCCGGGAGTGCGAGAAGGACCCGGCCCTGGCCACCGCCGCCAAGGTCGCCGTCGAGAAGATCGAGAAGGCGATGAAGCAGCCTTCGCGCTGCACCGCCTCCACGCCCGACAACGTCCAGAACGCCGTGGACGGAAACCCCGCCACCCGCTGGAGCACCAACGCCGCCATGCAGGGCGGCGAGTGGTTCATGCTGGACCTGGGCCGGCCGCGTCCGATCAAGAAGATCGTCCTGGACGCCAAGGGATCGGGCGGCGACTACCCGCGCGGGTACGAGGTGTACGTCTCGAACCGCCGGGGCGACATGGGCCCGCCGGTGGTCAAGGGCGAAGGCAAGGGCGCCGTCACCGAGATCACCGTCCCCGTGCGCACGGGGCGGTTCGTCAAGATCGTCCAGACCGGGCGGACCGACGGGCTGTTCTGGTCCATCCACGAACTCACCGTGGAATGAACGCGCTCTTGTCTCTCGCGCCGCGGCGCGTAGAATAGCGGACCCGGCGTGGCATCGGCCCGCCGGCGGACCAACCGGAAAGGACGCGCCGTGAACGGAAGAGACAGGATCATCAACGCGCTGGAGCTTCGCGAGGGCGACGCCGTCCCCGTCTTCGAGTGGTTCATCCACGAGGGGGTGGCCAGGCAGGCCGTCGGGAGCGACAACATCCTCGACATCGTCGAGCGGTTGGACCTGGACGCGATCAACGTCCGGGCCGATTACACCAAGCAGAAGATCGACGCGGAGACGTTCACCGACGAGTGGGGCTCGACGCGCAAGCTCACCGGCGACGCCATCGCCGCCCTGACCTCCAGCCCCATCAAGTCCATCGCCGACCACAAGGCCTACACGTTCCCCGACCCGTTCGCCCCGCACCGCCTGGCCACGCTGGAGAAGACCATGAAGCGGATGGGCGACACGCGGGCGGTCGTGTTCAACCTCCGCGACGGCTTCAGCGACATGCGAGACCTGCTGGGCTACGAGAACGCGATGATGGACATGCTGCTCGAGCCGGACCACTTCAAGGACCTGCTCAAGCGCGTGGCCGAATACAACCTCGCGGTGGCCCGCCTGGCCGTCGAACGCTTCGGCGTGCAGGTCATCGCCACCACCGACGACGTGGCCAACGCCGACGGGATGCTCATCCGCCCGGAGAACTACTTTGAGGTGCTGGGCCCGGCCTTCCGCGAGATCATCGGCGGGTACAAGGAACTCGGCTGCTACGTCATCAAGCACTGCGACGGGAACATCGACGCGGTGGTGGACTTCTGGATCGACTGCGGCATCGACTGCCTGGACCCCATCGACCCCGGGGCCGGCTACGACCTGGGCCCAATGAAGCAGAAGTACGGGCAGCAGGTCGCTCTCAAGGGCAACGTGGACTGCACGGGCAACCTCTGCGACGGCACGCCGGAGCAGGTGGCCCAGGAGGTCCGCGACTGCATCCGCAAGGCCGCCCGCGGCGGAGGGTACATCCTCTCTTCCAGCAACACCATCCACAGCGGCGTCAAGCCGGAGAACCTGCTGGCCATGGTCGAGGCAGCCAGGAAGTACGGGAAGTATCCGATCCAGGCGTAGCCCGAAACTCTGGCAGCGGCAGGGCCAAGTGACCCATGACCAAAGGGTCGAGCGGCGCCTTGCTTATTAGGGAATTGGGGTATTGGTCCATGTCTGGTCATTGGACATTGGTCAGTCTCGTATTCGGATCATCCCTTTCCTGACCGAGAAGCTGTCGCCCCCGCTGAAGACCAGGTGGACGGTCAGCCCGTCGGCGCTCATCCACTTGGCGGGCAGGTGCTGGGCCTCACCGGGGTCGGTGTCCCATTTGTCGGTCGAGAATACCGTCGTCCACGGGCCCCACGGCTGCGGGGCGTCGAGGATGCTGAAGTGCTCACGCCCGCCGGCGTCGCGGGCCGAGCGGCTCCGCATCGTCATCAGGTATCGCTTGAGCGGGGCGTCGTACGTGACCGCCAGCCGATTGCATCCGTTCTTGATCTCCAGCACGCCGGAGCGGTCGGTATGCTTGACGCTCCACTTGCACTTGCCGGCTGCGTCGAGGCCGGCGAAGTACTCCCACGCGTTGCGGCGCGTCAGCTTGTCGATCGGGGCCCGCAGCAGCACGACGCGGTCGCCTGCGGCATAGGCGCTGGGCGTGTCGGGGCTGAGGATATAGACGTGCGCGTCGGGGGCGCCGGCGTAGTCCTTGCCGTAGTTGATCGCGGCCGGGTAGCCGATCTCGTCGAACGTCCAGTCGGCCCACGTCCAGGTGCGGGCGTAGTCAGCCGACCAGGCCAGCGTAGCTTTTCGCCCTCGGCGGTCGGCGTTGCGGACGAACATATAGAGCACGCCCTTGATGCAGACCATGCCGCACGCCTTGAACCCGCGCGGGCCGTCGCCCTGGCCCTGTCCGGTGGGCGAGAGGATATTCTCCGCGCGGAAGCCGTCGGCCGGACCGACGATCTTCGCCAGGCCCAGGCTCAGTTTGTGTGGGGGGCGAGGCGCGTCGAAGCCGGCGCCATCGCCGTAGGCCGTGTACTGGGCGTCATCGTCAGCCCAGGTGATCGGCCAGTTGTCGCTGCCCCGCGCCTGGCGGACGATCGTGCCCGCCGGCGCCCAATCGATGCCCGCGATGACGGGGCTTGGCGGGGGAAGGCCCGCGGCGGCGGCTTGCTGAGGCTGGGGCTCGCTCTTCCTCGCCTTTGCGGACATCGCCAGCGGCTCGACAAACCTGGCCAGCGCCTCGTGGTCGGTCTGGTTCTTCCGCGGGAAGGACTTGCCCGCCCGCGCCACGACCAGGTCCAGACTGGGCACCACGAGGATGACGCTGTCGTACAGGCCCCACGACCAGTAGGCGTCGCGCGGCAGGCGGGCGATGGCGCCGTCGGCGTTGTTCCACCAGAGCAGCCCGTAGTGCGGCGGGGCGGGCGGCTTCTGACCGGTCGGACCGACGACCTTGAGGTCGACCAACTCCTTGGGCGTGGCGGAGGCGGCCCGCACGAACTCAGCCGGCAGGATCTGCTTGTCCCTCCAGCGTCCGCCGCGGAGATACAGCAGCCCCACGCGGGCCATGGCGTTGACGTTGGCGTGGATGCCCGCGCCGAACTCGCGCCGCTCGATGCCGTCGATCTGGGCCGGGCGATAGGCGTTCTTACGCCACCGCAGGTCCTTTGGGGTGATGCCAAGCGGCGTGAAGACCCGCTCGAACATCAGGTCGTTCAGGTCGCGCCGGTAGGCGAGCGTGAGGCACTCTGCCAGCCAGTTGGGCCCGGCGTCGCTGTAGGACCAGGCAGTGCCCGGCTCGAACAGGAGCTTGCCGTACCCGCCCGGCTTCTCGAAACCGGCTGTTTGTGTCGCCAGGTGGAAGAGCGTGATCTTCTTGAGCCACCCCGTCTTCAGATTGGAGGCCGGCTCGACCCCGAGCTTGGGGTGATAATCGATCGCCCGATCGTGGACGGACTTGACCTTCCCGTCGGCCAGCGCGACGCCCAGCGCGGTCGCCCCGAAGCTCTTGGTGGTGCTCTTGAGGTCGTAGATGACGGCCTGGTCGCCCCAGGTCATCACGAGCTTGCCGCCGCGCACCACGCACCCCGACCCGCTGCCGGTCAGCGCGTAGTCCCGCGCCTCGGCCAGCCGGGCGGCATCCAGCCCCGCCTGCTCGGGCGTCGCCGTGGGCCAGCCCCGGCCGGGCCAGGCATCTTCTGCCGCAGAAGCCAGCCCGAACGGAAGGGACAGTGCTGCCAGCAGAAGAAGCCCGTATATGTGGTGCATATGCGCTCCATCACACTAGAAAAACGGCCAGACCCGAGGGTCTGGCCGTTTCACACATCGGGGCGGAGAGATTTGAACTCTCGACCTCTTGACCCCCAGTCAAGCACGCTAAACCAAGCTGCGCCACGCCCCGTACTCAGTCATGCAATTATGCCGCCGGAGGGGCGGCCTGTCAAGGCGGAGGCAAAAGTTTTCCGCGGCCGTAGGTTCATGCGCACCCGCGACTGGAAGGCTGTGGCGGGAGTTGCGAGCGGGCTTGCCATTCGGCGGCGCATTCGTCACTTCCCGCTCAGGACCGCCTTGATCGCCTGGAGGTACTTGGCGTCCGGGTCGTCGGCCGTCGGGGCGATGTACCCGCCCTCGCCGAACTCGTTCCAGGCGTAGATCAGCAGCAATCGCTCGGCCGTGGTCTGCGTGGGATTCTGGTCCATCCAGTCGATAGCCGAGCGGAGGAACTCGCCGAAGGCCTGCGGCGTGCGGTCGGGGAAGTACGAGCCTTCCTTCTGGCCCAGCCCGTCGGGGCCTTCCCAGGGGCGCTTGTCCCACCCGGCCGTTACGATGGGCATGTACGGCGCCTGGGGCGAACCCGCCCACGCCTTGCGGTGAGCTTCGACCAGGCTGGCGTAGGGCTGCTGCTTGGACCCGCTGGCGTAGCCGGGGACGATGTTGTAGTGCGTGCGATGGGTGAAGCCGGCCTTCGGATCGGCCGAGCCGCAGCCCGCGATGGCCAGGCCTGGCAGGCCGGCGTCTTTGGCGGCCTGCTGGAGGATGGCCAGGCCGGCCGGGTCGGCGTCGCGCGAGTTGAAGAGGATCACCAGCGGCTTGCCGCCCACGCGGACGTGGCGCTCGTGCTTGAGGTAGGGCATCCACATGGCGGCGGCCGTCTTCCAGTTCTCCGGCTTGCCGATGATGTACCCCGCGTGGTTGGCCACCAACAGGCAGAATTTCATGCGGTCGCGGTTGGGGGCTTTAAGGAACAGTTCCATGCCCGTGTGCTTGGGGTCGGCGTCGACCTTGGCCTTGTCGGCGTTCCAGTACCAGCAGAAGGCGAAGAAGTCGATCCCGTGATCGGCGGCCAGGTCGATCTGCCGGCGGACGATCTCCGCGGAGTCGTCGCGCCAGCCCCAGGCGGGCTTGCGACCGGCGAACTCCTCGATTAGGCGCTTGGTCAGATGTGTGGGCGCGTCCTTGGCCCACGGCTGGGCGGGGTCGTCGGCGCGGCGGCTCTTGCCGGCCCAGCCGTCGAAGTAGTACGCGCCCACAGTGGCGCGGGGCTTGGATTCGGCAGCGAATCCAGCACAAGGCATGGCAAACACGATTGAAAGCGTACACAGCAAAGTCGGGCGGATAGTCATGGGATTGCCTTTCTCCGGCTCAGAACGATCGACGTTGTTCCGCATTATGCCTCGAACGGGTTCTCGCCCGGGTAGGGGCGGCCTTCGGGCAACGGGTAGTTCACATCCGTCAGCCCGAGCATGCGTACCGAGTCGAAGAGCGTGCGGCCGACCTTGGCGAAGGCGACAGCGCCGTGGTGGGGGAAGCCTTTGCCGACAAGGACGTGGCGGTAGAAGCGGGCGAAGTGGGGAATCGCGAACACGCCGATCCCGCCGAAGCTCTGCGGGTCGATGTCCAGCACCTCGCCCTCAGCCACGTAGGCGGCCAGCGCCCCGTCGGCCATCCCCTGGAGGCGGAAGAACGTCGTCTCGCCGGGTCTGATCTGGCCTTCGAGCGTGCCGCGGGTGATGTCCGGGGCGGCCAGGGGCGGCTCCATGAGGCGGTGCATGATGAGCTGGTACTTCAGCGAGCAGTTCTTCATGCAGCAGGAGGGCGTGTTGCCGCAGTGGAAGCCCATGAACAGGTCGCGTCGGGCGGCGCCCTTGAGGTCGGCGCGGGCAGGGAGCAGGTCGTCCGGCACGGAGTTGTTGATGTCCAGCAGCGTGGCGGGGGCGTCGCTGGCGAGTTGGCAGAGGTACTCGCTGAACGTGCCGTAGATGTCCACCTCGCAGGCCACGGGCATGCCCTGGGCGGCCAGGCGGGAATTCACATAGCAGGGGGTGAAGCCGAAGGCCTTCTCGAAGGCGGGCCAGCACTTGTCGGCGAAGATGCCGAACTGCCGGGTGCCGAGGTTGTCGGCGGCGAAACGTTTCAGCGCCACCTCCAGGCGGGCCAGCCGCGGCAGCAGGTCGGGGTAGTTCACGCCCTCGCCCAGCTCGGCCTCCATGTCGCGGGCGGCCGCCTGCACGTCACGGTCGCCCTCGTCGACGGCCTGGAAGAGCTGGAGCAGGTCCAGCTCGCTGTTCTCCATCACTTCCACGCCCAGGTCGTAGAGCGGCTTGATCGGGGCGTTGCAGGCGTAGAAATCCTGTGGGCGCGGCCCGAAGGTGAAGATCTTGAGGGCCTTGACGCCCAGCAGGACGCGGGCCAGGCCGCGGAAGTGCGCGATGCAGGCAACCAACTCCCGGGGCAGGCCGACCGGGTATTGCGGGATGTAGACGTTGCACTTGCGGAGGCGGAAGTTGTAGGAGGCGTTGAGCAGCCCGCAGAGGGCGTCGCCGCGACCGTCGACCAGGGAGGTGTCCTTGGACTCCTCCGCGGCCGCGACGGCCATCACCGGCCCGTGAAACTTGCGGGCCAGGATGGACAGCGGCCCCTCCGGCCCGAAGTTGCCCAGGTAGATGACCAGGGCGTTGGCCTTGGCGGCGTGGAGTTCGTCGAGGGCCTGGCGGACGTGGGTCTCGCTCTCGACGGTGGTCTTGCAGGCGAAGACGTCCAGGCCGGCCTGCTGGCAGGCGGAGACGAGGACCTTCATGCGTCGCTGTGTGATCTCGGCGGGGAAGCAGTCGCGGCTGACGCCGCAGATCGCAAGCTTGACCTCGGGCGAGTTTGGCATGGACATAACGTATCTCCTTCCGCGAGTGTGCAGTGGTTATCGCCTCGCGGACGGGGGGTTGTCAAGCGCGAGGCCGGTTGACTCCGTTTGCGAGGGCGAATACGGTATGACCAAACAACCAGCGCGGAAAGGCAAGCGGATGCGAACGATCGTGGAGTTAATGGCGGTAGGCGCTGTCTATTGCGTTGCGATGGCGCCAGTCTGGGCGGCGGACGACGATGGAAAGAGCGGCGCGTTCGTGTTCACGTCGTTTCGTGGCAACGGAGAGGACGGCCTGCACCTGGCCTGGAGCGAGGACGGCTACACGTGGCGGCCGCTCAAGGGCGACAGGTCGTTCCTTCGTCCGACGCTGGGCCCCCACAAGTTGATGCGCGACCCATGCATCGTGGCCGGGCCGGGCGGCACGTTCCACATGGTCTGGACCACCGGCTGGGGCGACCGGATCATCGGCTACGCCAGTTCGAAGGACCTGATCGAGTGGTCGGCCCAGAAGGACATCCCGGCGATGATGCACGAGCCCAAGGCCCGTAACGCCTGGGCGCCGGAACTGTTCTACGACGACAAGAAGTGCGAGTTCCTGATCTTCTGGGCCAGCACGATCCCGGGCAGGTTCGCCGAGACGGAGGCCGGCGCCGACAAGGGCTGGAACCACCGGATGTATTACACCGCGACGAAGGACTTTCAGACGTTCGAGCCGACAAAGCTGTTCTTCGACGGCGGGTTCAACGTCATTGACGCGACGATCCTGAAGGCGGAGGACGGCTACCGGTTGATCGTCAAGGACGAGACGCTCAAGCCGGTGGCCAAGCACCTGCGGATGGCCCGGGGCGACAGTCCACGGGGGCCGTGGGGCCCGGCGGGGCCGGCCTTCACCATCGACTGGGTGGAGGGCCCGTCCGCCATCCGCATCGGGAGCGAGTACTTCGTGTACTTCGACCACTACGCGCGCCCGCACTACTACGGCGCGGTCAAATCGGCCGACCTGAAGACCTGGCAGGACGTCTCCAGGCGGATGGAGTTCCCCAGGGACCACCGCCACGGGACAGTGCTGCGGGTGAGCCGCTCGGCGTTGGACAGGCTGAAGGCGGCGAGGTAGCCCCTGCACACCCGCGGTGCGATCGGTGGTGCATGTCTGTGCAGAACGGCGGGGCGGCTGGAATGGATGGAAAAGGTAACCAACTACGGGTACAATAGTTGCGTCGGATGCCAGTCTCTGGCACGCCGGTTACAGCAGCAACGGGTAGAGTACCGGTGCGCCCGCTATGCGGGCACGACGACCGTGAACGGTTAGCGTACAGGAGACCAGAATGAAATATGCGATTCGAGTTGCGTTGGCGGCGGTAGCGGCGACGTCCCTGCTGGGCGGGGCTGCATGGGCTGACGACGCCACGATGGACGGCGCCCACCGCAAGCAGGCCCAGGAACTGATGGCGGGGGGAGTGAAGTTCCTGTTGTCGGCCCGCGAGGAAGACGGCGGGTGGTCGATGGGCGGCGGGGCGAACAAGCCGGCCATCACGGCCATGGTGCTCAAGGTCCTGGTGCAGCATCCCGACTTCGGCCCCAACCACGAGGTTGTGAAGAAGGGCTTCGACGCCATGCTCGCGTTCCGTCAGAAGGACGGGGGGATCTACGACCCGAAGCTGGGCTACAACAACTACACCACCTCGGTGGCGGTGATGGCCCTGGCGGCCGCCAAGGACCCCCAGAGGCAGGGCGTGCTGGATGACGCGATCAAGTATCTCCGCGGCCAGCAGATCCTGCCCGGCTCGGAGTCGCCCGACGGCGACAAGATCACCAAGGACCACCCGTTCGCGGGCGGAGTGAGCTACGGCAAGCACGGGCGACCCGACCTGAGCAACGTTGGGATGTGGCTGGACGCCATGCACGAGGCGGGCGTCAAGCCGGAGGACCCGGCCATGCAGAACGCCCTGAGCTTCGTGGCCCGCTGCCAGAACCGCAGCGAGTCCAACCCGCTGCCGTTCGCGGCCGAGGGCGGCAACGACGGCGGGTTCATTTACGCCCCGGCGCTTCGAGGCAAGCCTACCGACGCCCAGTCGATGGCCGGCGAGGGGACGGCCGGCAAAGGGCTTCGAAGCTACGGCTCGATGACGTACGTGGGCTTCAAGAGCATGCTGTACGCGGGGGTGGCAAAGGACGATCCGCGCGTGACGGCGGCCTACGCCTGGATTCGCCGCTACTGGCGGCTGGACAGCAACCCGAACATGCCGCAGACCCAATCCAGGCAGGGTCTGTTCTACTACTATCATGTGTTCGCCAAGGCCCTGCGGGCCTGGGGCCAGCCGGTCATCAAGGATGTCGAGGGCAAGGAGCACAACTGGCGACACGAGTTGATCGACGCCCTTGCCAAGCAGGTCAAGCCGGACGGCTCGTGGATCAACGAGGCCGACCGCTGGTCCGAGAACAGCCCCGTCCTGGTGACCAGCTACGTGCTGCTGGCCGTGCAGGAGACGCTCAAGTAGCAGGGACAAGGGAATAGGGAATAGGGACTGCGGAGCAGGGACTAGGGAATAGGCAATAGCGGAATCGACAGCGGGCGGCGATGAGCCGCCCGTTGCTTTTCACGCGGGTCCGGGCAGTGCTCGCCCCGCTCGCACCGAAGATGATTGAAAGAAAAGCCCACCCCTCAGGGGTGGGCTTTGCTGTTCCACCGTTCCTGCCGCATTACGATTTGGGCGGGCCGGCCTGGAAGGCGCGGGCGGCGTCGGCCTGCGTCAGCGGGCGGACGTAGACCTTCACCTGGCCGATCCAGCCGCTCACCTGGTAGGACGCTTCCTGCGTCCCGCTGTACTGTCCCACGTACATGGGGTTCTCCCAGGGGGTGCGAACGGGGGCGCAGTCCACCTCGGCCACCTGCTTGCCGTCCTGGAAGAGGCGGGCCTGTCGACCGTCGAAGACGGCGGCCAGGTGCGTCCACTGCCCGACCGCGCCCGTGCCGCCGTCGCAGTCGATGCCGCCGACGTGCCACCGCCACCCCGCCCCGATCCGCTGGAGGAACCACCCGCGGCTGCGCCACAGTCCGGCGCTCAGGACGACGGGCATCTGACCGGGTTGCTCGAACTTGACCCAGCATTCGATGCTGAATCGCCCGGTCTGGGCCAGGTCCCACTCCGCCCGCCGGGCGTAGGTGACGAAGCCTCCCTTGCGGAGGTCCAGCAGGCCTCCGCCGGCCTTGGCCGGGCCGTGCACCGTGGCGGCCGCCTTGCCCCCGCCGAGCACCGTCGCGTCCGCCGCGGCGGCGAAGTCGGCGACAAAGACGGCCTCGCGCGGTTCGGGAAGGGCGGTGGCCTGGGCGGCCTGGCTGGGCGGGCTCTGGGCGCCGCGCCGGCTGACCGACCGCACGGTGTATGCGTAAGTCCCCTCGGTAACGGCATCGACGAACGAACTCAGGGCGATCGGCTCGGGCGTCAGTTTGGCGGGCTCGCCGCCTCCGCCCGAACGGTAAACGCTGTATCGCACCTCGCCGGCGCCCTGCCAGCTCAACTCGACGCGTCCGGGCAGGGCCCTCGCGGTCAGGCCCGCGGGGGCCGGCGGCGGGGCGGGCGGGGGCACTTCCACCGAGAGCCGCACCGCCTCGGACCGCTCGGCCGCGTTCGCCGCGATCAGGGCGTAGTGCTGCCGCCCCGCGGGAACGTCGGCATCCGTGTACGAGAACAGCGTCGTCGAGGTCAGCAGCGTCTTATCGTTGCAGGGGGCGTCCGCAAGGGGCAGGCGATGCAGTTCGAACGTCAAGCCGATGGTGCGGGCCGACTGCTCCCAGGCCAGACGGACCACTCCGTCGCCCTCGATGGCGGCCTTGAGTTGGGGCAGGGGGTGAGGAATGGGCGTCGGGAAGATCTGTCGCGAGGCGCCGGCGATGATCTCCGCGCCTGGCATGTCCACCCGCGGAGCCGCGAGCGCCTGCTCGCGGCCGCTGCGGATGATCGCCAGCAGGTCCTGATAGCCGGCATCGGCGGTCGAGGCGAAGGTGATGACGGGCTCGCCCTGGGTATTGGGCGGGGGCAGCTCGCGCGACTCGTAGGCCTTGAGCGGCTGGACCGCGTGCTGGTAGAAGCCGTTGTACAACAGACGGGTGCGGATGCGCTCCGGATCCTGCTTGGCGTTGCGACACAGGGCGGCCCCGAAGCCGTCGCCTCCGGCCTTCAGCGGGGCGCGCAGGACGCGGCTGAGCTGCGGCTGACGAAGGTTGATCCAATCGTTCTCGATGTGCTTGTCGGTGTGGCACTTCATGCACCCGAGCTGGTCGAGCTTGGCCCGCAGGGCCTTCCTGGTCGCCGCCCAGGAGCGGATGGCGGGTCCGTTCTTGGTGTAGTCCCAGTTGCCGTGAAAGAGCCCGTTGGAGTCGATCCACGCCATGAGCAGGTCGCGCTCGGTCCGCGTGAGGTTGGGGATGCGGTCCTTGTGCCCGCTGACCAGCACGTGGGCCAGCGGCGCGGTCGCCGAGCCGTGCTGTCGCGGGCCGAAGATCTGCGCCGACCACCACGCCGTCCCGTTCATGCAGTCGATGCCGCTGATCAGGTGGGCCACCAACTGCGTGTGTCGCCGGGCGGTGAGGTTCTCGTAGCTGATGGAGAAGTGCTCGGTCCAGCCTCCGGTGAGATCGAGCCGGCCGGCGAAGCCCTTGGCCCCGCCGTGGCAGGAGACGCAGTGCTTGTCCAGGATGGGCTGGACCATCGAGGGAAAGTCCATGAAGCCGCTTCCCCAGGATTCGTCCTTGAGCTTGCTGGGCTCGCGGGACAGCGCCAGCGGCGCCGACTGCGGGCGGCGCGGCGGGGCGCCGTACTTGTACTCGTGGCAGCCGATGCACGAGCGGGTGACGCCCGGGGTGGCCTGCACGAACGTCCGCATGGACCGCACCAGACGCCCGTCGGCGTCCAGGGCCTGGAAGTACAGGGCCTTTCCCGAGGGGGCCTCGAAGTAGGCCGACCCGTCCTCCTCGACGGGCACCACGCCCAGGAAGTGCTTGGCGCTGAACGCCAGGGCGCAGCTCAGCAGGAAGGTCTGGTTGTAGGCCCCGCCGGGCGTCGCGCTTACGCGGGAGGTCTCTTCCACCACGCGCAGGGACTTGACCTCGCCCGGCTTGACGCCTGGCAGGCCGTCGTAGACGTTCTGGAGGAGGAACCGCCCGGTGCTTTCCCTCCTGGCCTCGTGGCTGGGCAGCAGCGGGGGCATGGCGCGGGGCTTGACGAGCATGGGCGAGTGCAGGTCGATCTCCGGATCGCTGCGGACAACGCTCCGTCGCCCGCTGCGGTCGATGATGATCAGGGCGTTGAACTTGGCCCCTGCCGGCTTGCCGCTGTAGAGCACCACGTCGCGGCTGAGGGGCCAGGGCTCGCAGGAGTCGCCCACGTCGCGCGTGGGCTGGTCGGGGAACTCGAAGTTGTGAATGGCGGCGGGGTCGTTCTTGCCCGCCTCGATGTCGATCATGCCGATCGTGCCCCGAGGGGGGGCGTTGTGCTTGGTGAACGAGCCCACGATCAGATTGGTCGTGCCGGGCACCGGGCGGGCATCGAGGACGGCCTCGGGAAAGACCATGTTGTTGGCGTACAGGGCGGTCTCGTTCGTACCGTCCGGAAAGATCGTCCACAGCGACTGCTGCGTCAGGGCCGTCTTGTCCACGTACTCCCACCGGCCGAACATGATCCGGCCGTCATTGAGCAGGACGGGGTCGAACTCGTTGACGTTGTTGACGCTGAGCGGGCGGATGTTGGACCCGTCGGCCTCCATGGTATGCATGATGTCTACGCCGCTGTTGGCGCAGGGGACCAGGCCGCTCTTGCGGGTGGAGTTGAACAGGATCCGCCCGTCGGGGAGGTAGCAGGGGAAGACGTCGTGCTGTCCGCCGTGTCCGCCGTGGTAGTTGCACAGGGTGTCGCTTGGGTCCGTGACCTTGCGCAGGCCGGTGCCGTCGATGTTGATCTCGTAGATGCAGGTCGAGCCGTGCGCCTCGTTCTTGTAGCAGAAGAGGAGTTTCTTGGCGTCGTAGGACAGATCGGGATCGAAGTAGACGCCCTTGCCCAGGGAATTGGGCGTCGTAGCGTCGATTACCGGGCGGATGCGGTGGCGGGCCGGAGGGTCGGAGGGGTTCTCGATGATGTAGATCCCCCCGCCCGGACGCCACTTGTAGTAGACGTCGTAGATGTGGATGCCGAGGTAGTTGAACTGCTTGACGAACAGCAGGGGGGCGTCCAGCTTCTGGAGCAGTTCGTCCGCCGGGGCGGCCGGAGCCGGGGCGCCGTGGCCGAGCGCACCAACAGCCAGCACCACCAGCAACCCCGCCGCTACGACCGTCGTCGTTCGTTTCGCCATTCTCTCTCCCTGGCGCGAAGGCGCCGCATCGGAATATGGAGGCAGCGCGACACCAACGCGCCGCCGCGACCATTGTACCCGCCAGGACCGGTCTTCGACAGGCCCGGTCCGGCGGGCAGGACTCCTGAGGTTAACGCAACGCTTGCAGAAGCCTTTCCGCAATAGGTCTGTAGTTCGAGAGTCGCAGACACGATTGTCGCCCTCCCAAGGAGGGATGGCGGCGCGCGTTGTCCCATTCGGGTTTGTGCGGAACACTCGAGTGGGGCGATAGTCCTTGCCCGCACTGCCTGACGCGGATACACTCACGTCGTCATCGAAACTGCGGAGACCATCTGAGACAGTTCTGAACGTCCGGGAGAGTCTGGAATGGCGATAACGCATCGATATCGCATCTATGTTGGCTTCGGGCACCAGGATGCCGGCCTTGCGGGTAGGATAGCACAGCACCTGCAAGACATGGGTCACTTGGCCTGGTGGGCAACTGTTGATCGGGGGTTGAGCCAGGATCGCCGTGCTCTCATCGCCTACTCGCACCTATACGTACCGGTCCTTACTCATGACTCAGCGCGGCGGTCTTGGCTGTTTCAGGAGATCGGGTATGCTCTGGGTGCTGGAACACCCACACTGCCTGTGGCGACAGGCTCGCTGCCGGCGGGGCTTTTGAACGAAGTGAACGCCGTGAGGGTAGAGGACGATCTCTCCGACCTGTGCGAGCGGCTCAACTCCGAGGTCCTCGCCCAGCGTCTGCGCCGAGCCGGCGACGCGGGCAGGCCTGGATATCAGTTCTCTGAAACTCCCGAGGAACATGCAAGCGAGGTCGAGTCACGGGCACGCCAGATTCTCGACATGGATGGACCGGCACATGTACGGGAGGAAGGCGGACTCAGCTCATTCTGCATACCTGCGGCCGCGCCGAATTCCCCAGTCTGGGCGGACTGGTCCGGACAGTTGGACGACCGGTCCTATCTCCACCGTCAACTCCGAGGGCAACGCCTTGCTCTCGAAGAGCACGCGCGGAGCCAAGGGTGCAGCCTGATCATCTATCCGGCCGCCAGCCTGATCGAGTTGGGCCCCAAAGTGTGGCGGACCCGGGCAAGTCTGCTGACGGAGTTCCTGGAGAGCATGGAGGACGATGCCGTCAGAGTAGCTCTTCAAGCGCGCGAAAGCATGACCCGTTCCATCATCCTGGGCGACTGGTTCGCTGCGAAGAGTATCTTCGCAGGGGTGACAGGCAGCCGCAGCATATGCATTCTCACAACGCACCCTCCTACCGTGGGCGATTACGTGGGGAATTTTGACCGCGCCTGGCAGGAAATCGCGGAATCGTCCGAAACGTCCGGACTCTCCTCTCGGCAGCGTGCCATAGCCGCCATCCGTGAAATCGACGCGCAGCTTGCCCGTGGGCCCGCTACCATCTCGCCTCTTTCGGATGCGCCGAAGGTCTTCATCAGCGCCAAGAGCGAAGATTACAGCTATGCCGAGCACGTCTACAATTTCCTGACACAACACGGGGTTTCTGTGTTCTTCAGCAAGGTTTCGTTGCCCAACCTAAGAGGCTCGGACTACCGCAAGGCCATAGACAAGGCTCTCGACCAGACGCAACACATGATTGTCGTCGCCAGTAGCGAGGAAAACGCCGACGCAAGTTGGGTGGAGGCGGAGTGGGGGTTCTTCATCAACGAGAAACGTTCGGGAAGAAAAGCCGGAAACCTCATTACGGTCATGGTCGGTGGGCTCGAACCCTCCAAGTTGCCTGCAAGCCTCCGGACTTTCGAGGCCTTGCGCTATGCTCCGCCCGAATTCGAGAAGATCCTGCGATATGTGGACTGACCGAAGGTGTCATGATGTGTGGGTGTGTAGGCGGGAGTACTAGGGTCGCCCACACAAGGAATCAACGCAGGTACAGGCGAAGTCCTCATCCGAGACAGTTTAGAGACCCACCGATCCGGCTCGACTGCGGAGCCGGACTGGTCATCCGGGAGATTCCGCCATGTTCAATGAATCAGTCGCTCTGGTGAAGCCTTGGCCTATCGTCTTGATCCTCGTGGCGGCTTGGTTGCCCTCCTGCGGGCCGGGCACTGCCGGGCCGGCCCCTCAGGCCGTCGTCGACGCCGACGGTTGGACGCCGCTCTTCGACGGCAAGACGCT
>Ga0116149_1001968_pt1 | contig 23624 bp, 27 predicted proteins | sample AD_UKC057_MetaG_FD_89787 | JGI IMG/M metagenome (GOLD analysis project Ga0116149, IMG submission 89787) | Active sludge microbial communities of municipal wastewater-treating anaerobic digesters from USA - AD_UKC057_MetaG | ecosystem: Engineered > Bioreactor > Anaerobic > Digestate | place: USA... | reverse complement strand
CGTCCTCGATGTAGTTGTACCCCTCCAGCAGCATCTTGTTGGCGATGTTGCTGAGGATGCCCGGCAGGCTGGTGGTGCTGAAGGCGGCCTGGAGCCAGCCGGATGCGTCACGCCGAAAGCGCGGCAGTTGGCGCCCGCAGGCCAGCTCGCAGAACTCCTGGATGCCCACGCCGCGCAGGCGGTCGGCGGCCTCCAGGATCGGGGCGGCGTACACGGCCTCGATGCGGCTGGTGGGCATGCCCGAGGCCATCAGCGCCGCGGCCTCGAACACGTGCGGGCCGGCGGGGCGCTGGGGCGCTGCGACCGCCGGGACCTTGGGCCGGCTGGCGCGAAGGATGTGCAGCTCGGTGCGGGACTCGTCCCACCCCTCCTCGATGGCCTGGGCCTCGATGTCCCCGTGCCTGCCCGCGCAGAGCCTGCGGATCGCCTCGACGCGGCGGGTCTCGGCGGCCATCCGCTGGCGCATCGCCGTCACCGGGTCGGCGTCGGCGGCCAAGGCATTGACCGTGACCGGCGTTGCCGGGGGCGGGGCAGCCGCGGCCGGCCTGGGCGGCTGCGCGTCGGGCGTCTGGGCAGCCTCATTGGCGGCCGCCTCCACAACGGCGTCCGTGCCGGCGGGCTGGGCAGCGGTGTCCTGGCTGGTGGCGGTGCTGGTGTCGTTTGCGTCCATGGAACTGGGCTCCTTGCTCTGGGCGGCGATCCGAGCGGTGGTGCCGGGATCTGCGCCGCTGTCGACGAACGAGATTTCCTTGAGGATGGCCTTGCGGACCACGTGCAGCGGGCCGTCGAAGGTCCTTCCATTGACCGTGATGCTCTGACCGTTGGGGATGAACTGGGCGTCCACGACGGCCGCGCCGATGCTGGCCTGCCAGGGGAAGCCATTGACGCCGCTCTTGGCGACGTCGCGGGCCCAGGAGGTGTCGCGGCTGACCAGGCCCTCGGCGACGACCTGGCCGCCGTCGATCACGACCCGCTGCGTATGGCCCACCCCCTGACGGGGGTTGTGGTCCAGGCGGACCGGGATATCCTGGCGGTCGATGGCCAGGCCCTCCAGGTCGACCACCACCGGGTGCGGGAACCCTGTGATCCGCATCACGCCGCCCGTGTAGGCGACCATGCGGAATCGCGGCATCTGCTTGTCCGCCTCGCCGGCCGCCTCCACCGTCAGCGGGCAGAGGAAGGTCAGGAACTCAAGCTGTCTGCTCTTGCTCGACATCCGTGTCGGCCTCCTGTTTGTCGCTGGTGGATGAACCCTGCGGCGGGACGGTCAGCCCCAGTTCCTTCATCAGGGCCACTTCCTTGGCCCGCTGGCGAAGCTCGGTGTCCCAGTCCTTGCCCTGGCGGGCGTATTCCTGGGCGAGCGTGGTGGTATTGCTGGCCAGGCGGGTCGCCTGGGCCGTCGCCTCCTTGGCCGGGTCGACGTGCTCGGTGCCGTCGAAGAACCACTGATGCGGGATGGCGCCGGCCGTGCGGAGATAGGCGAACTCGCTCAGCAGCTCCGCCTCGGCCAGCCAGGCAGCCAGGATGCGATCCAGCACCGCCTCGGCCAAATGGGCTTGCTCGACCCGGATGGACTTGTAGTAGGTCTGGTGGTCCAAACGCCCCGAGGCGTAGTTGTAGCCGGAGGAGTTGCAGGCGGCGATATTGTAGGGAAGGTTCAGGCAGCGGGCGATTTCGTTCAGGATCTCCCGTTTGAACTCGGCATAACTGGTGGTGGGCTGCTGGGCCTCAATCTGCCCCAGCCGCCAGCCGTCCGGTAGCACCGTGGCCATGCGTTTTTCGAGCTCGACCACGTCCATCGGCTCGAGGGCCTGGGCCTCCCCATTGGCCGGGGAGTCGGTGAACAGCACGGCCGCGAAGTCGGCTGCCGTCTCGGCCGCCGCGATCACCGCCAGTGTGTATCGACGAAGCTGGGCGAACAGCGGCAAGGCCGGCGTGATCTCCGGGACGCCACGGTGCTGGCTGGGCCGGTCCGCCCGGAACCAGTGGACCACCGCATCGGCATCCACCATGTCCACGGCATTCAGCCAGCAGCTCAGGTCGCCCGGATGCTCGCGCAGGATACAGTACGTCCGCGGGTTGCCGTAGGCGTCCAGGATGATCCCGTCGATGTCATTGGGCGTGGGCAGCGCCGACATGACGGGCGAGGCCACGCGGTCCGCCTCGACGAGTTGGACGTCCAGTATCACCGGCGAATCGATCAGCGGGTTGGCCGTCAGGACGGCGAAGGCCTCGCCGTCGGTGCTCTTGGCCATCCGCATGGTCCGTAGCTTGCCGGCCAGATCGATGGCCCGGGCCCACTGGGCAAAAGCCGTCTCCACACGCCGGTTGGCCTCGGCATTGGCCGAGAGAAGCTGAAGCCTGGGCCCCGTGCCGATGCAGTCGTTGGCCAGCGTCAGCACGATGCCCTTGGCGTAGCTGTTGTTGGCGACCTCGTAGCGGGCCCGCTCCCGCAGTTTGCTGCGGACGTCCGCCGCAGCGGCGCTGTCTGCGGAGAGTGAATCGGCCATCGCCCAGTGCCGGGCGTTCTCGGCCGTGGTCTGGGCGGCGTCGAACCTCGCCCGCAGCATGGCGGGAATGGCGGCCGGGAGGGACCGTCTTTGAGAGGAAGCCTTCCTGTTCTTGCGGAACGGCCACATCAGACGGTCCCCCCCGGGCTGATCTTGGCCAGCTTGATGCCGAGTCCCTTCGCGCGGCTGGCCTTCTTGGACTCCAGATACTTGTCGGCCGCGATCTGGTCGGGCAGGGGGTGCTGCTCAACGGAAACGGAGTCCGAACTGGCCTTCCGTGGCACGACGGCGTTCTGCTGAATCGAGTTGTCGAGGGTGTCGGTCAAGGCTCTGCTCCGGGCGTCCTGTGCCCGTAATGCTTATTGCCGCAGAGCCTCCAGACTTCGCGGGGTTTTCGAGGGCGGACGGAAATCGTGCCATATCTGGTACGAAGTGTCGGTGCATAGTCAACGGGGTGGAGTCGGCTGAAGACTGGCCGACAGAACACGACAATCTTCTTCACCGTGTGAAGCACTGGTCGCTGCCGACATTGCGGGAGAAGCTCATCAAGATCGGGGCCGAGGTCGTCGCGCACTCGCGGTACGCATTCTTCCAGACGGCAGAGGTCGCCATCCCACGCGGGCTGTTCCTGGCAATCCTGAGGCGGACAGAACGGCTGCGTCTGCCCGAGACGGTGCCGCAATGACCTCAACGACGGACGAAGCCGCCGGAGGGATCGGATACAAGGGGAGCAGTCTGCGCGAATCGAGGATGGAGGCCTGTGCGAGGGCCGATTAGGGCGCCATCTTGGGCCGGAGATGGTCCGACACGCCGCTCATCGAGCAGAGAAGACCGTTGCCCCTGCTCGGATCGGCGGTAGAATTATCAGAAAGGCCGGCGGCGGTCGTCGGCGGGAATTTATCCAGGACATCTGGGTTCAGATAAGACATGGACACTGTATTCGATATACTAGTCCCGATATGGCATTTTATCACTCCAACTGCATATTTGGTCCTGGCGCTGTTCCTGCTTGCGTACTTTTCAGATAAGACGGGCGGAGTAGTGTCGGGTCTTATACTGTTGGCTGTGGTTCTCGTTTGTGTGGGAGCAACCGCCAGTTTCGTTGAGTCAATACGCCTCAAATGGCATGAGAGGGCGTTTTCAGATGCTTTAGGCAATCTCGCGTCCCTTCACGAGCTTCCGCTTTGCGATCATTCACCGCCCGTTGTTGAGGGGAAGATACTGGTGCTAGATTCTTCAGGGAAACTCAGTCCTCTCCATTTACAGCTTCCGTCGCGTCTCCGTGCGTTTAGTCTCAACGAGGTGGGAACCGTTGTGTTTGCAGACTACAGGAAGGACAAAGTCGGGGTGTATCAAGGTGGGGGGGAAGCATACGTCAATGTATGCGCCCTGAGGGTTGTAAATGTTAGATTGCGGAGAACTCTCGCAATACAAGACATTAGAGGCACAGATCCGCCTAGTGCAAAGCCATGGAGCGGCTCTGAGGAATCGGGGTCTTCTCCGGATTACTACGCCATCAGGTTCATTAGGCAAATCCCGCAAGACAAGGCCCTTCAGAAACAGAAACACATCGTTCCGCAAGAGTGGGGATATTATCTACTTGTAGTTATCCTTGCCGCTCTTGGCGCAATTGGCCTGAAGACAAACCGCAACTGGAGAAGCCGATCTGACTATCGTGAGAGCCGGCTTTGGATCGGTAGCACCGCAATAGCTACTGGTCTTGCTGCGTCGGCTTTCATCGGTCATGACCCTTGGGTGACGTACTGGTTCGCGGCCACCCCCGGAATCTTGGTGCTCATGTTCAGAGAGAGGATACCCAGCGTCATTTGCTCTGCGCTTTCCAAGAATGACAATGCTTGGGCAGTAAGCCTATTCACAATTGTAGGTGCGTTCGTTGGGCCACAGATGCTGGTTCTTAGTGTAGTCCCGTATCTGTGCGCCATTGGAGTATTGGCGATTCTATGCCGCAAACTGCCGTCATCAGTGACATATCATCGAGATACAATTGTGGAACGCCTGCTCGATGCGGTGAGGTCGGATGCATCTCTGCTGGTTCTCGGTTGTATTATCGTGGCTTGGATAGCGAATCAGTGGCTGTAGCGCTCTACCCCCGGATGTCCTGGCTAAAGGAGGCGTACAAGCAGCGCATCCAGGCGCTCGTCAGGCTCCCGCAGGCCTCGGATATCAGGCGCCGCCTTCGGGCGTCCTACGCGACGACGGTTGAGGCTGCAATGTTACCGCCCGAGCTGGATATTCTGGACATCGGGGTTAGACACGCTAGAATGCCCAAATGCTCTCTCTCTTGTCGTGATAGCCTTGCCGCAATTGCGGCAGCGTTTACGCCGCACGATTCCATCGCCCCGCGGGCGGGTGTAGACGGTCAGGAAGTGCCTGCACCCGCACTGGCGGCAGACCAAGCCTTGAGTTCGCGGCGGCAGCGGCGCGGTGGTTGGAGCCTGGATCATCGTCTGCTCCCTTGGAGTTCGGAAAGCCGCAGGCGCGGCCGCGGCCCAGCGGTGCGAGTCTCGACGCCAGCCAGCGTGGCGCCCTGGACTGACGCCGCCACGGCGCAGCCCACCAGGCAGTCCAGCCAGTGGTTGTCCGGGCGGGTGGCCCGGAGCTTCCATTCATCCACGATCCGCCCCTGGGCCAGCGACTTCACGCGGTACTCGGACGTCAGGTGATCCGCCAACAGGCGGTGGGCTTTCTCGTCACGGCCCGAGAGCGACAGACAGCCGGGGTCGCCCATCGCGACGGCCAGCCGGGCGTGGACGAAGCTCTTCCAGTAGTTGGTGTCGATCAACACGTGTCGCACCTGGCGCTTGCCGACAATATTGGGAATCCGCCAGTGCAGGCCCACCCGGTCCCCGTGCTTACGCTTGTACTCGCTGAAGGGGATGCTGGACGCCCCGACGTACTTGCCGTGGCTGGGCAGCAGGATGCCGGCGAAGCCGCTCTGCCGGCAGAATTGATAGACGACGTCGGTGCTCTGGCCCCAGTTGGCGTCGATCAGGCAGCGGTCGATTCTCATTTCGGCTCCGTCTTCGCGACGATACACCCTGGGCAGTCGCTCCTCGCAGAGCTTCTCCAGGGCCGCGAAGACCTGGCCTTCCAGCCCGGCGCCCGGTGCTGATCGTGTGATCGTCGCCCGGACGTCCCGTAGCGTGAAATAGGACCTCTTCTGGTCCGGCCAGGTCCCGTAGTCGACGATGTAGCCCGTGAAATTCTCCTCCCACCCGCAGAGCATCCAGAAGAGCACCTTCTGCTGGACGTCGATGAACATCGTCAGGTAATTGCAGCCGATCGGGATCTCGCTCGGCCGGTAGCCGTTCAGCTTGCCGGCGATCTGCTCGGCCGTGAGCATCTCCTCGCCAATCGCCTCGAGGATCGGCTCGTTCTGGTACTCGGCGAAGAACGCTGCCTCGTCGCGGAACCTCAGGTTCATCGCGTGCTGGATGGCCGAAAGCTCGTCCTCATTGAACCGCTCCGGCCAGGCGACGATGGCCCCAGCGTCCATGGCCTCCCGATTGGCGCGGTAGAACTCCGTCGCCTCCGAGCCATCGCCGTCGTTACGCAGGGAATCGGCTCGCATCTCAGCGTACTTCGCCCAGAGCTTCTCGCTGGAGGGGAAGGCGTAGACCATCTTTGTGCGCTCGCCTTGCCACTCTGGGTGCTTTTCGCGGTCGAGGATGTTGTCGGCCATGTCCGCTGGGCGGATCACGGTGCAGGCCATGAGCCCAGCAATCTTTTTGCCGGGCCCGGCCATGCCCAGGACGTCGCCGGCCAGGATCGCTTCGCGGCGCTGGGATTGTGATGGCGACCAGGCCGACTCGGTAGTCTGCGGGTCATCGACCAGCACGAGCTGCGGGCGTACCACCTGCCCATCGGCGCGGGCGTAGTTCTGCCCGCGGATATCGCTGCCCTTCATGCCGCTGCTGGAGATCACCACGGCGGATGCCTTGCTGCCGGCAATGGTCGGCAGGACGATCCGGTCGGAAGCCCAGTCGATGCGCGTGGGCTCCCCCTTGTACTTTTGGCCCTTCTGGCGGTTAGTGATCCGCTCGAGGCACTGGATCGGGTATGTCACCTCGGGGAAGTCGTCATGCAGGAGCGGGTTGGTTTCCAGCCAGATCTTGATGTTCTCCAGCAAGTCGCGGGCGCGCTCGGCGCTGGCGGCGATCAGGCAGACGAAGGGCGACGCGCCGATCAGTGCCGACCAGAGCACCGCCGTCTGGCAGAGCACGGTCTTGCCGCTGCCGCGAGGCATGGCCATGGCGAACAGCCCTCCGGTGCGAACCGCCTTCTCGATCTTGTCGATCACCCGCAGGTGGTCCTGAGACCAAGGGAAGTAGAAGACCTCGGGGAAGTACGTTTCGCAGAAGAACCGGAACGACCCTTCCGCCTGTGCCTTCCGCCCTGGGTCCGCCACGGCCGGGATCTCCCCGATATCCTGGGCCATCCGGACCGCCTCGGCGTTCCGCTCGGCCTGGCGGGCCTTCTGTTCCTCGTAGCTCAGCGGCTCGGCGCGGGGCTTGAAGTACTCCAGCGTCAGCCAGGCCGCGTAGCGGAACAGGTCCACCGTCCGGGCGTCGCCGATGGTGTAACCTGCCTCGTTCCGGTGCCGGCGGAGCTGGAACTCCGTCAGAACGCTGCCGCGCCCGGAGGCGTTGACGAGCCGTAGCAGGTCGGCGGGCCGGAGCTTGCGTGGGTCAATCTGCATGGGCACCGGTCACCTCCTCGGCCAGAAACGCCACGTAGTCGATCAGGCTGAAGGTCCCGTCCGGGCGGGCAAGGTCGCCCGCCTGGACGATCTGGCGAACCTGCTCCTCCGTCACCCGCCGGCCGTAGGCCGTGGCCAGAATTTTCGCCGCCTCCGCCGCGGAGATGGCGGTGATCTTCAGCGACTTGGGGGCTTCATGTTCCGCAGTCATAGACACTTATGAACACCTGTAAGTTATTGAAAGAAAAGGGGTTAATTGACTTGATGCTTTCGGCCGCCCGAGCAAACATGTCCAACGTCAATACGGTACGTAAACCATTACGGATAAAGGAATTACCATGAACGACAAGACCAGCAAGAGAATGACGGCCGCCCACCTGCGGCGGCTGGACCTGGCGATACGGAACTGGGAACTGCTGGGCGAGCAGGCCGCCGGGCGGGGCGACACGGAGTTGGCCAGTACGTACGCGATGGACGCAGCCGATCTGAAGGCGATCCGCGACGCGTACGCCCGCGGCGACCTCGACTCGGCCCGCAGCATGATCGACTCGCTGGACACCCTGGTCCGCGACCAGATCCCGCTGCAGCTCTACTACCACCTCTTCCCCAACCGCTAACCGAACGGAGAACCGACCATGAACGAAACCGATTTCGAGAACCTGCTTGCCGACCTGCTCCAGAACGAGGACGAGGTCCGCCGGGTCCAGACCTTCGAGGAGGCCGGGCTCCTGACCAACGACCGCGGCGTTGTGGTCCATACCGCTGACGGCAGCACGTTCCAGATTTCCATCGTCCAGAGCCGCTGAAGAAGGAGCCCAACCATGACGCGACGCAAACCACAGACATACGAAGCGCAGATGAACGGCAAGAAGGTCCGGGTGACCGTGCCGCAGGCGATTGACGAGCAGGTCCTCTTCGACGCCCTGCGCGACAACCTCAGCCCCCACGCCGTGGCGGCAATCGTCGCCTTCCTCCAGCCCGTACGCACCAACAACGGTGACGTGGACCGGCAGGTCCACTGGTTTGCCGGGGAGCTGACAAAGCTCATCGGCGGCAACGAACAACAGAACCGGCTCGCGGAAGAGCTGGGCTTGTAACCAACAGTCCCGATGGGACAGGAGAACACCATGAGCGCGAAGAAGAACACCAGCAAGAAGACCACGAAGAGCACCAAGGCCGCCGAGCGCCGCCCCGCCAAGCGGAAGGTCATCACCACCCTGGCCCAGTACGAGGCGGAGGTTGCCGCCGCGGCCCAGGCCGCCGAGCCCGCCGCCGACGTCGCCGCGACGGTCGAGCCGGTCCAGACGGGCAACCTCGCCGAAGGCATCCAGGTCCCGGCGCCCGCCAAGCGAAAGCGCTGCGGTATCACCGAGGACAACAAGGGCGCCGCCGTCGACGCCGCCATGCAGGCGGTTGCCGCGGACAAGAAGAAGCGATCCAGCGGGCTGGACGCCGCCGCCCAGGTCCTGGCCGAGGCCGGCGAGCCCTTGAGCACCGGCGAGATGGTCAAGCGGATGCTGGAGAAGGGCCTGTGGACCACGGACGGACGCACTCCGGCCGCCACGATCTACTCGGCAATCCTGAGAGAGATCAACGTCAAGGGCGATCGGAGCCGGTTCCGCAAGACCGAGCGCGGCCGGTTCGAACTGACCAAGTAATCCGCCCCCAAGCTCGCCACCTCTCACCACCCCGGCCTTCCCGGCCGGGGTTCTCTCTTGAAGCAGATTTCCCCCGCCGAATGCCTCGCTATGGAGCACCGTTTGCATGCCGCCAACGGGCCATGCTACGCAACTTAACATGTTGAAAATAAAGCAGTTATGTCTCGGATTTCCCTTCAACTGAACGTATGGATGTGGCTCAATGTGTTCATGGCAAACGAAAGGACAACCATGAACGCAAACGAGATGACCTTCGGCGTAGAGATCGAGACGATAGCCCCGGACAGCGCGGTCCGGAACGACGGCCTGGTGATCGGCGGATACCACCGCGGCATCCAGGTCCCGTACCTGCCCACCGGCTGGAAGGCCGAACGCGACGGGTCGATCCAGACCAACGGCAACGGCCACGCCTGCGAGATCGTAAGCCCGATCCTGCGGGGCGCCGAAGGCCTGGCCCAGGTCGCCGAGGTCCTGCGGACGCTGGAAGCCAAAGGCCACCGGGTCAACGCGAGCTGCGGGGTTCACGTCCACGTCGGCTGGAAGAGAGACTGGCCGGCCGAGGCCCTGGCCCGGTTGGTGACCATCACCGCCTACTGCGAACGCGGCCTGTACGCGATCACCGGCACCAAGAGCCGCGAGCGCGGCACCTACTGCGGCGGCGTCCGCAAGTACGGTAACGGCAAAGACGCCAAGCCGGTCCTCGACCGCAACCGCTACCACGCCCTCAACCTGACCAACCTCGCCCATGGCACCCGCGAGACGGTCGAGTTCCGGGTCTTCTCCGGCTCGACCAGCGCGACGAAGGTCTGCGGCTGGATTCAGGTATGCCTCGGCCTGGCCGACCGGGCCATCAACGGCAAGCGGATGCCGAAGTGGTCGCCCGGCCCTCTGAAGGGCGGCTGGAAGAAGGCCGGCGAGGGCGCCAGCGAGGCCGAACGCCTGATGGGCTACCTCGCCTGGGGCGCCGGGTACGCCCGCATCCACGGCGGACACCAGTACGGCTGGATCAGCGATGTGGTCCCGCAGGACGAGGTCAAGAACGAGTTCCGCCGCCTGGCGGCCAAGTACGACGCGATGGCATAACGACCGGGCCAACGCCCGCGGCGGGATGCCGCCGCGGGCACCGGCCCAGGAGGAGCAGATATGTGCGGCATTTTCGGATACATCACCAGCGCCGGCCAGGGTCCGGACATCCACCGGCTGCGGCGGCTGGCCCTGGTCACCCAGATGCGGGGCGAGCACGCCTTCGGGCTGGCTTGGCTGGACGCGGAAGGCACCATCCAGACCTTCAAGACGCCCGGCGCCGCCGAGGACCATCTTGACCAGCTCGACCGCTGCCGGAGCGCCGTCATCATGGTCGGCCACTGCCGCTACGCCACTCACGGTTCGCCCGCCGACAACCGCAACAACCACCCTCACCCGGCCGGGGCGGGGCAGCTTATCCACAACGGGGTGGTCCACAACTACGACCAGCTCATCCGCGAGCACCGCCTCGTCCCGCAGAGCCGATGCGACAGCGAGGTGCTGGCCCTGCTCATGGCCCGCTGCCCGGGCACGATCAGCCAGCGTTCGGCCTGGATGGCCAGCCAAGCTCTGGGCGACATGGCGCTCCTGGGCATCTGGCGCAAGCCCGCCCGCCTGCTGGTCTCCCGCCGGGGCCGACCGCTTCATTTCGGGCAGACGCAGGCGGGGTTCTACTTCGCCAGCCTGCCCGAAGGGCTGCCGGGCCAGGCCAAGCAGGTCATCGACCGTAGCACCCGCGTGCTGGTGTATGACGGCACCGGCCTTCAACTGGAGAGCAAGCCCATCCGCCTGTAGCCGCAGCATCACTGCACGCTCTCCACCAGCCGGTCCGCGGGCGCGGCGGCCGGGACGCGCTCGGCCTTCTTGCCCGTGAACTGTTCGTACCGTTGGACGATCACATCGCAGTACAGCGGATCGAGCTCCATCAGGAAGGCCTTGCGTCCCGTCTGCTCGCAGGCGATCAGCGTCGAGCCCGAGCCGCCGAACAGGTCCAACACGTTCTCGCCCTGGAGCGACGAGTTGCGGATGGCGCGGATGGCCAGCTCGACCGGCTTCTCCGTCAAATGGATCATCTTCTGGGGCGTGACCTTCTTGACGCGCCAGAGGTCCGTCTCGTTGTTCGGGCCGAAGAACCGATGTGCCGCACCCTCCCGCCAGGAATAGAAGCACCATTCGTGTGCCCCCATGTAGTCTTTGCGAGTCAAAACTGGATGCAATTTGTCCCAGATGATCATCTGGCTGAAATACAGCCCGGCCTCGACCAGCGCCGGGGGATAGTTGGCGATGTTGGAGTAGCCGCCCCAGATGTACGCCGTGTGCCCGGGCAGCAGCACGCGCGCGATGTTGCCGAACCACGCGCGGAGCATCTGCGCGAATGCCTCGTCTGAAACGAAGTCGTTGGCGAGCGGCCTGTCCTTGGCGCGGAGCTTCCTGTGCGTGGCCTGGGGGACCCCGTTGCGATCCACGTCCGACTGCTGGTGGTGGGTGAGGCCGCTCTTCTTGCGGCCAGCGCGGCGCCCGCTGTCTTCGGGTGCGGGGGCCTCGAAGCTGGAAAGGCCGGCCGCGATGGCATTGTTGCTCCGCGGTTCGACCTTCACATTGTACGGAGGATCCGTATTCACCAGATGCACCGGGGCGCCGTCCAGCAGACGGTCCAGATCCTCCACCGATCCGCTGTCGCCACAGAGCAGCCGGTGGTTGCCCAGGATGTACAGGTCGCCCGGCTTGGTGATCGCTTCGTCCGGCGGCGCGGGCACCTCGTCCGGGTCCGTCAGACCCTGCTGGACGTCGCCGTCCAGCAGCTTCGACATTTCCTCCTGGTCGAAGGCCAGAAGCTGCATGTCGAACCCGCCGTCGCGCAGCTCCGCCAACTCGATGGGGAGGATCTCCAGGTCCCACTCGGCCAGCTCGCCGGACTTGTTGTCCGCGATGCGGTAGGCCTTGACCTGCTCGGGGCTCAGATCGGTCGCCACGTGGACGGGCACCTTGGCCAGGCCGAGTTTGCGGGCGGCCTTCCAGCGGGTGTGGCCGGCGATGATCACCCCGTCGGCATCCACCACGATGGGCTGGCGGAAGCCGAACTCGGCCAGGCTCGCGGCCACGGCGTCCACGGCCTGGTCATTGATGCGGGGGTTCCGCTCGTACGGGCGAATGTCATCGATCTTCCGCAGCTCAACGGCGAACTTCTCACTGGTTGCATTCTTGGTGGCGGTCATGCCGCACCTCCTTGCGCTGGTATTGCCTGTGCCGATCCTTCGGCGCTCTTCCAACAAACTGTCTCTTGTAAGCCGACGCGTTCCCGCGGCATCAGAAAGCCCCTTTGGCGGGAAGTACCTATTGACCATCTTGACCATCTTGCCCAGTTTGACATTTCCCGCCTTGGCAGCCTTTTCCGGCTCCGCAGGAGATGTTCGAACGTGGGCCAACGTGGGCGGTTTGGGGGCCGGTGTCGCGGGAGAAAACCTCCGAAAACGACTCTGGTCCTCACACGTACGCGCACACGGGTCGCGAACATGTATGTAAAAGAGAGAGTTTTTCTTCTATTATTCTTCTTAAACCCCTGTCCCTGCCGGGCTTGAGCCTCCCGAGAAAACCTCAGATAGCCTCCGATCAGCACAGATAGCCGCGCGGGTTTTTCCGCCTGGACGGCCTGCGAAGGCCGGATTAGCGCCATAGCGGAGGGATTTCGGAGGTTTTCTTGCGGTTTTCTCATCTCAGCGCCCACCCCGATCTGGGCTTGGTCTTGCCCGGGATCGTCTGGAAGTGGATCTCCTCCTGCTTGGTCAGCGCCTCCAGGATGTTGTCGTATAGCGTCGGGTTCTGGGCCAGGTGACGACGCAGCTTCCAGTCGGGCGTGGGGTACTCGCGCTCGACACCGCTGTCGCGGCACTGCCGCAGGAAGCGGACCGCCTTCTTGCACAGCGCCCCGAAGTCGGTGGACGCCACGTAGGTGGAGGCCAGGAATAGCTGCCTCCTGGTCTGGTGCATGGCGAAGGTGGTGGCCCACTGGACGGCCGGCAGGCTGATGACGGGATTCTCGTGGCTCTCGCTGCAGGCGCGGAGCAGGGCGAACTTGCTGGCGTTCTCGGTGGTACGCGACCAGGCGATCTTGGCCACCTCGTCTGTCCGGTCGTGCGCGTCGTTGTACTCGCGTTCGGTCTGGCGCTGCAGAGCCGTGATGGCCTCGGCGGCATCGGCAACGTAGGGGACGACCTTGGGCTCGGGGTGGACCTCCAGGAGGTTGCGGCGGTTGGTGCCCGGCTGGAATTCCGCCCACCAGCGGGCGGTGTGGATGATCTCGTCCGGGATGTGCCTGGCCGAGCCGGGGGCCTGACCCTCTCCGCGCCGGCCGATGTCCACGATGATCAGCCGCGCGAAGAAGCCGTTGGTGAGCATGCGCTGGGACAATGATTCGTAGAAGTATTGCGGCGTGGCCGTGCCGAAGAGCGTCAGGTGCGGCTGGTCGATGCTGGCGGAATCCTTCTGGCCGGCCTTGACGCGGACGGCGTAGATGACGTCGGCGGACGAGTAGAGCGTGAGCAGGATGTTGGGGATGGACTCCCGCTTGTTCTCCTTGTCCAGGTTGATCTGGCGAAGGACGCCATCCATCTCGTCGTTCTGGAACAGCATGGCCGGGCAGCGGGCCAGCGCGTCCTGGATGCCCTCGCCGCTGGCGAACTTGTCGCCCAGGGCGGCGACGTGCCCGATCTCGTAGAGCACGCGGGCGTTGACCTTGCGGGGGAAGTCCTTGCCGGTTCCGCTGCTGGCCAGGGCGAGCAGGTAGATGTTGGGCCGCAGATCGCCGCTGGCGCAGACCTTCCGCCCGGCCAGATAGGACTGGAGCGCCATCGCGCCGCAGAACGCCAGGCCGATGTTCGGATAGGGCGCGTTGGCCAGCGTGAAGTCCATCACCTGCCTCACCAAGCCCGGCACGTCGAACAGGTGCTCGGGGATCGGGCCCGGGTCCGCGATGGCGGGCTCGACGTCGGCGGGGGGCGGGGCCATGCTGGCGACGATACCCGAGATGTCCACGCCAGGGGCCTGCGGCGGATCATCGCTGCCATAGCCCAGGCCGCGCAGGGCGCGGGCGGCCTGCTCATAGTTGCCGCCGTGGGTGAGGAGCGCGTAGGCGGCAAACGGGGAATATGCCTGGTGGGGCTGGAACGGGGCGGCGTTGGAGGAGAAGACGTAGAAGACGCCGTCCTTGAGGCTGGCGGACCAGCCGGCCGTCTTGCCCGGCCGACGCCAGTACTCGTTCTCCCCCGTCTTGGCCAACGTCCAGCCGGCATCCTGGAGCACGGCCCGCACGTCGCCGCGCTGGTTGAAGTCGTCACCAGGCCGAAGGCCAGGGCCGCACACGACCGCCGACGTTGGCCCACGTTGGCCCACGGGCGACGATCCGGCTGGACCGTCTACCACGGGTGGCACGTACTCATTCAGCTCCCACGCGGCCTGGAGCAGAATGTCGCGTTCCTGAGCCGTCAACACGGGCGGGCTGGCCAGGTCGCCCTGGATGATCTCGTACCCAGCGGTCGGGGCGCACAGGAACAGCCCGCCCTCGCCGCGGGTCTCGATCAGGGTGACGATCTTGTCAGCGTCGAGGCGCTGGGCGAGTTTCAGGTTGCCGCAGACTTCCGTCTCGGTGCGGTAGGCGGCGTGGCGTCCATTGGACTGCGTCCTGGACAGGACGAGGCGCTCCAGCAGGCCCGGCGCGGCGGCCCTGACCTTCTCGCACCAGCGATCAAAGAGCTCGCCCAGGCGATCGAAGTCGATCAGTTCCAGCCGGCCCGACACCTGGCCGGCGATGATGCACAGCGCGTCGGGGCTGTTGGCGAACCAGGCCGACACCTCGGCCGGGGTGGGCAGTCTCTCCTGGAACTGCTTCCACCGGCCGATGGCGGGGCGCTTTTCCGACCGGTTGGCAGGCAGGACGCAGAGACCCGCCGACAGGTAGTCGCGGGCGGCTTCCGCAGTGACGCAACGGCCTAGTTGCATGACGCCTCCTGCGCCCTGCGGAGGGCTGAATTGGCCATGGCGTCTTCCGACCAGGCGCGGATGCGTTTGCGCAGCTCCTCCAGGTCGGCAGGTTCGGCGCCCTCGATGACCCCGTGCCGGATGGTTCGGATGCTGCTGACGACCATGGTCTCCGCGTCGCCCTCGACGACCAGTACCGTGGCCGGGCAGAGCAGCGTCATCCGCGTGAACAGGATGGCCTGCCCCTGGTTGATCCGCTGGTGGTCCTTCCATTCCAGGAGCAGCAGGTTGCCGTTGATCTCGACAATGCCATCGACGTCGCCGAAGGCAATCTGGCCGGGCAGGCAGTCGGCGAACAGCTCGATCTTCGGCCGCTTCTTGAGGTTGAAGCAGCCGCGTTTCGAGCATTCCCACCGCATCGGGTTGGCCCCGTTACCGGACGACATGGCACACGCTCCCGAGGTCCTTGAATGCCTGCGTGAAGGCCTTGCGGTTCTTGCCGATGTAGACCACCGCCTGTCCCTGCAGGGGCGTGGACTTCTTCTCCGGATGCCAGAACTTGACCCGGCCTGCGGGAAAGCACACCGCTGACGCCACGCCCAGCAGCGCCTGGAACCAGCGCGTCTCCGTGGCGTTGTTGACCAGGACCACCGCCTGCGTCACGTCGCCGGATCGGCACCTGTCAGCGAGGGTCTCGCAGAACTGCTGGATCAGCGGCTGGGCGTAAGGCGGGTTCATCCACACTCGGCCGCTCCATGGCTTGCTCAGCCCGTCATCATCGGCGGTGTAGAAGCGGTCAGCGCCGACGATACGGTTGGCTTCGACGCTGGATGCCGGGTCCAGATCGATCCCGCCCATGACCGCGGCGGCCCGCTGGATGTAATGTTCGGGCGTGTACCACTCGTTGTCGCCCGAGTTCCTGGCGACGTGGGGCTTGGTGACGGTTTGCCTTGCCTGCTCGACCTGCTCCGGCGTCGGCGCATCGCCCAGCGACTTGGCCGTCTGTACGACCGTCTCGCGGGAGACGGGCAGCAGTCCGGCGGCGGCTTCCTGTTGCACGCCCAGCTTGTCCACCGCCTCGGCGAACTGGCCATCGCGTTTGATGGTGGGTGCGGAGACGCCGTGTTCGCTGGCCAGCTTGTCGGCGGTTTTCAAGGGATCACTTTGAGCCCTTGAACCATTCCCTCTGCGGTCGCCGCCATGTTCTTTCTTCAGCCGGTTGTACCGTCGCCCCCGCAGCAGGCTCATCTGGTCCGGGGTCAGATTTCGACGGCCAAGCTGGTGGGCGTCGATCCAGTCGGCGGCCGACTCCCTGTTTGGGAGGCTCAGCTGTCGAACCTCGTAATCGATTCCGAAGCGGTCGCAGATCTCCTTGCGGTTGTGGCCATCGAGCAGGATTCGCTGCTCCGCCCAAACGATCAGCGGCTCGAGGCAGCCGTCGCGGAGCAGGTTCTCCTCCAGTCCGGCCCGCTCCTCATCCGTGAGGGGCGGGATCAGGCTCTGGAACTCCTGGTCGACAATAATGGCGCATTCCGTTGCGCATACCATCGTGGTTACTCCCGGCGGCTGGGCATCGCCGCCTCCAGATTGCAGCGGAAGTGCCAGAACATCCGCAGGGCCTGGCGCGGCAGGGCGAACCGCTCTTCCGGATCGTGAATCTGTTTCGAATCAGATTCGTGGGCCTCCTGGACGACGCGTTCCAGGTCGTCGACGCGAATGCCCATCACGGCGTCGATAGCCTGGGCGACGCGTTCCACAGTGCTGGCGCTGTTGCTGGTGCATGCGTAGGGCATGAAACCTCCTCAAAAAGGAATGTCGTCCTCAGGCCAGACCGGCTCGGGCAGGTCGGCACTGACATGCTGGCCGCCGCCATCGCGTTCGTCCCTTCCGTCCATGCGCGGCGGGATGGGCCCGAGTTGGTGCTTGACGATCCGGTCGTACTTCTCGCCGGCCACCGCCCGGACGGTGATGGCCTTGGTCGGGGCGATTCCGCCGGCCTCGCAGATGTCGATCGCCTGCTCGACCATATCGGGCACGGGCTCGTGGCTGCGGGCCTTCCACCAGGCCTCGGCCTTGCCGTGGGCATAGCCGGTGTGCTCGAAGCAGACCCACTCGCTGCGGTAGTCGTTGAACCCGACCCGGTAATCCACTCGCATCGTTCTGGGATGCCCCTCGGGCGCGTCGCGCTTGACGTGGACGCTGTAGTTGACCTCCAAGACCTCGTAGTCGGTCTCGGTGACTTCGCCCGACAGAATGCCCGCCGAGGATGCCTGGCGGTCGTGCTTCTCGCGTTCGGGCGGCGGGAACTCGTGACCGCACTCGGGGCAGACGCCGTAGGCGGCGTGGATCACCGCCTGGCACTGCGGGCACTCCTTGGCGGGCGCTTCGCCGTTGCCCTGAGCACGATCTTTAATCTGTAGTGCATCCACAGGCCCGTGGCGCAGGATGTTGCCGCCGAAGTCCAGGACGAGGCAGTTCTCCTTGGACGGGTGCAGGCGAAAGCCCCGCCCGACCATCTGGTAGTAGAGGCCGGGGGAGTTGGTCGGACGGAGCAGGGCCACGCAGTCGATGTTGGGCGCGTCGAAGCCCGTGGTCAGGACGTTCACGTTGACCAGGTACTTCAGATCGCCCTCACGGAACCGCCTGAGCGTCTCGGTACGCTCGAACGGCAAGGTCTCGCCGCAGACGAACCCGCACTCCTGGCCCATCGCCTTCAACGCCCGCTGGACGTGCTGGGCGTGCTGCACGCCGGCGGCGAAGATCAGCACCGAGTGGCGGTCCTGTGTCTGCTCGAAGATCTCCCCGCAGGCCGAGCGGACCAGGGCGTCGTCATCCATCAGGGCCTCGACCTCGCCCGCGATGAACTCACCGCCGCGGAGGTGCAGGCTCGACGTATCGGCCTTCCGCCGCCCGGCCTTGGTCTTGAGGGGGCAGAGGTAGCCCTGCACGATCAGCTCGCGCACGCCGACCTCGTAGCACACGTGATTGAGCAGGTTGTCAGGCCCGCAGATGGTGCCGGTGGTCATGCGGTACGGCGTGGCGGTCAGGCCGACCAGGCGGACGTTGGGGTTGACCACCCTCGCGTCAGCCAGGAAGGTGCGGTACATGCCCTCGCCGTCCGGCGGGAGCATGTGAGCTTCATCCAGAAGGATCAGATCGAAGCGGTCCAGCTCCGCGGCGCGCTTGTAGACGCTCTGGATGCCGGCGACGGTGATCGGCTTGCCGGTGTCCCGGCTCTTGAGCCCCGCCGAATAGACCCCGATCTGCATCCACAGGTCGGGGGCCATCGTGTGCAGTTTCTCGACCGCCTGCTCGAGCAGTTCCTTCACGTGGGCCAGGATGAGCACGCGCCCATCCCACTGCTGCACGGCATCACGGCAGATGGTCGCCATGACCGGGGTCTTCCCGCCCGCGGTTGGGATGACAACACAGGGATGGTCGTCCCGGCGGCGCAGGTGGTCGTAGACGGCGGCGACCGCGTTGGACTGATAGGGTCGCAGTTGCATCACCAGGTCACCACGTAGGTCAGAGCGGCTGCCGCCAGCCAATAGACGACCTTCCGCCAGTCGCCACAGGGCAGGTAGCCAGCCGCGGCACAGACATCGAGCACGATCAGGATGGTGGGGAATATCTTCTGCATCAGTTCAGCTCCCCGCCGCAGAAGGGGCACCGCCTCAGAGGCAGGTCCATCACTCGGACGTCCATTCGCCCGCCGGGCACGACCGACTGCCGGCCGACGGTCAGCAGGTCGATCTGGCTGTCGTCCTCGTAGACGCCCCCGTGCTGGAGGGCGTCCAGGACGGCCTTGGTGAGGTTGTCCAGATCCCGGCGGCGATGGTCCGGCGGGAAGGCGTCCATGCACAGGGCGATTCGCCCGCCGGCCGGGGGCTTGCGAGGCCCGCCGCCGCCCAGGAGGGCGCAGACGTTCTTTCGGAACGTCCGGCCCTCCCGGCTGATCAGCGTGCGGAAGCCCACATGACGCCAGTAGTGGTTGATGCTCGGCGGGTATGGCAGGGACAAGGTCAGCATGTGAACTCCAGGATCAGGCCGTACCTCCGGAGTTTCCGGAGGAGCTTCGGTGCGATGGCTTCGATTCCGGGCTCTTCGGGGTCCTCGGCGAGGGCGGCCAGGCGCTCGGCCTTGCGGTAGAGCGACATCACCGACCGGGAGCACCTGTGGTTCTGGTCGACAAGACGGCGCCCGCAGACAACGCATCGTTCGCAGGTCATGGCTCACCTCTTCCACGGCGGGGTGGTGCTGGCGGCCGGGGCCTGCTGCGGCTGGCCGGCTGCGACGGCCTTGGGCTCGTACCCCTTGATCTCGTTGGTCAGTTCGCCGGTGTCCTCGCGCTTCTTGACCTTGACGGTGATCAGGAGCGGGATGTTGTGCAACTCGACCGAGTCCCGCGGCTGGAGGACGCCGACGGCGCGGCAGATGGCCGACAGCTCCGACCTGGCGATCTTGACCGCCGTCACGTTGGGGTTGTTGAGGTTCAGCCGGGCCCACAGCACGCGGTTCTTGTACTCGCCCTCCAGGACGGTGAAGGTCATCTGGAGGTAGCTGCCCGAACCGTTCTTGGTCGGCTTCATCTCCGACTCGGTGATCGCGGCCAGGTACTTGCCCGCGGGGATCGGCTCGAAGGATGCGGTCGGTTCCACTTGCGCTGCGTCGAATCCATTCAGGTTAGCCATGGACCTGTTCCTTTCTGGTCATGAGGGGGATGATGGAAGGGCCGTAGGAGTCGGGCTGCTTGAAGGGTTTGCCCTTCTTCGTGAGAGCTCGCAGGCGAACTCGAGGACCGCCACTCCAGTGATGGCTGTCGATGCCCTCGAACCGGAAGTCTTGCTGGCGGTCCCGGAAGCGGACGGTCACCATGTCGCCGTAGTTGAACCCTTTTCGGCGGAGCGCCCTTTCCGCCAGCTCAGTCTGAATCTTGAGGACGATCTGCTGGCAAGCGTGGGCCTGGACCTCCCGGAGGATTTGCTTGCGCTGCTCTTCTTTGGCGAACTCTTCCAGCTCGCCGTCGCTGAAGGTGGTGTAGTCGGCCATGGCTACTCGCCCTTTCCAACAAGGGCCTGCATCAGCGCGGGCCACGACAGGGGCAGTTCGGCCGGCAGACCGAAGCGGTTCTTGGCCACGCAGGCCGGGCTGCCGACGCAGCGGAGGATGCGTTCCCCGCCGTCCTTGCCCAGGCCGGCGGCGATGGTCCGCTCGCGGTTGAAGCCGGCGTCCTCGGTCTTGGTGATGATCTTCCGCGTGGCGAACAGGACCGCGTCCGCCCACTCGGTCAGCAGCGCCGTCACGTGCTTGTGCAGCCGGGGAGAGTAGCGGTCGTAGGCGCTGGCCTCGGGGTCCTCGAACTTCTCCACCTTGGCGTGGGCCAGCAGGATCACGCACATGCCGCGCTGGGTGCGGAGCGTATTGAGGTCGGCCAGGACCTTCCGCCAGTGCGTCAGGGCATGGGTGTAGCCCTTGGCGTAGCCGCCATCGACCTTCTCGATACTCGACACGCCGTACTGCTCGCACAGCACGTCCCAGACCAGGCGTTCGAGCCAGTCGACCGAGTCCACGACCACCGTCTCGAAGTCGTGCTCTTCGTTGATGAGCGAGCGGAGGGCGGCCTCCACGTCCGCGAAGGTGTGGGCCAAGGGGAAGCTGGCGCAGTCGATCTGGTCCAGCCCGTCCTCGGTCGGGATGAAGATGGGCCGGGGGGCCTGCGCGGCTGTGGTGGACTTGCCGATGCCCTCGGTGCCGTAGATCAGCAGCCGCGGGGGCGAGTGGCGGCGGCCAGTGTGAATCTTGTCAAGCAGTACCATGCGGTGTTCCTTGTTCATGCGGTTGTCGGTGCAGTTCCACGTTGTCGCTGGCCAGCGATTGGCAGGTGCGGGAGTCGAACCCGCGTCCCGGGGCTTATGAGGCCCAGGTAGCCCGGCCCTGCCGAAAGCGCCCGGGCAGGCGTAGGGAGTCCGGCCGTTGATCCGTGGCATCCATGCCGCACGGCACGCCGTCCCGCCCGGGCGCAGGAGAGGTCACGTCACGTCGAGAATGCGGAGGTCTTCGTAGCCGGTGGGGAAGGCGTCGATCTCCCAGGCCCGCTGAAGCCGGCGGATGGCGGCCTCGTTCTCCTGGCGGGCGATGGCGAGCGTGTTGTCGCTGACGCGCCACACGCCGCAGCGGAAGGGCTCGGCCTTTTCGATGGCGATGATGTAGACGGGAACCAGCTCGCCGATGACCTGGCCGAGAACGGCCTGATAGAAGGCGACCTGGTTGTGGTAGCGACGGCGGCGGGCCTCGTTCTCCAGCCAGGTCAGGTCGGCGGTGCTCTTGAGATCGACGATCCCCCGGTGCGGGTGCGTCCAGTCGAGGCGGATCTGGCAGGGCGTCCCGCAGTATTCGGTTCGGACGACGCCCTCGGACCTGCCGTAGAGCAGCAGGTCGACGGCCTGGTCGTTCATGGCCACGCCGCTGGCCATGTTCTCGATCAGCTCCAGGTCGTCGTGGTGGATGCCGGGCTTGCCCTGCGCCTTGCACCAGTCGCGGAAGGCGTTGGTGTCCTTGCCGTAGGGCTTGCCGGTGGTCTTGTTGATGGGCCCCCCGATGGCGAACTGGGATTCGTATGCTTCCCGGCCCTCCAGGATGCGGCAGTGGACGCCCCGGCCGACCAGGAGCGCCGGGGTGTCGGTGTCCTGGATCAGCCCGAGCTTCTTCTTGCGGTACAGCCACGGGCAGACCATGTAGTCGATGAGCTGGTGGCTGCTCAGGAACTGGTCTGCCTTGGCGTGATATTCCTCGGCTGGTTCGCTCGCCAGCACGCCCAGGTCAATGAACACGTCTTGTTGATCGTTCTGCGGCATTTTCGGACTCCCTTGTGCGGTGCAGTCATCGCTGCCCGTTTACGCAGTGCCTATTGCCGCAGGAGCCGAAAACTTCGCGGTGCCATCGCCAATCACATGAGCGCTCACATGACGCTCATATGAGCGCTTTTGGCACCGGTGACGCGTCCTGTGACGCTCACGTGACGGTCATGTGATCTTCGTCATTCACATCCACGGCTAGATACGTGGCACCGGCCTGGCCGCGACCATCGCTTCCGTTGCTTCGGGACCGGCCCGAGCAAGACTGAAGCCCTGGTTACAAAGAGGCCCGTATGAAAAAGAACCGAGTTCGAGAGTTGTACCAGCAGTACGTCGGGGGGATGGAGGAGTGGCAGATCAAGCTGGCCATCGCACGGATGATGCACTTCCGCGTGCCGCAAGAGGCTTGGCAGGACACGATGCAGGAGCTGGCCATCGTGGTTCACCAGTTCACGTTCGATCCGGAGAAGGCCCATGCCGCCAGCGAGAAGACCATCCTTTGCCGCCTCATGGACAACCGCATCCGCATGCTCGCGCGGAGCAACGCCCGCCGCTTGGCCATGCTGGAGCGGCTGGGCCAGATGACGCAGAACGAGGAGGACACGCACGCACCGGACGGCATCGCCTTCGACAGCGAGGTTCGGCAGCTGGTCGACTCGTTGACGCCGCTGCAGCAGCAGGTCTGTGAGCAGTTGATGAACGGTCTGGGCGAGTTCCAGATCGCCAAGGCCCTGGGCCGGCATTACACCACCATCTGCCGGAACGTCCACCACATCCGCAAGGCCTTCGCCGACCGGGGGTTCAACCCATGGCCTGCCTGAGCGATGAACGCCGGGTGCCGTCCTCACCCGACGCCCGCCTGGACGAACTGGCCGAGATCCTCGCCCGGGCCATGATCCGCATGGTGACGAAAAAGAGTGGTTCGAGTCGCGAAAACGCCCTTGAGCTTTCCTCCGGAACGAGGCTCAGTGTCACCACTTCCGAGACACGGAAAGATAGCGAGGTGACATGATGGAAAACACGGTTCTGAAACAGATTGACGAGCTCCAGCGCATGTCGATGGCCCAGCTCCACAAGCGGTGGGCGGACCTGATGGGCGCCGATCCGGGCAGGCTGGGGCGGCAATACCTGATGCGCCGCCTGGCCTACCGCATCCAGGAGTTGGCCTACGGCGGGCTGAGCCCCCAGGCCCGCAAGCAGCTGGAGGCCGTCGCCGACGGCAAGACCGTCAAGAGCGCCAAGCCGTCCAAGGCCAAGACGACGGTTCTGGCGACGGGCACGCGGCTGCTCCGCGAGTGGCGCGGCGAACGATACGAGGTGATCGTCGAGACGGAAGGCTATCGATACAACGGCAAGGTCTACCGCAGCCTGACGGCCGCCGCCCGGGCCATCACCGGCCAGCATACCAGCGGCAACCTCTTCTTCGGAATCAGACGCAATCGCCCCGGAGCCCAGACATGACTCAACCCAAACGCACTGTCCGCTGCGCCATCTACACGCGCAAGAGCCACGAGGAGGGCCTCGAGCAGGAATTCAACTCCCTCGACGCCCAGCGCCAGTCTGCCGAAGCGTACATCGAATCCCAACGGCATGAGGGCTGGCAACTCATCCGCAAGCGGTATGACGACGCGGCCTACTCCGGCGGCACGCTGGACAGACCGGCCCTGAAGGAACTGCTCGCCGACATCGAGGCGGGGCATATCGACTGCGTGGTGGTCTACAAGGTAGATCGGCTCAGCCGCTCGCTGCTGGACTTCGCCAAGCTGATCAGCCTGTTCGACGAGCACCAGGTGAGCTTCGTCTCGGTGACTCAGCAGTTCAACACGACGACGTCGATGGGCAGGTTGACGCTGAACATCCTGCTGTCGTTCGCCCAGTTCGAGCG
>Ga0116149_1001964_pt1 | contig 23652 bp, 22 predicted proteins | sample AD_UKC057_MetaG_FD_89787 | JGI IMG/M metagenome (GOLD analysis project Ga0116149, IMG submission 89787) | Active sludge microbial communities of municipal wastewater-treating anaerobic digesters from USA - AD_UKC057_MetaG | ecosystem: Engineered > Bioreactor > Anaerobic > Digestate | place: USA... | reverse complement strand
CGCATGCAGGTGCTGCCCCCCACGCGCTACGTTCAGCGGATGCTCGCCTGCCGGGGCGACATGCGCGAGTTCGACTTCATGCGCGAGACCGACACCTCGCCGATGGACCGCATCACGCGGCGATACCCCGCCATCGTGATCCTCAAGCCCTACAACACCTGCCCGCAGATCTGCGTCTACTGCCAGCGAAACTGGGAGATCACCCAGGCCCTGGACCCCGACGCCCAGGCCCCGCGACAGGAGCTGGAGCGGGCGATACGGTGGATCGCCCGCCACCCGGCCATCCGCGAGGTGCTCATCACCGGGGGCGATCCCATGCTCATGGAGGACGCCGATCTGGGCTGGCTGATCGAGGGCCTCGCGCGGATCGACCACGTGGACCTCATCCGCATCGGCACCCGCACGCCGGTGACGCTGCCCATGCGGATCACGCCGCAGGCGGCCGCCCTGCTGGGCTCGTTCCGCCGCCCGGGGCGGCGCGAACTGGTGGTCATGACCCACGTCGAGCACCCCTATGAGATCACGCCCGAGCTGGCCGGCGCCGTCGATCGCCTCCGCCGCCAGGGAATCGGCGTCTACAACCAGCAGGTCTACACGCTGTTCACCTCGCGGCGGTTCGAGACGGCCAAGCTCCGCCTGCTGCTCCGCCGCTGCGGCATCGACCCGTACTACAGCTTCGTGCCCAAGGGCAAGGAAGAGACGGCCGACTACCGCGTGCCCATCGCCCGCCTGCTCCAGGAGCGCAAGGAGGAGGCCAGGCTGCTGCCCGGATCGAGGCGCACCGACGAGATGGTCTACAACGTGCCCGGGCTGGGCAAGAACTACCTTCGGGCCACCCAGCACCGCGACCTGGTCAGCCTGACCCCGGAAGGGCAGCGGGTCTACGAGTTCCACCCCTGGGAAAAGAACATCGTCCAGCGCCACGGATACCTCATGACCGACGTTGCCCTGTTGGACTACCTGAGGCGGCTGGAAGAGTTGGGAGAAGATTCCGCCGATTATGGTAGCATATGGTATTATTTCTGATGCGTCCCTGAGGCGAGCGGCCTTGTCCGGTAACGGTTTGCACGAGGGCATCGCGTGTACCTGAAGTTCTTCAACCTGAAGGATTTTCCCTTCGCGGTCGGCGCCGACCCGCGGTTCTTCTACGAGTCGGGGATCCACGCCGAGGCGCTGGCCAACATGCAGTACGTGGTCGAGCAGCGAAAGGGCATGGTGGTCATCACCGGCGAGGTGGGCGCGGGAAAGACGTTCCTCAGCAACATCCTGGCCGGTCGGCTGGAACGCGTCGCCCAGGTGGTCATGGTCACCCATCCGCCCGATTCGGCCAAGCAGCTCCTGCGGGCGGTCGCCGAGGGTCTGGACATCAAGACCACCCGCATCGACGACAAGCTCGACCTGGTCGCCCAGTTGGAAAAGAGCCTGGAGCGCCTGTACCGGCGGGGCAAGCTGGTCGCCGCCCTGTTCGACGAGGCCCAGGACATGCCCGACGAGGCCCTGGAGCAGATCCGCCTGCTGTGGAACATGGAGCGCGACGCCCACCGCCTGATCCAGGTGGTGCTGGTGGGCCAGCCCCAACTACGCGACCGCCTGCGGCTGGAGAAGTGGGAATCGCTCCGCCAGAGGGTGGTTCTGAGCTACCACCTGGGGCGCCTTTCGCCCCAGGAGACCGCCCGCTACATCCTGCACCGCCGCCAGGTCGCCTCCCAGAACGGCTGCCTGCTGCGCTTCACGCCGCAGGCCCTGGAGCGGATCCACCAGGCCACCCGCGGCATCCCCCGCCTCATCAACATCATCTGCGACAACTGCCTGCTCATCGCCTACGCCAAGAACGCCTTCACCATCAACGACGCCGTCGTCTGCGAGGTCCTGCGGGACATGACCTGCTGGCCCATCCAGACCGCCCCCGCCCAGGCGGAACCCACCGGCGACGCGCTGTGAGCGTCAACGTGTGATCGCACGTCCTGCCGCGCCCGGTCCCACGAACCCCGCTGCCTTCATGCGTCCCGCGGGCCTCGCCGCTCCCGGGAAGACCGTCGAGATTCTCGCCATATCCGCGCTATGATTCTCGTTAGTAGGGGGGTTTGTTCACCGGCCGACCGGCCCCTGACGGAAAGGAATCGACGAGACGATGCGACGGACAGCACTGGCAATGATCGGTTTGGCCCTCCTGCTGTCATCCGGCTGCGGCACGCGCCGCACCACCGACACCCCCCGCACCGCCAGCGAGCAGATGCTGGTGGCGGCTGCGGTGTCCCGGGCGGTGGAGCAGTTGGACTTTGCGCCCATGAAGGACCTGAAAGTCTTCGTTAACGATACGCTGGTCGACCGCGTGGACAAGACCTACGTCGTCGCCTCGGTGCGGGCGGCCGCCTGGCGGGCCGGCGGCATCGTGGTGGAGAAGGCGGAAGAGGCCGACTTTGTCATCGAGCTGCGCAGCGGGGCGGTAGGCTTGGACAAGACGGAGTACATCTTCGGCGTGCCCGCCTCCCAGATCCCCGGTCCGTTCGGCGGGGCATCCATCCCGGAGGTGGCCCTGTTCAAGTCGGTCCAGCAGGAAGGTGGAAGCTGGCTGGCCTTTGTGGTCTATCGGCGAGCCGATCGCGCCTTCCAGTACTCGACCGGCCCAGCTTTCGGCTGGTCGCGCCAGCGGGCGTGGTGGTTGTTCGGCGCCGGGCCGAGCATCGTGGACGATCTGACGGAGGTGGAGAAGCACGCGGCGACCCAGCCGGCCGGGCCGCTCAAACCCCTGCCCCCGCCGGCCACCCAACCCCCCACCCGGCCGTCCGTCGCGCCTTCGCCCGAGCCGGCCACTCAGCCCGCTCGCCCGCGCAGGTCCCGCCGGACGTGACGTCGTCCGCGGCGCTATCGCTTTTTCGACCTGCTGGAACGCGTGTAGAGCATCAGCAGGACGAACAGCACGCCCACGCAGACGGCCTTCCAGGCGATCAGCCAGTCGGTCATCGAACCTGCCCACGCCTCCACAACGTCGGTGACCCCGAACACGCCAAACGTGATCCCCGCGGCGAGCTTCATCCGCCGCCAGGACGGGCGACGCAGGGAAACGAAGAACGCCGCTCCGATGGACATCCACAGCAACGCCTCGATCAGGTTGCCGATCTGGCCCAAATCCATGGTTGTTCCTTATCGGGCTCGCCGTCCGGGCGAGCAACACCATACCTGCCCGCCGCTCCCGCGGCAACAGCGGTGGTTGCATTACAGCCGCGGGCGGCTATGCTGGTGATTCGCGAAAAGAGGGCACACGTGATGAAGTCGATCAGAGCGGCATGGCGGCCAAGGATTCTGCTGGTGGTGGTTGCGTTGGCGGCTGCGCCGATCCGGGCGGCAGACTCTCCGCCCGCGCCCACGAGTCTGCCTGGCTGGTCGGCGGCTTGCTCCCGCGGGCAGGGGCGCTTGCTGTTGCTGGACAACACCGGCGGGGGCAAGGAACTGGGCCAGACGCTCGCCCGGGCACTGGCGGGGCGGGCAGCGGCGCCGGCCGCCCAGCTGAGCGTGGAGGTTCGCACCCCGGCTAACGCCGCGCTGGCGGCTCTGCGGGCCGTTCGCGACAAGCTTCCCCCGGCCGACCTCGTCGTGGTGCATCTGGCGCCGACCGGCCCGGGCACTCGTCAGGGATTGGACGATTACGCCGCGTCCTGTGTGCATCTGGCCCGCGAGCTGGCCCGTTCGGGCGGCGACGTCCTGCTGCTGGCGCCTTCGGCGTGCGGTTCCTGGGCGACGCCGGAGGTGTGTGCCGCCTTGCGGACGGCACTGGAGGAGGACTCGTTGTCGGCGGTGGTGGCGGGCGCGGACGAGGTCCTCGCCGACGGCGCAGCCAACAAGGGCCAGGCCGCCAACCTGCTGCTGGGCGCGACGGCGGAGTGGACCACCCGCGGTCTGGCAGCCCGCCTGACGGTGGGGAGCAAGCCGGGCCAGGCCCAGCGCGGATCGCTGACGGTGCGGGCGTTCGCCCAGGCGACAGTCGAGCCGGCCGGGCTGCTGGAGTTCGACCTGGCCCCGGGGAAGACGGAGAGTTTTCCGCTGTTGCTGCCCGCGTTTCGGCGGCCTGACGTGGCCGTGAGCGACGCCCGGCTGCGGGGAGCCGTGGCGGACGGGCCGCTGGACCTGCTGGTGCGGTGCGGCGCGGGCGGGGGCGAGCGACACGTGCGGGCGTACTTCGACCCGTTGATGGTTTGGGCCCAGCGGTCGCGGGAGGTGATCTCGCAGTACCGCCTTCCGCTTCACCTGCGGGTGCGAAACGCGCGGGCGGCGCCGCTGATGGCGGAGGTCAAGGCGATGCTGCCGGGCTGGGCGACGGTCCGGCCGGTGCGGGAGATGCTGGCCCTGCCGGCTCGTTCCACCACGAGCAGCCCGCCGCTTCAGATGCCGTTGCCGGCGGCGGCGATCGGCGGGCCCGTGCAAGTGGTGGTCGAGTTGTGCGGCCAGGGCTGCAACCCGGTTCATGCGCTGGCGGAGGCCGACCTGCTGCGGGCCGGGCAGTGCGCGAACCTCGAGCGGGCGGCGGTGGACGGTGAACTGGGCGAGTGGGACGGGCGGCTGTTTGCCCGCCTGGCCGGCCCGCGCGAGTCGTCGCGGCGGCTGGAGTTCACCACCGGATGGGACGCGGACCACGTGTACGTGGCCGTGCGGGCCGGCGGCGCCGAGCCGGCAGGCCAGAAGCTGGGCCTGGTAATCGACGCCCGGGCGGGGCGGCGCCTGGGGACGCCTGGCGGGGGAGTATACGTTCATGTGGTGCTGGAGGCCGACGGCGCGGTGCGGGCGATCCGGCCGGGCAGTGAAGAGAAGCTCCCCGTTGGCGGCGCCTGGAAAGGCGACGAGCAGGGCTGGCGGCTGGAACTGGCCCTGCCGCGAACGCTGCTGGGTGCGCCCGCCTGGAGCGAGCAGGAGACGGACATCGGCTTCAACCTGGCCTGGCTGGCGGACTCGCCCGACGCCGCCACGCTCATCTGGTCGGGCGGCGGAGAGGAAGGTTCCAGCCGTGCGTGCGGGCTGCTGCGGCGCAGCACCTCGCTGACGGTTCGTCCGTCCCTTCGGGAGCTGCCCCTGCTGGTGCGATGGCGGTAGGTTCGCAGTGCCGCCGCAAGGCGGTTCTGAATGGACGCGGGAGGTGCTCTTGAGACGCCCTTACGGGCGCACTACGAGCGCCTTGGAGGCGGGGGCAGGCCGGCTTCGCGACAGAGCTTGGCGGCGTCCGCGCGGCGGACGTAGTCGACGAGGTTCCTCCAGAAGGGCAGAAAGCCGAAGTCCTCGCTGAGCATCTCGTTGACGGCCTCGTCCTTGCTCCAGCCGTCGACGCAAATGCGGTAGATGGCGATGGCGACGCCGGCGCGGTCGCCGCCGCGCTTGCAGTGGACGTAGAACGGGCCGTGAGCGGGGTTCTTGACCACCTGGAGGAAGCGGATCATCTCATCGTCGATCCGACCCTCCCAGGCGCTGAGGGGGATTCGGACGTAGCTCATGCCCAGTTCGCGGACAGCCCGCGAGTCGTCATGGAAGGCCCGCAGGCTGATGATGGTGCGAATGCCAAGCTGGTCGCGGAGATTGAGCCGCCCCTGGGCGGTCGGCCTGGCGCCGCGGTAGAGGTGCGGATGCACCCGGTAGGTGCGGTCGGCCCCTTCCACGTGGACGCGCCTGGACCAGTGCCCCGGAAACCCTGCTCCCGTGCCGTTGTCCGCGTACATGCCCGCCTGGCAGCCGCCCACGGCGAGAAGGGCGGGGGTCAGGCAGACAACGCAACGAAGCCGTCTCAATGACATTCGCAAGGATGGGCTGCCGGCGGTCATGGTGTGGACGGCATGCTTTGGCTCGTCGCGCCCGCCAGGCCCGCCTTCTGGCGCAGCGCGTCGACGTCCAGCTTCTCCAGGAACTCCACGAGGTTCTCGAAGTTGACGTGGAAGCCAAAGCCTCCGCGGGTCATCTCCAGGATGGCCTCGCCCTTGGGCCATTTCTCGATGGCGATACGGTAGGCGGCGCACATGGTGCCCGTACGATCGGCGCCGTGACGGCAATGGACGAAGACCGGCTGGCGGGCTGGGTCGGCCGCCACCTTCAGGAACGCGGCGACGTTCTCCAGCTTGAGGTCCCACGCATCGCTGCTGAGATGCACGGGCTCCAGTCCCGCCTGGCGTGCGGTCTCATCATTGGAGGTGCTCTCGCGCAGGCACACGACCGTCTTCACGCCCATCGCCTTGAGCGTCGCGTAGCCTTCCTCGGTCGGCTGGGCGCCGCGGTAGAGCGCGTCGCTGACCTTGTGCAGGTTCGGCAGGCCGGGCTTGTCCAGCCGCTGTGCCCACGGGCGGGCCGTCAGCGAGAACAGCGCCTCGCTGCGGCGGGTATTGGCCTGGAAAGGCTTGCCGTAGCGGCGGATCAGCAGGTACGTGGAGGCCGACCCGGCCAGCGAACCCATCACGAATGCCAGTGCGTAGGACAGGATCTTCTTGCTCATAGTTGCCTCGCGGGCATTCTACCGCGCGGAGGCGGCCGTGGAAACCCGCGGGGAACCCGCGATGGCGCCAACGAACTCTTTGACCTCGCCCGCGGGGGGCATATAATCCACGCTTTGTGAAGGGCTGTACCGTATGCGGATCATGGTCAATGGACAGTGGCGGGAGCAGGGCGAGTCGATCAACGTGGCCGACCTGCTGGCCTCGTTGCAGTTGGAGCCGCGCCGGGTGGCCGTCGAGCGGAACCGTCAGATCGTCCGCCGCGCGGATTTCGCCAGCACCCAACTGGCCGACCAGGACGAACTGGAGATCGTGACGCTCGTTGGGGGAGGATGAGCATGGAACGAAAGTGGCTGAAGCGGCTGGCCTGGGCGGGGGCGACCCTCCCGATCCTGTTCGGGGCGGGCTTCACCTCCGACAGCAGCAAGTACCCGGGCTCGGGAAGCGCCGCCGCCGGGCTGTTTGTGCTGGCCGGGCTGTGCATGGTGGCCCTGGCGATCCTGGCCGCGACGGACCAGCGGCCACCAGCGACCGACGCCGCCAGCGCGGCCGGACGGAAGGACGAGTGCGATGTCGATGATTGAGAAATTTCGGATCGGCGGGTTCGAGTTCACCAGCCGGCTGTTCGTGGGCACGGGCAAGTACAAGACGTTCGAGCTGATGCGCGACGCCCTGGCCGCCAGCGGCTGCGAGGTGGTCACGGTGGCGGTGCGGCGCGAGCGGCTGGTGGACGCCGGCGGACGGAACATCCTGGACTTCATCGATCCCGGGAAGTACACGCTGCTGCCCAACACGGCCGGCTGCTTCAGCGCCGACGACGCCATCCGCACCGCCCGCCTGGGGCGCGAACTGCTGGAGGGGCTGGAGAACCCCGGCGCCGCCTGGGTCAAGCTGGAGGTCCTGGGCGACCGCAAGACGCTCCTGCCCGACCCGGTGGGCACGCTGGAGGCCCTGAAGGTGCTCCAAGCCGAAGGCTTCACCGTGCTGTGCTACACCAGCGACGATCCCGTAATGGCCCAGCGGCTCAAGGACGCCGGGGCGGCCTCGGTGATGCCCGCGGGCAGCCCCATCGGCAGCGGGCAGGGCGTGCTCAACCCGTGGAACATCCGCATCATCCTGGAGCAGCTCAAGGCCAACGACCCGGACTATCCCGTAATCGTCGACGCGGGCGTGGGCACCGCAAGCGACGTCACCATTGCTATGGAACTCGGGGCCGACGGCGTGCTGCTGAACACCGGCATCGCCGGCTCGGCCGACGCGGTGCAGATGGCCCACGCGATGCGCCTGGCGATCGAGGCGGGCTACCTGGCCCGGCGAAGCGGGCGCATCCCGCGCAAGCTCTACGCCACCGCCTCCAGCCCCGTCGAGGGCGTCATCGGGACCAAGGATTGAATTGCGGATTGCTGAAAGATCACAACTGACAACCAATAACTGATGACTGAATGAAAGACCGGCGCTCCAAGATCTGTACGTGGATTATCCTGCTCGGCCTGGCCAACTTCGCCGTGTATGTGGCCCTGTACGCCTATTTCTACGGCGAAGCGGTCAACGGGCGGGTCGTGAAGGTCCCCGACGGCAGCGAGCGGTACTTCCTCCAGTCCGGCAAGGAAGTCTCGCGGGCGGTGTTCATCTACAGCGGCGCCCACTCGATCTCCATCTGGCCGACGGTGGCGGCGATCATGCTGGCGATGCTGACGCTGGCCAAGGACCGCATCGCCTCGGCCGTGCACTCCACCGTCACCCGCGGACGGACCACGTTCACCGTTCTGGCCATCGTCATCGCCATCATCACCGGCTTCATGACGTTCGTGTTCACCCACCAGTTCGTCGAGCGGCTGCGGCACCCGGTGGCTCATTGCCCGGCCGCCCCGGCCCTTGACGCCCCCCAGCCGGCGGAGGGGGCCCGGCCGGGCGGCCCGGCCGGTGCATGAGCCTGGACGTCGACGACATCCTCGGCCCGGGCGGGCTGGTCGCCCGGAACCTCGACGGCTACGAGGCCCGCAGCGAGCAGATCGAGATGGCCCACGCGGTCGATGCCGCGTTCAACGACAACGAGCACCTGCTGGCCGAGGCGGGCACGGGCGTGGGCAAGAGCTTCGCCTACCTCGTTCCGGCGATCCTCCAGGCCACGCGCGCCGACGGTCCGCGCCGCGTGATCATCTCCACCTACACGATCGCCTTGCAGGAGCAGTTGATCGGCAAGGACCTGCCCTTCCTGGCCCGCGTGGTCCCGCTGAAGTTCCGGGCCGAGTTGGGAAAGGGGCGCAACAACTACCTGTGCATGCGCCGCCTGGTGGGCGCCATCGCCGCCCGCGACAAGCTCTTCACCAGCGAGGAGGAACTTGACCAGCTCCAGGCCCTGGCCGACTGGGCTGCCCAGACCGAGTTCGGATCGCTCCAGGACGTGGACTTCGGCGTGTCGGCCTCCGTGTGGGAGAAGGTCCGCGCGGAGTCCGGCATGTGTCGCTCCGGCCAGTGCGCGCACTACGGCACGTGCCACTTCCAGGCCGCCCGCCAGCGGATGGCCCAGGCGGATATCCTGGTGGTCAACCACGCCCTGTTCTTCAGCGACCTGGCCATTCAGGACCCCGCCCCCAGGCTGCTGGGCGGCTACGACCTGGTCGTGCTGGACGAGGCCCACACCGTCGAGCAGGTCGCCAGCGACCACTTCGGGCACTCGGTCTCCTCCAGCCGGGTGCAGTTTCTGCTGCACGAGTTGTACGAGGACCGCAACGACCGCGGCCAGCTCGCGCTGCTGCGCGACCTGAACCCGGACCCGGCCGACAAGGCCATCGCGTGCGTCAACGCCGCCTCCGACGCGGCCGGGGAGTTCTTCCGCCTGCTGGGCGAGCTGGGCGAGCCGGACGTGGCCCGCAACGGGCGCATCCGCCGAGCGGACGTGGTCCCCAACCGCCTCTCGCCCGCGCTGAAGGACGTGTCGGCGTCGCTTCGCCCCCTGCTGCGCAAGCAGGACCGCGACGAGATCAGCGAGCTATTCGTCCTGGGCCAGCGGTGCGAGGAGCTGGCGGGCGAGATCGATGCCCTGATCTCCCAGACCGTCGACACGCACGCCTACTGGGTGGACAAGCGCACCGTCCGCGGACGGACGGCCGTGTCGCTGGCCTCGGCGCCGATCGACGTCTCGCCCGTGCTTCGCACCCTGATGTTCGAGGGCGCCAAGTCCGTCGTCCTGACCAGCGCCACGCTGGCCACCGCCCGCGGCAGCCAGCACGGCTTCGACTACATCCGCAGGCGACTGGGGCTGGACGACGGGCAGGAGGTGCTCCTGGCCAGCCCGTTCGACTACCGCCGCCAGGCCCGCCTGTACGTCGAGACCCGCCTGGGCGACCCCAACGACCTCCGCGCGTTCGTGCCGGCCGCCGCACGCGCCATCGAGCACTACGTTGAGAAGACCCAGGGGCGGTGCTTCGTCCTGTTCACCAGCTACGCCATGCTTCAGGCCGTCGAGCGCGAGCTGATCGGCTTCTGCGAGAACGGGCGCTACCATCTGCTGGCCCAGGGCCAGGCCATGCCGCGCGGGCGGATGCTCGAGGTCTTCCGCAAGAAGTCGCGATCCATCCTGCTGGGGACGATGAGCTTCTGGCAGGGGGTGGACGTGGCCGGCGAGGCGCTGTCGAACGTGATCATCACCAAGCTGCCCTTTGCCGTGCCCGACAACCCGATCATCGAGGCCCGCATCGACGCCATCCGCAGCGCGGGGGGCAACCCGTTCGGGGAGTACCAGCTCCCCGAGGCGGTCATCCGATTCAAGCAGGGCTTCGGACGGCTGATCCGCAGCCAGAGCGACACCGGCATCGTCGTCGTGCTGGACCATCGCATCGTGTCCAAGCCCTACGGCCGCCAGTTCATCCGCGCCCTGCCCGACATCGAGGTGGTGCGGGACGAGTTCTCCAAGGGGCGATAACGTGCCGTGCTTCAGGAACAGGCGTGCAGATACACTGCGTCAAGGGCACGTTCCGCCACGGGAACGTTCAGGGTGAAATCAGGCGGACTGATGGGAAGTACTTGGCAAAGCGCCGGGGGTCGCGCGTCAGGAGCGGCAGGCCCGCGACGGCGGCATGGGCGCCGATGAAGAAGTCGGGCAGGGGGGCCGTCTTCGCCCCGCCTTGCCGCCGGTATCGCAGATAGCATTTTCCTGCCAGAAAGGCCGCTTCCTTCGGCAACGGATGGCACTCTATGGTTGCAGAGGTCAGCACGGCCTCCAGAACCTCAATGCGGGCAAACCGGATCGAAATCTCCGCGTAGATGAACGGATTGATGATCAGAGAGCCCTGGTCCGCCTGATTCGCAAGCGCACTCGATGACCACGAGACCCATTGAGGGTCATTGGTGAACAGGTCCAGCAGTACGCAGGAATCGACAAGCGTCGCCATCAGTTCTCGCCCCGGGTGAGAGCCATGATCTCATCCGTGGTCATCTGGACGCTCCCCTTGCCGCGAAGACGGGCCACCAGCCGCTGCCCCCGGCTCCTGCCGCGCACCTTGCGAATCAGCACCCGCCCGGGCTTGTCGCGCACGAACTCGACTTCGCTGCCGGGCAGCAGGCCTTCCCGTTCCCGAATCTCGCGAGGGATCGTCACCTGTCCTTTGCTCGTTACCTTCATCCGCGGCTCCTGTAATACTCTTACCTGTAAGAATTATACCACAGGCCCCGTCCCTCGGCCAGCCGCTTCAACCTTGCCCCCTTGTGGCCGCTTGGCGGACACGCCCGCGTTGCCCCTTGCCTGGCGGACAGCGTGCGGGATAGCCCTCGCGGCTGCGTTAGACTCGCTGTAGACAGGAGCAAGCGCAATGGCTATGAATCGACGCGACGTGTTGAAAGGGGCCCTGGCGGCGGGTGCGGCGGCGGCCTGGCCGGGGGCCGGGCGCGGGGCGGCTGCGACGGACTCCCGCCGGCCCAACATTCTGTACGTCCTGGTCGACCAGTGGCGGACGTTTGCCACCGGCTATGCGGGCGATCCGAACGCCAGGACGCCCCATCTCGACCGCCTCCAGTCGCAGAGCGTCGACTTCCGAAACGCCGTCTCGGTCTGTCCCGTCTGTACCCCGTACCGCGCCGCCCTGATGACCGGCCGCTACCCGACCAGCACCGGCATGTTCCTCAACGACCTGTACCTGCCCGAGAGCGAGCTGTGCCTGGCCGAGGTCTTCCGCTCGGGCGGCTACCGCACGGGCTACATCGGCAAGTGGCACCTCGACGGGCACGGGCGAAAGGAGTTCGTCGCCCCGCCGCGCCGGCAGGGCTGGGAGTACTGGAAGGCGGCGGAGTGCGACCACAACTACAACCATTCGCACTACTACCAGGGCGACAGCGGCGACATCCGCTACTGGGAGGGCTACGACTCGTACGCCCAAACCCGCGACGCCCAGGCGCAGCTCAAGGCCCGCGCGGGCGAGGACAAGCCCTTCTTCCTGATGGTCTCGTACGGCACGCCGCACTTCCCGCACCAGACAGCCCCCAAGGACCTGATCGCCCAGTACCCGCCCGAGAAGATCCAGCTTCGTCCCAACGTCCCCGAGGCGATGCAGGCCCGCGCCCGCAAGGAGTCCAGCGGCTATTACGCCCACTGCGCCGCGCTCGACAAGTGCCTGGGCGACCTGATGGAGACGCTCGAGCAGACGGGACTGGCCAGGAACACCATCGTCGTCTTCACGTCCGACCACGGCGAGATGATGGGCTCGCAGGGCCGCCCGCCCTGCCAGAAGCAGACGCCGTGGGACGAGTCTATCCGCGTGCCCTTCCTGCTCCGCCTGCCGACCGGTGCGGGGGGCGGCGACGCCGGCGGGCGGGTCGTCCAGGCGCCGATCGACACCCCGGACATCCTGCCCACGCTGCTGGGCCTGGCGGGCCTGGACGTGCCCAAGTGCGTTCAGGGCGAGGACCTGTCAGCCCTGGTTCGCGGTACGGGCGGACCGGCCGACCGCGCAGCCCTGGTGATGAACGTCTCCCCGTTCGGGGGCAACCAGAAAGACAAGGAGTTCCGCGGCATCCGCACCGCCCGCTACAGCTACATCCGCTCGCTGGAAGGCGCGTGGCTGCTCTACGACAACCAGGTGGACCCGCACCAGATGAACAACCTGGCCGGCCGGGCCGAGCACGCCAAGCTCCAGGACGAACTGGAGCGGCAGCTCCAGGCCGAGATGAAGAAGCACAACGTGGACTTCCGCCCCCGTCAAGCGTATCTGGACGAGTGGGGCTACCAGGTCACCCGCACCGGGATCATCGGCTACAGCGACAAACGAGAGAAGGTCCAGAGCCCCAGGCGCAAGATGTAGCGTGCCGGGCTGGGTGTGGTCCCGACGCAATATCGTCGCCGCGCCGTGAGTTTTTCCGAAGGTGACCTGATGACCGTCGCGGAGTACCCGGCGGCCGAGAATTGAATCCATAGGAGAATCCCAATGTCCAGACTGTCCCGCCGCCGATTGTTGCAGATTCCCGCCGCCGCCGCGGCTGCGTCCGTGCTGGTTCGCTGCCGCCCGGCGCCCGCCATCCTGCGCACCCGCTCGCCCAACTCCGTGCTGAACACCGCCTGCGTCGCCGTCGGCGGGCGCGGCGGGGCCCACGTCGGGCCGGCTTCGTCCGAGCAGATCATCGGCATCTGCGACGTCGACGAAGGGCGCCTCAAGAAGTGCGAGGAGGGCCTCAAGAAGGGCAACAAGATCCCCAAGGGCGTCAAGTGCTACACCGACTACCGCAAGCTCTTCGACGAACTGGGCAAGGAACTCGATGCGGTGTTCGTGGCCACGCCCGACCACAACCACGCCGCCGCCTCCATGCTGGCGCTGAAGAACGGCATCGCCTGCTACACCGAGAAGCCCTGTGCCTGGTCGGTCGCGGAGGCCAAGGCCCTGGCCGAGGCGGCTGCCAAGGCCAAGGTCGCCACGCAGATGGGCAACCAGGGCCACGCCGGCGGCGGGATTCGCAAGGTCGTCGAGTGGATCCGCGACGGCGCGATCGGCGAGGTGAAGGAAGTCTACACCTGGACCAACCGTCCGGTCTGGAACACGCAGGGCACCGCCACGCGCCCCGAGTCCAAGCCGGTGCCCCAGGGCCTGGACTGGGAGAACTGGATCGGCCCGGCCCCCTTCCGCGACTACCACGACGGGCTGCACAGCTTCGCCTGGCGCGGCTGGTTCGACTTCGGCTGCGGCGCCGTCGGCGACATGGGCTGCCACACCTGGGACAACGTGTTCTGGTCGATGAACGCCGACTGGCCCACCGCGGTCGAACTGCTGGAGATCAAGGGCCCCGGCGGGACCGAGACGTTCCCCAAGCAGTCCAACTTCAAGTGGGAGTTCCCCGCCCGAAACGGTCGGGCGGCCTTCACCGCCTACTGGATGTCCGGCGGGATCAAGCCCCCCGTCCCCGAGGAGATGCTCAACGACCCCACCCGCCAGGGCGGCAAGAAGAAGATCGAGATGCCCAAGAGCGGCAACCTGTACATCGGCACCAAGGGCAAGCTGCTGGTGGCCGGCGACTATGCCGACAGCCCGCGGCTGATCCCCGAGACGTCGATGAAGGCCTGGCAGGAAGAGCGCAAGGGCAAGACCTCGTCCAACGCCATCGAGGGTTCGCCCGGGCACCACAAGGAGTTCCTGATGGCCGCCAAGGGCGAGAAGCCCTGGGACTTCCCCAAGAGCAACTTCACCTACGCCGGTCCGCTGACCGAAGTCATGCTGCTGGGCGCGCTGGCCGAGAAGATCGGCAAGGTCGGCTTCCGCATCGAGTGCGACGCCGAGAAGCGCGTCGTCAAAACCCCCGAAGCCGCCGCCCTGGTCGGACGCGAGTATCGCAAAGGATGGTCGCTGTAAGCTCGCACGAGAAGCGTCCCTCTGGGACGACGATGTAACTCACGCGGAAGGCGCTGCCCGCAAGGCAGCGCCTTCCGTGTTCTTGAGGGGGATCACATTCGGTCTTGGCTTTACTTCGCCGGCTGGGTCGTTGGCGGGGCGAGCAGGTCGCGGATCACGTCGGCGCAGGGGTCGCGGAGCGGCTTGGGGGGCGGGGCCGGCCGCTTCTTGCTCGCCGCGGGCTGGGGCGGGGTGTATTCCTCGTGCTCGCGGATGGTCCCGGCCAACTCCTCCAGCCATTTGCGTTTTTGCTCGGCGTCCTGGATCTGGGCGGCCAGGGCCTTGATCCGCTGGGCAAGCTGGGCGGCGGGCTTGGGCGACCGGGCGTTGGCCACGTCGGCCTTCAACTGGGCGGCGACAAGGTCGAGCAGGGGCTGGACCTGCTCGGCCTGGGGAGGAAGCTTCTGGCCGGCCAGTCTGGCCAGTGTGGCTGCGGCGGGGTCGAGCGTGACGGCGCTGCGATGGCCGAGGAAGCACTCGTGTCCGCGGACAAGGGACCAGCAGCCCGAGGCCCATTCGCGGCGATTCTTACGATCGGGGATCCGCTCGGCTGCGGCGTGCAGCGTGGCGGCGATCTGCTGCGCGGATGCCGGTGTGCGTTCGGACTTGAGGTGGGCTTCGAGGGCGGCGCGGGCGTCGGCCAGCAGGGCGTCCAGGCCGGCCGTCGCGAGCTTGTAGTGGGCCAGCGTCGAGGCGTTGTCGCACTTCTGTTCGTTGAGGAAGGCCAGAACGGAGGCAGCCTCGGCGGGTTCCTTGGGCACGGGCAGCTTGGCCAGGGCCGCGAAGAGCTTGTCCCGGACGGTCTGGACGAACAGGCCTCCGGTGGGGCAGCCGGAGCGGTTCACGCCCGCCAGCGAAGCGGCGGCGCTCTTCCAGAACGCGACGGCCTGGCTGGCCGCGCCTGCCTGGGCCAGCCCAGCGTCGATCAGCAGGAAGTTGTAGGGGTTGAGGGCCAGTCCGCTCTGGAGCAGGTCCAGGCCGTGCGCCTGCCGGTCATCCGGCGGGAGCAGACGGTAGAGCCGGAAGGCCAGGTTGGAGTCGAGGCACGCGGGCATCCCGACGTTCACGCCCCAGGCGATGCTCTGGTGGTAGATCATCGGCCGGCGGGGGTGAGTCTCGTCGAAGAACCAAGGCCCGTGCGGGTGCGTCTTGTCGTCGCCGCCGGTGGCGTACTGCCCGCCGTGGCAGCGATAGGTGTCGCTCTTGGCATCATGCGCGAAGAGGATGAGCGCGCAGTGCCCGGGCTGCCCCGCTGTGCAGGCCGGCACGCCCAGCGTGCAGTGGGACCGCACCGAGATGCCCGCCATCGCGCCGCACACCCCGCCGTCCTTCAGCATCATCTGGATGCTGCCGTAGGTGAAGGCGAAAGGCGTCAGCCGCCTGGCCGACTGCATGTCGTACTGCTGGGCGATCGAGCCGATGTACTGCCCGTAGGTCTTGAATTCGCCGCGGTCGCGGAAGGCCAGCCACCGCTCCTCGCGCTCGCGCAGCGGCTGGTTGTTGACCACCAGCAGTGTCAGCGTGGGCCAGGGCGCGTTCAGCGGGTATCGCGGCCACTTGCGCTGCGCCGCAAGCTCGGGGGCGAAGCGGTACTCGTGGTTGCGGATGAGATAGGCGCAGTTCTCGCCCGGCGTCGGCGTGGGGTCGCGCTGGGCCGGCAGGAGCCCCTTGGCCTCGTAGGCCGTGCGGAACAGCTTGAACGCGTTGGCGATGTTCTGCCTGGCCGGGCCGCGCACCATGTCGTGGCTGTTCCAGTGCACGACCTTGTCGCCGCAATCGACGCGGACGTCGCAGCCCCTGGCCTTCATGTACGCGTTGAACTTCTCCTGCAAGTCCTTGCTGGCAATGACGTCGGCGGCGGTGAGCGTGCGCTTCCGCTTCTCCGTTACCGGGACCATCTTCGGCTTGCCCCTGGTCTTGGGCGGCGGGATGGCGACGCCCTTGGCGTCGTACTTCAGCTCAGGGGTCTGCTCCTTTTGGCCGACCACGACATCCTCTTCCACCGTGTGCTCGTTGAGGAAGTTGACGATGTGGTCGTTGAGATCGAGCTTGCGCTTGGGGTCTTGGGTGTTGACGGGCTTTCGCGGATCGCCGCTGATCCGCAGCTTCAGCGCCGGGCGGGGCGAGAGATCAGCCTTGTCCGCCTGGGCAGCGTACACGATGGCGGCCGCCAGCGCGAGCTGGGGATACTTCTTGCGGACGGCCTCTGCGCCAAGGTCCAACTCGAGCGACCGCAACATGAGCAACAGGCTGGCCGGGTCGTGCAGGCCCGCGCCGTAGACCGTGGCCTGGATCAGCGGATCGGACTCGACCCAGGCCAGGAAGTCCGATGGCAAGGTCTTGCCCGCAGTGGAGAGCTTTCGCAAGGCCTCCGCCCTTTCATAGGCGATGAGGGCCTTGCGGACCTCGGGCGTAAACCGGTGCTTGGCGGAGGTCCAGGCGTCGCGGACGGCCTGCAGGCCCGCTCCCCCGGCGGGCGCCGTCACGGCCGGACGCGCCGGCGCGGCAGCCAGGGCAATCGCGGGAGCCAAGAAGACGGGCAGGGCCCAGAACGATCCCTTCCGATGACTCATGTTGAACGTAATCCTCGCCAGACTGCTATCGGACCTTCTTGACCGTGATCGCGACCGTGTCGGGATTGCCCTGCGTCAGCACGGTGATGAGGAACTTGCCCGGCACCTGGCCCATGTGGGTTCGCTGCCCGTCCTTCAGGATGAACAGGGTCAGGTAGTACTTCATCTCCGGATCGAGCTTCGCCTTGGCGCCGATGACGAACTCCTTCTTCGTCTCAACGCCCTTGGCGTGGGCGAAGTCCTTGAACTCCACCAGCTCCACCAGGTCGGCGGACTTGTCGGCGATCATCGGGTGGATCTTGTACAGCCGGATCTCGACGACCTGAGCCTGGATCGAATCCAGCTCCTTGGGCACGGTGAACGTGCCGGTGACCTTGGCGGTCTTGTCCTCCGCCCGGGCCTGCACGCCCGCAAGGCTCAGCACGAGCACGACAATGCCCAGCGACAACAACGTCTGTATCCGCATTCGATTCTCCTTGCCGCCCGGGCCGGGCGGGCCACGGTCAACAGTCGCGCGACGATCCCGCCGCAGGCCCGCACGCGGACGATTATAGCGGATCGGCGCAAGCGTCGCATCTCGCGCCTGGCAGTCAATTCTTGGCTACCAGGTTGGCCAGGGCGGTGCGGATGGTGCGGACCGACCCGCCGCCGGCGGGATGGACGCGGTTGGTCAGGACGATCAGGAAGAGGTTCTTGGCGGGGTCGCAGACGATCGACGTGCCGGTGAAGCCGCTGTGGCAGAAGGCGGCTTTGCTGAAAGAGTCGCCCTTGAGCCAGGCGTAGGAGCTGGACACGTCGAAGCCGTACCCCCGCCCGTGGGCCTGCGGGGTGGTCAGCAGGGCGACCGAGCGGGGCGAGAGCACTCGTCGGCCGGCGGGGCCCAGGCCGTTGTTGAGCAGCGCCTGGCAGTAGCGACCGAGATCGGCCGCGGTGGAGAAGGCGCCCGCGTTGCCCGAGACGCCGCCCATGAGGCGTGCGAGCGGGTCGTGGACCTGGGCGGGGCGATGTTCGCCGCCGCTCAGGGTCGTGCCGGCCAGGCGGGCGTGAGCGGCGGGCGGGGGGTTGAACGCGGTGTCAACCATGCCCAGCGGTGCGAAGAGGTTCTCGCGGGCGAAGCGGTCCATGGGCTGCTGGGAGGCGATCTGGACGATCCGGCTGAGGGTGATGTAGTTGAGGCAGCTGTAGCGGAACTTCTCGCCGGGGGCGCTGAGGGGCTTGAGGGAGCAGATGGTCTTGATGACGGCGTCGGGGCAGACGCTTCCGTGTGCCTTGGCCAGGGGCGCGGCGCTGACGTAGGCGGGCAGGCCGGAATCGTGGGCCAGCAGGTGCCGGATGAGGATGCTCCCCTTGCCCTGAGCGGCGAAGGCGGGCAGATGTTTGGCCACCGGGTCGTCGAGGCTGATCTTGCCCCGCTCGGCCAGCAGGAGCACGCAGGGGGCGGTGGCGACGGGCTTGGTGAGCGAAGCGAGGTCGAAGATGGTGTCGGTCCGCATGGGGCGTTCTTCGGGCTTGACCACCGCTTGCCCGTAGGCCCGGAGGAACAGCAGGCCTTGGCGGTGCCCGACGGCGACGACGGCGCCGGGGATGTGGCCCTTGGCGATCTCGGCGTTGACGACGGCGTCGATGGCGGCTTGGCGATCGGCGGGCAGGCGGTCGGCGGCGTGCGCGGCGCTGCAGGCGAGGGCGGCGAGGAGCAGCGTCAGGGATGTTCGAGTGTGACGCATCTGGAGACAACGATATCTTCAGACGGCGGGCGGGTCAAAGGCGAATAGTCCAACCCCAAGCGGCGCCGCCGAACGGCAAGCCTTTCGATATCGCCCGCACTCGATCGGGGCTTGCCGTTCGGCAGCGTAGAGAACAGTCGCCGTCAGCTACAGGCTACCATTGCTTGGTCAGGGCCAGGCCGACGTGTCCGCGCTCGGCGTCGAGCAGGGGGACGACGTCCATTCCCAGGACCTTCCACTCGTGGTTCTTGGAGACGGCATAGCCGATGGCGTAGCCGATGAGGGCGCCGCTGACGACGTCGGAGAAGTCATGATTCCGGGCGTCCACTCGCTCGTAACCGACGTAGCCGGCGAACAGGAACGCGGGCACGCCGACCCACGGGCCGTAGGATTCGTTGAGGACGGTGGCGAAGGCGAAGGTGCTGGAGGTATGCCCGCTGGGCCAGCCGCACGGGTCGCCGTTGGGCGAGTGGGTGCGGGCGGCGGCCTTGAGCAGCAGGGTGAACGCCCCGTTGATGGACAGGGCGCTGAGCATGGTCTTGGAGGTCTCGTAGAGCTTGGTGTCGCCGAGGTACTGGCTGGCGAAATAGGCCGCCCCGGCCAGGGCAAAGTGCGTCCCGGGGTTGCCTCCCACGTCGCCGATCATGTCGCCGCACTTGCTGAGGTGGTGGCCGTGATAGGCGGTCTGGTGAGCGATGTTGTCGTCGGCGCCGCTGCCGTTGATGGCGATGCCGGCTGCCCCCGCCGCCAGGATCGCCACGATGGAGATGGGCTGGCGGACGATCGACTTGGTGTCGTCCCAGATCATGGGCAGGAGTTCCTTGGCGTCGCGCCCGAGCGAACGGAGGACGTCGCCGGGATAGGCCGGCCCGCGGCGCTCGTCATAGGGCACGTAGGGCAGGGCGTCTTTGGCGCTCTTGGCCGGCGGGCGGGTGGCGGGGGCATCGTCGGCGGGCCTGGTGGCCTGGGCGATCTGCTCACCCAGGGCCAGCCACGTCGGAGAGAGCTGATCGCTGGCGGACCGGGCCTGGCCCTCGGCGGGGCGGGCGAACGTCTCGCCCGCGTCGACGAACTGCGCGTGTCGCAACTGGTAATCGGCCAGAGCCTGGAGGAATGCGGAGCGGGGCCCCGCCTCGCCCGCCGTTGCCGGAGTCCCCACCGATGCCATCGCCGCCATCGCGCACGCCATCATCCATTGCCGCATGGTCATCTCCCGTATCGAACCAAGGCCAAGGATAATCACGCCGCCGCAGAATCACAAGACCCAGGGACCCCTGCACGAAGGGAACGAAAAGGAAAGGGACCGGAGGCGTCTGTCTCCGGTCCCTGCTGAAGATTCCGTACTTCCAGGTCCTATTCCCTGGTCCCTAATCCCTATCGTTATCGCTTCTTCTTGTCCCAGCCCTGGGCCTTGATGATCTTCTGCAACTCGGCCTGGGGGGCGAAGTCGGCGGGCAGGAACTTGAACTTGGTCATGAACTGGAAGGCCGAGAACACCTGCATGATCTCGCCCTTCTTGGACTCCAGCCTGTTGGCCGGGACCTTCTGCACGGACTCGACGTACTGATCGGCCATCTGCTTGACCTTGGCGGCGGCGGCTGGCTGGTTCTCGTACTGGAGCGACTCCATCAGGCGGAGCATCTCGGCCAGCGGGTTGCCGGGGTCACGGCGCTTGACGCTGTCCTCGCGGATGGCGGCGGCGATCTCTTTCTTCTTGGCGGTGGCCGCCTCGGCCGTCAGGTGCCCGTCGGTGCCGCCCTGGCTGACGCGGGGGGGCAGCGGGCGGTACCAGATGTTGCGGAATCGCACCGGGTTGCCGTGGTCCTGGAGCTTGAGCGGCCCGGCCTCGGGGAAGGGGCGCGGCTTGGAACGGTTCTTGTGCCCGCCGCCGCCGTCTTCCAGCGACGTGTGATCTTGGACGAGCACGCCGTTGACGTACACGGTCAGGTAGCCGGGGTCGATGCACTTGTCGCCTTTGAAGATGGGGCGGCGGAAGATGATCTCGTAGGTGTTGAACTGTCCGGGCGGGCGAAGGGCGTTGGCCATCGGCGGGTTGATGCCGTAGACGGAAGCCGCGAACCCGTCGGCATAGGTGGGGTTGTTGTAGTTGTCCAGCACCTGCACCTCGACGACGCCCATGGGGAAGATGCCGCTGTTGCCCCGGCCCTGGCTGTCGCCCTTGACGTCCTTGGGGGCGGCCCACTCGACGTGGAGCTGGCAGTCGCCGAATTGCTCCTTGGTGCGGATGTACCCCGAGCCGGGCACGCACTCCATGGCCCCGTCCTTGACGATCCACTTGGTCTTCTCTCCCTTGTCGGACTCCCACTTGGAGAGGTCCTTGCCGTCAAAGAGAACGACGGCGTCCGAGGGGGGCTTGCCCGCCTGCTCCTGCGTGCTGCACGTGCCGGGGGTGACCACGGGGGGCTGGGGGCGGTTGTCATCGTGGACCGCCCAGGGGTGATTCTCGTCGGGCGGGTCGCCGTAGAACGGTCCCGCCACGACCGCTGCCGCCACCGCCAGAACCGAGCACGTCATCGCCATGATCGACCAGGCCTTCATTCCGATTCTCCTACAAGTGTGGGATTGCCAACCAATCGTGTACACAGCACGAACCTTGTTCTATAGCAGAGTGCGGCTGCTGCTTCAAGGGCGCCTGAAGCCCGCGGGACCCGAAAGCCTCCCCCAAGGGGCTGGTTCGCGGGCCCTGGCGCTGCAGCGTTGCTCACTCCTGCTCGACTTTCGCGGCGCCGGTCACCTTGCCGGTGTAGACCTGCGGCTTGGGGTCGTCGGCCTCGGCCTTGCGCCAGCGCAGGCGGGAGGAACCCTGGACGTAGCCCGCTCGCAGGATGCCGCCTCGGCTGAGGACGACCGACACGTCGGCCTGATCGTCGATCCGGCTGATGCGGACGCTGTGGGCGGCGATGGTGACGCGGGCGCTGCCGGCGATGGTGGTGTTGTAGTAGAACTTGATCGATCCGCCGAAGGACTCGATCTCCACGCGGGCCTGCCCGCCGATGTTCCCCTGAACCGTCATGCTGGAATAGGGGGACTTGAGGCGGAGGACGGCGTTGCCGCGTATGTCGCCGCTGATCTTGATCTCGCGGGCCTGCAGGCCGGTGATGTCAAGCTGGGCGTTGCCGTCGAGCCCCTTGATGGTCAGCCGGGACGCCTGCCCGCTGAGGTTGATCCTCTCCGTGCCCTGAAGGGGTTCGACGATGTAAGGGTGCTTGGCGTCGTCGAGGACGACGTTCTCCACCGGCGGTCCGGCTGGCGGCGAGGCGCCGGCGCCGAACGCGCGGGCGATCTCTTCCATCCGTGGCGCCTCGATGGCAGCCATCAGGCGGGGGCTCCGGGGGGCGGGCGTGGCCGGGGAGCCGGTCGGCGACGACGCGCCGGCCGTGGGGGAAGCCATGCTGGCCGACGCGCCGGCAGCGGCGCCCTGCGCCGCCGGGGAATCCGCCCGGGTTTGCTGCACGGGGGCCTGGGGAGCGGGCCGGGGGTTCGTCCAGCGCGGGCGAACCATGTACAGCAGCGTGCCTCCGGCAAGCAGGCCGATCACCAGCAGGGCCCAGCCGACGCCGAACGTGCGCCGGTCGGGGGCGTCGTCGGGGGGGCTGTCGCTCACCGGCTGCTCGGCCCGCGCGCGAGACCGCGCGGACGAGGTCTGCTCCAGGTCCCGCCCGCAGACGGGACAACGCTGGAGATCGGCCTCGGATCGGGCCAGCGGCAGTCGGCAACTCGGACAGCGGAAAACACGCATAGCGCACACCTTCGACTCCGGCCGGACATCCACCCGGTCCGGGAGCGGCAAAGCCGGTCATCAATCCGCCCGGTCTCGGGCCGTCTCACGACCGCCAGGGCCTCTTGCGCTTGACCGCTCGCAGCACGTCGCGGGCGACGCGGCAGTCCTGGCGGATCTGGAAGTCGAACATGCCGACCAGGACGAAGTCGGCCCCATTGTTGAAGGCGTAATCGAAGCCCTCGGAAGGCGAGATAGCCCCGGCCGCCAGAACCTTGTAAGCGACCCAGGGTTTCTCCACCTTCCCCATGAAGGCGATGACCTCATCGGGATTGTCACACCAGAAATTGTCCTGGCGGTTTCGGATGACTTCGGTGTCCTGGTCGGCCCGCTTGGCGCTGAAGTAGTCCTGGGCGTGGAGGGTCTTGACGTAGTAGTCGGCGTGGATGCCTCGCTTCTCGCACTCCTGGGGCACGTAGAGCATGTGCCCGGCGATGCCGGCGGGCAGGCCGTTGTCGCGGACGAAATCCAGGGCCCGGTTGATCAGGTCGAACTTGCCCGCCTTGACGAGCTGGTCGCCGACGTTGCCCTGGATGTACACGCTGTGGGCCCCGGCATCGATGAGCTTGCGAAGCGAGTCGAAGTGGTCTTTCTCGTCGGGGAAGCCCTGGGCCATCCACTGGATCTTCCCGCCCTCCTTCCAGTAGCGGTGAACGATGTCCTTGGCGTTGGGGTGGGTATTGACCACGTTGACCCCGTGGGCCTCGGCGATGGCGAAGGTCTCGAGGATCTTCTCGTCGGTGAAGTAATGCTTAAGCAGGTCGCTCACGTAGATCAGGTCTCGGGCGTGGGCCCAGCCGCCGATAAGATTGCCGCCCAGGATCAGGCGGGAGATGCTCATCTTGCCCAGCTTGCCCTGGGGCAGGGGCTCGGCTGGCGGGGCGGGCCGGGGCCGAGGCTGGGAATCCTTGCCCGCCTGGGCCAGCAGAATCTGTTCTTCCAGGCTCAGCACGCCCGCCGCGGCCGCCGACAGGGTCAGCCCCTCCTTCATGAACCCTCGCCGACTGATCGGTTGTGTCATCGCGATGCCCTTTCTCAACGGAATACAAACCACTATACGTGATTAACGAGCGGCGGAGCAAGTCATGGCAGGGACCTTGCAGGGCAATCGCATGTACCACTTCGTCGTGATTTTTCTTGAAGTTCGGCGCATGTTCGGGTTGCGCTCGCGCCGCGCAGGGGGTATGGTGCTTCCCACAAGCCTGCAGGTGGCCACGCAGG
>Ga0116149_1001962_pt1 | contig 23660 bp, 16 predicted proteins | sample AD_UKC057_MetaG_FD_89787 | JGI IMG/M metagenome (GOLD analysis project Ga0116149, IMG submission 89787) | Active sludge microbial communities of municipal wastewater-treating anaerobic digesters from USA - AD_UKC057_MetaG | ecosystem: Engineered > Bioreactor > Anaerobic > Digestate | place: USA... | reverse complement strand
TTGACATGGGCGCAAATGATAATTGTAACTGATCCCAGCCTGAAGTCAATCCGCAACAAGCGCTTCACTCGATGTACCCAATTCAATATTGTAACTGATCCCAGCCTGAAGTCAATCCGCAACCACTCGGACCGTCTTGGTCTCGAGAATATCATTGTAACTGATCCCAGCCTGAAGTCAATCCGCAACGGCGTGGCCAGATAAGGTTGGTATATGCGGGGGGGGGGGGGTCATGCCTTAGATAGGCGGTTAAAAAAGCAAGACATGGTCGAGCTGGTCGGGCCACGGCTTCACCGGCAGGATGCCGGTGCCACCCGCAATTTCCCTCACCCTGACCCTCTCCCGGCGGGAGAGGGAATTGCCCTGGGCGGTCGGTGGTTCACAATCCCCAATTCGTAATTCGTAATTGACTAGCCGCTCGGGGAGAGTGGGATGATCCGGCGTTCGGGGGTGATGTCGAACATTTCACCGGCGGGATGGGTAGAGGCGGTAGAGGATGGGAGTTCGAGGGGCGCGATTTTGCGGCGAAGGCGCTCGATTTCCCGGAGTTGTTCGTCACTGGGCGGGATAATGTTCTCTAAAGTAGCCGGGCGGATCACGGCCGGGCCGATCTCTACCGCACGGTTGGCGGGAAGGGCGCCGCTCGAGGTAGTCGAAAGCGGCAGGGCGGCCGGTGCAGACCCGAGCGGCCGTGCTGTCCCCACCCTGCGCGCTCTCGGTTCGGGTGTCGGAGTCGAGGTAGCCGTGGGAGTACGCAGCGGCGGTAATGGAGTCTGGTAGGTTCTGACCGGCAAATCGAACGCTCCCGGCGGGACATAATTGCGCGGTGTCGGAGTGGCAACCGGCGTCGGAGTCAAAATGTTAGTGAAATCAATCAGTAGATTCCCGCTCGCCGGTTCTTCTTTACCGGGCAGCTCGGGGGGAGCCTCAATCGGACGGTCCGGCGGCGGAAGATTGCGGATGCGTTCCTGTTCATCGGCATATTTTTTGTAATCGGCGAGAAGGACATTCAGGTCTGCGGCTGCCCGCCGTCGGGCATTTAACTGTTCCTCGGTCAGGGAGGCTGCGGGAACCCGGAGGCTTTCAAGCAGCGCATTTCGCGCGGTAGTGATATTCTGCAAAACGTCGAGCGGTTCGGTAGCGGAAAGGAGTATCCCGGCAGCCTGTTCGGACAGGCGGCGGAGCTCGGTTTCTTCCTGGTGAAGCGCCGCAAGACGTTTCCGGGTCTCCTCATCCGCGGCTGCCTGTGCGGCCTGCTGTTCCGCCATGCGCCGGTTGTCGATTAGAGTTCCGATCTCCACGAACCGATCACGCAATTTCCGGAGAAGCGCGAGGGTAGCCTGTCGCTCCACGCGGAAAATCGTGTTCTGCATTCCCGACCATGGAGATTCCTCCAGGACCTCCCCTCGGAAAATCACATCGCCCGTATCCGCGCCGAACGCCACCCCGACCAGTCCCACGCGGAAAATTTTCCGATCCCCGCGCCAGCCCTGGTCATAAATGTTCCGCTCGAACAAAACGACTACATCGATCAGGATATCCGGCGCCAGCTGCGCGATACCCTCCGGATCGATTCGGCCGAACTGTTTCCACTGGTTGATACAGGCGTTCAGGGTCTGATCCAGGCGATCACGAAGAACAGGATCCTCGATATCCAGTACCGTGATAACATCCTCGCAGAATTGCTGCATATATCCTTTCATCTGGAGGGTCATCCGGCGGTCGATGGGAACATTGTCCTCGTTTTCCACGACGGGCATGAGGACAGCCCGGATTCCACGTTTCGCGCCCAGCGCCGGGTCCCAGATCAGCACGCGGGACCAGGCCTGCCCCTGTTCGCCGGTCATCCAGGAGGGTTTGAACTGATCGGGAATCCAGTTCTTGGGATTGATGAGTTGTGTTCCCTGTTGTGTCTGCTGCGCGGAAGCAATGGAACATGCGATGACCGTCGCAAACCACAGGAACGCGAGTATATCCACATGTCCATTTTGCCGAGACAACCGCCGCATGTCCGAACCCTTTCTGAAGTTACATACACTGTAACATAGTAACACAAATCGCCGGGAAAATGACCCCTCCGCTACCCGATTTTTTCATTCCCCTTCTTTCTGTGGAGAAAGAGTTTCCTCACAAGTGGTTTCCCGCATTTCGGATTCAATCAGGGTGTATTCGGCCAGGAATCTCCGTGGGTCGCGCTGCCAGGCTTCCAAACGTTCCGCGTGCAGGATGCGATATGTCGCCTCTCCAACGGAAACCCGAAAACTTCTCACTCGTCCCTGTCCGGTGGATGAGAGATACTCCCGGATCACATTCTTCACCTCATCGAGAACGGCCTCACAGCGTTGACCGAGATCCTCAAACGAGGTTTCGCGGAGTTCCTCGTCGCTCGCCGGTGGCTCCTTCCCGTCCGTTTGAGCGAGACGGGTCGCCGAATAGAACATCTGCTCTTCGCCGAGAATCACGACCCAGGAACCGTCCGCCTCCGCGCGGGCTTCATCGATATACCAAAACTTGTCCCGGAGTCCGCCAACCCGGTCCAACTCAATCCAGGTCTGAACCTCCGAACGGGCCTTCTCGTGGTACGGATTGTTGGGGCACATCGGTTTGCTCCTCCGGGCGCAGTGGTTATAGGAACAGAACAAGGATAGCAGGTTCGCAGCAAGATGGGACCCCCGGAGACTCTTCCCTTGATAAGGAACACTCTGGATTGCAGCAGGCGAGACCGTACAATCGGAACAAGAACCACAATCACGCGGAGGATCGCATGGCGATGAGAAGAATTCAGGTGAGTACACAGAGCCGGAGCCGGATGGTCAATATCACCGGGCAGGTGCAGCGGGAAATCCAGGCGTCCGGGATATCGGAAGGGATTTGCGTTATCTATGTCCCGCACACCACGGCAGGCATATTCATCAATGAGGGTGCGGACCCATCGGTGATGGATGATCTTGAAACTACCCTGGATCGCATGGTTCCGTGGAATGGCCCATACCGTCATGGAGAGGGAAATGCGGCTGCCCATGTCAAAGCCACGCTGGTGGGAGAGAGTGTCACCGTGATTGTCAAGGAAGGACGGCTGCAACTCGGAACCTGGCAGGCCGTTTTTCTGGCGGAATTTGACGGCCCGCGTTCCAGGTCAGTGTGGGTTCGAATCATTCCGGCGTGAGCAAAGGAGAAACTGTTTCATTGTAGGTCGAAAGGCCGACCCGCCAACGCGGTCTTTTCGATAATCCATCCTTTCCCAAATGAATTGAGGTTACCTTTTTCATTAAAAAGGTCCCCGAAATCTGCCATGTGCGCTTGAGATTGAGAAAAGCCTTTCGTAAATTGTATTTATGATGTTCAGTAAGTTGATCTGTTATCTCTAATTATCAGAGAGAGGCTCAAGAAGATGAGTCACCAAATGCCGAAGTCAGACCTCTTTCAGACAGCATTGGCGGCGCCCGAAATAAGGGATGAATGCCGCGAGAAGACCATCGAGCAAAAACTCACGGAAAGCAGGGACGAAACGCAGAAACGCGACTCTCACCCGCACGAAATGAGTTTCCAGGAATGGGACCGTTTCCTTCGTGCCGCAAGGCAATTCTTCCAGGGAACCCTGAAACCGTCTTCCGAGACTTACCGGGAAAGCCGGTCCCGCATCGGTGAATGCCTGAACGAACAGGCTAAGTTGTTGCTCCCGTTTCCGGTGGTCTCGGACAGTCAGGCGGAGGCGCTGATCGCGGCGGTCGAGACTATCGCCCGCATCCTGGCGGAGAAGAATCCGGAACAGGCCGAACAGATCCGCCGAAACGGCCGTCATATCTGCGAACAATTCTGCGAGATCCTCCTTCGAGAACATCTGACCTTTTTGCGCAATGTGCAGAAGAACCCGGACAAGCACATTCCGGAATTGATCGCCCGCATCGGTCCGCTCAATCCCGATCTCGAATCCATCCCTCAATCGCGATTACTGAAACAGATCGCGATCTACCAATCCGTAAGGTCTTTTCTGCATCCGCCGGAACTGCACCTTTCCGCTGCCAAAGTGCAAAAACGTGCCGGTGCGAGGGCGCAACGCGGCAACCTCTGGAGCGTGGATCGAAAAGAAAAAACGCTGTTCCTGGAGCGTCTCGCCGATAGCGGAAAAATCGACCCTCCGTTCACAGAGGAGGACCTGGTTTTTCTCGTGTCGCAGTCCAGCATGGACATGCTGCGCAAAAAAGTACGCCTCCTGGAATCGGAAGGCGAAATCCTTTCTCCCAATCGTCTCAAATCGAACTTCGCTCGATTGACATCCCATATCGACCGAACGCGACGCCGGCGGCACGATTACGAAAAACGCAAGGAATTGCTCATCCAACTGGGCGCATCCCCCGAACAGATGGAATACATTTCCGCGCGCGCCAGTTTTCAGACCATGAAAAACCTCGTACGCCTTTCCGATGGCGATCTGGCCATTTCCGATCTGATGGGAGGGCGACGGGCAATCAGCAAGATCCTGCGCCGCCAGGGCAGAATCCCCAGTGAAGCGGAGGCGCTTCTTTCGCGCTACTTGATCGATGAAGAACAAATCGATCCCGATGTCGCCCGGATTTACGCGCGTTCGCGGAAAAATCACAGCCTGGAACATCTCAAGCAAACCATTGAGTTTCTCAAGGACCAATACCGGGAACATTACCGCGCCTACTGGGGATTCCAAATCGCGCCGAATGTCCTGCAGCGTGCGCTGGAGCTCGGCCTGTCTCGTCCCCGGCTCGGCAAACGGTCGCTGACAGCCCGCGATTATATCTATGATCTCCGCCAGGCGCTCAGCGAGGCAGAACATGCGGTCATTTCCCGCGCCGGTAATCTGACCGATCACCAACGTGTCATGGCATTGGCTCCGTTGCGGGAGGTAATCGACTACGAGGCCGATTCGGGAACCAAACAACAGCTGCTGTTCATCTACGAGCAATTCAAAAAACACGGATTGTGCATCCCCAGAGATCAGCTCAAAACTACCTGTCTGAAACAAAAGGACCTCTTCCCGTCTCCACGGCGGGTTCAGGATGCACTGGAGATTCTGAACGGTTCCTACGGCGCTATTGCCCAGCACGACAATAAAATCTGTGTCTCGCCGGAATATCTTGCGCTGAATGTGGAAGCGACCGGATGAGCAGACGCGGGGTTCATTGTCATTCCGAACGAATGTGAGAAATCTCAGGTACAGAACAGGAACGTCACGCATCCGCCCCGCTGCGGAAATAAAACCGATCCCCCAGGTAGGTGCGTCGAACCACCGGATTATTCACGAGCTCCGATGGCGGCCCCTGAACCAGGACATCGCCCTCGTGCAGAATGTACGATCGGTTGGTAACCTCCAGAGTCTCCCGCACACTGTGATCCGTGATCAAAATCCCGATTCCCTGGTCCCGCAATCCAAGAATAATGCTTTGGATATCCGCCACGGCAATCGGGTCCACACCGGAGAACGGCTCATCGAGCAGAATAAAATGCGGATTTGTCGCCAGGGCGCGGCAAATCTCCAGTCGCCGTTTCTCTCCGCCTGACAGCGAGCGGGCTTTCTGACGAGACAGTCGGTCGATCCCCGCGCTTTCCAGCAGCTGGCGACATCGGCTGACCCGCCGGTCGGGTTCATAGCCCATATTCTCCAGGATCAGCATCAGGTTCTCTTCCACCGTCAGGTTGCGGAAAATCGATGGTTCCTGCGAAAGGTAGCCGATCCCCGATAGGGCACGCTTCGACATGGGCCAATTCGTAATGACTTGGTCATCCAGTGAAATCTGGCCGCTTTCCGGCCGGACCAATCCCATAATCATGTAGAATGTCGTGGTTTTTCCTGCCCCATTCGGACCGAGCAATCCCACAATCTCCCCTTCCATGATCTCCAGCGAAACGCGGTTTACCACAACCCTGCCCCGATAAGACTTGCAGAGATTGTGTGTGCGGAGAACATGCAACGGCGTTGCAACCTGTTTTGTCATAATCAAAAATCATAGCCTGTTCAACCAATCTTCCAAACACTCCCATCGATCCCGTGAACGGATGCAAGAGGAGTTGACCGGAAAAGACAAGAGAATTACTGTTTTTGAAAAGGCAAGATTGCCCATCGAGTAGGCCAGGCGTCCCTGCCTGGCATCTACGTAGGCCAGGCGTCTCTGCCTGGCAGCTACGTAGGCCAGGCGTCTCTGCCTGGCAGTTACCCAGTAGGCCAGGCGTCCCTGCCTGGCAGTTACCCAGTAGGCCAGGCGTCTCTGCCTGGCAGCTACCCGGTAGGCCAGGCGTCTCTGCCTGGCAGCTACGTAGGCCAGGCGTCCCTGCCTGGCAGTTACCCAGTAGGCCAGGCGTCTCTGCCTGGCAGCTAAGTAGGCCAGGCGTCCCTGCCTGGCATCTACGTAGGCCAGGCGTCTCTGCCTGGCAGCTAAGTAGGCCAGGCGTCCCTGCCTGGCAGTTACCCAGTAGGCCAGGCGTCTCTGCCTGGCAGCTACGTAGGCCAGGCGTCTCTGCCTGGCAGTTACCCATTCTCCGGAGATCACATGTCGATCAAAACCAACCTGGAACAAGTCCGAGAACGTATCGCGCTGGCGGCGGCGCGTGCCGGGAGAGCTCCGTCTGAAATTACCCTGGTTGCGGTCTCCAAAACAAAGCCGCCCGAAATGGTCCGAGAGGCAGTCGCCGCCGGGGCAACCATCCTGGGTGAGAATCGTGTACAGGAGGCAGAAAGCAAAATCGCCGAACTGCGCGATCTCCCGGCAGTCTGGCATCTGATCGGCCACCTGCAAACCAACAAAGCAAACAAGGCGGTTCTTTTGTTCGATCTCATTCATTCCGTGGACAGCCCGCGCCTTGTTGAGGCAATCAACCGTGCCGCGCAATCGATCGGAAAACGCCAGGCCATCCTGTTGCAGGTCAATATCGCCGGGGAGGAACAGAAATTCGGAATCCCTCCCGGTGAGTTTGAACATCTTCTGGATTATGCTCTGGCCGTGCCCGCTGTCGAGGTGAAAGGCCTCATGGTCATGCCGCCGTTCAGTGAGAACCCCGAAGAGGCCCGCCCGTATTTCCGCGCACTTCGAGATCTCGCCGCAAGGTACACAAATGAACTCGGTAACCGCCCGGAACTCTCCATGGGTATGACCGGCGATTTCGAGGTCGCCATCGAGGAAGGCTCCACCATGGTCCGAATCGGAACCGCGATTTTCGGGGCAAGGTAGATACAGCCAACAACACCACAAAAATTCCGGGAGGTTCTTTCATGTCGCTTAAAGTAAACATCATCGGCTTGGGGATCATGGGGAAATCCGTGGCCCAAGTTCTGCTGCGCAATCCACAGGTCACGCTTACGGCTATCGCCTGCCTGGATGAAAACAACCGCAACTACGCAAAACAGGAATACGGAATCAAAGACACCTATTCCGACTACCATAAAATGCTCGCGGAGCAAAAACCCGATGCCGTGTATGTCGCTACACCGGACTGGGCGCACTTTGAGCCGGTGATGACCTGCCTGGATGCCGGAGTCCATGTCCATGTGGAAAAACCGCTGGCGACCAGCGAATCCGAGGCTGCCGCGATGGTCCGAAAAGTCCGCGCAACCGGACTCAAACTCCAGGTTTCGTTCAACCATCGCTGGCTTGCGCCATACCATGCCACATTCCGCATGATCCGTGACGGGAAAATCGGCGAATGTCTGATGGGCTATGCCCGCAAAAACAACCCGATCACCGTTCCCACCAAGATGATCCCCTGGGCGAAAGACAGCTCCCCGATGTGGTTCCTCTCCTGTCATGATATCGATTTGATGACCTGGTGGTTCGACCGGGACCCGGTTGAGGTCAAGGCGTTCGGTGTCAAACGTGTACTGAAAGAAAAAATGGGGTGGGATACGTACGATGCCATGCAGGCGATGGTGCGCTATGCGGGCGGGGCCTTTGCGACCTTCGAGTCCACCTGGATTTACCCGGAATCCCACCCGGCCATGCCGGACTCATTCATGGAGGTAGTCGGCGAGCATGGGCATTTTCACCTGGACCGGAAAATGGAAGCCATTGAAATGTCTACCCCCCAAGGGATAGCCTGGCCGCGTTCATTACTGAATTATCAGGTGTACGACCGATGGCTGGGCGCGTTTCCATCCTGCATCAATAGTTTTATAGACGCGCTGGTAGAGGATCGCGAACCGTACGTTACTGCTTACGAAGGCTGGCGTTCGACCGCCGTTTTGGATGCGGCGCATCGCTCGGCACAGTCCGGAGAAACCGTCCGCATCTCCCCTCCGCCGATGGGAGCATAGAAAACTCTACCGGCTGCTGTAGCTGCCGCCGCTGTTCAACTCTTCTTTGCTGTTCGAGCAGTAAATATACCCTTCGGATTTCAGCCCGTTGCTGAGGTTGTAAAAAGTCCAGACCTTTCCCGGAGAGGGTCCTGGACTAATCATAAACCAATCGAATGTCTTCAGTTCGTCGGCAGGGCGGGTCGGTTTGCCTTTCGAATTCGGGCCATCGTAGGCATCCGTGTCGTCGCACATGTAGTACGTATAATCCGGCCCGGAGACAGACACAAAGGAGCTGCTCTGTCCCACAACCGAATCGCGAAAGGCATCTACAGGAAGCGCGGTCATATACGCGATGGGGGTTGTCAGTCGTCGTAACGCCCGTTTCGGATAGCTCTCGACATAGTTACTTGTCGGGAATGAGTTCTGGTCGAGAAGATACATATCCAGAGCTTTCCCGATGGCCCCCATGTCGCTATAAGCCCGCGTCACCTTCGCCCGCAACTGCGCGTTTAGAAAGTTCGGGACGGCAATCGCCGCGAGAACGCCGATGATCGCGACCACAATCAGGAGCTCAATCAATGTAAAACCGTGCCGACGGAACATTTGTTGTTAACCTCCATACATGATTCCCGGATATAATACACCATAGTCTGTTGTCGGGCAGAGACGCCCGGCCTACTGGGCTTTCCTGTCACCCCCGCGCCAACAACCGGACAAACTTTACCTCAAACGGCTCAAACGACACCGAACGAACTTTCTTCCGCACTACCTCTTCCAGAACATTCACCTCATCGGCCCGCTTGATCTTCATCGCCGTTTTTTGCCCCTCCAGATCAACTGTCGATGGCACGCCCTCAATTTCACGCAGATGGAGAATCACACCATCCCCGTGCCGCGCCGGTTGCGCATCCACCAGGATCACATTCGGCGCATTCCAGGGAATCCATGAAAGGCTCGGTGCCGGGGTCTTCTTGATGTCCTTACTTGCAGGAAAAACCCGCGCCAGGAACGGAATCCGCGATCCCCATGCGAACCGGACGGCGGATCGGTTATCCGTCTCTTTTGTGGAGGTCAGATAGTAAGACCAGTTCAGCTCGCCCTCCTGGGTGGCCCGGAAATTCGTGAACCAATAGTTGTTCAAAATCCAGGAAAATACGTGCGGTCTCTCGATCTGCACCATCTCCTGCCACTTGCCCAGGTTGAGATCGCCGAACTGCACCAGCGGAATCTCATCGCTGCCGAATACCACCTGCCCCGTTTTGTTACGCAAAACAATGAAACTCTGCACGGTTTGCCAATCGGAGGAAGACCGGGGCAGCTGATTCTCGCCTGGAGTCACTATTCCCCCCTGCGCCTCGTAAATGAATTTCCCGTCAGGAAATTGGAATGGAAATGCCACATAGACCGCTTCCGGGTCTGTGATCGGGTTTTTCCGTATACTGTAATGGAAGTCGATCCGCTTTGCCGTATCGAAAAGTCGGTATTCCCCTTTCACCCCGGCGCAACCTTCCAGATCTCCGGAGAATCGGATGCTCTGCCAGATCTCTTCGTTTATGCCTTCTTGAACGTTCACGTTTTTCAAGGGAGTGCGCGTAAACCTGTCGGTTTTCAGTTGCCGCTCCGGGTTTTGAAGGCTCTCATGCAAAATCTGCCCGATTCTCCACTGTGAATTCGAATCCACCAATTCCTGTCCCAACTCCTTGTCGAACAGCCGGATGATATTCCCGGTATCAGGGTCCACTTCGACGAGATAGAACTGATTCTCCATTTCGCGAGAGGTCGTCGGCGGCTCGGGTTTGGGTTTTTGCCCGCCCTTCTCGATTCGAAACACTTTATATCCCAGGGCCGGGACATCCTCCACCCAGAGCGCCCAATAGCTTCCCTCCGTGCGATTCCGAAGCTGCTGCGCGGGGACCTCACGACCCGTTTCGGCATCAAGGATGCCGCATGGTTCGTGAAGAGGAACGATCTCGTGGTCGATGAAAACCTCCACCAATCCTGACCGGTTCCAATTCAACGTATTGCAGACCACAACAGTGGGGACATCGGCGCGGGGAAGATACTCCTGAATTACCCCGAAAGCCTCTTCACGAAACAGTCCGCCCGTTTTGACCGCCTGCCAGCAGTACGAGGACTTTTCACCCCACTGCACCATGCTGTTTTCCGCCATGGGATCGCCGATACTCTCGGCGGCTCCGAATGTATGCTCATCGTAGAACAGGAGTTGCTCCTGGACCTCCTGAATGCGCTCGGTCGTCCCCAGGGAAATCGGCGTCCCCAACAAAGCCGCCAACGCCATCGCCGTCTCGCTGACCTGCATAGCAACATGGATGCGACGTGCCTCGGCGGTTTCCCGCACAGCGGACCCGAATCCGTCCGTCCACCAGTCCGGCCAGGCAACCCGATACACCGGCAATTCCTCGCCCTTTTCTCTCTCAATCCATTCGAAAAACTCGTGCGCTGTCGCCGAACGCAGCCTCGGCCAGACATAGTTCTCGTTCCACTCGCGGATCAGGTCGCACTCTTTCATCGCCGGTGGCGAGTTATCGGTTTGGTAGCCCGAATACTGCGCATACACGCGGTCGAACGGATACCCCTTGTTCTCCAGCTGCTCCAAGTACCTCATCAGGCCGTCTCGGAACGGGCCGATTTGCGCTTCGTGAATTTTCCAGACATTCCCCAAGTGATAATGTTCCGCTCGAAACGCCATGATCCGTTTCCCGGAAGGCGACTCCCACCAGAACGCAGTCGGCAGGTCGAACGGAAGCAGCGAGCGGGTCTTATTGATCCCCATGGTGAGGTATTTCAATCCGATCCCGCTGAAGTAATCCACCAGGCACCACGCCGCCCCGTTCACATCGTTCTGCATCGCGGTGCGCACCTCGATCCCAAATTCATCTTTGAATTCCCGCAACGGCTGCAAAGAGGCCGCCATCGAACTCTCCGTCGCGGTCTCGGCCATGTTCAGAAACATGCCGGTGATCTCGATCCGGCCTTCCTGTACACGCTTCTTGAATCGCTCCACTTGCTCGATCGGTCGCCGCTTCAGATATTCCCGAACCGCCCAGGAAACCTCACAGGTCCACCGGAACTTCGCATCGTCGGGGTAATCATCTGTCAAATCGCAGTAATCCAGGGCGTAATCAATGTATCGAAGATGTTCCGCAAGAATCTCCGTCTGTGGGCGCGTGTACCCGATATCGGTATGGACATGCTGCACCAGGTAAACTGTCCAATGCTTCGGTTGCTCCAGTACGATGTCTTTCCATTCTTTGTTGTGCGTCTTGGACTGGAACTTCACGTTAATTTTGATCTCTTTGTCCGCTACGGGAAGATGAAACTCGAACGGATGGGTTCCGACGGGAATGTCGCCCAGATGGAATGCCTTCTCCTTCGGCCAGCCATCGGAGGAAATACGACAGGTTGCGTCCTCCAATCCTCCCGAAGTGATCTCAGCGGTCAGCGCTTGGCGCTCTCCTTCGGGTGTGCGAATCACAATGGGAGATGGAACCCACTGAATCGAGAAAATGTTCTGAATGGAGCCGCTTTCGGAGGCGAGCAACGTGGTGACTCCTTCCACCGGCTTATCGTCCTTGCCCGCCACAATCACGGACAGCCCCCAGGAACCGCCCAGATTTTCCACTTTCGCTAACAGCCGGTTGGTCCCTTTTTTCAACGACATGGGAACCGTGTCCTCACCGATAGTCAGACCTCGCGACACATGGTTGTCATGCACCAGGTTTTCGTTCAGCCAAATCTGAACGCCATCGTTGCTGCCGACTTTCAGCAAAACATCCTGATCGGTTTCGGAATGCAGCGGCGAAAACGCATACGCGATTCCGCTGCTGTCCGTGCTCGCTTCGAAAATGCTGATGAAATCCAAAGCCCCAGTGGGGTTGATCAAAGCGGTCTTCCAGAAAACCGATTTGCCCGAACCAAAGTCAATCCGATCTCCCTCCGCCGGGACCGCGTGTCTCTCGCCGCCCGCCGCTGAGAGAAAATCGTGGTAGTAGCCTCCATGCGATACACCCGCAGAATCCTTCACCTCAGCCGGCAACGGTCCCGCCACCGTCCAGGCCGCGATGAATCCTCCCTCCGCAAGGGTTATGGGATCACCGGCAATGACCGGCATCGTCACCAACAACAGGCATACAGGGAAAAAGAATCGCATCATGGTCGTTCTCCGAATATGTGTAGAATGGTGTATTTATACAAGATACTGCGCCGTTTGTTGAGAGGGTATGCGGTAGATCGGTCTGCGCTTTTTACGGACGGACGGGCAAACTCCCGGATTTCGGTATGTCGGCCTACCCGGACCGAACCAAGACCCACCTGTACAACCCGTTCCTGTCTGATAGCCTTTGCCTGACCGCGGGCTGTCGGTAGAGGTCGCTGCTCCGTACAGTTCCGCTTGGCCTGTATCTCATCGCACAGTCGGGTTTAAAATTATGCTTACTTGTACCGTTGAAGAGGAACTCGGATGTAAATGCCTCCGTATCCGAGGCCGCATTGATGGAATGACCTGCTCGGATCTCCAGAAACAGATCGATAATCTCATCCTGAACGGAGAACGAATACTGATCGCCGATCTGCATGAAGTCAGCTATGTCAGCAGCGCCGGCCTTCGCGTTTTCATCAATACCCTGAAACAGCTCAAAAAAGTCGGCGGTGACATTCTGCTGTATAACGCTTCGCCTCAGACACAGGAAATCTTCACCCTCAGCGGCCTCCTCCAGGTCTTTCGATTGTTCGCAAACCGTGAAGGGATTCTCGCCGCTATTCGGGGAGAAAAGCCGGCTCCTTCTCTGCTGTCCAAAGAGATCCGTGGAATCTCCATCCAATATGTCGAGCGGCAGGTATCCCCGGGAACACTCCTCCCCATCGGTTCGCAACGCAAACTCCCGCTTTCCGAATACACCGAACAGGATATCGTGACCATGAAAGCGCAGGATATCCCATTCAGTACCGGACTGGCCACTATCGGCGAGAACTTCGATGACTACAAACAGTTTCTGGGCGAATCGGTTACCATCAACAAGAACTTCTACTTCTATCCGGCGGTGAAACGCCCGGCGGTCGATTTTATGCTGTGCCCGCAGGGAGATTCCTCGCTGGAGTACAAGTTCCTTCACGGATTCGGATTCAACGGTTCCTACAACTACATCTTGACTTTTGATCACCCCGACCGACTCATTCAACTTACGGAACTCATCTCCGCATTCTTTGAAATCGCGAAGGCCAATATGCTGGGAATTGTCCTCCTTGCTGAAAGTAAAGGACTTTGGGGAATGCACCTGAAAAATGTCCCCATTCTGGAAAATAAACCATCGAACGGCAGGGAGATTTTCGATTCGACTAATTTCGCCGAATGGGTCAATTTCCCCGTCGAGGCTTCCGATTACAACCATGTTGTGATCGGAGTGGGGATCGCCATCAAAGACAAGAACGCGGAACCTCCCGCGCTGCAGGAACTCCTCGCGAAAGATCACCCGTTCCACTTGCACGGCGCCGTATTCGCGAAAGAAGCCCTGAACAAAAATCTGGAACAATTCGAACAGGAGATGAATCGCGTCATGACGGATCTGGAAGTCTACAAGGTTCAACATATCCTCGGCCAGACCCGATTTCAGAACGGCATGGCGGGGATCATCGAATTGAAAGGCTAGACGATGGAACTCTGGGTCGGAGCGCTCAACTTGGGCCTTCTGTATGCGTTTATGACCATGGGGATGTTTATCACCTTTCGCATACACGATTTCGCGGATATCACGGTCGACGGGAGTTTCGCCGCCGGCGCAGCCATGGCGGCCGTCCTGATCGTATCGGGGCACAATCCGTTCGTCGCCCTTCTCGCCGCCGGTTTGCTCGGAGCCGCCGCCGGGTGCGCCACCGCGATTATTCATACCCGATTCGGTATTAACGGACTCCTCGCAGGAATCCTGGTGATGACCGGCATGTATTCCATTAACCTGCACGTGATGGGCCGCTCCAACATCCCCCTGCTGAACCGGACTACTTTCCTCACCTGCCTGGAGAACATCAATCCCGGTTTGCCGACAGAAATATGGACCTGCATTGCACTCTGTATTGGGCTTCTGGCTTTCTGGATTCTGATGTCCCTGTTTTTCAAAACCGATTTCGGGATCTCCATGCGGGTTACCGGAAATAACCCGGTTATGGCTGCCGCAACCGGGGTGAATGTAAATGGGATGAAAATCTTCGGCATCACATTCGCCAATGCTCTCGTGGGCATTTCCGGGGGGCTTGTCGCCCAGTACCAGGGCTTTGCGGATATCGGGATGGGCATCGGAACCATAGTCATCGGGCTGGCCGGGGTCATCATCGGAGAATCGATTCTCCGAACACCCTCTATGTTTGTGAAAACACTGAGCGTCATTGTCGGTTCCGTGGTCTTCCGCATGATGATCGCCGTTGCCCTGTATGTGGGAATGAATCCGATTGATTTGAAGCTCCTGACCGCTGTATTTGTTTTGATTACTCTAGTTGTTTCGAAGACGGTAACCGCTGGAGAGTCGCGGAAAACACGCCTGCCGCGCCTGTCCGACCTCCTCTCTTCAAAACGATTACAGCTCGTTGCCGGAACCGCGGCGCTTCTTGCGATGATTGCAATTGTTGCATATAAGAATCGTTCTTCTGTCACTGAACTATCGTCCGCAAAAACTTGCAAAATCGGTGTATTTCAAGTCAGCGACAACGGTCTCCTCAATGTAACACGCGACAGCTTTCTGGAAGAAATGGCAACAATCGGCTATAAAAATGGTCGGAACTGCATTCTCCTGGTCGAAAACGCCAACAACGATCTTCCCACGGCGAACACCATCGCCGACAAGTTCCTGAGCGAGAACGTAGATATCGTTGTCGCCATCTCGACAGCCTGTACCCAGATCGCCGTCAATAAGATCAAGGATCGGCCCGTTGTATTTGCAACCGTGGCCAATCCGTTCAAAATCGAGGCCGGGAAATCCGATACGGACCACCTGCCGAATGTCACCGGCGTGTACGGCTCGGTTCCTATGGACAAAACCATGGAGATGGTCCGCGCGATCATGCCGCAACCGCTGAACATCGGCTGCATTTATGATCAGGCACATGCAAACTCCGTGTTCAATGTCGAGCAGTTGAAGAAAGTTGTCGCCACGTACAGTGATGTCACATTACTCGAAGCAACAATTACCGGTTCCGCCGAAGTGTACGAAGCCGCCCTGTCTCTGACACAAAAAGGAATTGATGCCTTCGTTCTTGTACCGGATAATGTCGTGTACTCCGCATTCGAGTCGGTGGTAAAGGCGGCGAAATCCGGGAAGATCCCTATTTTTCTAAGTGATGTTGAGCGCCTCGGAGACGGCGCGCTTGCGGCGCTCGGATACGACTATACGCAGAGCGGTATCCAGGCTGCGCACCTGGTCGACCGGATCCTGAAAGGCGAGAACCCGAGGGATATTCCCTTCGAACATTACAGTAAACTGACTGTCGGCCTCAATCTTCCCGTTGCCGGAGAAATCGGGATCGAGTTCCCCGAGCAACTGTTGTCGCAGGCTACTCTCCTTATCAAAGCGCCCGAAGCGGCTGTGAAGAGAAAATCGAAGATCGGTATTGTGCAGTTCGGGATGGAACCCACTGTTGAGTTGTGCAAGAAAGGGATACTCAAAGCCCTCGAAGATCAGGGCTATTTCGACGGAGACAATGTCGAGTTAATTTACAAGAATGCCCAAGCCGATTTTGCAATGATTAACGCGATCATTCAGGATTTTATCCGTCGAGAAGTCGATATCATTGTTCCGCTTTCAACACCGTGCGTCCAATCGGCCGTGCAGCTGGTCGCAGAGCGGGAGAAGCCCATCGTTGTGTTTACATACGTGTTCGATCCGTACCGGGTCGGCGCGGCAAAGAGCGCGACCGACCATTGGCCGAACATGACCGGCATTTCGTGCTTCCCTCCGATTGACAGCGTTCTGGACCTGATAGCCGAGATGTTTCCGGACCGAAAGAGAGTGGGTATTCCCTGGAACACCGCCGAGGCAAACAGCGAAGCCGTCCTGGAAAAAGCGCGCGACCATGCCGCACAAATCGGCCTGGAAATTATCGAAGCCTCGGTAACCAACCCGTCCGAAATTGTGGACGCCGCCCGGTCCCTGACGGCCAAGGGAGCGGAAGTTCTCCTGAACCCCGGCGACAACACCCTGGATGTCGGATTCGGCGGATTGGTAAAGGTCGGTAATGAAATGAAAATCCCGGTGTTGTCCGTCAGCGCCGAACAGGCCGAGCAGGGAGCGGTGGCCGTTTTAGGTCCTGACTACTATCAGACCGGCTATGATGGCGGTAATTACCTGGCAAAAATCCTGGGCGGTCAACATTCCGCGAGTCTCCCCATTTATCAGACAAAAGAAACCGTTCTGTACGTTAATTTGGATGTGGCCCGGAGATTGAACCTTGCGGTTACCCCTGCCGTTCTTGAAAGAGCGCAGAAGATCATCGACAGTCAAAAAAACGGGACGGGGGAAACGCCGACGAAAAAAGAGAAGACACGTGTTGCGTTAGTCTATTATAGCGAACACGGAATTACCATGGAGGGCCTCCGGGGGATCCGCGATGAGTTAAAAGAAAGCGGGGCAATGGACAAGTACAACATTGAACTGGATGAAAAGAGCGCCCAGGGAGACATGTCCATTGCAACCCTTCTCGCGAACGATCTGGTTCGTCAGCGGTATGATTATATTATCAGTCTGAGCACGCCGCTCCTTCAGGTTCTGGCTCAATCGAATCAGCGCATCCCGCATGTGTTCGGCATGGTAACCGACCCGTTCCGCATGGGAGTTGCACAGAATCCGCAGGATCATCTCCCGCAGCTCACCGGCGTGGCAACCCTGCAGCCGGTCGGCTCCGCCGTCAAAGTCATGCGGGAGTTGTTTCCGAAAGCCAGGCGCATCGGGATTATATGGAACACCGCCGAGGCCTGCTCCGAAGCCTGTACCTGCAAGGCACGGGAGGCGGCGGCACAATACGGCTTTGAACTGCTGGAGGCAAATGTGAGCGGAACCGGCGACGTACTCGATGCGGCGAACTCCCTCATCGCCAGGGGCATCGAAATCTATATCACGTCGGGCGATAATACCGTTCTTCTGGCTACCCAATCCCTTGCGGATTTGATGAAACGGCACAAGATTCCATTCTTTACCAACGGTCCGTCCGATGTCGATCTGGGTGCGTTTATCGGACTGGGGGCGGATTATTACCAGGTAGGGCGAGAAACCGCGCGTGTGGCGCTTCGTGTCCTGGGCGGTGAACACCCGAAAGATATCCCGATTAACGCTTGCATTCCCGAAACAATGGCTGTCAACCTGGCGCTCGCAGACCTGTATGGAATCCATCTTACCGATGAATTCCTGAGCCGTGCGGCCGTTGTAAAAAGAGAGTAGTGACGAATGATTACAATTACCGATCTTCATAAGAAATTTTATCCCGGTACGGCCAATGAGGTGTATGCGCTTCGTGGAATCGACCTGAGAGTCAATGCCGGTGATTTCGTTACCATCATCGGGACAAACGGGTCCGGAAAATCGACCTTGCTGAATGCCGTTGCCGGAACTTTTCTGCCTGATTCCGGAAAAATAGAAATCGCGGGGCAAGATACCACCTACAGAAAAGACTACCAGCGCGTCAAATTTGTCTCCCGTGTGTTTCAGAATCCCTTTATGGGAACCGCGCCGGATATGACCATTGCCGAGAATCTCCATACGGCCTGGTTGCGCGGTCGCCACAAAAAACCCAAAATCGGCCTGAATGGGGAACGGAGAAGAGCCTACCGGGAGGCGGTGGCTCAACTGGAAATGCAGTTGGAAAATCGGTTGGATCATTTAATCGGAACGCTCTCCGGCGGCCAGCGTCAGGCATTAACCCTCCTGATGGCCGTCATCAGCGAACCGAAAGTGTTGCTCCTGGACGAACACACCGCCGCCTTGGACCCCAAGTCCGCCGCACAAGTCATTAAACTGACGAAAAGTTTCATCGGACGTAGCGGATTTACTACTCTGATGGTGACGCACAGTATGCAGCAGGCCCTCGACCTCGGCGCCAGAACCATTATGATGAACAAGGGAAAAATAATCGACGATATTCCGCTTGCCGAGAAAAATCGACTCACCGTTGACGACCTGCTGAACAAATTCGCCGAAATCCGCAAAGTCGAACGACTCACCGACGATCTGCTCCAAAACCTCCAGCGGGAATACGTGTGATCTTTACTTCAGTTTATTAAGCAGTAAATACAAACCGCTCTTCCCGGAACATACCACATCGGTATCGCCGTCTCCGTCAATGTCTCCCACGGCGGGCATCAAACCGAATCCGACACGGTTTCCGTAATCCAGATTCGTCTTGACCCATTTCGACTGCTGCGGGTCATATTGATAAAAATACACACCGATTGGATCTTCCGCTCCCGGATCCGACCCATTGTGCGCATAGTAACGTTTCCCGGTAATAAATCCCGGTTTTCCGCTCTGATCCAAATCCACATGGAACATCGTATGAGCCTGGGACCAGCTCTTGTCGATCTCCAGCCGGGTCCATGTTCGCTTGCCCGCATCGGCAGCCGCATTCTGTCGCATCCAGAATACCCCGTAGTCATGGCCCATCCCGAAAACAATGTCGCTTAGACCGTCTCCATTTACATCGAAAACAAGAATCGGAACGCTGGTCGAACCGAGATCGAATTCCGGATGCCAGGTCCAGGGGTCCTTAGAAATGTCTTCGGGGGCCTCGTACCAGCCTTTTGGAGTAACGATGTCTTTCAGGCCGTCTCCGTTAATATCCCCGGTGCCCAAACCATGCTCGACCCCCTCTTTTCCGGGGGAACGCTTTTTCCAGTACGGCGGCTGATTAATATGCTCATACCAGTTGACGGCCTGGGCCACACTGACCACAAGGTCCGGTACCCCGTCCCTGCTCAAATCGTCCAAATAGCCGGTTTCACAGTTCCCCGGTTTGTCGATCACGTGTTCCTTCCAGGTTCCGGATGGCGATCCGGGATTCTCACGCCACAGGCATTGTTCCGTGAACCAGGTCACCGAGACAATATCCAAATCCCCGTCCCCATCCACATCCATCAACGAGTTGGAAAAGTCATCCCGGTAGCCGTTCTTCGCCGCAATTTCGCAGATGAAATGCCGTTCAAAACCCGGATAGCTGTACCAATAAGACCCCGAAACAATGTCGTTTTTGCCGTCGCCATCTATATCCCCAATCCCGGCACATTCAAATACGGCGCTGGCGTCAATCACAATCGTCGAGAAAGCGAAACCATCCGCCGCAACGCCTCCCACAAGGGAAACACAAATCGCGAAAAGTCCCAACATAAAACGAGCGTGTGAAAAAGACATGACTTTCCTCCATAAACTCAGGTCCCGGAGACACTTCTCCGAATTCGGTCAGCAATACGGACTATTCTCTCATCAATTTGATTCCGAAGCAGGCCATGGGCCATCATTTCCTGGCAGAACTTTTTTTCGGTGTGCGTGAAATGCCGGGTGTTCTTTTCCGGTGAGGGGATTCTTTCACAGTGGATTCTTTCACTCCGCTTTTCTTGACGGAGGGCTTCTTGATAACCGCTTTCTTTGCGACCGTCTTCTTGACTACCGGTTTCTTTGCCGCAGGTTTGTTTTTATCCACCGGTTTCTTTGCAGTGACTGTCTCTTTGGGGACGCCCCCCTTCGCCGCAGGTTTTGTCTTAGTTGCCGCGGGTTTTTCAGGACTTGCCGGTTCCGATTGGCGTGTTTCCCCGACGGGGATTCTTGCCCCGACTCGTTTGGCCGCTTTTGCCCTGCGCACGCCAACCGGTTCGACGGTCTTCACCCCTTGCGCTTGCTCGGACTTTGCCCTTGCCACCTCTGCGGCAATACGGGCCTCACGTTTACGCTCTTCTTCGTGATCCCAATACAAAAACCGATTGCAGGATTCGCATGAGATAAGGAATTCCATCGTCTGCACATCCACAACGGTTTGTTCGGGAAGAACCAGACCGCAGGCTCCGCAGGATTTCCCACGAATCGGGGCCATCGCCTTGCCTTGTCTACGCTCCAAAAGTATCTCAAATCGACGCAATAGTCTCGGATCAAGTTGTTGAGAAAGGCGGATTCTTTCTTTTTCGAGGGCAGCAATGTCGAGGAGGCAACGACGCGTCTTCCTTCCATCGCGGAGCGCACGAAGACGATCCTCGATGGCTTGAAGAGCATGAAGCCATTGGAGCTGAGCTTCCACAGATAAGGCTTTCTAGCCGGATGGCTTCTCCCTGGGCCTTCCGTGATTCCGCATAGACCTTGCGATGTTTCTGTCTCAGATTAGAGCCCTAATCCGGTTGCACAGTATTCCTACCAGACAGATTAACCAATGTCAAGTTTAAATTTCACTGCAGGATACGAAACTTTCAGTAGATTGTAGATCAAATGCCTAAACATCCCTCAAATCGACACGCGTCAGCTCCTGCAACAGGGTAGCGGAGGTGATGATCGCGCGCTCATAGTCGCAAATTGAGAAATATTCGTTCGGACCATGCGCTCCACAATCAGGGCGCGCAAAACCTGCCATTAAAATAGGGACATCAAACTCATCTTTGAATAGACCTGCGATCGGAATGGAACCTCCATCTCGCATTAAAACCGGTTCGCGACTGAATCCAGTTTTCAAGGCGCGGATCAGAGCATCCATCCAGGGGCCTTTTACGTCAAAACGGACCGGATTGCCCTCCGATTGGCGGGAGAAGCGAATTTGTATCCCTTTCAATTGTATAGACTTAAGATGATCCTCAAGTAAATCAAGGACCTTCTTTGCGTTCTGGTCGGGGACCAGCCGCATTGTAATTTTCGCTGTAGCGCAATGGGGCAAGACCGTTTTAACTCCCGGACCGGTAAAGCCACCGTAAATCCCGTTGATTTCAAGAGTTGGACGCCCCCAAGTCCGTTCGATGGTCGTGTAGCCCTGTTCGCCCCAAAGCTCCTTAACGCCCAAGTTCTTGCGGTATTCCGCCTCATCCCAGGGCAGTTCCGCCCAAGCATTGCGTTCCCAGGATTCCAGCGGCTTTACATCATCATAGAATCCTGGGATTGTGACACGCCCTTCACTGTCATGTAATCCGGCAAGTATTTCCACAAGAGCATGGATGGGATTGGCGACTGCCCCACCGTAAGTTCCCGAATGCAAATCCCGATCAGGCCCAATCACGGTTATTTCTGCTGCAGCCAGCCCGCGAAGACCATAGCAGATGGTGGGTGTGTCCTCCTGGTACATGCTTGTGTCAGAAATGACAATCGCATCGGGACGAAGACGTTTTTTTTGCTCTCGCACCACGCCGCCGAGATTGGGGCTGCCGATTTCTTCTTCCCCTTCAATAAGAAAGCGAATGTTGAGCGCCGGCCGGCCCACGGTGTTCAGAAAAGTTTCGAGTCCCTTGATATGAGCATGGAATTGTCCCTTGTTGTCGGCGGCCCCGCGCGCAATCAACTTGTCTCCATCAATATCGGAAGAAAACGGGTCTCGATCCCAACCGTCCTCTTTTTTGGCCGGTTGGACATCATAATGGCCGTAAATCATGATCGTGGGGGCATTGGGGTTTGTATCCAGCTCAGCCAGGACCGCAGGATGCCCGGCGGTTTCCAGGATTTCAGCCGGGATATTCAGTTTCAGAAAAGCATTTCGGACCCACTCGGCGGCATGGCGGACATCCGGGGCATGGGCGGGTTCCGTGCTGACACTTGGAATTCGGACAATCTCTTGAAGTTCTCGGAGAAAACTATCTCGATGAGTGCGGACATAATCGGCAAATGCAGTCATGATGCACCTCCTGGGTGAGTCTTTCGCATTGTGTCAGCGCCACCGAGTCACTTCAAGAACGCATCCCTCCCATGAAACCGGATGGGCATTATGATCCGATTGGGAATTATGGTACGGTGTGGGTTCGACTGGAGTGCGTACCGGCGGGCGATGTCGGAGAAATCCTGAGATTTGGGAACGGAGCAGGTCCGGGTTGAATTGATAAGTCCAGCAAATTCAACTTCCTTCTATATGTCCACAATCTTTGGGGGAGAGGGTTGTGCGCATTCGCGGGTTTTGAGACACTTTCGACAAGAGAACTGTCGATAAACCAGGAGGATAAATCCATGGCCAGATTGAAAGCAGCCGTAATCGGTTGCGGAGCTATTGCGCAAAACTGTCATCTTCCGGGATACCAGAAGAGCAAAGCCTGTGAGTTGATCGCGGCAGCGGACCCGTGTGAGACAAGACGGAAGGAGGCCGAAAAGATTTTCGGCGCAGCCCGCACGTACGCCACGGCGGAAGCGCTGTTTGAGAACGAGCGACCGGATGTGGTAAGTATCTGCACGCCCAACCGATTCCATTCGGAACAGGCCGTTCTGGCGTTGGAGCATGGCTGCCATGTTCTATGCGAGAAGCCGCTCTGTCTCACCCTGACGGAAGCCCGAAAAATCCAGAAGGCCCGAGATAAAGCCGGGACTGTATTTATGACAGCGTTTACCCACCGTCTTTATCGGGGCAATGTAACAGCGAAGAAACTCGTGGACAGGGGTGAAATCGGGAAACCGTTCATGATTCGCGTTCGTTTCGCCCACGAGGGGCCACAGCCGGGCTGGGCGATGAGCGACTGGTTTTACAATCCCGACTTGGCGGGTGGCGGGGCCATGCTGGATATGGGCATTCACGCGATCGACCTGGCGCACTATTATATCGGTCCCATCACCGCTGTCTCTGCCGTTATTAAGACATTGATTAAGGATATTGCGGTGGAAGACAACGCGGTGCTTCTTCTGGAGTTCGAGCAAAACTGCCTGGGATACATTGAAGTCGGCTGGACCAGCAAGCCGGGGTTTTCGGGAATAGAGATTTACGGGACCAAGGGCACAATTATCTTTGATTATTTGAAAGAACTTTCTGTCTTGCGGGGGCGGACCTCGCCGGACGGCACGGTAAAAACATCGTGGCGCGTTGTGGATAAACAACCGACAGTCGGCGGGTGGGAAGTGGAAATCGACTACTTTTTGCGTCACGTGCGGAAAGGAATCCAGCCGGAAGAAAGCCTGGAGGCGGGAATACAGGGATTGGTGGTAGCTCTTGCCGCGTACAAGTCCGCCCAAACCGGCAAGCGTGTAGAGATACAGGGGTGATTTCGGGCAGGGTAGGCTGGACCGCGCAGCGGTAGCCCACCCATGCCACTCGCGGTGGCCGTCCCCGTTCCGTCATCGCGAGCATCGCTCCGGTGGGGCCGGTGATTGGGGTGAAGAAAGCGTGTTTCCCGCCCTTCTTTGCCAGGCAGAGACGCCTGGCCTACTGGTGGGACAGGCCTCCGTGCCTGTCGACCGGTGGGGCCGGTGATTGG
>Ga0116149_1001961_pt1 | contig 23663 bp, 12 predicted proteins | sample AD_UKC057_MetaG_FD_89787 | JGI IMG/M metagenome (GOLD analysis project Ga0116149, IMG submission 89787) | Active sludge microbial communities of municipal wastewater-treating anaerobic digesters from USA - AD_UKC057_MetaG | ecosystem: Engineered > Bioreactor > Anaerobic > Digestate | place: USA... | reverse complement strand
TTTAGAAAAAGTAGCCTCTACCTGTCCTCATTACAACAATTGGTCTGTAAATTATACTTTAGGAAAAATGTTTTATGAAAAAGAAGATTACGAAAATGCAAAAAAATACCTTGACTTATACACTATAAACGCTCCTAAAGAAAGCAAACACATAAAAGAAGCTGAACTTATTTTAGATTATATTGATACTTATCTTGAATTAATATCTAATCCAGTTCCTTTCAAACCTGTTATTGTTGAAGGTATTTCAACAGTTAATGATGATTTTTTACCATTAATTTCGCCAGACGGAAGTTTAGCATTTTTTACACATGCTTACATGAAAAAAGATATTGCTAGCGTAACTACTGAAAAATATACAGAAGAGTTTTCTGTTGCAAGAGCTTTAGATGAATCTGGTACAAGGTTTTCGAAAGGCGAGCCTATGCCCTACCCTTTTAATACTGGAAAAAACCAAGGAGCTTCTGCTTTAACAATAGATAACTCTACACTTTATGTTACTATATGTGAATTTGTTTCCAGAACTTATGATAACTGCGACATTTATTATTCTGTTAGGAAAGCAAATGGCTGGTCTGAATTAATTAATCTTGGACCTAACATTAATGGATTAAACACATGGGAGTCTCAACCATCAATATCTGCAGACGGAAAAACTCTATATTTTTCAAGTATTAGAGAAGGCAATATTGGTTTCGACCCAAACAATCCTACTAGCGATATTTGGTATTCAACTAAAAACGAAGACGGAACATGGAATAAAGCCCAAAATATGGGACCAACAATAAATACCCCTGGAAACGAAAAATCTCCATTTATTCATTCAGATAGTCAGACTTTGTATTTTTCTTCGGACGGACACAAAGGATTGGGTGGATATGATATTTTCTTTTCTAAATATAGAAATAATGAATGGAGTATTCCAGTAAATCTTGGATACCCAATAAATACACAAGCACATGATTTAGGATTTGTTGTAAATACTCAAGGCACAAAAGCGTATTTTGCTAGCAATAAATTAAAAGGAAAAGGTGGCTGGGATATTTATTCTTTTGAATTATATCCAGAAGCTAGACCCGAGAAAGTATTCATAGTTAAAGGACAACTTCTTGATGAAGTGGGTGCAATTATTACAGAAGCGAAATTAGAGGTAAGAAATACTAGAACTAAAGAAGTTTCGGAAGGGCTCGTGGACTCTTCTACTGGGAATTATGCTGTAGCAGTTGCAAACGAAAAAGAAAAAGAAGACGACTTTGTAATGGTTGTAAAAAAAGAAGATTATAGTTTTACTTCAGCTCTAATTGAGGTTAATGAAGAAATTTTTGAAGCTCCATTAGTTATTGATTTTGAAATAAAACCTATAGAAAAAGGAAAATCTGTCGAACTTCGTGATATAAATTATGCAACTGCTTCGTATCAAATAGATAAAAAGTCGCTTCTTGTGCTAGATGAGTTTATTATTTTTTTGAACGACAATCCTAATTTAAAAATTGAAATTCGAGGACATACCGATAATATAGGAAGTATGCAAACAAACATAACTCTATCGAATAATAGAGCCAAAGCCGTATATGATTATTTAATAAAACATGGAGTAAATCCAAATAGATTGCAACATAAAGGCTATGGACCAAACTTGCCTATTGCTACTAACGAAACCGAAGCAGGTAGAGCAAAAAATCGTAGAACAGAATTTTATATTTTAGACAAATAATAAATAGTCAAAACAAGATTTTTTAGCAAAAAAAAGACTGCCCAAAATTAATTGAGCAGTCTCGCTTTTATGAGCAATATAAACTAAACTAATCTTAAAATCTTCTTTCTTTAATTCTAGCTTTTTTACCTGTAAGTCCACGTAAATAAAATATTCTTGCGCGACGAACTCGTCCATATTTATTAACAGTTATAGCATCAATAAAAGGCGACGCAAATGGAAAAATTCTTTCAACACCAAAAGCCCCAGACATTTTACGAACAGTAAAAGTAGCTGTGCGACCTTCACCATTGATTTGTAAAACAACTCCTCTGAACTCCTGAATACGTTCTTTATTTCCTTCACGAATTTTATAACTAACAGTTATTGTGTCTCCAGCTTTGAACTTAGGAAATTCCTTTTCAATAGCCATTTTCTGATTTACGATATTCATTAATTCCATTACAAAAAACTTTAAATATTCCTTACAATTTTTGGATTGCAATATTAGTCATTTTTTTTGAATTACGCTCATTTTTTTATAAATATTTTATTTTTTTTATCTGAACATAATTTTGCTCAACAAAAACAAACTCTAAACCCCTACTAACCACCACTTTAACAAACGAATACTTTGTACTTTAATTTATAAAAAAATAAAAATCATCAATAAAACCTCTATTTTTTCTAAAAAACACAGTCAAATCAATAATAAAATTTTAATTTTACAGTTAAATAAATAACAAATTTAAAAATTATGATGTCAAAAAGTATTGTTTTTTTAATTGCAATTTGCTTAATAAGTTTTGAAGTTAAAGCTCAAGATGCCAAAAACTTTTACATATATTTTGATATAAATAGTTATAAAATTGAAAACAAGTATAAACATGAGTTTGATAAAGTTGACTTATCTAAAATTGATAAAATTGAAATATATGCTTATACAGATTTCTTAGGAAGTAAAGAACTTAATGATAAGCTTTCTCAACAAAGAGCAAATGCGACTAAAACATTTTTAATAAATTTAGGCTTCAATTCTGATAAAATAATCACTTGTCAAGGAAAGTCTGTACATGAAAATAGTAGTTTTGAGAATCGTACAAATGAAAGCGACAGAGGAATTAAAGAACATAGAAAATCTGAAATTATTATTACATTTAACGTTGAAGAACAAACTAAAAGCTACACTTACCAAGACACTATAAGTTTCGAAACAAAATTTGACAAAAAAACAGAACATACAGACTTAGCAAATATTAAAGCAGAAGATTTAGTAAAAGGAAATAAATTTAATATCAAAAATATAAATTTTAAAGGTGGTACACCATTTTTCTTGCCCACAGCCGAAGAACCCCTAATGGAACTATTACAACTAATGCGTGAGAATCCAAATTTAAAAATAGAAATTATTGGACACATTTGTTGCCAAGATGAATCCGAACCTGATGGTTACGATCATACTGACGGCACTTATACTTTAAGTCTAAATAGAGCTAAAGCAGTTTTTATTTTTTTAAGAAAAGGAGGTATTGAGGCTTCAAGAATGATTTATAAAGGCGTAGGTTCAAGTCAAAAACTATACCCACGTGAACAAAACTCTTGGGAACAAAGTCAAAATAGAAGAGTTGAAATTCATGTTTTAGAAAATTAGTTAATTCTAAATCCTAAGCCAAATTCAATATAATCGGCAGTTGTTGTATGTGTTTTTAAAACTATATTGGCAAAATATCTTTCAGCAAAAGTATATCTAACACCGAGTTTTGAATAAACCAATATTTTTTTCCCATCTTTATATTTATTAAAAGCATAAGTTCCCAAGTGCATAATCACACTCAAATCATCGGTCAAATAAACTTCTTGCATAGCATGAACACCAACTCTAAGCAAATTGTGGGCACCAGTATAATCTTCTTCTAATAAAGGTTTAATTGATGGGTCAAAAATTAAATTTAATCCAACACCTAAACTTCTTTGATTATTTAAGCGAGAAGCAAAATCACAAATTAGAGAATTAATGATATACTTTTTATTTTCATAAGTAGAATTTTCTTTAACCGAAACGGCATAATATGCCGAAAACTCAAAATCTTTATCATACTGATAAGGCACAGTGCGTTTAGGTAAAGAATAATTATACATAGAATACATATATTTGATTCCAAAATTACCAGTAACTTGATTTAAACCTAAATTTGGGGTTTCGATTGCTCCACTTGAAAAATGATTATAAGCAAATCCTGCAGTTAGATACAAAGGTATATCTGGAAATTTATAATCAACTAAAAGCGAAAAATGCAGATGTGCATTCAAATATGAACCAAAAGCAATATTAAAATAATTTGCTCTAGCGTCAAATTTTTCGCTAACATAAGCCAAGCCACAACCAAAGCGATATTTAAAAATAAAATTACCAGTTTCGACAATAGGCACGCCATAAAAAGCATATAAAGATTGTGAAAATCCAAATACATTGATATTACCAAGACTACCCATTAAATATCCAACACCCAATTCTGGAAAACGCCATACATGTTGCCAAGGTTCTGAGCCATCTGTTTTTATAGAATAAGTTATTTCGCCTATATAAATATTTTTTTCTATTAAATATTTTAAGCAAGTATGGTGCGGAATAGTTAGACCATAATTTGCGCGCATCTCAAATTGATGATAATAAGAATTGTAGCTCTGAGAATAAACAATATTCCAACCAAAGCAAATAATAAATATTATAAACAATCGTTTCATCAATACAAGAATTATTTACAAATATAAAAACTAGATTTAACAATATAAATTTATAAAAAAATTTTATTCAACAATTTGAGTTTAATAAAATCGGAGTTAAAAAGCAAAAATTAGCTACAAATTAAAAGGAATATGAGAAATTTATTTATTTTTGCATAATTGAATTTAATAAAACTACATGAAAATAAAGATTTTATTTATATCAAGTTTAATATTGACAATATTTTTTGGAAATTCTTGCCGTCTTCTCAGACCCTCAGATATGTTTAAGACCGATAAAGATTATCCAAAATCTGAATTTGAAGTTTCAAAAAATGAATATATTATCCAACCTTTCGATAAAATAGGTTTAAGAGTTGTTAGTAATACAGGCGAATCTTTTTTTGGGACAGGTAGTATGGAAAATGCTAATGCAAATGCTAATTACCAAAGAAATCAACACGGGTCTGAATTTCTTGTAGAATTTGATGGTAAAATAAAACTACCAATATTAGGAAGAATTGATATTGCTGGCAAAACAATAAGAGAAGCAGAATTGCTTCTTGAAAAAGAATATAGCAACTATTTTATCGAACCTTTTGTTTTAGTACAAGTTATTAATAGAAAAGTAATGATTTTTATGGACGGCGGAACCAAAGCAAGTGTTGTTGAAATGCCGAATGATAATTTTACCCTAATTGAAGCAATAGCACAAGTTGGAGGAGTTACGGATATTAGCCGTTCATATAGAATAAAATTAATTCGTGGCAATTTAACACAAAACCCCGAAGTTTTTTATTGGAATATTTCAAATATTAAAGAACTAAAAAGTTCAAATATTTTGCTAGAAGCTAACGATATTATTTACATCGATAGCAGACCACAATACTTCACAAGAGTATTAAGAGAAGTCTCACCATACTTAACACTAATTACAACATTAGTTACAATTTATGGAGTATTTTTTAAACTTAAGCAATTATAATAAAAATGGACGAAAATAAAACATCTATACTTAATCAAAAGTTTGACACAAGAACATTTTTAATTATAGTTAAAAAAAATATTTGGGTAGTTGTTCTATTGATTTTAATATGCTTAGGAACTGGCTTTGCTTTTCATAGATATTCAACCCCTATTTTTAAAACATCAACTATAATTCAAGTAAAAAACGAAAATAAAACAAACCAAATTTTAGGCATTTCTTCTAATTTAGTGGACAAAGATCTAGCACCAGTAATAGAACTAATACGCTCCAACGAATTTTTAAAAACAGTTGTTGCAGAACTTCCACTTGATATTAGTTATTTTAGAAAAGGAACATTTTTGTCAACAGAATTGTATGGCTCCACACCTTTTGAAATTAAATATAATATTACAAATAATGTAATATGTGACCAAAATATTGATTTAGAGTTTAAAGACTATAAATGCCTGATTTCCTATACTTTAGGAACAGAAAAATATGAATACACAATCCAACCAGAAGAATGGCAAACTATTTATGGAATGGAAATTTATGTTCATTTCCCATCGCAAAAAGATTTAGAACTTGAACTTAGTCCACAAAATAAATCTCTATATTTTTTCATCATAAACAACCCTAATACAATATTAAAAAACTTATCAAAACGGCTTAATGTTCAAATACTTAACGAAACTGCCGGAACTATTAAAATAACTTATCAAGACTTTAATGCTAGAAAAGCAGCAGAAATTACCAATACAATAGCCGAAAAATTTATTGAGTTTGATGAAGCCAAAAAGAAAGAATCTGCAACCAACATTATAAAATACATTGACCAACAAATGGAAAATGTTTTTACCCAACTTAATGCTAACGAAAAAGATTTGCATAACTTTAGAGAACAAAATAATATTACAAACATAAGCGATGAATATATTTTTAATAAAACAAATATTTATTCATCGCAAATATCTGATATAGAGTCTAAGCTTTTAAATGTTGATTTTGAGATTATGACTTTAGAGAAAATGTTAGATAAATTACGTTCAAATCCAGATATTAATACTTACGAACTTTTAGCAATGCTTTCAGGACAAAAGTCTGAAGCATTTTTGTCTGCGATGATTAATTCTCTACAAGAATTATTAAATAAAAAAGAAATTCTTTTATTTGACCTAACGTCTAATAGCCACAAAATTCAAACCATAGATGAACAAATAAAATCTAAAAAAGAGACAATAATTGATTTTACCAACTCAACAATAAATCGCCTTAAGGCAGAAAAAACTGAACTCATCAAGAAAAATAAAGAACTTGAAAACATAGCCTTTAAAGAATCTAAGTATGATGAAATCGAATATGCACGACTTCAAAGGCTATATGCTATTAACGAAGATTTTTATGCACAACTAATTAAATCAAAAGCAGAAACTTTAATATCACAAGCTGGCTATGTTTCAAACAATATAATTTTAGAAAAAGCAAATATTCCTTCAGCACCCGACTTTCCTATATTTTCAACAATAATGACAATTGCTTTTTTAATTTCTTTAGTTTTATCTTTTATTTTCTTAGCAATTAAATATTTACTTTATAATAAAATTCTATCTATTGATGATATTACTAATCATACAAACATTCCGGTTGTTGGTGGCATTCCACTTAGCAAAACAAACTTTGATGTTTCCCAAATGGTTGTTCATTTACGTCCCAAATCTATGCTAAGCGAAGCTTTTAGAAATATAAGGACTAATTTAGAATTTTACCCAATAAAAGATAAATCAAGAATAATAACAGTTTCATCAACGATTGCAGGAGAAGGAAAAACATTTTTAGCACTAAATATAGGAGCTATTTATGCAATGTCGGGAAAAAAAGTTATTATCTTAGACCTTGATTTAAGAAAGCCTAAACTTAATCAATGCTTTAATGTCGAAAATATTAAAGGAGTTACAAGCATTTTACTTGGTAAAAATAGTTTCCAAGAATGTATTAACAACAGTTCTTTAGAAGGTTTAGATTTTATTACGTCAGGACCTTTGCCTCCAAACCCAGGAGAATTTATTCTTTCAGACAAGTATAATATGTTAATTGAGCAAGCAAAACAAAATTATGATATTATTATTATAGACACCCCACCTATTGGAATAGTCAATGATGCCCTTACTTCATATAGCTTAGCTGATAATCAACTATATGTGATGAGAGCTGGATATAGCCCAAGAGCATTTATAAATAATTTAAACTATTTCTCTAAATCAATTCAATTAAAAAATTTAGCTATAGTACTTAATGGTATAGAAAAAAGTATTGCAAGCTACGGATACGGATATAAAGCAGGTTATGGCTATACAAAAAAAACCGCTTATTATGGAATTAGTTATCTCAACAACACCCACAATTCATATTACGGCGAAGAAGAAATAACTAAACCAAAATTTTTTAATAAGTTTAGAAAAAAAAATAAAAAATGAATTACATTATAATAATAACATTTATTGTTTCTTTTCTTTTTAGTCTTTATTTAAATAACTTTTTAATTAAAAGTCCTTTGAAATTTTTAGTAAAGAAATCTAACAAATCTGCTATAAGATTTAGCTCACAATCAAAACCAATATTTGGTGGACTAAGTTTTTATTTTGTTTTCTTGTTAACCATGATAGTGATTTTATTTTTAAAAGAAAACATATACTTTTCAAAAGAATATATTAGCCTTTTTTTAGTTGTAACATTATCATTTTTAATGGGTTTAGCCGATGATATTTTAAACACATCGCCAATATTCAAATTTATAATACAGATTGTATGTGCTCTAATATTAATTTACAACGGTATTTACATCATTATAAGCCCAATGGACTGGATGAATTATCTAATAACCATATTGTGGGTAGTCGGAATAATGAACTCTATAAACATGTTGGACAATATGGACGGTGTTTCGTCAGCATCAAGTCTTTCAATTTTTATTGCTGTTGCAATATACTTGATAGCTAATGGAGGTGAAAATTCTATATTAAGTTTAATAATATTAGTTTCTACAATAGCATCTTTACTTAGCTTTTTATTTTATAATTGGCATCCATCAAAAATGTATATGGGAGATAATGGATCTCAATTTTTAGGAATATTATTAGCATGGGCAGGAATAAAATATTTCTGGAATGCTATCCCTATAACTGAATTTTCATATGGATTTAATACAATGCAGTTTTTAATTGTATTTTTAGCGTTTTTAGTACTAATAACTGATACAACAACAGTAACTATAAATAGACTATTAAGAAAAAAATCTCCTTTTATAGGAGGCAAAGATCATACTACTCACCACTTATACTATTTAGGTTTGCCAACAGATATAATAGCACTTGTATTTTTTGTGTTAAACTCTATAGGTTTAGCATTAGCATTTTGTCTCATACAAAAAAGTTCTACTATTGCATATTCACAACTTTGGCTCTTTTTCTTATACCCCATCACTGTGTTTTTACTATTATACATAAACACTAAAGTAAGTAAAGAAAAATAACAAAAAAATATGGACAAGAAAAAACTTATGAAAATACCTTTTTTTATTATACTAGGACTTGGCTTAGGTCTTATTTTTGCTAATAGTTTTATTTTTTCAAGCTCGGAAAAAGCAAATCAAATCAAAGAAACAGAAATCCAACCAACAACAATACCATATAAAGTTTTTCAACCATATATTCCTGACACTTTAAGTTTTTGTGGTGAAAATGTTCCTCTACAAAACTTTGATGTTTACGAAGCTTTAGATTACGAACTTATTGTAAATACTTACAGACATTCATCTACATTAATTTATATAAAAAGAGCAAATCGATATTTTCCTGAGATAGAAAAAATATTAAAAGAAAAAGGTATTCCTGATGATATGAAATACTTATGTGTTGCCGAAAGTGGCTTAGCAAATGTTGTTAGTCCAGCTGGTGCTACAGGATTTTGGCAATTTATGAAAACAACAGCAGGAGAATACAATATGCATGTAGGAAAAGGTATAGACGAAAGATACAATCATACTAAATCTGCAATTGCAGCAACAGAATATTTACACAAAGCATATAAAGTTTTTAAAAGCTGGACATTGGCAGCAGCTTCATACAATATGGGAATGGGTGGCTTACAAAAAGATATTGATTATCAAAAAGTTAATAGTTATTGGGATTTACATTTGAATCAAGAAACTGCTAGATATGTGTATAGGATATTAGCATTAAAATTAATTATGTCTAATCCTAAACTTTATGGCTTTGATATAGATGAAAAACATCTATATAAAGAAATTAAAACTCAAGAAATTGTTGTTGATACTACCATTTCTGATTTAGTGGAATTTGCTTTCAAATACGGCACAAACTACAAAATGCTTAAATATTTTAATCCCTGGTTAACTGGAAAGTCATTAATTAACCCAAACAAAAAGGAATACAAAATTGTTTTACCTGCAAAGAACGCACGTGAATGTATGAAACAAAGTAAAAACAATGATGAATAAGAAAGAGAATTTTATTTCAGTTGAAGGAGCAAGAACTCATAATTTAAAAAATTTAAGCCTAGATATTCCACAACACCAACTATCAGTAATCACAGGTTTGAGTGGAAGTGGAAAATCCTCATTAGCTTTCGACACAATTTATGCCGAAGGACAACGCAGATATATGGAAACTTTTTCTGCTTATGCTAGAAGTTTTATTGGCAGCATGGAGCGTCCAGACGTTGATAGTATAACAGGACTAAGCCCAGTGATTGCTATAGAACAAAAATCAACAATAAAAAATCCACGCTCAACTGTCGGCACAATTACAGGAATATATGATTATCTACGTCTGCTTTATGCTAGAGCCTCAACAGCATACTCGCACGTTACAGGCGAAAAAATGATTAAATACAGCGACGAACAAATTATAAATATTATTTTAAAAGATTTTAAAGACAAAGCGGTTTATATACTTGCACCAATTGTTGACGGAAGAAAAGGACACTACAAAGAAACTTTTGAAAACCTTAGAAAAAAAGGTTTTCTAAACGCAAGAATTGACGGAGAAATTAGAGAAATTACTTATAATTTAAGATTAGATAGATACAAAACCCACTTTGTAGAATTAGTAGTTGATAAATTAATTATTAAAAATCAAGATAGAAATAGACTAAAGAAAACTATAGACCTAGCAATGAGTTTAGGCAAAAATATAATTATGGTTTTAGAAAAAGATAGCGACAAACCTCGTTTTTTTAGTCGATTTTTAATGTGTCCAACAAGCGGAATTTCATACAGAGAACCTGCTCCCTACACTTTTTCTTTCAACTCGCCACAAGGTGCTTGTCCAAAATGTAACGGACTTGGAGTAATAGCCGATATTGATATAAATAAAATTATTCCAGACCCATCGCTTTCAATTTACAATGGCGGAATTAGCATTCTTGGAAAATATAAAAATAGTTTACCTTTTTGGATTCTAGAAGCCCTTGCCGAAAAATTAAACTTTTCGCTCAAAACTCCAATCGATGAACTTAACGAACAAGCAATTGATGCTGTATTATTTGGCTATCCCGAAAGTTTACAATTAAAAAATACACCTCTTGGACTAACTTCAAATTATTCTATAAGTTTTGATGGCATTGTAAATCAAATTAAAGCCAAACAAGAAGACGAAGAAAAAGATCCATACTCAAACAAATCATCATTTAGATTCAATAAGTTTATCACTTGTCCAAAATGTAATGGAACTAGACTGCAAGCTGAAGCACTACAATTTAAAATTGCAGAAAAAAATATTGCCGAACTTGCAGAAATGGACATGTTAAACCTCAGTAAATTCCTAGATACTGTATTAGACAAATTAGATAATAAAGAAAGATTAATTGCAACAGAAGTAATTAAAGAATTAAGTAGCAGAGTAAGTTTTTTACTTGATGTTGGATTAGATTATTTATCACTAAACCGTTCGGCAAACAGTTTGTCGGGAGGCGAATCTCAAAGAATTAGATTAGCAACTCAAATAGGAAGTCGTTTAGTAAATGTTTTATATATTTTAGACGAACCAAGTATTGGCTTACACCAACGCGACAACAAAAGACTAATAAATTCACTTAAACAACTTAGAGATAGAAGCAATTCTATAATAGTTGTGGAACACGACAAAGAAATGATTACTGAAGCTGATTTTGTTGCAGATATCGGTCCTGGCGCTGGACGCAAAGGTGGACATTTAGTCTTTGCAGGAAAACCAAGCGACATGCTAAAATCAGATTCTCTTACCTCTCAATATATAAATGGTAAACTTAAAATCGAAGTTCCTAAATCTAGAAGAGAAATTTCTGATAAAAAAATAATAATTCGTGGAGCTAAAGGTCATAATCTAAAAAACATTGACCTTGAAATCCCGCTTGGTGTAATGATTTGCATGACTGGTGTTTCAGGAAGTGGAAAATCAAGTATTTTAAATAGAACTCTAGTTCCTGCACTTTCACGTCATTTTTATAATTCAAACGCTTTTCCATTAGATCATGACAAAATAGAAGGAATTGAAAATATTGACAAATTTATCGAAGTTGACCAATCGCCTATTGGAAGGACACCACGCTCAAACCCTGCAACATATACAGGACTGTTTACAGATATTCGTGAATTATTTGCAAGTTTACCAGAAGCAAAAATTCGAGCTTACAAAGCTGGCAGATTTTCATTTAATATTAAAGGTGGTAGATGTGAAACTTGCAAAGGTGCTGGTGTTAAAACCATAGAAATGAATTTTCTACCCGATGTTTACGTACAATGCGAAACCTGCCGTGGCAAAAGATATAATAGAGAAACTTTAGAAGTAAAATTTAAAGGAAAATCTATTTCTGATGTACTTGAATTAACTATAAACGCTGCTGTTGAATTTTTTGAAAACATTCCACATATTTATAAAAAATTAATTGTACTACAACAAGTTGGCTTGGGATATATTAATTTAGGACAATCAAGCACTACTCTCTCAGGCGGAGAAGCTCAAAGAGTAAAACTTGCAACAGAACTGATGAAACGAGAAACAGGAAATACTCTTTATATTTTAGACGAGCCTACAACAGGTTTGCATTTTGAAGATATAAAAGTGCTTCTTAAAGTGCTAAACTCTTTAGTTGACAGAGGCAATAGCATGATAATTATTGAACATAATTTAGATATAATTAAATCTGCCGACTGGATTATAGATATGGGACCAGAAGGTGGCGAAAGAGGTGGAACTGTTATTGCTCAAGGAAAACCTGAAGATATTATCAAAAATAAAAATAGCTATACAGCTAAATATTTGAAAGAAGAACTGTAATTACGCTTTCCTCCTATTCAAATACCAATTATACAACAACATTGCTATAACAGTACCAATACCAATTGCTGCAAAAATTATCCCAATATTATAAGGTTGATAATTTGTCCACAAATACTCCGTTAATTGACCTTGACTCATATTCATTTGTTGACAAGCCGCATTTATATAATCTGTTTGCGAAAAATTTTCTGAAATTTCTGGTATATTCAAACCTCTACTGCTAACTTCCATTTTCAATAAGCTAATTTTATCGGAATATTTTTGATAAACCGATCCCGATAAAATTCCCGCAAGATAATTTCCGCCAGCCATTGGTAAAAAACTATAACCCATATACAAAGCTGTTTTGTTTGGAGGAGCAATTTTTCCAATATATTCAGTAATTTTTGGAGAACCTGCCATTTCGCCTAAACCAAAAATTAAAATACTAACAAATAAAAACATTGGATTGTTTGTAGAAAAGGTAAGAAATAAACCAATTGTTGCAACCAAAAAACCACTAATAATTGAATGAATAGGTTTAAGCCTCATCACAAAATAAGAAACAGCTATTTGAAAAATTATAATATACATTGCATCAAGATTTGTAAGCATTTCTGCTGCTATAGTTTTTTCGGGAGTACCAATTGTTTCTGCCAACCAGGGCCAAACAGAATGCAATTTATTATAAACTATTGAAGTGTCCATCCATTGGTCAATGAAAACTGGCAAAGTATAAAATAGCTGATTGTACATTGTCCAAAAACCAACTATTATCAATAAGAACACTACAAACTTCATGTCTTTTAATGCTTCAAAAATATTTTTAAAAATAATTTTTAATTCTTGCGAAAACTTATTTTGTTTGATTTCTCGTTCTGGCTCTTTAAAGAATAGAATTACTAAAACTAAATTTATCAAAATTACAGCCGAAGAAATATAAAAAACATATTTCCAATCGTGTTGTCTTGCTAAAGAAGCAACAATAGGACCTATAAATGCACCTATATTTACAATCATATAAAATATTCCAAAACCCAATGATGAAGTTTGGTCGTTTGTGGTTTTTGCTATACAAGCTGATATTACGGGTTTAAACAAAGATGCACCCACAGCAAGAATTAAAAAAACTATAAATACTGCATAAAAACTAGTAACCAAAGAAAGAGCGAAATACGATGAACTAAGAATTATATAAGATATTATCAGCACTTTTTTATATCCAAATCTATCCGCAATAGCACCAGTAAAAATTGGCATTAGATAAAGCAAACCAACAACTGTTCCCATCATCATTCCCTTTTGAGTTTGCGAAAAACCTAACGCACCCGCATCGGTTGAGCCAGTCAAGTAAAGAGCAAAAAGCATAAACATACCATACCAAGCCCAACGCTCAAAAAGCTCCATCACATTTGAAATCCAATAGGTCTTAGGATATAATTTTAAAAGTTTGAAGAATTTAGGCATAATTATATTTTTTTTCTTGCAAAGCTAAAAAAATATTTAAAAATATTTGTTTTAAAAAACATTTTGCCGTAACTTGCACACATTGTTAAATTATTGATTATTTAAAATTATGAGGAAAATTTTTACATTTTTATTTAGCTTTTTGTCCGCAGTAGCATTTGGACAAGTTGAGTTTGAAACAACAGAAACTTTTAACAGTAAAGATGCAAGTATCAATACTTACAAAATTACTTCACCAATTATCCAAGACAGAAATGGTGGTTACGGTTTTTATTTAAAAACTCCCGTAGAATTTACATCTTTTGCTCTAGGTTGGGTATCAAGTACAGAAATTTATTCGGCAGGTAGTTTTGAGATTGTTTACAAAGTTCACAAACCTAATAAAGGTTGGACTGATTGGGAAATTGACGATGGCTTTACTAAACCAAACGAAACAAAATCAAATTATTATAAATCCAACCTTATGTTTGGCTTGGACGAGTGGGAACATGATTCTATAGAATTTTATATTCACCCACCAGAAGGTGAAATTATAAGTGAAATTTACTTGATTTTATTAAATGTTAGACCAACAATAATCACAAACACAGAAACAAAAAGTACAAAATCTGGTGCAAAAGCTTGTCCAGAATTTCCATCACCAATCATTACTCGATCTGGGTGGTGTAATGGCGTTTCTAATTGCCTATACCCAACATATACTGTTGTTTACAGAAATCCAACCCATACTGTAATTCATCATGGTGCAAGTCCCAGCTCATACACAGATGGAGCAGCCGTTGTTAGAAGCTATTGGAACTATCATGTAAACACTCTTGGCTGGAGCGATATTGGTTATAATTATCTTTTCGACAAATATGGAAATTTTTTCCAAGGTCGGCATAATCCAAACTTACCCAATCAAGATGTGCACGGCGCTCATGCAGGTTATTCAAACACTTATTCTATAGGCTTAAATTTCTTAGGAGACTCTGATTCTCCTGGAACAGCTCCAACTCAACCACAGCTAGATAAATGTGCAGAATTTTTAGCATGGTGGTACGATTACAGAGGGTTTGACCCAACAAGTATGGCAAGTATAATTAAACAAGATAACAGCGGATATATAAATGTTCATAGAATTTGTGGACATAGAGATGTAAATCCTGGTGGAACTACTTGCCCTGGTGATGCTTTGTATGCTCTATTGCCTTCAATCAGAACTGCCACACAACAAATCTTAGATATATGCGATGGTAGTTTTGACACTCAAGCACCAACAACAGATATTCAAACTCAAAGAAAATGGTATAATTCAGATTTTGAAGTAAATTTTAACGACCAAGACAATGAAGGCGGTTCAGGTGTAAATTATAGTTTCTATCAAGTTATGGATTTTGACGGAACTGAGTGGCGTGCCAATGGAGAGCATGGTTTTTTTAATGATAATTTTGAAACAGAAATAAATGCCGAATGGACAGAATATACTGGTGAATGGTCAATAAGCGAAAACCACCTAAAACAAACAAACCAAACAAGTACCAATACAAATCTTTATGCTTATGTAAACCAAGTGCAAGGCGAGACTTATTTATATCATTGGAAACAAAAAGTTTCAGGTTCTGGCAACAATCGTAGAGCTGGAATGCACTTTTTCTGTAGCGACCCCGAAGCTAGCGGAAGACAAACTTCATACATGCTTTATCTAAGAGTTGACCCTACACTAGGGACAGGTTCAGGAACAGCTGAAATTTATCGCTATAATAACAATTCATACGACACTAGTGAAGGAGGATTTTTTCACTTTGAATCTTATGATTTGCAACCTAACATTTGGTATGACGTAAAAATTATTCTGAACACAACCACAGGAATAATTTCATTATATATTGATAATGAGTTTGTTACATCTATAACTGACCCAACACCATTTGAATCTGGTAATTCTATTTCGCTTAGAACTGGACAAAGCATATGCGAATACGATGATATAAAAATGTATAAAACTCGTAGTGCAAGCGAAATCATAACAACTCAACTAAGTCCAAATGCAGAGATTAGATATCAAAGTCCAAACAACACTCAAGAAGCTGCAAGAATTAGAACACAAATTATAGATAATGCCAACAATTGGTCTGAATCAAAGTCTAAGAATATTTATACTGATTTTGACAATCCTGAAACTGATATTGAAGTTACTGGAACTTGGCACACCGACAACTTCTCTGCTTATTTCTCTGACAATGACCAACTTAGTGGAGTAGAAAAAGGATTTTTCAACATTTCTGATTTTGATGGAACAAAATGGACAGCAAACAAAAACAAAGGACATTTTTTCGATGATTTTAATAATGCATTAAGCACAGATTGGACTAATCAAGTTGGGAATTGGACTACTAACTCAGAAGGTATTTTAATTCACAATGATGAAAGTGTAGGAAATTCAAACATATATGCTTACCTAAATCAAGAGTTATCAAATAAATATTTGTACGAATTTGATTTAAAAGTTGAAGGAAGTAATATAAACAAAAGAGCTGGCTTCCATTTCTTCTGCGACAATCCAGAATTAAGCAATAGAGGTAACGGATATTTTATTTGGTTTAGACTACAAGACACACAATCTTTGGAGTTTTATAGAGTTACAGATAATGTACTTTCATTAGATAAAACTTTTACAATTAATTTTGCGGCAGAAACTTGGTATAATATTAAAATCCTTTACGACAGAGTTACTGGTGAATTTTTTGTGTATCAAGACAATAAACTTATTGGCGAACATAAAGACACTAATCCATATTTTACTGGAAGTTATATTTCTTTCCGAAGTGGAAATTCTATAATGTCGATTGATAATTTTAGAACTTTCCGTTCAAGATATTCTAACCAAAACACAGAAATTGTCTGCAATGCAACAGATGGAGATTTAAGATATTCAAATCCTAATCCTGATATTGCTGCAGCAAAAATTAGCTCTATGTGCATGGATAGTGCAAAAAACCTATCTGCAATAATCACAAAAAACTACAATATTGATTTTAGCAAACCTACAAGTATTTCAAATGTTAATGATGGAATAGCTCAAGATGTAGATAGTAGCAATGATTCACAAAATTTATCTGGCAATTGGACAGAAAGCCAAGACCCAAATTCTGGAATAAGTGCTTATTTTTATGCTATTGGCACAAGTCAAGGAGGAACAGATTACTTAACTTGGACAAATAATGGACTTGCTACAAACTTTACAATAACAAATGCAAATCTTGAAATTGGTCAAACTTATTATATTTCGGTTAAAGCTAAAAATGGTGCTGGTCTATATTCCGATATTGCTACTTCAGATGGTGTTTTAATTCAAAGCATAATCTGTCCCGACAATCAATATTTATCAATCAATGATGCAACTTTAGAACTTAACTTAGCTACACCTCAAAGCGGTCAATATTATTATAACAACAATCCGATCACAAGCTTTAATCCAAATGAATATGGTGTGGGAAATTATTTAATAACATATATATACACTGATGAAAATAATTTTGTGGATTCTTGCACTTTCACAATTTATGTTTATAATCCTAATGTTGTAGAATGTACCGAAAATTTTGAAATTTGCTCAAATGCAAATGAATTTGCTTTAGAAGGAGCAACTCCACTTGGTGGCACATATTCTGGAGATGCAGTTGTTGATGGAGTTTTTTATCCTGAAAATGCAAGTTTGGGCATCAATATAATTACTTACTCATACGAAAGCGAACAATGCAGTTTTGAAATTGTGGTAAAACAAGCACCAGAAGTATTTTGTCCAAATGATATTAATCTTGAAGAAAATGACTCACCACTTCCTTTATCTGGAGCAGAACCCGAAGGTGGAAACTACTATTTAAACGGAAATCAAATAACATACATAAATCCAGCAAATTACGAAATCGGAGACTACACCATAGTTTATACATATATTGATGAAACAACACAATGCTCTGCTTCTTGCTACTTTAATTTAACTATCAGTCCTTTCACTGGCTTACACACTGATACAAACTTTGATTTTGACATATATCCAAATCCAAATACTGGAAAGTTTAAAATACTTTTACCAAATCAAAATGAAGAGTACAATTTACAGATATTAAATATTCACTCACAAATTATTGAAGAAAAACAAATAAATTCAAATGAAGATGAGATGAACTTTAATTTATCGTCTGGAATTTATTTTGTAAAACTCAGTAATTCAAAAGTAAATTTAGTTAAAAAAATATTTGTTGAATAAAATATAAATTTTTGCAACTATGTTTTGTAATTCATCAAGTTTGTTTAAATTTGCATTTATTAATTATTAAATTAAGTGTTTTGTTATGAACAAATTATTAATAATTATAGTTTTAATTTTTAGCTCACTATCAGTTTTTTCACAAACCGATGAATTAGAAGTTTTTGTTCAAGAACAAAATGCCAAGCTAGAATACAATCCCAACAAGCTAGTTTTTGCTCCAAATACAAATGTAAAAATGATTCCTCCAGAATATTTTGAAGTAGATGAAAGCATAAACGGATTTGTTCACAAAGGTTCTGCTGCAACAATACAAGTTATGGAAATAAATGGAGTTTCGTACAGAGACATTTCATCTTCAATGACAAAAGAATATATTGAATCTCAAAACTATATATTTAAAGAAAAAGTAAATTTACAAACTGCTACAGGCAAAGATGCTGTAATATTTTTCGTAGAATTTACTAGTGGTGAAATGGTTTACGAAAGAGCTATGTTTTTTACTGGCGAAGAAAATACTATTTGGGTAAATTTTAATTACCCTCTAAATATGAAAAAACTTTTATTTCCAGCTATTGAAGCATGTTTAATCTCAATTGAATAATATGAAGCATTTCGTTAAAATATCATATTTATTTTTGTTTATACTTTTAAGTTTAAACATTTTTGGGCAAGAAAATACTTTGCAACACGAAATGCTCTATCAATCTCACAACCAAAATATGTGGGGACCTGATTATGCTTATGGGATAGATGTCGATCATACATTTTTTGATATTGACATTAATGAATCTTGGGGATTTTCTCAAATTTCAGAGTTCTTAGGTCAACAGTTTGGAGTTGGAATGAATGTCGGAATTATTGCTTTATTACGTTCTACTTTTGAAGCACATGGCTTTTATACAGGAAGTTTTAGCTTAGATTATCCAATAAAGACAACTTTAGAGTTTCCTGAAGATTTTAGCTTCAATTATGGTGGACCTGCAACAATACACACATCTTATGAAGTAACTGATGGCTGGGCTTTAGAAACATCTTTCCCTCCAGTTGGAGTGATCACTCTTGATTTTGAATATCAGTTCGACCCATTTATGAATATTGTAGTTTGCGTATTTTCTTGCGACACAATACATTTAATACCAGCGAGTGTTTCTTTACCTTACACATTAGATACTTTATTTCATATAAATGCAGAAACCCAATACTGTGTTTATCCTTGCTATGTTGGCGACCAATTTACTTTTTGCCACGACTACGAACTGCCTATTGATATAGATTTTACAGATCTTGTGGGTTTCAACTTTGAAGCTCATGTGGATTTGCCTGAAGTATTTACTGAAGACTATATTGAGCCTGGTTCAAATTGCTTAATTGCAAAAGGTGAAGACCCTTACATGTTAGTAGAACTCGATGTTTTAGGTTTTTTATATGTGATGGCTGGCTATATTCCACCACCAGAAGGACCACAAATACAACAAGCTATAGCTTTTTTAAACGACACGCTTCAATATCCAATAAACACACCATTAGGAGATATAATTTTTCAAATTGAATATTCTTTGCTAAGTGTTTATCTTAATATTGAAAACACTTTACACCAAGATATTTACTTCTGCCCCACAATTTGGCTAACCTTAGATTTTCCTGTTGAAATGCCTTATATTGTTACCGACCCTCAAAACTCAAATGCAGAAGTTGAAAGTGGTTTTGGCGATACAATTACTATGGCTGTTGGAAACGACCTTACTATCACTTACCCGTGCCACGACTGGGATTCTATGTATGTTGGTGTAAAATATAATATTCAACCAACTATCCGAAACCACACTTGGGATAGTATTGCATTCTCGTTTGTTATAGAAGCTCTTAGCGCTTCAATCACTATAGTAACTCCGTTCAAATCTCAAATTGCAGACAATGTAATGCCTAGTTTTGAACTACCTATTAACATAGGAAAACCAATAGTTTCCGAACCAATTGCTATGCAAGGATACTACGAAGATGAAGAATTTATTCAAGGATTAGAAAAAGATATAGGACCTTGGGATATTGGACCTCTTTTTGAATGGACAGTAAGTTTGGGTTATGTTCCTGTTACTTGGTTTGATCAAACTTGGGAATTAATGCACTTTGCCGAGGATATAGTTTTCCCAGGAACTTATATACGTCCATACGATAAATCAGAAGTAAATTCTCTACTTTACACCGAGCAAGCATTTTGCTATGGACAAACTGACGGATACATTTATGCACAAGCTCAAAATGGAATTGCACCTTATGAATTTCAATGGTCAACAGGACAGTTAACACAAAATTCTTTTGCCGATATAGATAGTATTTATGGCAACCCAGGATATTATATGATTACTATAACAGATGCTCAAAATTGCGAAAGTTATGATTCAATTTCAGTAGCAATAAATCCACCTATTATTCATAGCTTAACAGCAAGCGATTTAGATTGTTATGGATTTTTCACAGGAAGCATTACTACAGAAGTCTCTGGAGGAACATTTCCTTACTTCTTTGAATGGTCAAACGGTAGCCACCAACAAAGCCCAACAGATTTAACATCTGGCTGGTATTATGTAACTATTTCAGACTTTAGAGAATGTTTTGTTACTGACTCCATTTTCATTAGTCAACCCACCTCTCCTATTACAATTGATTATACTAAAACTGATTTACCTTGCCACGGAACAGACTTCGGTTCTATTGACATTACACTTTCTGGAGCTACTCCACCATACACAGTTTTATGGAGTAGCGGTCAAACATATCAAGATTTATATAATTTGAATGCTGGAACTTATACCATAACCGCAACAGATGCAAATAATTGTTCGTGGTCACAAAGCATTACTATTATTGAACCTGATACTCTAATTGCAAACATAAATTCATCAAATATTCCTTGTTTTGGTTTAGACAATGGAAGTTTAGTTGTTCAAGCAAGTGGCGGAACTCAACCATATACTTATCATTGGTTCCACGACCCAACTCAAAGTTCGCACATTATTACAAATATGCATCCCGGATATTATTTTGTTTCGGTTGTTGATGCAAATGGCTGTTCCGACACAGCAAGCACACATATTACTCAACCTGACGAACTAATATTGGTAGAACAAATTCACAATGTTAGTTGCAAAGGCGGACATGACGGCTATATTACTGTTGATGTAAGCGGCGGAACACCTTATTATAATATTACTTGGAGCAATGGATATTTTTCAGACTCTATTGGTAATTTGCCTATTGGTAGCTATACAATTACAGTTACAGACCAAAATGCTTGTAAAAACATTCAAACTTACACAATAACAGAACCTGCAAACTATCTTACTTCTAACTTTTCTGAAATTAATAATGTAAGTTGTTTTGGCTATTATGATGGAAGTGCAAACGTTATTCCTACAGGCGGAACACCTCCTTACACAGTATATTGGGAAGAAGGTGTTGAACAACAAGACTTTACAGGCCTAGGAATGCCAGCAAATACATATTATAACATTACAGTTGTTGATGCAAACTCTTGCCACTATTTTGATAGCATAAGATTCACCCAACCATCAATGTTACAATTAACCGGAAAAACAGATCCTGTGGAATGTGGACTTAAGGCTGGCTCTGGAACTGTAATGCCAGAAGGAGGAACGCCTCCTTACTCCTATTTGTGGATAAGTAACGAAACAACTCAAACTGCAACAAATTTACCTTATGGTCAAAATCAAGTAATAGTTACAGATGCTAATAATTGTTCGGATAGCTTAACCGTATTTGTTAACAAACTTGGAAAAATTTACGGCAGTTATAATGTTATAGAACCTAACTTATGTTTTAATGATAGTATTGCTGTAGCAATTGCAAAACTTGAAGACGGACAACAACCAATACATTTTATTTGGTCAAACGGACATATTGGCGATACAGCAAAAGGTTTACCAGCAGGCGAACATTTTGTGTTTGCAAGCGATAAATATAATTGTACAGATACTATTAGAGTGCTAATTTCTGAGCCTGATTCGCTTAATCCTAATTTTAAATTAACTCCTCCAACTTGCTCTGGAATATATGATGGAGCAATAGAAGTTAATCCATCTGGAGGAACTCCAGAATACACATTCCTTTGGGATAATAATTCTGAAGAAAATAATATTTCTGAACTCAGAGAAGGAAATTATTATATAAGCATAACTGATGCAAACAACTGTTTATATATTTATAATGTTGATTTAATGGAATTAACATATTGCATAACTATTTATAATACAATAACTCCAAATGGAGATGGAGCAAATGACACTTGGATAGTCGAAAATATTGATAAATTCCCAAGAAATAAAATATGGATATACAATAGAATTGGAAATTTAGTTTTTGATACAGAAAATTACCAAAATGATTGGGGTGGAACATTTAAAGGTAAAGATTTACCAGAAGGAACTTATTATTATATAATAGATTTAGGCGATGGCAAATCACTATTTAAAGGACATATTACAATAATTAGATAAAAATGAAACTAAAGATTTTTACATATATAGGTATTTTACTTTTAATAAGTAGTTTCAAATTATCTGCTCAGCAAATTGGTAACCATAGAAATTATGTATTTAATATTGCCAACCAAAATCCTGCTGCAATTGCAATGAAAGAGATTCCCGAAATACTTTTAAATAGTAGAATACAATGGACAGGTTTTTCTGGCGCTCCTCGAATTAATTCAATTTATGGGAAATACTTATTCAGAAGCGACATGGGTGCATCTGCTGCTTTAGTTCATGACAGAATTGGGATTAGTCAAAGACTTGCGTTTAACCTCGGCTATTCATACATAATTCGCACTAAAAACTTTAATATTAGTTTTGGCTTGGATATGAATTTTTCTCAATTAAAATTATTGTCATCACAAATTAAAGTTTACGAAACAAATGACCAAATTTTGAACTTTGAAACTGACGAAAAAATTTGGAAACCTGACGCAAATGCAGGAATTTTGTTAAATGCGAATAATTATTTTGTAGGATTTTCGATTTTACAATTATTCAAATCAAATTATTTTTTCTCTGGTTCTAACGCAGACATTTCTGGATTAATAAAAAATGCTAGACACTTTTTTATTACTGGTGCTTATAATTTTAAACTAGAAGATTCAAAACATAGTTTTACACCTATATTAAATATGTATTTTGCAAAATCAAGCCCATTCAAATTTGATTTAATTGCAAACTACAACTATAG
>Ga0116149_1001957_pt1 | contig 23677 bp, 23 predicted proteins | sample AD_UKC057_MetaG_FD_89787 | JGI IMG/M metagenome (GOLD analysis project Ga0116149, IMG submission 89787) | Active sludge microbial communities of municipal wastewater-treating anaerobic digesters from USA - AD_UKC057_MetaG | ecosystem: Engineered > Bioreactor > Anaerobic > Digestate | place: USA... | reverse complement strand
GCTCCTATCTGATTAACACTTCTGTTGATATTAAGCTCGATAGTGTTTTTCATTGGACCATTGGGCGAAAGAAATACGATCAAGAAAGCGATAAAACAAGCCGCCAGCAAGATGTATTCGACAGCGCTTTGACCTTTTGTTCGCCTCATATCAACTCCTTTTGTTTGTAGTATATCATATTTAAAAGAGTAAAAGAAGCTATCACCATGGATGGTCTTTGATCCCAAGAAAATAGCCGATAACGCAAAAAACAGGATGAAAAACGAGAGTAATAAAAAGGCTCACGGCGACCATGCGAAGATCAAGGGGTTGAACAAGCGCGTAAAACGCAAAAGCGCCAATGACATAATCGCTATGGTCCAGAATGGGGAAAAAATCTCCCTGCGAAAGCGAGAAACGTCTTTTGATAAAGCTTCCCACCCCTCCCCCAAGCCAGACGCCAAGCCCCAACAAGATCCCCTCTGCGCCACGGCCTTGCAGCCAGCTTATGCTTCCTGCCGATAAAAAACACAAAATAAGCCCTATCCAGGTAATGCCGTCGCCAACGATCCGGTTGTTATCATAAAAAACTCTCCCGAGATCCGCTGCAATATCATAGACCTTAAAGTGCTTTTTTGCAAAGTGCAGAAGATTACAAACAATATTAGCCGCCCACACCGGGAGCATAAAAACGATACTCTGAGAAAGAAGGTCAGTCAACGCTTCCACTACTTCGCGTCTCCTTCAGAAAGCACGATATCCCCAACACGGACAAGGGATCTAACCTTAACACCGATCTCATCTTTTTTCTTCGCTGCGAGAACGGGCTTATGGTCGATCTGCAGAGAATCCAAGCGCTGTGTAAAATCGGTCCTGACGCCTTTAAAGCGGACCCTGTCACCTACCTTGATAGGTTGCTTGACGCTGAGGATCGCGACCTGGATCTTATCAAAAAAATGGGTCACTTTTGCAACAACGATCGGCTTCTTTATTTTTAACGGTTTAGGCTTCTGGGAAGGCGCTGGGATCTTTTCTGGTCTTTTATTCTTAGCGCTGTGCAGCACTGAAGCGGCTTTGATGGTTCTTTTTATCTTGCGGATAATAGGCTTGACGATAAGCTTGCTCTTTTTGGTCTTCAAAGATCTTGCTTTCTTCTTTTTTCCAGGCACACGCGCGTGGGTCACATCAACATAATCTCGCGATGGAGGGAAAGAAAAAAGCCTTTTTAGATCCGGCATGATCTCTAGGCCTCGCTATAGAGTGATCTTATCCGCATAATCACGAATGATCGGGATGCGCAGATCCTTGCCCTGCAAGGATTCTAAGATGCCCCACAATGACAACACCCCAAAAAAGAAAAGGCCTGGCCTTAACAGCCAAGGAAAGACGATGCTGAAGATAAAGATCGCCACGACCCCGATGAAGATCACCAAGCCTTGACGCGCATGATCAAGGACAAAAAAGTTCTCTTTCTTGAAGACAAGCGGGATAATGCACAAGATCCACAGATACCCTAAGATCGCGAAAACCTTGCCTTCCTTGATCTGCTGTTCTTGTTCTGGATGGGTCATGCTTTCACCTCGATAATGGAATTGGAATCACCAAAAATATTCTTGATACAGCGAGGATTGCGCGGATCCTCCTGCCATTGACCGTCAACAATGAAGCGATATTGATAGACTCCTGGCTTAAGATCAAACTTGGTTTGCCAGCGGTCACCGTTTTTCTGCAATCGCGAGGATTCATCGATATACCAATTGTTAAAATCACCTGCCACATAGACAGATTGGGCTTCAGGAGCGACAAAAGAAAATGTCGTTGAGATCAAGTCCTTTACCTTTTCTTTGACAACTTGCTTCATCTGTGTTGACAGAGGGCTAAAAGAAACTTCAGCTGGCTTTTTTTCCATAGTGATCAGCTCCTTAGCTAAACTATAATAATCCTTAGCGCCGCGGCAGTATTTGTCGAACGCGTCCACAGTCGAGCCGTTGGCAACGCACTCCTTGAGCTTGACGTTCACGTGAATGATCGTTCCTAAAAGATTCCTGGCAAAATCCGTTCTGATCTTTTCCAGCATATCGAACGAGTGGCGAAGCCGCGAATCGAACATCGTGACAAGTACACGGTATTCGATGGCGTGATTCAACCTGTCCTTGACCAGTTGGATGATATCAATAAGCCGCTCAACCCCTTGCATGGAAAACCGGCTTGCCTCCACCGGAATGATCACCTCACTGCTAGCGCGCAAGGCATTGATCGTTAAAAATCCAAGATTAGGCGGACAATCGATGATGACATAATCATATCCTTTTAATCCTGACAAAATAGTTGTTAGCTTCAGCTCTCGGCCAATTTCATCCGCCAACTCCTGCTCAAGCGTGCCGGAGAGGACATTAGATGGCGCTAAGTCGAACTGACCTTGAACACGAACAATGATCTGCTCTAAGGATAGCTTGCGGGGAGCAATGCGCGAGATCACGTTATAGATACTGTGCTGTGACTGAACATTAAGCCCCAATGAGGCATGCGCCTGGGGATCAAGGTCTACGAGCAAGACCTTTCTGCCATTGAGCGCAAGACTTGAAGACAGATTGATCGCGGTTGTCGTTTTGCCGCACCCACCCTTTTGATTAGCGATACTGATAATGCGCATTAGATCTTTCCCCTTCTTTTTAGCTCCGGTTGCTTACGCAGCTCATTTTTGCCTAAAAATCTCTTGTATTCTTTTGGAAAATAACCCCATCGCGCTGAAGCAGGGTTACTTTGAGAAACAAATGTCATCAATTAAGATGATCCCTTTTTTCTTCTTCACGTTCCAGCCTTCCAGGACAAAGGATACCTCGCTTAGAGTCGACCAGTCTGAGATCCCAGAAAAATCCTCTAGGCGCATACTCGCCTGCTGCCATTTTAGGTTCACATCCTTGATATACTGAAAAGCTGTTTCATTCTTTTTATTCTTCAGGACGATCCGCACGACATCTGGATAGCCTTCTTCCAGCCCTCGGATGGAAAAATTAAGATTCTTATATCTTGCGATATCAGCCGTTGGCGGGATCGTGATGGAAAAATCTTTGACCTGAGGGAATGGATCGTTAAGGTCGTACTTTACGCGGATCGGAGAATTATTCAGCGCGAAGATAATGCTCGCCCTAAAATCATGCCGTTTTGAAAGGAACGCGGTCAAGCTGTAAAAGATCACGCAAACAGCTAACAGCGTCAAGATCACCTTGGCATGTTTTGCAACGGAGAACTTCTTTTTAATATCCGGTTTATCTTGAGTTTTCTTGCCTAAGTAGACTTGAGCAAGATGCTCATAGATCTCTTCTTTGGTCATCTTTAAATATGTACCCTGCGCCGTTTCTAGCATTAATTCCTATTTTTACGATTTAAAGAAAATAATGCAAACTTTGGGTTAACACAATATCTTGTGTTAAATACTTATATTTTCACATTTATCATACCAGAGAAAAATCACGAAAAAAGGAAAATATGAGAAATTATTAAGGAAGAGATCCCTGATTTATCGGCAGGCTTTAGGCTATGGACAGATCTTAGGCCTTATAAATTTTGAGCCCCGCCTTTTTCAAGGCGGGGCTCAAAGAACACATCCTAACTTGCTTTTTAAACCCAAAATTTGCATTACAGTTTAAGGAGCGTCTACAAGACGCGAAAAGAAAGATGCAAATTTTATTCCGCAGTTGCGGAATCGCTATGCGGGGTTACCCAAAAAAAGGCCCCGACAACGTCGGAGCCTTTTTTTGCCATTTCTGGCGGATTTTTTTTGTCCTGTCAGGAGACAGGCAAATAAAAAATCCGGGATCAATTAGAAGTTGACAGTCATGCTGGTCAACAACTGAGTAGCATTCTTCTCATTGCTATCAGCAAAAAGGTTGCCAGGCATAAACCAGCCAGCGCTCATGCCGATCGAAACATCTTCGGTATAAGCATAGGTGAGGTCTAAATCGACTTCATTTCCTAAGTTTCTCTTATCTGTCTTAACAGTATAAGTATCGCTGGTTGCGTTGTTTGGTGTCCATGATGTGCTGTTTAACTTCTTGTCCAAGCTGAGCATCGTGAAAGTTGCCTTTGTTGTTAAGTCTTTGACCGGCTTAACTGACAAAGAGAACTCGTTTACGTGCACGTTGGTAAGATCGAAAAGTGCATTATAGATCTTGCCACCAGAAACATGCTCAAACATGGGATCCCATGCCTTGTTCTTATCGCCTGGGTTACCAGTGCTGCTCATGTCTTTATCACCTGAAACGTAGGTGTAAGCATAAGCGAGAACCGGCTCATACTTTGCTGTCTTCTCGAAAGGAAGAAGATAGCTAGCGATGAACTGTCCGCCCATAGCTTCGCGTCTCGGGCTAGCGGTAGGGGCACCGATATAATCTGTGCCTCTTTGCCAAGCAAGTTCACCCTGCAAGTTCAACCCCTTGATAGGATTTGTACTTACACGGAAACCAGGAACATAGATTCTATCTGATTTTTGTGTGCTTGATACATCCGTGGTCTTATCTTCTTTTGCAAAGAAATAGCCTTCTGCAACAGTGTTCCATTTGTCAGAAAGCTTATAGTTTGCATTGAACCCATAGACATCAATGTCATCGTTCTTGTCTGCGATGTTGAGTCCTATATGGGTATTTGAAGATTTAGCCATGAACATATCAATGGTTAGAGGGTCATAGTTTAAAACGGCCTTTACTGCATCAAGGCTGTTTCTCTTACTAAGATCTCTTAAACCATCTTTATTAAGAGTTCCGATGGTCTGATTGTTCGGACCATTGCCGCCAATGATGAAACCATTGCCGTAGAAGAGCTCTTGACGACCGACTGTTACAGTCAAAGGAGAATAAAGCATCTCTCTTAACTGAACATAAGCAAGGTCGATCAAAACATCTTCATTGCTTGTAGCATCGCTACTTGAGGTGATTTTATCATCGCCCCAAGGTCTTTCATTGAGCAAGCGAACTGTTGTTGACACATTGTCTGTCAAATCAGCATCGATTCTTACTCTGGTGTATGAAAGAAAGTCATTCATATTCTGCTTTGTAGCACCACTATTAACGCCAAGGTTGAATTCACTGCGAAGAGCCCACGTAGTCGTGAGGTCGCCGCTAACCTTAACGTTTTGGACGCTAGCAAATGCTGGGACAGCCATGACTGCCACCAACAATACTGCGATTAATAATTTCTTCATTGATAATCTCCTTTTGTTGTTAATATTTCCAGCCATGTATATGAATATATAAACTAGGAGTTACGAACTAGATTGGATGTGCATATTCCCAGGTTCTCGACGATCAAAAGCGGTAGTTTTCCATCCCTCCTTTCCTGCTTAGATTTAATCATCTCTGGGTTCAGTTGACAATATTTTTACATAGGAAGTGCCACATGTCAAGATTTTTTAATAAAATTTAAGTATTTTACGGAATTAGAGCAGAAATAATGGGTTAGAGAAAAAATGATAGAACCAATGAATGTTAAGATGGGCAGTTTTTCTGTAAACATCTAGGTTTTCGAATATGAATGCCATGGGTTCCGATAATTGAGAATCGAAAATTGAACGCAATCGAAAATCTTTTTCTATTTGCTCAAATATCGATTTTCAATTGCTCTATTTAATTTTTGCGGAATCTTCTCGCTTTGCTCGAAGTAACTTGGCATTTCTGAAAATAGAATACAAGGAGGCCAAATTAAAATGCGCCCTGACGCAATTCTCTACATTTTAATAGAAAAAATTGCGGCGGGCGCACTACCGAAATGTCACAACAGAAAAGTGCGCCTGGGCGGATTCGAACCGCCCACGCCGGCCTTAGGAGAGCCGCGCTCTATCCATCTGAGCTACAGGCGCATTTTCCTAATTAAAAACTCAAGGAAATGCGCACGCTTCAATCTTTTCTAAAACTTCTCGAAGATTGAAGCAGGGCGCAAACAGCTGAAACAACTCTCGGAAAAAATGCGCAGTTCCGATTTCCTCTAAATCTTTTTGGAAAGATCGGAGCAGGGCGCAAAGTTTATTTCTCTCGTTGAAACTTGCACCTGCTTCAATTTCCTCAGTTTCAAAATCAAGGACAATTGCAAGCAAGGCGCATTTTCCGGAATATCATTTCCAAAAGAAATGAACCTGCCCCGATCTCCATATTACTTTTTAGGAAGAATCAGGACTGGCGCATTTTCAAAAAATAAAAAGATCAGAGACCAAAATTTCTTTTACTTTCCCACACCCTCATAAAAAAGTCAACAGGCTATTTTGTGCTTTGTCATGGCGCGTCTGGATTTTCCAAATAATATTTCAAAGCTTGTAAATATCTCTTCGGCGGCCTGACTCCTAAATTTTGCGCCCTTTGGCAAAGATCTTTTGCCTCCTGAAATTTCTTTTGATAGAACAAAACGATCGAAAGATTCATCAAGGCGTTCGCATGACGCGGATTGATCTCTAAAACCTTTTGATACGCCTCTTGGGCCTTTGCGATATCTTTGAGTTTCAGCCAAACATTACCCATATCATAATAAACCGTATCGTAGTCTGGCTTGATCTCAGCAGCCTTTTGATAAGCCTCGATCGCATCATTATATTTTCCCAAACTTTGATAGGCGTGCCCTAAATTGCAATACGCTAACGCACGATCCTCTGACAGCGACAATACATGCTGATAATATTCCACTGATCGCTCATATTGCCTCAGGTGATCAAAAACAACGCCTAAATTTAAATATGCTTTCTCGTTCTTGGGGTCACGCTCCAAAACCTGCTCATAGGCTCTGATGGCCATATCATAACTTCCCTTCTGAAGATAAATATTGCCCAAAGCCAGAACCCTCTCAAGGTCTTGAGGATCTTCCTTGATAGCTTTCGTATACGCGTTCGCTGCCGCATCCCAATCCCTGATATTCTCGTAGGCAATGGCCAGGGCATAGGCATCCATGGTCTCTTGCGCGCCTTGAAGGGTCAGATCTCGCAAATACACATACAAGATCTCACGTTCACGCACAAAGGCGCTGGCATCCTCTCCTTTTTTGCGCCGTTTTTCGATGATCTCGTTGAGATCACCGATCACCTTTCCACATTCCAGCGAATCCATTTTTCTGAAGCGTAATGCCTGCCAATATTTGTCGATAGATTCTTTGTCCCTTCCCAGATCCGCGTAAAGATGCGCCAGATCATAATGCGCCTTCATATAATCAGGGTTTTCGCTCTGCGCCCAATAGTAGTAGTCAATAGCGATCTCTGGAAATCCAATACGTGCGTAGAGATCCGCCAGATTAACGATCGGCTCGCAAATAACGTTCTGCCCGCTCAGCGCTTTATGCAAGAGTAAAAATCGTCTTTCGGCTAAACTGTGCACATCAATGATCTCTTTAAGCGACCGAAAACGTGATCGCTTCTTAAGCGTTTCCACGTATTCAGGGTCCTGAGCGATCTTTTCTTTGAGCACAGCCACATCTTTTTCAAAAATATCTTTGCGGAATCCGACCTCAAAGGACAGGGAAAGATTGTTCGTTGAAATAGGATTGCTAACGCTATACATCGCCTGATGGGACCAAAGCGTGTCATCATTTTTCCAAATATGACACTGCAGATGCGCTATCACGCCAAAAGCGATCAATATGCAAACAGCAAAAATCCCCAAGGCGCATCGCAATACCTTCTGCGCGCCGATCTTAAGCTCCAAGATCTTTGTCACGGCAAAGGCCAGCCCTATGCTAAATCCCAAAGACGGCAGATATAAAAATCGGTCCGCGACAGGCTGTGAGTCAAACCCATAATCAAGCCTAAGCAAGAAAAAGATGGACAAAAAGAAAAACCCAAATGAAAAAATGAACCAACGATGCCGACGCCCAAAGATAAGACATAAGATCAATGCGAAAACGATCAAAAAGGACAAAAAGTATTCTGGGTTCAGGATGGAGACCGGGTATGCGATATCGTATACAGGGATCAAGATGTCTGGATAAAAAAACTTACAGATATAAAACGCGAGCGTCCATGGCCAGATCATCAAAGCTTCATAATGATTATAGATCGGTATCCGAGCGAACTTCATGTACGTCGCCCCCGCGACAATGATCGCGATCAAAAATAACGGGACCTTCTCGAGCAGGGTTCTCTTGTCGATCTTTCGGCCCTGATACCAATCCAGCAAAAGCAAGATCAACGGAAAACTTAACGCCATGGCCTTTGACAAAATGCTCAGCAAGAACAAAAAAGCCGATAACCAATAGAATCGTCCATCCTGCGCTTTGCGATAGCGGATATAGGATAAAAGTCCCAACATATAAAAGAACGCGTACAGGACATCCTTGCGCTCTGTGACCCAGGCGATAGATTCAACGCGTGTGGGATGCAAAGAGAAAAAGAGCGTGGCTACGGCCGCGATCGTTATAGAAAAATGTAGCTGCCGCAAAAAGAAGTAGATCAGGATCGCGACGCCAATATGCAAAAGAAGATTGTTGAGATGATACAAGAACGGCCGATAACCGACAAAATAATACTCGATCGCGAAGGATAGCGTTGTCAGAGGATGATAGGTATTGTTAACGCGCTGGGTAAATATTTCTTTTAAATACTGTGGCGAGAGCCCCCGGACAAAACGATTTTCCGTTAAATGCACGTTATCGTCCCAATGCAGCAACTCCCCTTTCAAAGATGGGGCAAAGGTAATGAATGTGACAATCGCGATACAAATAATAGCGATAGGCTGATAGAACTTTTTTAGGAAAGAGAGCTGATGGCTGAGACGCTTCATAAGAAGCTTGTCTTAATATTGGATCAGAGCGTGAATGGGATAGCCTTTTAACTTTGAGCGGCCTTTTAAGAACGTTAGCTCGATCAAGAATGCGATACCGACCACCTTGGCCTGAAATGATCTCAACAGCTTGGTAACAGCCCGGACCGTTCCTCCTGTGGCCAGAAGATCATCAACAATGATCACGCGGGACCCGCGTGGGATAGCATCATCATGGATCTCCAGGGTATCCGTACCGTATTCTAATTGATAGCTTACCTGCTTTGTTTTCCCAGGAAGCTTTCCTTTTTTACGGACAGGGACAAAGCCGGCACCAAGCTTGTAGGCCAATGCCGCGCCAAAAATAAAACCCCTAGACTCGATGGATATGACATGATCGATGCGCTTACCTTGAAACTCTTTTGCCAGAAGATCGATGGACCGCGCGAACGCCTGCTTGTTGTTCAGCAAGGTCGTTATGTCCTTAAAGAGAATGCCTTTTTTAGGAAAATCAGGAATGTCGCGGATACAGGAGTTTAGTTGTAAGGGTTTCATAACGTGGTCCTTGTGTTAGGCTATTTTTGCAACAGATTCTCGTTCGATCAGCTTTGTCGTCAGCATGGCCTGGACCGGGACATCGATCTTTCCGTCGCAGATCATGTTCAACTTCTCAAGGCCGAGACGTCCCATCTCTTTCAAGGGCTGCGCGACAGTCGCAAGCTTGATCGCGCTGTGGATGTTGATCGGATTATCATCAAATCCAACGATCGACAGATCCGCGGGAACAGCGATCGATCTGGCCTTAGCTTCAGCCATGACCTCAAGGGCCATCACGTCCGAGCAGGCAAAGATAGCCGTTGGCCTTTCGGTTAAGGCGAGCAATTCTTGCGTGGCCTTGCGTGACGGCGTGCGCAAAAAATCACCATATTTAATGTAATCTTTATTGATAGCGATATCATGCGCTAAAAGCGCTTCTTGATACCCTTCCAGGCGAAGACGTCCGGCCTGCGTGCGCTGGTCTCCGGCGATAATAGCGATCCGTTGATGGCCAGACTTGATCAAATGGTCGACCACATCAAAGGCGGCTTTGAAATTATCAACAGCGATACTGTTGATAGGTTCCTTGAACATATTATTCAGCACGATATACGGGATACCTGTGGCGATCACTTTTTGCAGGGTTTCCACATCGTTGTCAATATCCGCAAAAATGATCCCATCAACGATATCAGGATTGATCAGCTTGCTATGAAGCCAGTCTTGATGATCGTAGCGCTCAGTGACATGCAACAGGATATCAACACGTAAACGGCTGGCTGTCAGCCCAACGCCCTTAAGGATCTCCTCCGCGTAAAAGGAATGGTCAAGGTCCTCGAACCGTGGCATGATGAGCGCGAATGTTCGTGCTCCTTGGCGCGCTCGGGAGTGTCTAAACTTCGCTATCTTCCTTAGAAACATTTTCTTCTTGATCCTCGTCTTGATGTTTAAAGTATTTTCTTAGTTTTTTAATGGCCGCAACTTCGACTTGACGGATACGCTCGCGTGAAACGCCGAGCTTGTCCGCGATCTGCGCTAAAGTTTTTTTCTCTCCATCCACGATGCCGTAGCGCAACTCCAGCACCTCGCGCTCACGATCAGACATCATCTCCAGCAAGTCCATCGTGCGCTCTTTATTCAAGAAATTTTCCAACTCCTCATGGGGCGCTTCAATGCTGGTATCTTCGACAATGTCAATGAATTGCCCTTCTCCGTCCTCGCCGATCGGCGCGTCCAAGCTGGACATTTTCGTGACGCACTGACTGAACTCTCGGACCTTGTCGACGCCGACTTGCATCTTCTTGGCGATCTCGGCAACCCGTGGTTTTCGTCGCAACTTATGCGTGAGCGCTTCGACAGCCTTTTTGTACTTGGCCAGTTCCGCGTTCATGTAGACGGGGATACGGATCATCTTCCCTTGATCGACGATCGCGCGGGAAACACTCTGCTTGATCCACCAGGCGGCATAGGTCGAAAAGCGGAATCCCTTTGTGTGATCAAATTTATCGACGGCGCGCATCAAACCGATGTTGCCTTCTTCGATCAGATCACTCAAAGGGATCCCGAGGTTCATATAACGTTTGGCAATGCTAATGACCAAACGCAGATTAGCTTTGATCATCTGTTCGCGCGCTTGCGGGTCCCCTTTTTTGATACGCTGAGCAAGATCAACCTCTTCCTCAGGGGTCAATAAAGGGATCTCCCGGACATCTTTAAAATACGCGCGAATCGGATCCACGTGCTATTTCTTTCCTTTTTTAGGGTTGTTCAACACGGCCTGAGCAGCTGCAAGACGAGCGATCGGCACGCGAAACGGTGAACAAGACACGTAATTCATGCCAATATCATGGCAGAACTCTACGGACTTAGGATCTCCTCCGTGCTCACCGCAAATACCGACCTTCAGGTCTTTCTTTGTCTTGCGACCGCGTTCGATCCCGATCTTCATCAGCTCGCCGACACCATCTTGATCGATAGTCTGGAATGGATCATCCGGCAGGATCTTTTTGCCGATATAATCCTGCAAGAAACCTCCGATATCATCCCGAGAAAAGCCGAAGCTCATCTGAGTGAGATCGTTAGTACCGAAGCTAAAGAACTCAGCCACTTCGGCCATTCTATTTGCTTGAAGCGCGGCACGAGGGATCTCGATCATCGTTCCGAACATATAATTGAATTTCTTCAAATTATATTTTGCGCACGTTTCCTGATAGATCCTTGTGACGATCACTTTTTGGTCCAGCAACTCTTTTTCCGTGCACGTGACCGGGATCATGATCTCTGGGTTAACTTTCTTGCCTTCTTTCACAAGCTCTGCAGCAGCCTCGAGGATCGCGCGGACCTGCATTTCGGTCACCTCTGGATAAGTAACGCCTAAGCGAACACCGCGATGGCCCATCATCGGATTGCTTTCTTTGAGGCCTTCGCCGCGTTTTTTAGCTTCATCAACGCTGATCCCGAGTTCCTTGGCCATATCCGCGATCTTATCTTCGCTATGAGGAACGAACTCATGTAGCGGCGGATCCAACAAGCGGATCGTGATCGGATAACCATTCAAGGCCTCCATCGTTGCCTTAATATCGCTTTTAACGAATACGGAGAGTTCAGCCAATGCGGCTTTGCGCTCTTCCACGGTCTTGGACATGATCATCTTGCGTAACAAGAACAGCGGTTTGTCGCTTCCCTCGCCGTAGAACATGTGCTCTGTACGGAAAAGGCCGATGCCTTCAGCACCAAATTCAATAGCTTTCTTGGTATCCTTAGGCGTATCCGCATTGGTGCGGACTTTTAAGACTCTGAACTTATCAGACAATTTCATAAGCTCTTTGAACGAGTCATTGTGCTCCAGGTCAGGATCAACAAGCGGCAACTTTCCAGCATAAACAACGCCTTTGGTGCCGTTTAAGGTGATCCAGTCACCTTCTTTAACGACAACACCGTTCTTGGTCGTAAATGATTTTTCATCATCCGCGATCACAAGGCCCTCACATCCGACGATACAGCATTTTCCCCATCCGCGCGCAACTAACGCCGCGTGAGAGGTCATACCGCCTTTTGATGTAAGGATCGCCTCAGATTTATGCATACCATCAACATCCTCCGGAGAGGTCTCCTCGCGGACTAAGATCACTTTTTCGCCGCGCTCTGCCCATTTAACAGCCTCAGAGGACGAGAACACGACTTTTCCTGCAGCCCCGCCAGGACCGGCCGGAAGGCCTTTGGCGATAACTTTTGTGGCAGCTTCTACTTTAGGGTCTGTCATCGGCAAAAGAAGTTCGACAAGCTGATGCGACGGAACGCGCTTGACAGCGGTCGCCGCGTCAATGAACTTTTCCTTATACATATCAATAGCCATTCGAACGGCCGCTGTACCATTGCGCTTTCCAACGCGACACTGCAGCATAAAAAGCTTGCCATTCTCGATGGTAAACTCGATGTCCTGCATATCCTTATAATGCTTCTCAAGCCTTTTCTGGATATCGAACAGTTCTTTGTAGATCGCGGGCATGAATTTTTCTAAAGTCGTCAAATTGCGGCTTTGGTCGTTCTTGCTCTGATCATTGATCGGAGCAGGTGTACGGATACCAGCCACAACATCTTCACCCTGAGCGTTCACTAAATATTCCCCATAGAAATAATTCTCACCCGTTCCAGGGTTGCGCGTGAACGCAACGCCGGTCGCGGAGTTATTGCCCATATTGCCAAAAACCATGGATTGCACGTTGACCGCGGTACCCCACTCATCAGGGATACGCTCGATACGGCGATACTCGATCGCGCGCTTGCCGTTCCACGACATGAACACAGCGCCGATGCCGCCCCACAGTTGATCTTCAGGTTTTTCAGGGAAAGCGATGCCGATCTCTTTTTTGACCATTTCTTTGAAATCAGCAACGAGCTGCTTTAGGTCTTCAGCTGAAAGGTCTGTATCAAGCTTGTATCCTTTTGAATGCTTGAGCTCTTCAAGCTTTTCGTCCATCAGCTTACGGATCCCTTTTCCTCTGGCAGGATCGCGGCCCGCGGCTTTTTCCATAACAACATCCGCGTACATCATAACAAGCCGACGATACGCGTCATACGCAAAGCGCGGGTTGTTGGTCTTCTTAATCAAACCCTTGATCGTGTCATCGTTAAGCCCAATATTTAAAACAGTGTCCATCATGCCCGGCATGGACCTTCGAGCGCCGGAACGAACAGACATCAGCAAAGGATCATTAACGTCGCCGAATTTCTTGCCCATTACGCTTTCAACCTTTGCCATCGCGGCTTTGACCTGGGCTTTGAGTTCTGCGGGATATTTCTTTTTGTTCGCGTAATAATACGTACAGACATCGGTCGTGATCGTGAATCCTGGAGGAACAGGGAGCTTTAAATTCTTATTCCCTGCCATTTCGGCCAAGTTCGCACCTTTGCCGCCCAGGAGATTTTTCATGGATTCATTGCCATCCGCTTTACCGCCACCGAACGAATACACATACTTCTTTGTTTTGCCAGCCATTGCTTCTACCCCTATCCTTTCTAACTGTTAATTAAGTTGAGAATTGTTGTACGAAATATTCTTTGAGCTGATCTGCCTGGATGCGTTCCTGCGCCATGGTGTCACGGTGCCGGACCGTCACGCACTGATCACTTAAGGAGTCAACATCAACTGTCACGCAAAAAAATGTTCCAACTTCATCCTGGCGGCGATAAAGCTTGCCGATAGCCGCTGTGTCATCATAGACGGTCACAAAACTTTTAGAGAGATCCGCCTTGATACGTTTTGCCATTGTAACAATTTCTGCGTTCTTTTTCAAGAGCGGAAGCACCGCGATCTTCGTAGGTGTCAATGTCTTGCTTAGGCGAAGGACAACGCGCGTGGCATCATTGACCGTTTCTTCATGGTAAGCGTCCGTCAAAAAGGCCAAGGTCGCCCTGTCCACGCCGCCGGATGGCTCAATGATGTACGGGAAAAATTTCTTACCAGAAATATTGTCTTGATATTGCAGGTCCTTGCCCGAAAATTTCGAGTGCTGTTGAAGATCAAAATCCGTGCGGTTGGCGACCCCCTCAAGCTCTGCCCATCCAAAAGGAAATCGATATTCAATATCCGTGCACGCCTTGGCATAATGCGCCAATTCGTCCGCGCCATGGGGACGCAGCTGTAAATATTCTTTTCGGATGCCTAGATCAAGATACCACTGAAATCGTGCCTGCACCCACTCGCTGTGGATCCTTTCGGCGTCCGCTGGGTCCGTAAAATATTCGATCTCCATCTGCTCAAATTCACGTGTGCGAAAAACGAAATTGCCCGGCGTGATCTCATTGCGAAAGGATTTACCGATCTGCGCGATACCGAACGGCAGGCGCTTGCGTGTCGTATCAACAACATTGGCAAAATTAACGAAGATCCCTTGGGCGGTCTCAGGACGAAGATAACAAAGGCTATTCTCATCTTCCACCGCGCCCAAATGCGTCTGCATCATCAGATTAAAGGCTCGCCCATCGGTAAAATCCTTGCTGCCACATTCCGGGCAGGTGTCGCCGATATGGTCTTTGCGAAAACGTTTTTTGCAGGATCGACAATCAACGAGGATATCAGAAAAATTCTCGGCATGCCCTGACGCCCGCCAAGTGTTGGGATGCATTAAAATGCCAGCATCTAAGCCCACGACATCATCACGACGATGAACAACTGCTTTCCACCACGCGTCCTTAACGTTGCGTTTAAGCTCAACGCCTAAGGGGCCATAATCCCAAACGCTTCCCAAGCCGCCATAAATTTCTGAGGACTGAAAAATAAAGCCGCGACGCTTACAGAGAGAAACTATTTTTTCCATGAAATTTTCGTGAGACATAGAGCGAGTATTTTATCGGAAAGCTTTTGAAAAATCAAGCTTTTTCAAAATGAAAAATCAGATTTTCTATCATAAGGAAGGTCGGTCGCATATATCAGAAGCCCAGGCCGGGCAAAGAGGTGGCCTGCTAAACGGTCAAGATCACTCCAAGAAGTCTTTCCAGGATTGAGAATTCTCTTTCCAACGCTTGATCAGCTGGCCGCTGATCGTCGAATCTTTGATCTGTTTTCCACCATCTTCATAATAATTCTTAACGATCTTCTGGCTCTTGTATTGAGAGCGGTCTTTGCTGGCACTCATGGCTTTTTTTGCCAGCAAAAAGCACATGAAAACCAATAAGGCGCCAAAGATCGTGAAAAAGATGACTAATAAGCGTGGCAAGGTAAAGAAATCCATCACACACCTTCTTTGTTCTGGAACATCTGAGGATAAGAAAAATACATATTTTTACTGTAATGGGCCTATCTGAGAAGCATCCTTTGCCCGGTCTTGATGCGGCATCATCTGTTTATTGAACTTCTTAGACCATCGCAACAAAATGAATGTCGCCAAAAAAACAATGACCGCAACAAGTCCAGACAAAATACCTATCCGAAAAAATCCATACGCGGTACCCGAGTCAATATCCGCCTCCGGGACATTGATCGGATTGCCATAATCATCGATCACAGGCGTGCTGACACGCGGAAAATCAGCTTTAAGCCCAAGGCCGGAGATCGATCCGAACAACAAGAATGCCAACGAGATCAGGATGACACCTACGGCCACGATGAAAAAATCTTTTCCCAGCGACGTCTCGTGAGCAGGTCGATGGCCCTCATCGGCATGATCTTGATGCAAAAGGTCTTTTGCCACACTTTCCTTTCCGTGCGTAATGATAGGTGATGATTTTATTATACGTGTTTTTAGACGAGTTTTACAAGGAATTTTAAAAAAGAAAGAAGAGCCTTAATGCGGGATCTGCTGAGGGTATCGCATGTATCACAAGGATCAGAACAGCATTTTGTATTGGTCCTGCATCTGCTTCATCATAGCGCCAGTGGCATAGACCATTAGTATTGTTGCCGCGATGATCAGCGCAGAAACGATGATCTTTTTTTGCTGGCTGTAACGGGGATTGGTCCATACCAAAGGCAGGACGAACGGACCGAGCACCAAAAAACCAGCGAGGATCGTAGTGGTCTTGTTGTACCACTTGGCTTGAACCGCCGGTTTTTCGACAAAAAATTCATTGCACCAGCGGCATTTGATCGCGCCATCCTGGATCTCTTCCGCGCAGAAAGGACACTTACGCATGCACGAACTCCTGTCAGTCTTTTAGCTTGCTAAATTCTTCGGGCTTGATCGTAAATGACTGCTTGCGTGTTGGGAATTTTTTCGCGCGTACGTCTTGCGCGTAAGCCGCGATCGCCTTCTGCATCACAGCCCGCACGTTCGCGTAGGTCTTGACAAATTTGGGGCGAAAACGATCAAATAATCCTAAAATGTCATGAATGACCAAGACCTGCCCGTCGCAATGAACACCCGCGCCGATCCCGATCGTCGGGACTTTTAAGGTCTTTGTGATCTCCCCGGCGATCCTGTCAGGAATGCATTCTAAAACAATAGCAAAACATCCGCACTTTTGAAATGCCACGGCTTGAGTGATGATCTTTTTCGCGGACTGCGCGTCTTTACCCTGCACTTTAAAACCCCCTAAGGCCGCGGCTGTTTGTGGCGTTAAGCCCACGTGGCCCATGACAGGGATCCCGCTGGCGATAATTTTTTTAGCAACGGCAATGCAACCTTCAAACCACTCGATCTTAACCGCCTGGCATCCGCCCTCTTTGATAAAGCGCTTGGCATTCTTGACAGCATCCTGAGGCCTTTTTTGATACGCGTCAAACGGCATGTCACCGATAACAAGCGCGTGCTCAACCGCGCGCGCGACAGCTTTTGAATGATAGATCATCTGATCGGTCGTGACATCATTGGTGGAAGCTAATCCCAGCATAACATTGGCCAGAGAATCCCCGACCAAGATCGCGTCCACCCCAGCCGCGTCCACGATCTTCGCCATGGAATAATCATAGGCCGTGAGCATCACGATCTTTTGTTTCCGTCTTTTTTTAGCGCGAATATCCTGAGCTGTGATCTGCTTTATCATATCTTTTATGCCTTTTGCAAATATTCATCGATCTCTCTGGCCGCCTTCTTGCCTTGCGCGAGCGCCTGCACAAGCGGCATCACGCCCTGCGTGACTCCGCCGGCAGCAAAAACACCTTTCAAGTTTGTCGCGCACTGATCTCTTTTCACGGCAAGACATCCTTGCTTGTTGACCTTTAATCCGCCACCCAAGCGCGTAAACGACGTGTTCGCTTCGTAAAGCCCGCAAATAACGACCGTATCCGCGTCAATAATAAAATCCGAATCCTTGACTGGCATCAATATCCAGTCCCCATCCTGATCAGCAAAATCAAGCCGCGCGCAGCGCACACCTGCAACAGCACCTGTTTTATCTTGCGTGATGTCCACAACTTTGGCAAAACCCTCCCATGTCAAGCCTTCCTCCTGAGCGAGTATCTTTTCTTCTTCCGGAAATGGCAGTTCATCATCGCTTCCTTCGTGCACGAACGTAACTTTTTTACCTAACCGTAAAAGAAGCCGACCGCACTCCATCGCATCAAGACTGTTACCCATCACGATAACCTTTTGCCCCAAAAACGGTAGAACAGCCTTTGCAGGTTCATAACTGGACAAAAAATTCACACGGAACAACAATTCCTGGCCTGTGATCACACCTTTGATGCTGCGGTCCGCGGCTTGCGCGCCTGTTTCAAAACCAAGGCCTGTGGCGATCAAGACCGCTTGAAAATCATTGAGCAAAAACTCTGTGATCATCTGCTCCTGCCCGATCAAGGTGTTATGAACGTACGCTGTCCCCAGCGATCGCACATAATCGATCTCAGCGTCTAAAACTTTTCGCGGCAGATGAAAATCACACGCGGCATAACGCAGCATGCCGCCATTTTTATCCAGCGCGTCAAAAACTGTGACGCTATGGCCGTCCTCGATCAGGTTCGCGGCCGCCATCAATCCTGCCGGACCACTACCAATAACCGCGACTTTCTTAGCGCTCTTATTGCTCGCCTGCGCGTTAAAGATCTCTTGTAAACGAACATTACCCAGATCGAACGCCGCGCGCTCCAAACTCTTGATCGCGATCGGCTGACCGCCGTCTTTGCTAAAAATACACGCTTTTTCACATGGTGCTTCGCACAGTCGTCCGCAGATACCTGTAAGGCTATTGTCTTCGCGCAGCTTCTGAAGTGCTTTTGCAAGGTCTCCTTCACGGATAAGGCGGATAAATCCTGGAATATCCACGCCCAAGGGACAAGCCTTCACGCATTCAGGCTGCGAACATTGCGGGCAACGCTGCGCTTGCAGCATGGCTTGTTTTTTATTAAAACTGAGGACGGCTTCCGAAAAATTCTTAATGCGCTTTGTCGCAGGCTGAACATTCATAGATGTTTTGTTATTCTTCATACGATACGGCTCTCTTCTTTTTTCTGATAAAAATCAAGATCAAAAACTTCTCCATCAAAAATACATCCTTGCGCGGACATCAAAACGTATTCCTTGCCCACCTTGACCTCATCTGTCCCACAAAATCCGATACCACTTAAAGCGAAAGGCTTAACGATCACACTGACCTTGATCTTATGTTGACGGCACAAGGATACGACATCCTGCATGTTCGCGGTATCCGCAGCGACATAGACTTGGCTAATAGCATGCCCTGCGATCGCCTGAGATAACATATCAGCGACACTTCCTTTTTTGCCTGCCGATCCATCAGCTGTAACAACGAATGCGCTATGGCAGCTCACACGCATCGCCGGCTCAAGGATAATGGTTTTCCGTGTAGACGCGCTCAAGATGCCAAAAACCTTATTTCCTTTTTTCTGATAATGCCGGCATACAGGCAAGACCTGAGCGATACCAAGCTCGTGGCCGACACCGACGACGATTCCTTGTGCATCCTCAAGGACAGGATCGCCCAAAGGCCCTAAGACCGCGTGAACCTCCTCGTTGATCGCAAACCCACCAAATGCCTTTTCTGATAATGTTCGTTCATTAAAAATAAGCGTGATGGCATTTTTCTGGACACTGGCCTCAACGATGGGAAAAGCCAAGCACTGCGACCTCTCCGTTGGCATCACAACAACAAATTGTCCCGGCTTTGCCTTTTGAACGATAGACGGAGCTACGATGTCCATGCGCTTGGTTTCAGGCGCGATAATTTGTTTACTTAAGACTCGAAATTCACTCATAATGGTAAGTTAAAGAATTTTTTGGCATTCGCGTTCAAAACGTCTGCCGCTTTTTTCTTGTCTAGACTTTTAAGTTTAGCATAAACGTCAAGCGTAAAGAATACATCTTTTGGCCCAGCCTTAAAACTTTTTTCTTCGCTTAAGCGATACACGACCGGCGTATCCGTCTCGATCATGGTCTGCTCAATGGGTGCGAACTTCATAGCCTCCTGAAGCTGCGGGCTATAAAAAAGCGCTGGCGTCGCCGAGACAAGATATCCGCTTGCCAAAATATCTTGTAGGACATCCAGCGGCCCGCTGTACCAGTGAAAAACCGCGCGCGTCATACCGGACGCTTTTACCATATCAAAACATTCCCGCCACGCTCCTCGGCTGTGAATGATAACAGGAAGGTCGAATTCTTTAGCCAAATCCAGCTGCGCTTGAAGCACTTCACACTGTTGTTTTTTGCGCTCATCGCTTTTCTTGACCATCGGATACCAATAATCAAGTCCAATTTCGCCGATCGCCACGGCCTCGCTTCTGTGCTCACGGATGAACTGAAGCGTTGGCTCAATTTGCGGTGTAATGATATTGCCGGGATGAATGCCAAACGCCAGGAAAATCTTTGGCATTTTCCACTCTTTGGCGAGTTTCAAATGGATCTTGTTCGCGGCCAAGTCAACGCCCGCGGCAATGACCGCGCAAACGCCCGCCTCTGCTGCCTCGCGCAATTGCGCCGGCGCGTCATCGGTATGATCTAAATGGGCGTGGGTGTCAAGAAGAGTCATGGTTAAAATGAAGTATTAAATTTCTGTAACATTAAATCAAAACGTAATCCATTCTTTCCTATGATTAACATTCATCCTTATAAGGTTGATTCTTTTGCCAAACAAGTTTTTCATCTGATCAAAAATTCCAGCGTCTATATTACATCCACAATATACTTTTTTAATGCCACAATCTAAGTGGTAATGCTCCTTTTTCTGAATGACCCTAAATTCCTTTTCATATTTCCAATGAGCTAATTTTGTCGTTAAGGCAATTAGAGATTGTTCGTTAGCTATTTTAGATTTAGGGCCATGAATTATTTCCGGCAAATCTTCTTTATAATCAACTTGAAATATTCGTCTTTTAGTATCCTTTGGAATTCGATGACGTTCTCTTCCCGGAGGTGTTTTTACCATCAGAACATCGTCATCAGGCACCTCTATTTCAATGGCTATTCCGGCACAGCTATCCGCATAATGCGCCCAGAGAAGAACGTCATCATTTTTCTCTGAAAGGCAACAGATCCTCTTGTTTTTCACAAGAGTATTTATTTTCTCAGCCTTTGGATCTGAACTTGAAGAACTTTCATATTCACCACGGACCAAAGACCCTGCTGGTGACTTCTCTCTTTTAATACCCGTCAGATATCTCAAGCTAAACATCCCCTCAAAAGGATCGTTTAACTTATCGATGCTTGCGCAATAAAGCCGCTTATTCAACAAAATATCGTACACGTGACCAAGATTACTTAAAGACTTATATTTATATAGTTTCATTTTGTTGTGCCGGGTTGGAATCTAAAAACTCTAAACAACGCTCTACTGCCCTAGCAAGGTATTTTCTTCTTCATCCCAGGGACGTTCAGAAGTAGTTTCGTATTGGTCATGGGATTTGGGGTTGATATATCCGTTGCAAGTCTTATCATTGACTCTGATTTTTTTCTTAATCCATCCCAAGCGCATCATGCAGTCAGCAACGCGCCTCTGCCTGCCACGGTCGAAGTCAGAGGAGAAACCCTTCAAGCATTCTGTCCAAATATCAATGCTTCTTACCTTGGCCTTGCCGATAAGATATTTCTCGATGGAGTCCTTCCAGCTATCAAAGGCATCAGGAGGACCTTGCACGTCTTCGGCATGCGAAAAAAGATATTCCAGAGCGATATTCCATTGCTTCTGTGTAGGATAATGGCTTAAAACAATCCCGCTGTTCAAAGCGCATTTTTGAATATTAATATATTTGATCAGCTTGTTATTTTTTATTGTTATTTGAGAATCATTAATCACTAGAACCGATGTGTTTTTATCTTGCCTAAGTAATTTTACGATGCCAAAGGTATTGACAGCATTGACAGTATCCTCATCGCTCTGAAGACTTTCAGTTTTACATGAAGAAGGCAGAACATCTTCAGCATTTAAAAAAAGATGTTCAAGGGCACGATGCCATTCACCTTGCTCTGGAGAATGGCTCAGAACAATCCCCTTGTTCAAAGCAGACTTCTGGATATTGCTGTATTTCATTATCTTATTATTTCTTATCTCAATTTCATGGCCATTTATTATCAAAATAGAAGTATTATTACTTTTCTTCATGAGCTTTGTGATACCGAAGGTATTCACGTCAGCTTCTTCATCCTGAACAATATAAGATGCATCACCGGAAACTTTGACAGGAATATCTGTGATCCTGGAAAGCGAACCATCAGCATTATATCTAAAAAACTTTATTTCGGTCTCAGAAACAACAACGCCAAACAAAGCTCTCGCTACTGCAAGATAGGAAACAAGTTGATGCTCAGTGTCCTTGTCCGCTTTTATCTTAATTTCAGCAATGATCAAGGGGGTTCTTTTATCGCTTAAAACTACGATGTCCGCGCGTTTCTTAGTGATGCCGATCTGGATAGGGTATTCTGTGATAACGGAAATAGGATCATAATTGTAATGCAAAACAAGCTTAACAAGAAACAACTGTCTCACTACTTCCTCCGGCGTAGCCACTCGCTCGCTGGTGAAGTATTTGCTACAAATACTGCAAGCTCCTGAACCTTTTTCCGTTATAAGAATTCTGGACAAAAGGTCTGGTCGCATTGACCAAATCATAAGACATATCTCCTTTTAATTTAATAAGAAACCCCTAAAACCTTTCTGCCTAAATCAACAAGTTCAAAATAACTTTGATCAACAATTCTTTTTCTTCCGGCTTGCTCGCGGCAACCATAAGGGTCAAGGCGACCAACGCGTTGTCATCAATTCGCTTACTGCCGTCTTTGCGTAGAAGAATACCGTTTTTCTGCAAGAAACAGATAAAAAGTGCCGCCGCGATACGCTTGTTACCGTCAACAAAACTGTGGTTTTTTATAACGAAATACAATAAATGCGTAGCTTTTTCTTCGACCGTCGGATAAAGATCCTTTCCTCCAAACGTTTGATGGATAGCGTTGATGGAGCTTTGAAAACTCTTGTCCTTTTCCCGGCCAAAAAGCGGAAATTCCTTGAGCTGCTGTTTCATGGCCTGGATGATATTTTGAGCATGTTCATAAGTAAAAGCGAACCGAACTTGCCTTGTTCCCTTAGGGGAAGAAACCTTTTGATGATCGTAACCATCTAAAATATCAAGCGCGCGGCCATATTCTGCAATGACCTTGATCAACCCCTTAGTCTCATCGGATAGGCTATCAAGCTGGATGACGTTGCCTAAAAGCTTAATAGACCGCTGCAGTTCGAGATATTTATGTTCGGCAGTTTTCAACCGCTTTTCATTGATCGTATAGCCATCGACCAAATGCTTCTTGAGCACCTTTGTGGCCCAGATACGGAAGCGGGTTCCATTCTTTGATTTGACACGGTATCCAACTGAGATAATGACATCGAGATTATAGAAATTGGCTTCATAGGATTTCCCGTCAGAAGCAGTTATCCGGAATTTCCGGATAACTGCCTTTTTCGATAATTCTTGTTCCTTAAAAATATTCTGGATGTGCTCATTGACAGTTCGCATGTTTCTACTAAATAACACAGCCATCTGTTTTTGGGTAAGCCAGACAGTCTCTTTTTCAAGATGAACTTTCAGGTCTTTGCCATACAAAACAACTTGACCCTTTGAAGCTTCATTGTTGATCATGTCAATATCTCCCCTCAACCCCCAAAAACCTTTCTCCCTACCCTCTACTCTCCAAGATGAAAGTGACGGGCCCGTCGTTAATGAGTGCCACATCCATCATGGCGCGGAATTGGCCGGTTTGAACCTTTTGGCCAGCGCTTTTAAGCGCATCGACAAACGCGTTATAAAATTCTTCACCTTTTTGCGGATCCGCGGCCGCATCAAAAGAAGGGCGCCTGCCTTTTTCGCAGGCGCCCAAAAGTGTAAATTGCGAAACGACCAAAAATTCCCCGCCGACTTCGGTAATAGAACAATTCATCTTGCCCTGAGCATCTTCAAAAATGCGAAGTTCAATAAGCTTTCTGACAAGATAGTTGATATCATCTGCTGTGTCTTCTTTGGCAACGGCTAAAAAAACCAATAACCCTTTGCCGAT
>Ga0116149_1001956_pt1 | contig 23682 bp, 18 predicted proteins | sample AD_UKC057_MetaG_FD_89787 | JGI IMG/M metagenome (GOLD analysis project Ga0116149, IMG submission 89787) | Active sludge microbial communities of municipal wastewater-treating anaerobic digesters from USA - AD_UKC057_MetaG | ecosystem: Engineered > Bioreactor > Anaerobic > Digestate | place: USA... | reverse complement strand
GTGATGATTGCCGGAGAAGACTATCTGATGATGTCTTCCAACAGCTACTTGGGGTTATGCTCGGATGAACGGCTTAAACAGGCCGCGCAGGAGGCGATTGAGAAGTTCGGAACAGGATCAGGCGGATCGCGGCTGACCACCGGCAGCTATGAACTTCACAAGCAACTGGAAGAGGAAATTGCCGCTTTTAAGGGAACCGAGGCGGCTCTGATTTTCAACACCGGTTATATGGCCAATCTCGGCATTATTTCAACGATTGCCGATAAAAACTGGGTGATCTTTTCCGATCGACTTAACCATGCCAGTATTATTGACGGCTGCCGTCTTTCCGGTGCAGAAATTGTGGTTTATGAACATGGCGATATGGAGGATCTGGAGCAAAAAGTCGAAAAGTATCGCGGAAAGCGCGGTTTGCTGGTCAGCGACGGCCTTTTCAGTGTGGATGGAGATATTGCGCCCGTGCCCGGTCTCGTGGATATTGCCCGCCGCTATGATATGCTGCTGATGGTGGATGACGCGCATGCCACCGGTGTTTTCGGGAAAAATGGCGGCGGCACGGCGGATCATTTCGATCTGCCGGAAGGCGTGGATATTATGGTGGGAACATTCAGCAAGGCTCTGGCCAGTGAAGGCGGATTTGTAGCCGGATCAAGGGATCTGGTGGATTATCTGGTGAACAGGGCGCGCAGTTTTATTTTTTCAACCGCTTTGTCGCCGGCAAGCATTGCCGTATCACTTGCGGCTTTGAAGATTGTTCAGACGGAACCGCAGGCTAGAGAGACTTTGCTGACCAATGCCCGTTGGCTTCGACAGGAACTTTGCCAAGCGGGTTTTCAAACGTGGAATTATCCGACCCAGATCATCTCTGTTTTCGTGGGGAAGCCGGAAGTGGCGGTTGCCTTCAGCGAACGATTGATGGAAAGGAGAATATTTGTTTCCGCCATCAGGCCTCCGACGGTCCCTGAAGGCACGAGCCGCCTGCGCATCAATGTCATGGCCACGCACACAAAGGAGGATCTCACAAGGGCGATCATCACCATCAAAGACGTGGGAAGTGAACTGGGTGTGATTGCATAATGAATAGCGGACGGTCGCCCGTGCCTTTCGGCTGGCAAAATAATAAGTTAGTCTGTGCGGGACTTTATTCCTGCCATGGAAGGAGATAGGATTGAAACATTTTCAGGAAAAGGATTTACAATATATCTGGCATCCCTGTTCGCAGATGAAGGATTATGAGGATTTTCCGCCGATTGTTCTGGAATGGGGGAAGGGCGCCTATCTTTATGATGTGGAAGGAAAAAGTTATTTGGATGCCGTGTCCTCCTGGTGGGTGAATCTGTTCGGACATGCCAACGAACGGCTCAATCGGGCGCTTCGTGAACAAGCCGAAAAACTGGAGCATGCCATCTTTGCCAACTTTTCGCATGTGCCGGCTATTGAGCTTGCCGAAGAGATTGTACGCATTTCACCGAAAGGCCTGACCAAGGTTTTTTTTGCCGATAACGGTTCCTCGGCGGTGGAAGTGGCGCTGAAGATGAGTTTTCATTATCATCAGCAAACCGGAAAACCCCAAAAAACAAAATTTGCTGCGATCACGGATGCTTATCACGGAGAAACGCTTGGCGCTCTTTCTATGGGCGATCTCGATCTCTACAGCAAAATCTATAAACCGTTGATGCTGGATACTTTCAAAGCAGCGGGGCCGGATTGTTATCGCTGTCCCTATGGAAAACATCGCAAGAACTGCGGCGCCGAATGTTTTGAATCGTTGGAGCGCCTGGTATGTGAATACGCCGAAGAAATCTGCGGCATCATCATCGAGCCGCTGGTGCAATGCGCGGCGGGCATGCAAATCTATCCTTCCATCTATTTAAGGAAATTGCGCGACCTTTGTAACCGGTATTCCCTGCATCTGATTGCCGATGAAATTGCTGTGGGGTTCGGCAGGACAGGAAAAATGTTTGCCTCCGAGCATGCAGGCATCAGCCCGGATATGATGTGTCTGTCCAAAGGCATTACCGCGGGCTACCTGCCCTTGTCGCTGGTAGTGGCAACGGATGAAATCTATTCAGCATTTTATGCTGACTATACGGAGATGAAAGCGTTTTTGCATTCGCACAGCTATACGGGAAACGCGCTGGCCTGCGCGGTGGCGCGGGAATCGCTGCGCATTTTTCAGGATGAAGACGTGTTGGGGAAAAACGTAATGAAATCAAACCTTATAGCCGAGAAAGCTATGGCTCTCTTTGATGGCCATCCCCAAGTGGGCGAATACCGCCAGTTGGGGATGATCGGCGCCCTGGAACTCGTGGAGGATCAAAAAACAAAAAAGCCTTTTGACTGGCGGAAACGTGTCGGATACGGCATTTACCGGATTGCCCTCGAAAAGGGAGTGCTTTTGCGTCCCCTGGGGAATATTATATATTTTATGCCGCCTTACGTTGTGAAAGAAGAGGATATTGATAAAATGCTCCGCGTGGCGTTTGGGTCCATCAATCAGTATTTTGGTATTGAATAATGGCTTGACATTCCGCGACTTGACACTAAGATAATTTCGCACGCTCTAAAATGCGCTTTGTGATATAAGAGCGAAATATTATGACGATAAATCAACGGAGGAGAAAATATGAAGAGGATTTTCCTGTTTATCTTGACCAACATCGCCGTGATGGTGGTTTTGAGCATTGTGGTGCATCTTCTGGGTGCGGACCGGTTTTTGACTGCCAATGGCATAAATTATGTCAGCCTGCTGATATTCGCGGCGGTCTTCGGCTTTGGCGGATCGTTCATCTCGCTGGCCATGTCCAAGTGGATGGCCAAAAGAGCCATGGGCGCCGAGGTCATTGTTCAGCCCAGAAGCGCCGCGGAAATCTGGCTGGTGGACACCGTGAAAAAACAGGCGTCGATGGCCGGTATCGGCATGCCGGAAGTGGCCGTCTTTGATTCGGATTCGCCAAACGCCTTCGCCACCGGCATGAATAAAAATAATGCGCTGGTGGCCGTGAGCACCGGTCTTTTGCGAACCATGAACCGAAATGAGGTTGAAGCGGTGCTGGGGCATGAAATCAGTCATGTCGCCAATGGAGATATGGTAACGCTTTCGCTGATTCAGGGTGTTGTCAATACGTTTGTGATCTTTATCGCCCGGGTGGTCGGGTATTTTGTGGACCGTGTCATCCTCAAAAATGAAGAAGGACGTGGTTTGGGTTTTTTGGTGACCACGATTGTTGCTGAAATTGTGTTTGGTATCCTGGCCAGTGTCATCGTCATGTGGTTCAGCCGACAGAGAGAATACCGGGCGGACGAGGGAGGCGCAAAACTGGCGGGCGTGGGCAGCATGATCGCCGCGCTGGAGAGTCTGCAGCGCGGTAGCCACGAACCTTTGCCGGATTCGATGAGCGCTTTCGGAATCAGTGGAAAACCTTCCGGGCATGGCTTGAAGCTTCTTTTTATGACTCACCCCCCTCTTGAGGATAGAATTGAAGCTCTCAAGCGCCTGGGAGGGATGTCGGCTTAAAACGACGGGAGTGGATTATCGTTCCGATCCCTTTTCCAGGTTATTCCAGAACTACCCGAAGTGAACGGCTGTACCGTAAGACGGCCGGTTCAAGAATTGCCTCTGAACCGGCCGTCTCTTATTTCGGATGCAGCCGGGCGCTGAAACCGAGAGAGTCTTACTGCTCATAAAAGACTCTGATGTTTTTGATTTCGCTTCGTGTTTGTAGCCATCTTTTGATTTTTCTTTTGTCCGCTGCTTTCAAACTTCTGGGCTGAATTTTAAATACGACGATATCTGTGTGCTTTTCTCCAGTATCGTCAAGACGTCCGAAAGCGTTGGCCTCCGCAAAGGCGCAGCCAAGGATTTGAGGATATAAGGGTTTGATTTCGGTGAGGATTTGCTGACCGAGCAGGGCCCGTGCCTTGAGTTTTTTTTCGTTTTTGGCCTTTTCGTTTAAAATGAACTGTAAACGATTGATTTCCGCTTTCAATGCATTCATCTGCCCGTCCGCTTGCGCGTCCCGTTCCCCGACATCATCAATGGAAAAACCTTGTTTAAAGATCAGCTTGACGTCTTCCAGGGAAAAATCCTTTGCCTTTTCCGTAATGGCCCTTTTTTGTTGAACATTCAGCGTATTTCCTCCGTAGATGAGGGTAATGGTCCGGTTTTCCGGATTAACTTCTTCTTTGAGCAGATAGGTTCCCTCCACGATGGAGACATTTCGCGTGAACCGGGAAGACCTCTCCATAAAAGCCTCTTTTTGCACCAGTCCGTAGCCAAAGTACACACTGGGAATAATGGTGACCAGAATGATAACCGTGACCATATTGTTGATTTTTCGTTTTTGTTCTCCGTCCAAAACAGAGCGGTTGGGAAAGTTCAGAGCCTGGGACACGGCGACGGAGGCCAAAGCAATAAAAACCGTATTAATGGTGAAAAGATAGAAGGCGCCGAAAAAGTAATTAAATTGAGCGGTTGCCAGGCCATACCCGGCAGTGCATAAAGGAGGCATCAAAGCTGTGGCGATGGCCACGCCGGGAATGACATTGCCTTTGGATTTGCTACTGATGGCCACGATTCCCGCCATGCCGCCGAACAGGGCGATGAGCACATCGTAAATGGTCGGAGTTGTTCTGGCCAGCAGTTCGGAATGGGCTGTGGAAACCGGACTGATGGCAAAGTATAATGTGGAGGCGATCAAACTGGCGATAACGGCAAAGGTGAAATGCTTCACGGCTTTGCGAAACAGAGGAAGATTATACGTGGCGATGCTGTAACCCATGCCGTTGATCGGACCCATGAGAGGTGAAATGAGCATTGCGCCGATAATGACGGCGGTGGAATTCATATTCAGGCCGATCGAGGCGATGACGATGGCAAAGGCGAGAATCCAGAGATTGGTTCCTTTGAAAATAATGTCTTTCTGAATCGTTTCATGAACAATTTCAAAATCTTCCAGATCCCGGTCCAGCTTGAAGGATTGGCGAATTTTTTCAAACATGTTGATTCCCGGTTTGAAACAGCGTCAGCATGAGAGAGGCGTCTCCACGGACCTGGTATTTTCCTTCCATCAGCATTTTGGCGCCGTCGGATTTGCGCGTCATAATGTCCATCCAGACGCTGAAAGGTGTTTCAATGGTCAGGTCCGGTTTTTCGCAAACGCCCGGACATGCCTCCACTTTTCCTTTTGCAATGATGAAATGGCAAGCGTCGTTCACTTCTCCGGAAAAATGAAACTGCAGATAAACTTTGCTGTCCGTTACGGCTCCGGCATTGAGGCCGAACGGGAAAACGAACAGAAATTCTTCGAGATTTGTCGGACGCGGAACCATTTTCTTTTCATCAAATTCTTTTGGTGTGACCCTTTCGGCAATGCAGGTTTTCCAGAAAAGGTTGCCCATTTTCCGGAAGGATTCCGGACTGCCGATGGGTTGGCTGATCCGGGCAAGCGTTTCGGGAGATATTTTCTTTTCCTTGATCAATTCCTGTCCTGCCTGCCGGGTTGCCTGTAAAACGTCACTGGCCTTGTTTTTTAATGCGGGCACGGTTAAAAGGGAAGCGCCCGCTCGGCATATGGCCCCCAGCGGAGTGATGTTCTGATGTTGCGTGCGCTCGAAAAATTCCAGCATGGCGTTGAATTCCGACGCTTCAGGAAATCCGCACACGCTCAACAAGACCAAGGGAGGAATTCTGTATCTTATCGGGTGGAACGTGTTTCCATTCTCGTCTTTTTCGAAAAAAGGGTAAATTGCCGGCAGTGTCCGTTCCATAAACTTGCTCATCATGGCGTTCACGGTGTGGTAATAGAGAGGAGATGCGTAAACCGCCATGTCGCAGGCCTGCCATTTGGGAAAAATTTCCTGCGTCATATCATCTTTATGAACGCACTGACCGGGTGTTTTCGTCCAGCAGGAAAAGCAGCCGATGCAATGGTTGATTTTCTTGCTGCGCAGATTGATGACTTCCACATCTGCACCTGCCTCCCTCATTCCTTCCACGAGGGCGTTCAGCATGAAAAAGGTGCAGCTCTCTTTGTCGGTTCTGGGGCTGGAATTTAGTGCGAGTACTTGCATAAAGGCTCCTTGTTGGTATAATGGGTTGAATTCAATCTAAAACTGGTCGATCGATCTCTCATGACATTCCGTCTGTTTTCTATACATGATTTCTTAGCTGCATTTCCAGTGGATGCGGGTTGAGATAAATTTGTTCCTTCAGGTAGGGCTGGTCGTATTTCCGGACATAATGGCCCATAAGGGTCATCGGGACAATCAAAGGAAGAAATCCGTTTCTGTAGGCATGGATAATTTCCATCATTTCCACTTTTTCTGCCGGAGACAGGTTTTTCTTGAAATAGCCCATCATGTGTTCAAGAACATTGGCGTTTTTTTTGGGGGTTGTTTTCAGTTTCAAGGCTTCCATCAGCAATGCTTCATATCGCGAAAAGAGGATCGGAAGATTCATGCTTTTTTGAGAGGCGACCAGTCTTCCCATTTCCGAGTAGTGCTTTGGGCTGTGCGACAAAAGCAGGAGCTTGTGGCGGGTGTGAAAGTCGATCAGCGCTTTCCGGCTGGATTTTCCGTGACGAATGTCGCGCCATCGGTTGAGTGTAAAGATTCTTTCGATAAAATTTTCCCGAAGGCCGGGGTCGGAAAGGCGCCCTTCCTCTTCAACCGGCAGCAGGGGAAAATGCTTCATAAAGACATGAGCGAACAGTCCGACGCCCGTTTTTGAAGGAATGCCTTTTTCGCTATATACTTTAACTCTTTCCATGCCGCTGGAAGGAGAATTGCTTTTAAAAATAAAGCCACAGAGATCTTCTTCAGCCAGTTCCGCTACCCGTTTTTTTGCCCAGGAAACCATCAATTCGGTTTTGTCCACCCTGGAAGTTCGGGTGAGCAGACGGATGACGCCTGAATGTGCTTCCAGTCTCATGGGTTCCCGGGGGATACCCATGCCACATTCAGCTTCCGGACAGACGGGTACATAGTCCACATATTGTCCCAAGGTTTCTTTCAAGAAAGAATCCAGCTTGTGGCCACCGTCATAGCGGACGGAGTTTCCCAAAAGACAGGAACTGATGCCCAGTTTGATTTTTTGCATGTGGGTTGCCCTCCGTTTGCTATTTAGCAAAGTTCTCCTTTTATAGTCAATGGATTGTTCAGTCAGGGAAGCAAAACCTCTTCACAAGATCTTGCTGATGTTGTAACCTGCGCCACGAAGTTTTTCTGGATAGTTCCTCCTGGTGGAAATACAGGAAGGCGGTTTCCATCCGGATCAAAAGGCTAGGAAAAGGAAGGCTATGGATTGGATATGATGATCAATGACCAGGCGGGTTTTTTTTATTATCTCGTACTTTTTGCGGTTTATTGTTTTATGGGTTGGGTGCTGGAGGTGCTTTACCGGTCTGCCACCCAGAGAAAGTTTGTCAATGCGGGATTTCTGTTTGGTCCTTTTATTCCGATTTACGGTTTGGGAGCATTCCTCACCATTGTCATGCAGTCCGTTTTTCAAGACAGCCCTGCTGTTTTGCGCTTTGTCATTTTCGGTCTGGCGATTACGGGGCTGGAATATGCCGTGGGCTTTCTTTCCGAGAAAATTTTTAAGCTAAAGCTTTGGGATTACTCTGAATACCGGTGGAATCTTCACGGCCGCATCTGTCTGCATTTTTCCCTCTTCTGGATGTTTCTGGTGTCTCTTTTTATTGTTTTTGTCCATCCGGAAATATTCAAACGGGTGATGTTGCTCCAGGAGAATGTGGTCAAGTTCACAGCGATAGCTTTCATGGTGTATTTCTGGATTGATTATACATTTTCCGTAATGTCACTGGCCGCTTTCCGGAGGGCTGTGGGGTATCTTTACGAAGAATATTTCAATTTAAGCAACGCAGAAATCGAGGCCAGTTTAAAATCATTTCAACGTCTGCTTAAGGCATTTCCCGATTTGAATAAGTATATCTATGAGAACATGAATCGGCGTATTAAAAGCAGATTGAATTCTTTTATAAAACCCGTGCAGGAAAAAATCATGATGGAAATGGCCGGCCGGACGCCGTTTGAAAAGGAGTATTTTGAAACGGTGCAGGACATTTTACAGCATGAAGAATTTTTAAAACTGAAGAACTTTTTTCATCACAACTCCTCAATTTATGAACATGTGCATGATGTGGCGTATTTCTCTTATCGAATTTGCAAGTATTTCAAACTGGATTACCGATCGGCGGCGCGCGGTGCTCTGTTGCACGACTTTTTTCTGTACGACTGGCGCAACCATGATGTTCCGGACCTGCCGCGCGACAAGTTTCACGGAATTGCTCATCCGGCAATTGCTGTGACCAACGCGAAAAAATATTTTGTCATCAATGACATCGAAGAGGATATTATTATCAAGCATATGTGGCCGCTGACGTTGGTTCCTCCCAAATACAAAGAATCCTTTATCGTGTCGTTTGCAGATAAGTATTTGTCATCCAAAGAGTTCTTGGATGAGTACCAAAAGAGAACGGTCCGGCTTCGGAGTGGAAAAACCAGGAAACGGAGGAAAAGAACCGAAAATGAATAGAGGGTGTTTGCGGAAGGCGGCCGAGATTTGGAGTAAAAATTGCGGTCAGGGCAGAATGCCGCTGATCGCGGTGACGGATTTTTCAGGCGTTAAAAGAAAGCTTTCCGTAAGACCGACGCCGATTTGGGCAAGGGACAGCTTTTCATGAAAGATTTTTTGATTTTCAAGGGCGAAATCTGCGTAGCCCGCTGAAAAACGCCGGCTGGAGAGATGTTTGCCTTCGCGCCGGAGCTGTCGATTGATGTAATCCGAGAGCCAATCGAGGGCTCTGTCAGTCATTTCGCTGGCGGTGGCGTCGTAAACGACGGCAGTTGCAAAATCGTCCTGGCTTGTTTGATTTCGGATGGCGTCCATGATGTTGCTGCCGGCCGTTGCGCCGAGCAATGCGGCTTCTCGGCAATCTCCCAAAAAAACGGCCAGTTTGACGCTTTCAAAAGACCAATTCCCGTCGAACCGGATGGTCCGCCCGTCATTATCGAGAATGGAAAGCCGAAGAAAGGAACCGCGAAGAGCAATCAGGGAAGTGGCGCGGGCGATGGATTGGTCTGTCTGCCTTTTCTCCGTGGAGGAAAGAACCGTTGTCCTTTTTTTGAAACCCAGACGGGAATAGATGGCCGCCAAAGGCGGAGATAGGGGGATGCTCTCTACAATAGTTGGGGTTTGGAGCATGTTGTGCCGGACCTGTTCTGACAAAACTGCCTATCTGGAGGTGCTGCTGTATCGCCTTTTCCACCGGTTCAGTTTTTTAAATGCATCATCCACAACATCCAGCAGAATGTCCATGTCGAGTGGCTTTTCAAAATAATCGTCAAATCCCGCCTCGCGGCATTCTTCGATTTCAAAAAGGGGTGCCCAGCCGGTGACAGCGAAAATCATGGAGATGGGCTTTGTTTCCCGGATCTGACGGCACAGATCAATGCCGTTCATGCCGAAGAGCTTCAAGTCAAGGAAGATAACGTCAATATCGTCTCCTTTGAGAATTTCCAGCGCTTGTTGGCCGTTTTCCGCCTGAATGACTTCGTAGTTTTCATCGGTGAAAACGCCGGAAAACAGTTCGCGAACCGATTCTTCATCATCAACGATCAGAATTTTGCCCTTCAAGACCGTCTCCCTTTCTGATGTTTAAAAATTTCCGGATATGATTTTCTCACGAACGGCGTTTCCCATTTCTTCCGTTCCGGCCAGTTTGCAGCCCGCAGAATGAATATCCTGTGTTCGCCATCTCTCTTTTAACACATCTGCCACCGCTTTTTCGATAAAATCTGCTTCCTTGGGTCTATCCATGGAATGACGCAGCATCATGGCTGCCGATAAAATGGTCGCCAGGGGATTGGCGATGTTTTTTCCGGCAATGTCCGGTGCAGAACCATGAATCGGTTCATACAGAGCTTTTTCCGGGCCAAGGCTCGCCGAGGGCAGCATGCCGATGGAGCCGGTTAACATGGCGGCTTCATCGCTTAATATGTCGCCAAACAGATTGGTGGTCACAATCACGTCAAACTGCGACGGATTGCGAATCAGCTGCATGGCGCAATTATCGACATACATGTGCTTTAGCGTTACCTCGGGATAATCCTTTCCGATTTCCGTCATCACTGTCCGCCAAAGCTCCGTGGTTTCCAGAACATTCGCTTTATCCACGGATAAAAGGTTTTTCCGGCGTTTGAGCGCCAGTTCAAACGCGCGATAACCGATACGGCGAATCTCTTCCTCTGTATAAATCATGGTGTTGATACCGGTGCGTTTGCCGTTTTGGTCTTGCGATACGCCGCGGGGCTTGCCGAAATAAAGATCACCGGTCAATTCCCGAACAATCATAATATCGATGCCCTGCACCACTTCTTTTTTCAGCGGTGAGGCATCCAGCAGTTCCTCAAAAACGCTCACCGGACGCAAGTTTGCGTAAAGACCAAGCTTTTCCCGAAGCCCCAAGAGAGCCCGCTCTGGCCTTACGCTGTAATCGAGACTTTCCCATTTTGGGCCGCCCACGGCGCCCAGCAGGACGGCATCGCTTGCGAGGGCCAGTTTCAAACTTTCATCAGGAAGGGGGACGCCGAAAACATCATAAGCGCTGCCTCCTAAAAGACCCTCTTCAAAATAAAGCTTGATGTCACTTTTGTCGGCCACGGCCTTGAGGACCTTCAGGGCCTCCTTCATAATTTCCGGTCCGACGCCGTCTCCGGCAAATACGGCAATATGATAAGTTTTTTCAGTCATTTTCTCCTCGAGCTTTTGTAATGTGTTTCATCAGACCGCCGTCGGCAATCAGCTGTTCCATGAAGGGCGGAATCGGGCGAATGGAAAATGTCCGGTCCGCGTCTGCAACGGTAATGGTTCCTTTGGCGCTGTCTATCGTGATTTGCCGTCCTTCGGCAATCGCGTCTGCCAGGTCGCGGGATTCAAAAATCGGCAATCCCATGTTAAAGGCGTTGCGGTAGAAAATACGGGCGAAACTCTTGGCGACCACGCAGGCAATTCCCGAAGCCTTGATGGCGATCGGCGCATGTTCCCGGGATGATCCGCACCCGAAATTTTCTCCGCCCAGAATAATGTCGCCGGATGTCATTTTGGCAACAAAATCCGGATCTGCATCCTCCATACAATGCCTTGCCAGTTCGGCGGGATCGGATGTGTTTAAATAACGGGCGGGAATAATGGCGTCCGTATCAATGTTATCTCCAAATTTCCAGACTTTTCCTGTAAAAATCATACGAATAATTCCTTTAAAGTTAAAGTTCTTCCGGTGAAGCGAGACGTCCCAGTACGGCGGATGCGGCGGCTACGGCGGGACTGGCCAGATAAACGGCGCTTCCGGGATGCCCCATGCGTCCGACAAAATTCCGGTTAGTTGTGGCGACGGAAACCTCTCCGTCGGCCAGAATGCCAAGATGGCCACCCAGACATGCGCCGCAGGACGGAGGTGAGATCACCGCGTCTGCCTCCATGAAAATGTCCAGAAGTCCTTCGTGCATGGCCTGTCTGTATATGAAAGGCGTGGCAGGAACCACGATCAGCCGAACGCCCGGAGCGGCCTTGCGATTTTTCAGGATTTGTGCGGCAATGCGCAGGTCTTCGATTCGGCCGTTGGTGCAGGAGCCGATCAGCGACTGATCAATTTTTACGTTGCCTGCCTGGCTGACGCCTCTGACGTTGGACGGCAAATGAGGGAAGGCAATTTGCGGCTCCAGTTTGCTTGTATCGATTTCTATGATTTGGGAATAAACCGCGTCTGTGTCGGATGTGTAAACGGTATAGGGTCGTCCGGCTCTCTTTTCTACATAGGCTTTTGTAATGGCGTCCGGCGCAAAAATGCCGTTTTTTGCTCCCGCCTCAATGGCCATGTTGGCCATCGACAGTCTGTCCGCCATCGGCAGGCTGTCGATGGTTTCGCCTGTAAATTCCATGGCGGAATAAAGCGCGCCGTCAACACCAATGCGTCCGATGATGTTCAAGATCAGATCTTTTCCGGATACCCATTTGGGAAGCTTACCGAAAATGACGAATTTCATGCTGGAAGGTACTTTAAACCAGAGTTCGCCGGTAAGCATGGCGGCGGCAAGATCGGTACTGCCCACGCCTGTGGCAAATGCGCCCAGTGCCCCATAGGTGCAAGTGTGGCTGTCTGCGCCGATGACCAGATCGCCGGGAAGAACAATGCCTTTTTCCGGCAAGAGCGCATGTTCGACACCCACCTGACCGCCTTCGTAAAAGTGCGTTACACCGAATTCCATGGCGAATTCCCGCACGGTCTTGCATTGCTGAGCGGAGCTGATGTCCTTGTTGGGAGTGAAGTGGTCAAGGACCAGAGCCACTTTATTCTTGTCGAAAACCTTTTTTCCGCCTGCCGCCCGGAATGCCTTGATGGCGATAGGTGCAGTAATGTCGTTGCCTAGCGCGATATCGACGCGTGCATTAATCAACTGGCCCGCCTGGATGTCTTTGAGGTCTGTATGCGCCATAAATATTTTTTCCGTTATCGTATATCCCACGTTATGAACTCCTTGAAGAATGAAATGCTTTTCAATGCGAAAACAGGAAGACTCAATACTCTATTTTTCAGCTTAATTCAACTTGAACCTTCTTTACGTTGTTTTTTAAAGATTCCAGCCGGTTGAGCGCGTTGATATAGGCCTTGGCGGACGCGACAATGACATCGGGGTGTGCGCCCCGTCCCACGACGGAATGATCGTTGTATTTGAGCTGAACCATGGTTTCTCCCTGTGCGTCCGATCCGCCGGTAATGGCGTTGACCACGTATTTCAATAGTTGATAATTGGTCTTGGTGATGTTCCGGATGGCGGCAAAGGTGGCATCCACCGGCCCGTTGCCGAAGCCTGCGTCGCGCAGGATTTCCTGATCAACTTTCATTTCCATGGTTGCCGTGGGAATCGCCACATTGCCGCTTACCACATTCAGATAAACCAGTTGATATTTCTCCTCGCCCCGGTATACTTCTTCGTACAGGATAGCTTCCAGATCCTCGTCATAAATGTCCTTTTTGATGTCCGCCAGAGATTTGACTTTGGCTGCCACACGGTTGAGTTGCTCATCGTCGAGCAGATACCCCATCTTTTTTAAATGATGCGCGATGGCGGCCCGTCCGGAGTGCTTGCCTAAGACAATGTGGGTATCGCTGATGCCGACGGATTTGGGAGTCATAATTTCATAAGTGATTTTTTCCTTAATCAGGCCGTCCTGATGAATGCCCGATTCGTGTGCAAATGCATTGGCGCCGACGATGGCTTTATTGGGTTGAACCGGAATACCTGTGATCTGTGTGAGCAGGCGCGATGTTTTGTAAATCTGGTCGGTTTTGATTTTGGTGTAAAGTCCGAAAAGATCTTTACGCGTGGCCAGCGCCATGACGATTTCTTCCATGGCCGTGTTACCGGCGCGTTCGCCGATTCCATTGATAGTGCATTCTACCTGCCTTGCCCCGTTACGGATGGCGGACAGAGAATTGGCGACGGCAAGGCCAAGATCGTTGTGACAGTGAACGGAAATAACCGTATCTCCGAGATTTTTTACGTTGGCAATCAGATAAGCGATTAATTGACCGAATTCCTCCGGAATGGCGTAGCCGACCGTGTCCGGAATATTCACAGCGGATGCGCCGGCGTCAATGACCGCCGATACCATTTCCACCAGGTAATCCCGATCGGATCGTGTCGCGTCCATGGGGGAAAACTCGACGTTTTCCGTATAGGAGCGGGCAAGCTTGACCGCGGCGACTGCTTCCGAGAGCACCTGTTCGCGGCTTTTTTTCAGCTGGTATTGCAAATGGATATCTGATGAGGAGATGAAGGTATGGATACGAGGATGGGCTGCGTGCTTGATGGCCTGCCAGGCCCGGTCGATGTCCTGTTTGTTGGCGCGCGCAAGCCCTGCTACCTGCGATTTCTTGATGACTTTGGCGATTTGCCTGACGGCGTCAAAATCTCCATCCGAGGCGATGGGAAATCCCGCTTCGATAATGTCCACACCCAAATTTTCAAGCTGCCGGGCCAAAATCAGTTTTTCTTCCGTGTTCATACTGTTGCCTGGCGATTGCTCACCGTCACGCAGGGAGGTGTCGAAAATGAAGACGCGATTTTTTTCCTTTTTCATAAAATACTCCTTTCCAATCGATAAATATTTTCAATAGGCCATAATAAAAAGGCCGTGGGTTTTACCGCCCACGGCCTTTCAGGGAATCTGTTCTTTGGGAAGCTCAGGAACGACTGAAAAACGAAGGGCAGGCGACCTTGAAGGCCAAGCTAAGCAGGGCGAGACCCGAAAGCAAAGTCAAAAAAGCGCCGCTCGTAATCGTTACTGTCGTTTGGTTGAGCATTTCACTATCCTTGAATAATACTTTACAACTTTTCCTAATGCAAAACAAAGCGGTTGTCAAAATGTTTTTTGACCCAAGTGATTTTTTTCCAATAAGGAATTGTCGGACATTTCGGAACGTACGATAAACCATTGCCAACAAAGTAAGGGGAGCATTTGCTCCCCTTGAGGAAAGGAAGAATGAAGGAAGGATTTACCGGCACATGCCCATTCCCAACCCCGGACCGGGGCCGAATCCCGGACCGGATTGATCATGGGCCCTCATTCCACCGCGGGGACCGAAACCCTCGCCCCTACCCCATCCGGAATTGGCGAGTTTTTCTCTTTGTTCCGGAGTCAGAGTCTGGAGAATATCCAATTTGTGGACGGTTGCCTGGTCTTCCAGCTCATCGCGCATCGTCCGCAAATCCCTTTGCGCCGCTGATATTTTGTTTTTGTCAGGATTTGCTTGCAGCCAGAGCCTGTGCAATTCAACGGACTTATCAAAAATCTTATCTCGCAGTGTCCTGGTGGCTTTAAAATGAGTGTTTTGTAAGGTTTCCATTTTTGCCTTTTGAGTGTCGGTTAATTTTAATTGGTCCATAACTGCTTCCCGGCATGGTCCGCATACTTTTCCTTTTCCTTGTTGAGGTCCTTTGGCAAACGCCTGAGAAGTAAAAAGCATACTTACCACAACCAGGGCTAGTGCTAGAGTGATTTTTTTCATGGTAGATCTCCTTTACGAATTTTATTTTCCTGATCAGTTATCAAATAATTTTGCATGACCTGTGCCAGAAATTGTAAGTATGGATAATAATAGATTTTAGCGAACTTCATGAAAATAAGTTTTCCTTTGACAAGTCTGATGTGGATAAGACATATCCAATTCTGGTATCCAAGTGGTTCCATTGTATCCAGGTCGATGCGGGAGTGGAGATTATGGTGGGCAATAAAAAAAGACGCTTCAATATTTCGGTGCTGGCGGTCGCAAGTGCGATTACCGTTTTGGCGGCAATTCTGGGTATGATGATGTTCATGCAGTTTCAGTTGCGTAAAGATCAGGCGGTTACCCTTTTCGTGGAAAAAGGATCTACTCTCATTCAGTCATTTGAAGCCGGTTTCCGGGGTCGTCCGGAAATGGAAGATGATTCGTTTTATCTTCAGAAGCTTTTGATGGAAGTTGCCCAACAGCCGGATATTGATTATCTGGTGGTGACAGATGAAAAGGGACAAATTATGGCGGACAGTGATCCGTCCATGCTGGGGGGGCCCTACGGGTTGGATCTGAATTTGCATCAGATTGCTGGCAGTCGGAATATTCGCTGGCGACAGGCGGCCAATCAGGAAGGGGCGGGGACCTTTGAGGTTTACCGGGGATTTTTCCCAGGGGACAAAAAGGGCAGTTCCATGCGCTGGATTGTATTTCTGGGTTTCAATATGGATAAGATTGAAAAAGCCTCTCGCGAAGATGCGTACCGGATGGCAGTGGCGGCGGGAATTCTTGCGTTGATCGGATCACTGGCGATTGTGTCTTTGTTTCTGGCTCAGGCTTATCGTCTGTCACAGTCGTCTTTGTCACGGATTACGGTTTTTTCCGAAGCTTTGGTGAAAAATTTGCCCTTTGGGCTTCTGGCTGTCGATCAGACCGGGCGGATTGTGGCCTGCAATGATCAGGCGAAGCCGCTTTTGGAGGATCCCTGCGGCGAGGCAATTGGAAAGGAAGCCTCTGTTGTTGTGCTTAGGCCATTTTTTCATATTCTGGAACGTGTCAGGGGACAAGCCGTACTGATTGAAGAGGAGGTCATTTTACCCGGCGCAGGGCGGACGGATCAGATCTGGGAGGTTGTAGTGACGGTCTTTTCTGACGAGGATGTCCATAAGGGAAAAATTTTGCTTGCCCGGAATATCACGGCTATTCGCCAGATGGAGCGAGAAGTTGCCCGCAGCCGTCGCCTGAACGCCATTGCATCTCTTGCCGCCGGTGTGGCTCACGAAATACGGAATCCGCTGAGTTCTATCAGGGGGCTGGCTGTGTATTTTAAATCCCGGCTTGCCGGAAACAAGGATGACGAGGAAACGGCCGATGTCATGATTGCCGAGACGGAGAGGCTCAATCGGGTGATCAGTCAACTTATTGATTTTGCCCGCCCGCCAGTACTGAAAAAAGTGACGGTCCATCCGGCGGATCTTGTGCGTCACACTGTCCGGTTGGTGGATAAAAATGCCGAGATAAATAGAGTGGTTATCGAGGTGAGAGCGGATGATCATCTGCCGCAAGTGGAAATCGATCCGGATAGAATAAAACAGGCCCTGCTCAATATTTTTCTCAATGCTCTTGCGGCCATGCCCAATGGAGGAAGACTGCTGGTGGAGCTGACCTCTCATCATGCATTGTTGAAAGTGACGATTTCTGATTCCGGAGAGGGGATTAAAAAAGAAGATTTACCCAGAATTACCGATCCATATTATACGTCCAAACCGTCTGGAACGGGATTGGGGCTGGCGATTGTTCAAAAAATTCTGGATGCGCACGGAGGCAGCGTGCACATTGAAAGCCAGGAAGGCATGGGTACAAAAGTCACTCTGCAATTTCCAGTATCGGCATACGAAAGGATAAAAAATGAAAAATCAATTTGAAATACTCATTGTGGATGATGACGCCGCCCACCGCCTGATGTTGAAAAAACTTCTGGGTGGATGGGGCTATACTGTGGCTGAAACAGATGACGGATCGGGGGCGATTGAAGAAGTTCGCAAACGTTCTTATGACCTGGTACTCATGGATATTCGTATGCTCAAAGTTCCGGGAATTGAGGCTCTGGAACAGATCAAGAAAATGAATCCGGCCATTCCTGTCATTATCATGACGGCTTATGCTTCTGTGGAAACGGCGGTCAGCGCCATGAAAAAAGGCGCGGATGACTACCTGACCAAGCCTCTTGATTTTGATGAACTCAAAATTCGAATTGCCCGGGCAACCGGACACAGTCTGCTGCAAAAAGAAAATGAATACCTCCGGGAACGACTCGGGGAAAAATTCGATAGGCAAAGTATCATTGGCCAAAGTCCGGCAATGGTGAGATTGCTGGAAATCGTCGAGCAGGCGGCGCCCACGCAGGCCACGGTTTTAATTACCGGGGAATCGGGAGTGGGAAAGGAGGTCATCGCCAATCTTCTCCATGCCAACAGTTTGCGCAAGAATGCCCCTTTCGTAAAAATCAACTGTGCAGCACTCGCCGAAACGCTTCTGGATTCTGAATTGTTCGGACATGAAAAGGGCGCGTTTACTGGCGCCGATCGGAGAAAGGAAGGAAAGTTTGTTCAGGCTGATGGCGGCAGTATTTTTTTGGATGAAGTCAGCGAAATGTCGCAAGCCATGCAGGTGAAACTGCTGAGGGTGTTGCAGGAAAGGGAACTGATTCGAGTAGGCGGTGCTGAAGTGTTGCGAGTGGATGTCCGGGTGCTGGCTGCGACGAACAAAGATCTACGAAAGGAAATCCGGGAGGGGCGGTTTCGGGAGGATTTATTTTACCGTCTGAATGTTGTGGCGCTTTCTGTTCCACCGCTTCGGGAAAGGTCGGAAGACATTCCCCTGATGGCGCAATCTTTTCTGAATATGTTTGCACGGAAGAATGCCAGGTTGCTTTCAGGGTTTACACCTCAGGCTCTCCAGAAACTTGGGCAATATGCCTGGCCCGGGAATGTGCGTGAATTGATGAACCTTGTCGAGAGAGCCGTTGTTTTGTCGCGCTCGGTGATGATTGATGCCGATGATCTGGTTTTTCCAATGGCGGAGCCGCTTTCTGCTTTGGATGGGCATCCGGGAATGTATGCGACTCCTTGCGGGGGGAGCGGAAATTTGCCGCTTGAGGAGGTGGAAAAAAGGAGCATCTTGGAATCTCTGGCCGCAAGCGGGGGTAATAAAAGCGAAGCGGCGCGCCGTCTGGGGATCACTCGGAAAACTTTGAGAAAAAAGTTGGCCAAATATGACAAAAAGTGAAGAATTTAAATTTGGGCTACCGCGTCATGGTAAATTTTTGCTCGTCTTTGGGCACGTACCATTTGATGAAATTGTGGCTGATGCCGATCGGGGCTGGCTCGATGCCGCGGATGCGGTGGCTGACGATGATTAGATCGTCGGGAACATAGAGAAAAGTATAAGGCTGATCTTCTGCCAGAATTTCCTGAAAGCGGTCATAATATTTCTTACGTTCGGCCTGGTTAAAGACACTTCTGGCTTTTTCCAGCATCTCATCCGCTTCAGGGTTACTGTAGGATACAAAATTAAGTTCTTCCGGGGCGGTTTTACTGGAATGCCACACGTCGTATGCGTCAGGATCCAGCGGAATGGTCCAGCCCAGAATTACCGCATCAAAGCGCCGTTTGTTGATGAAATTCGTGACAAACGCCGACCATTCCAGCACACGGATTTTTACAACAATTCCCAATTCTTTGAGTTGGCGCTGAATGATTTCCGCGCATTTCTGACGTGTTTCATTGCCTTGATTAGTGAGAATTTCAAATTCAAAGTTCCTGCCGTCTTTTTCCAGAATGCCGTCTCCGTTTGCATCCGACCATCCTGCCTCTTTGAGTAACTCGCGCGCTTTGTTCAGATCGTAATTGTAGATTTTTACTTTGTCGTTATAGGCCCAAGTTCCGGGCTTGTATGGCCCTGTTGCGGGTTTGCCAAGTCCCAGCAGAACGCCTCTGATAATTTCATCTTTTTTAATGGAATGGGAGATGGCCTGACGGACGCGTTTATCTGTGAAAAGAGGATTTTTCAGATTATAGCCCAGATACGTGTATGCAAAAGCCAGATAGCGATATTTATTGAAATTTTCTTTAAACAGGACTGAGTCAGTCTGCCTTGTGTATTGGAGAGGAGTCAAGCCCATCATGGAAATATTTTGAGCGCGCAGCTCAAGAAACATGGTGGCGGTATCCGGAATAATGCGGGTAATCCGGCCGTCTAAATAGGGACGTCCTTCAAAGTAGTTCTCGTTGGAAACCAGCACGATTTTTTGACCGGCAATCCATTCTTTGAACTTGTATGGGCCTGTGCCTACGGGATGGCGTGAAAGCGGGCTTTTGGTGATGTCCTTCCCCTCTAAGAGATGCCTGGGCAAAATAGCGGATGACCAGCTGATCAGCGCGGGAGCAAAGGGTTTGTCGTAGATGACACGGAATGTATAATCATCCAAGACTTCTGTTTTTTTGACTTTGAGAAAGTCTCCGGCATAAGCGGTGGGAGTCTTCGGATCGATCGTTACCCGGTAGGTGTAAAGTACGTCGGAGGCGGTAAAGGGTTTTCCATCGTGCCACAAAACGTTCCGGCGCAGTTTGAAGGTGATGACCAGACCGTTTGGACTGATGGTCCAAGATTCTGCCAGGTCTCCGACAATATTCATATTTTTGTCATATTTGACCAGGCCGTTAAACACCATTCCACCGACCGCATGTGATGCGGAGTCGGAAGCCAGAAGGGGGATCAGGTTGCTGGCGTCTCCGATGTCGCCGCGGACCAAAATGTCGCCATAGGCGGCGGATTTGACGGGAGCCTTGCCGCTAGAGTTTGACGACGGAGTCTTGTCGCACGCACCCAGCGCAAACAGAAGCATCAATGAGATGAATAGACGAGATAACTTTTTCATGCGGGCACTCATAACCCAGGCGGGTATCCTTTGCAACAGAATTTGTGCGCCAAATACCAAAAAGACGGTCTTATGAAGCATGACCGGTAGAGAATCCATACCATGATGATCACTTTGTGAAACAGTCGTATGGCCGTGTCTGGGCTTTTTGCAGGGCTGTCCGATAAACAACCGATGTTTGGGCTACGTGCGCTGACGTTGATAAGGATAAGAAGATAAGGGGGTGGGTGTGGTGACACGGTTCAGGATCAATCCGCGAATTTTATCCTTCGGAAGCATTTGCAAAGAGGTTTTGAGATCTGTCATGGAGGTCTTGTCCGCCTCAACGACGACGACGATATGATCTACCAGCTGGGAGAAGATCATCGCATCCGCACCTGCCAGAACGGGAGGAAGATCAAAAATGACGTACCGTTCCGGATAGCGGTTTTTCATGTCCGTTACCAGATTCTTCATCCACGGGGAACCGAGAACCTCGCTGCTTTCGTCAATCGTTTTCCCTCCGGAAACAATGGTCAGCTTTTCCTTGTTGGGCCAGACGATGAGATCCGTGATTGCACATTCATTGAGAAGAAAGTTTACCAGGCCGTTGTCGCTTTCATATCCAAGTACCTGATGGATGTTTTGTCTCTTCAGGTCGCAATCAACCAGCAAAACCGTCTGATCAAATTCCATGGCAAAAGTAAATGCCAAGTTGATCGAAGTCATCGTCTTGCCCTCACCTCGCAGGCTGCTGGTGATCATGACCGTATTGCCCCCGAATTCCCTGCTGGCCATCTCGATTTGCTCGCGCAGGACCTTGTAGGATTCGGTTTCCGGCTTATCGGCAAAAGCCGCCACACAACGGTTTTTTTCCAGGGTGATCGGATTCAACCGGACATTTCGTGACTGATGGTAAACGGGAGAAACCCAAGTGGTTTTGTCCTTGATGTTTTCCAGTCTTGTTCTTTCCTTTGGTGCGTAAGAGCTTTTGAATGATTCATCTTTTTGCCATAATTCATACAGCCACTGGAGTTTCTTGTATGCCAGTTTCATGTCCTGAAGTTTCATGTTTATGTCCTTCTCGTTTATGTTTCCGTCCGGTGTTACCAGGTAATCAGTTTTTTCATGATTTTATCCACGATGATATCGATATCCATAACAAAAAAGTGGATAATCAGAAGCCCTCCCACGATCAATATACTGAAAGAGACGAGCAGTGTATTGCGTCGCTGTCTGTTGCGAAGGATATCATCGCGGGTAACGATTTCGGCAATGCCGGTGAAAACGGGCAGATTTGTAAATCTGGCCAGATCTTCAATGGTGTGAGCGGATTGATCTATATATTCACGAACGGATGCCATGGCAACACCCGCTCCAACCGCCAGGATAAAACCGATGAGTATTGTGGCGGGAATATTCGGACGCACCGGTTTTTCAGGAAGTCTTGCCGCTTCGATCAAGGTGAAGCGTTCTCCCATCTGGTCCTTTTCCATTCCCTGGGCAAGTCTGGCTTCCATCAGCTTTTTCATCAGATCGTCGTTTTTTAGCTGCAAATTATTTCTTTCGCTCAGCAGCAGTTTGTAGGCTTCTTCCACTCTTGGTCCGGACTGAATGCGCAAGCGATAGCTGTCTCGTTTATTCTTGGCTTCCGTGATTTGCCGTTTGATGGATTCCATATCCGCCTGGACACCGGCAAGCTGGGAGGCCAGTGCCACGTAAGCGGGGTTGTCTGCTCTGCCGCCTACCATTGTTTCCGGAGTTCTCTGTTCCAGACGACGTTCCAGTTCGGCGATTTCCCGCTTGGTTTTGATGACGTCGGGGTAACGGCTGGAGTAAAGCGTTTCCAGATCGACAATCTTTGCCCGCAATTCCTTGAGCCGGGCCTTATCCGGATTGGAAATGTCCGGAGGAATGCTTGCCAGTTCCGTTTGCAGGTATCCTTCCCTTTCCTTGGCCGTCCTCAATCGGTCATTCAACTGATCAATGTCCCTTTCAATCCGGTCGACGGTTTGCAGATTCAGCTGTGAGAGCTCCGGAAGCGAGTCGATGTTGCTCTGTTTGAAGACGGCAATTTTGCGATCCAGTTCTACCAGTTTCGATTGAATATTTTTTGTTTCCTCCTCGATGAATTTGGCGGCGCCTGACGAAAGTTTATCGCGGCTTTTCAGATTTTCTTCCAGGTAAAGGGATGCCAGTACGTTAGCTACCTGTACGACAACATCCGGTTTTTTGCCGTCGAAGGAAACGGTGAAGGCGATGGTCGCTGTCGAAGGTCTGCCGGTTTGCGGATCGACGACTTCGGCGCTGATGGTATTGAATTTTATGTATTTATTGCGCATTCTTTCCACGATCTCTTCCGTTGACAGCTTCTTGCGCTGGTCTGCGTAAAGATTGAAACGGTTGATGATATCGAGGAGGGTCTTGTAGCTCATAACCCGCTGATTGATCGTCTGGAGGCGTTGATCTGCATATGCCGTTACCGTGGTCATGACGTATTCCCTTGGAATTTCCTGCGCCTCGATCAGAATCATTGATGTGGATCGGTAAGTGGGCGGCCAGATAAACGTGCCGACTGCTATAATAAGAAACACAACAGTTGCTGTTAGAATGAAATCCCACTTCCTGCGCTTGAAAATGGAAAGAAATGTGTTTAAATCCAAGTTATTTTCTTCCATGGATGCCGGCTCCTGAAAAATTGAATTTAACGACTAACAAGTTTCCGTGCGGGTTGCAATGTCATTATTCCATCAGAGTGTGTTGAATATAAAAGGCCAGTAAAAACTGATGCTGATTTGCCGATGTGTCTTTTTGGTTGTCAGCTGCTTTGATGAAAGTGTATGAGGCCGATAAAAAGGCATCTTTGTTGAAGTGATAACGGGGGCCTAAGACAATGCAGAGGGAACTTTCGTTAATCCGCTTGTTAGAAAATTCTCCTTGATCAGATTTGTTGATGAAATAGTTTGCCCTTAGAAAACCTGACAATTCGTATGTCAGCTTATGATTTACATCCAAGGACAGATTTGTGCGGTTCACCGTGGTTGATGTGCCGCTTAAGGGCAGAACACTGTAGTTTAAAGCGAGGCTGCCATCTGTCCTTTCATGCTTGAGTGCCAGGGCCACCCTACCCATCGGCTTCCATTCGTTGCTGGTCTGCTGTTGTGGCATCAGAACAAACCCACCGGGAACCGGCACCCAGCTCAATGTATCGTATCGGCTTTGCGAGTAACTGATTCCGGTATCGACAAGAAGACTCCATACATCACTGATGTTCCTGTTGATGCCCATTGTGGTTGCGTAATTATGTACCACGGAGGCACCTGTGCTGTAATGGGCATATCCTATACTCAGTCTTCCCTTTGTCAGGGAATTCAGCGAATATTGAGTGTTTATTCCCGCATTGTAGGACTGCATATCGGAATACGCAGGGTCATCATAGCGGTCATTCAGATAATTACAAAGGAATGTCATGAAAAGTCTTTCTGTGGGATGCCATTCCCCTGAAGCGCCTGAAGTAAAACGTTGTCTGTTTACGATTATGTGGAAAACCTCGCCTGTTGTTTCGATATCTCTTTCCGCTGAAAAATCTTTTGTATAACCGGCTTCCGCCCCGAGCGCCAGCGTATCATTTAATGCGTAGTGGAATTCACTCTGATAGGACTGATCAATTGTGTTGAGATGGTGTTG
>Ga0116149_1001952_pt1 | contig 23725 bp, 21 predicted proteins | sample AD_UKC057_MetaG_FD_89787 | JGI IMG/M metagenome (GOLD analysis project Ga0116149, IMG submission 89787) | Active sludge microbial communities of municipal wastewater-treating anaerobic digesters from USA - AD_UKC057_MetaG | ecosystem: Engineered > Bioreactor > Anaerobic > Digestate | place: USA... | reverse complement strand
GTTGGAGCCGGAGCGGTCGTACACGGCCTTCGGGCTGCTGGCGGCGTTGGACTACGGCGGGGACTTCCACGCTGCGGCGCAGGCGCTGCGGCAGGCAGGGTATGGCGAGAGGAGATGAGACAGTTACAGGCACAGGCCGCTACGCAATGTAGCGGCCTGTGCGGTTGTGAGGGGTAGGATATTGCTGCGATTTGACACTTTTCAGGCTGGAATATAATATCTAACAATAGGTGTTATACGTTATTAAATGCCCCCAACCGGCCCTCCAACCGCCTTTTTGAGCCGGTTAAGGCGCCTAAAAAATGTCTGATAATACGGCGCGTGACGCCAGAGAGGATGACCGATGACAGATTTCACCGCTTTCACCACCTGGTTGCAGGAGCGGGATCGCGCGTCGCGCACGGTGCGCGCCTACACCGTGGCCCTGCGCGACTTCGCTGCCTGGTTCACCGCGCGCACCGGCCAGGACCTGGCTCCCGCCCACATCACGCCCCTGGACGTCAAGGCGTACCGGCAGCATCTCATCGAAGAGCGCCGCTGCAAACCGACGACCGTGAACAATTACCTCGCCGGGGTGCGCGCCTACGCGCGCTGGGCCAAACGCACGGGGCAGGCGGAGCACGATCCCACCAACGGCGTTAGGGCCATCGCTCAGGAAGACCTGGCTCCCCGCTGGTTGACGCGCGCCGAGCAATATGCCCTGCTTCGCGCCATCGAGGAAGAGGTGCAGTTGGGCGAGCTGCGCGCCCAAGGTGACCCGGCGCATCCGGCGTGGATCTGGGCGCGGCGCGATAAGGCGCTGCTCATCCTGATGCTGAACACGGGATTGCGGCTGTCCGAGGTGGCCGCGCTGCGCCTGGCGGACGTCGAAATCCACGAGCGCAGTGGCCAGGTGCGCGTGCTGGGCAAGGGGCGGAAAGCGCGTCAGGCGCCACTCAATCACGACGCACGGAAGGCGCTGACGGAGTGGCTGGCCGTCCGGCCCGTGGAGGATTCGGACCCGAACGTCGCGCCGCTGTTCGTCTCACAGAAGGGGGGAGCGCTGAGCGCACGAGCGATCGCGTTCCGCGTAGCGGCGCTCGCCGATCGCGCCGGGCTGAAAAACATAAGCCCGCACACGTTGCGGCACACGTTCGCCAAGAACCTGGTGGATAACGGGGTGGGGCTGGAAAAGGTAGCGAAGTTGCTGGGGCACAGCAGCCTGGAGACCACGCGGCTCTACACCACGCCCTCGGAGGCAGATTTGCAGGCCGCCGCGGAGAAGGTGAGCTGGGGAGAGTAAGGCGGCTTCTCTATCGGCAGGGGCGCAGGTACGACGCTCCTCCGGCCAGACCCGTCCAGCAGAGTTCGCACTGGATGGCGCCCCAACGAGGGTGGATAACAAGCCAGGATGAACGGGACGGGCCTGCAGCAGTGGCTCACAGGTACGGTTGACGTTACCGTTAGCCAGGCTGCCGGCGCTAACACAAATCTTCACGAATACCCGAATGCCGACCCCGCCCGTGGCCTCAATGTTGCCTCGAACATTGGATGCTCTCTGACACAAATCTTCACGAATGCCCGAATGCCAACCCCGCTCGTAGCCTCAATGCCGTCTCGAACATTGTATGTTTTGGCGCACTATTCGTGACTCATTCGTGCTGCATTCGTGTTGGGTCTCAATACCCTCGCTGATGGGCAGGTTCCTCGGACTCATGGGGGGCGAGTTTAGGCTCCCCGATGGAGGGTTAGTTTGCATCTGCTAGTGTCGATCTTGCTAAGGAAGCTTGGGAGCAGTTTGCGAAAGCCGATACTGTGTTGATCTCATAGATTCTGTACTCACTTCTATTGTGTGTGCAAATCAGTTATGCATACTATGCGAATTCTGCATATCAAACATACTTGATTTCACCATGTCCAGCATGTATAATAAATATATAGCGATGAGCAAACATCGCGAAAAGGTCTGGGACTAAACGCTCCAAGCCGCAGGAAGCCTCCAAGCCTGCGGCGTCCGGGTCAGGGAAACTGGCTTGGAAACAAAAGGGGAGGACTTGGAACCCAGGTTCCAAGTCCTCCCCTTTTGTTGTTTGCGTCAATTTACGTCCGACGATGTACCACCAATTTAAACACTGCGCAATTAACGTCTGTAAGCAAGTGGCGATGTGTTTCTGTAACAGTTGTTCTGGCTGATACACCCCAAGAAGCTGACTCTTGCGATTCCAATCATCTCAGTGTACCTGATTCGGAGTTCGCATTGTCACCATTACAACACTGACTCGGTTTCTGCAGATCTTCTTGCGGTTTAGTTGAAATAATCTCAACGGCGGCATTATTGTTAATCGCAAATGAGTTTGCCGAAGTTAGATTCGTGATGTATTGAACCGTGTCACCGGAAATCTGCCCATTGTAGTATTCCCGTCTGAGTGTGTTGTTGTGCAAAAGTAACCGAGTGTTGCCCGCATCATAATGTAACGTAATATCGCCCGCATGGACGTACTGTGTCCAACTCCCACCACCGTCCCAAAAAAGGAACCTGTCCCTGTTCACCAATCTCCAATACTGCACAGGTATACCAAAGGCTGTATATCCTGAATGTGGCCCTGACACAATAAAAGCCTGCCCATCGATGATGGCCGTTTGCCCATTGAAGAACATCACATCATTTGGCAAGATCCAATAGTAACCCCATTTCCACGACGGATCATCAGGTGCACTACTTGACCTAAAGTGACCAGTTGTCACTGAATAGAAGGAATCCCAGGTTTCAGCGGGAAAGTTATAGGGGTTCGGGTCATACCAATCGTAATTGCGGACTCTGATGGTATCGGCATCTGTCAGCCCATCCAGGTTCTTAGTCTCGTGCGATCCAACATCGCGATACTCACTACCTCGAATGTACCCGTTCCCATCCCAACGTAATTGCAGTCCAACAAACAGGGGGTGTATGATTACGGAGTTTACGTTGCTCCAGTTACTGTCACCCCAGGCATTCAGTGCTTTCACGCGATAGTAGTAAGTATTTGGAGTCTTGCCTGGATACGGAACAGACCAGGTTGTCCCATTTCCTGAATATACTTCACGAGATGTCAAGAAAGAACTGTCAGTTGCCTCCTCCAAAACGTACATCTCTGAAAAATCGGTACTTGACCAATTCACGGAATAGAATTGGTTTTGGTCGGCATTGTCAACTGAATATAGCTGCGGTGCGGATGGAATTGGTGGCCAAGTTTTCAAGATCAGTGGCAGAAACACCCGACCATAAATCTCAACCGCGTCACTTGTCGTAATTTGGCTCACTGAATTAGTGGCAGTAACTGTGACTTGATAGCTCCCTACCTCATTGTAGACGTGCATAGTCGTGTTTCCAAACAGCGAACCGTGTTTGGAAAGGTTATGCTCGGGGCCATCGCCAAAGTCCCAGGTGTACTGGATGTTAGTGCCAGAAATTACACTCGCCGTGAAATAGGTGGCTGCACCCAATGGTGTAGGGCTGCTGCTATAGAATGATAAGCCAGTGATTTCAGCATCTGTGACAGTAACTGCGTGACTTGCCCTTAACATCCCGTCAACATGTGTACCGGTGACGGTGATAGTTATCACTCCTCCGGCGTTCCAGAGATAGGTTGCCCATGGGGTTTGTTGCCCCGACAAGGGTTCGGGACTCCAGGTATATCTTACAGGCGCTGATGCATCGGATGGAGAAATCAACGCGACGAAGCTATTGGTTTGCCCTACCACTCCCTCGGTGGGACCTTGAATCGCAATGGATTCAGGAACAGTGTAAATCTGTATTTCCTTCGCGACTTGCACGGCCCCATAGGGATTGCTGGCAGCTACTTCAACCGTTTGAGTGCCTCCCGTTGTCCAGGTAAATGTGGCCTGCGTGGTATTTTGACCAAGCACTGGTTCTGGCGTCCAAGTGTACGTAACCGGCAAGGTAACGTTGTCTGGAAAGACTGTGGCCGTGTAGGTATAGTGCTGATTAACGACACCCAATTGTGGACCCTGCAGCGTAACTTGTGTCGGAACCACAGGCGTGCGGAACTGACTCTCGGCGGCAAAGTTGGATCCGGCGAAGGCAGTATCAACTGCCTGTACGCTCCAATAATACATGGCGCCCGGAGTCACGTTTTGGAGTCTGATGAATAGCCTGTGTCCTGCATTGCCAAGAGCGGGAACGGTCCTTGTCCCAGATTGCGGCAAGGACATGGGAGCGATAACTTCAGAACCGCCGGGTGTTGTTCCGACTCTCACATTGTAGGTTAGTCCCGCGGCAGGAGTTTGGCTATCCCCCCCAGCATGCCAGTTGAGAGTAACTGTAGTTGCACTGTCAAACACACTGTCTAGATCCTCTGGTGCAACAGGGACAGTGTTGGTGTTTGTAATGTTATTGCGATAGAGAATCGTTACAGGTGGTTCATCAGTGTTGTGGCGCCCGGCGAGGATGAAATCTAGATCTCCATCGTTGTCATAATCGCCCCAGGCAATATCGCCTACGTGGGCACCACAAAGCTGCGCATCAATGTCAACAAAGGTATCTGCCCCGTCGTTGCGATAGATAGCAGAGATAGATTCACCTGAACTAGAAAGTCCGATCAGCAAAATATCCAGGTCGCCGTCATTGTCATAGTCGCCCCATTTGGCTCGACTATGCCAGACGCTCTCAAGGGCGGCCCCGATATCGGTGAAGACGTTGCCACCGTCATTGCGATATACCTTGGCATAGAAACTCGATGAGTAGTAATCATAGCCGGTCAGGAGTGCATCTAGATAGCCATCGTTGTTATAATCACCCCAAGCGGCGGAACTGTACCGCAAACGCTGGAGTCCGGCGTTGATATTGGAAAACGTCTCATCCCCATTGTTGTGGTAAAGAAGTGTTAGGGTGGAACCCGTTAGTAACACATCGAGGTATCCATCATTGTCATAATCACCCCAGGCGGCGTCCGCATACCACATTCCAGGAAGGCCTGCGTCAATATCGGTAAAACTCTCCTGGCCATTATTGCGATATATTCTGGATAGGCCATTATCTGCACTGTCTCTCCCTACCAAGAGGATATCCAGTCTGCCATCATTGTTATAATCTCCCCAAGTTACCGCTCCAGAATGTACACCGGGTAACCCCACAGGTACGTGAGTGAAGCTCCCATTGCAGTCGCCGCGATAGAGCCGTGTACTTAGAACTCCAGTGTTTTCTTCTCCTGTAGTGATGATATCGAGACAAGCATCGTTGTTGTAGTCACCCCAGGCCGTAGATGATCTGAACACTCCGATCAAACCTGCTTGGCTATCAACCAAAATCCCGTCTCGGTTTTGATAGACTCGCGAGATTGCCAAGGTGTCAGAAATGTGCCCAGTGAGCAATAAGTCCAGGTCGCCATCGTTATCATAGTCTCCCCAGTCTAGTGAGCCCAAACCGGATATTGGTAATCCTGTCTCTACCTCTGAAAAAAGGGGATCTTCGTTTGCAGACTCTATCCTTTGTGAATTAATGTAAGAATCTAGAGCATAAGCAACTCGAAGTACAGAAATGGGATCGTCTTCTGGCATCGTGGCTGGATGCCGCATACTCGTTGGTGGTAGTAGCGATTGGGCTTGGGTGGAGTTTGCAGCCACGGGAATGGTGCCCAAAAGTAACAGAAGACCCACAAAAATTGCCATATTTGTCTTCGTAGACATTGTTCTACTCCCTTCCGATTCAGCCATCGCCGGGCGAAAAATCGCCGGGCGAGAAATTACCGGGTGGAAACCCACCCGGCTGCGATATCGCGCCCAATGGACAGGGCTTCAACGCAGCGCCACATCTCCTCGCCCGCATCTCCCTCTACTCTTCTCCCGCAGACTCCCGCAACCGCACCATATCCCACCCCCCCTCGCGATTGATCTCGAACCATCCAGACTGGATGAGGTGGGGGGCGCGCAGCGAAGCCACGTCAAAAGCGAAGAGCTCCGGCAGGCGCAGCGGGTCGCTGAGCAGCAGGGATTCTGCCGGATGGGCGCGCAGAGCGCAAGCTAGTACTGCGCGGCAGAAATCTCTCCCCAGATCATGCGGTGAGCGGCTTGCCCGCATAAGTCCACCGAAAAGGTTTGGCCAGTAGTTGATTGAAGTAGTCAATGAAGTCCAGGATTTGCTGCCGCAGCAGGTCGGCGGTAGACGTAAAGTTGCCGCGTTTGAGCAGCCGCCGATACAAAATACTAAACCAGATTTCTACCTGGTTGAGCCACGACGCATGTTTTGGCGTGTAGACAAAGCGGATGCGGTGGCGCGGGTCTTCCAGATACTCCCGTCGGGTCGCTTGGGAGTGCAGAATCCCCGTGACGCCCTTTTTACCCAAATCCTGCGCATCGCCACATTGTTGCGCCACCCACTCTACTAAAGAAGCCGAGAGGTGGGTATTGAGTTGATTGGGGCAATGTCTGCTGGCGACGCAGTTTTTTTCAGAGTTTTCCGTTGGCGGGTACTGAGAACGACACGCACCGCTGATGGCCCGGGCATCTTGTCCCTCCTTATCAAGGTGATGCACGCATTATACCGCAACGCTATCTGGGAAGAGACTTCTGCTAGGATGTACTAGTGCGACGGGCAATTGTTCCATATCCATGATCCATGTGGTGTTTGAGGAGAAATATCAGTTATGCAATTGTCAAAGTACCAATCAAACCGGATGTCAGAATTATCACAATATCGCAAGGCATGCCAGCTCATTCAAGTGCTCAAACACTCGATGCTGAGATAGGTAACAAAAAAGGTCCGTTGCTTTGTCTCTGGTGGCTGAGTCTCTATGGGCACAGCCATTCCTGAAGGTATCCTTTACCTCCAAAATGATTTCAGGCAATCTGCTCATAAGCCACTCCGCAGCTTCACCGAATTCCCGCCGATTGTGCATTATCCAATCTACATCGTGAGAAGCACAAAGGGATGCTAGATCAGCCAACATGAAGTACTTAGGCTTTCCATCACTGGAGGTCAAAGACACGGTCTGACGACGATTGCCCGAAGACGTTTTTTCCATTCTGGCAGCATTTATCTCACGAAATCGCTTCATGGCATACGGCGCAATCAGCACTTCGTTGACTGTAAATTCCACAGCTTTGGCAAGTTCAATGATAACCCCTGCATAGATTGGCGATTGTTGATCATGCAAGGTGTTGAACAGATAGCGGGCCGTCGCAATGAACTCTACGGATTTCACGGGCAGGGCAGGATAAATACGGGTGCATTCCTGGTAGTAATGTTCATAATCGGTCGGTCGCAGGTTTCGGATTCGACTGGAGAGTGCAAGGATGTAGGCTGATGATTCATCATCAATGCCCTCATGGAGCAAAGCATCACTGACAGCTTGCAACTCGTCACCCCAGTTTTCCTGAGTTTTCGCTATCGCGGTTAAGAGTTCCGCTATGTCCTGACGTTCCGCTCGTGCTCGAGAGAGTTCTCGTTCAATTGCAACGCGCTTCTGTTGCTCCATGTCAAATGCTTTCTGTAGATCTTGAGGGCTATGAAATCCTCCAAGGTAAGGCTGCAACTCCTCACGAATTTTTGGGGCGACTGGAGCCACGAGGGTTGCTTGCTTTAGCCTCTCTTTACCTTCCTCTATCTCCCCTAACTCGTATAGCGCTTTGCCCTCAATCAAGAGCAGCCATTGCTCCAAATGGACCCTCTGTTTTCCAGATAACCCATGATAAGAAATGTCTTTTCCATCTCCGTCTGTGTATTCACCACTCCCTTCGTGAAGGCATCTTTTGCCTAGTGCAATCTGCTGGAGAGCTTGGCGATATTTTCCCAGGTCAAACAGTGTCTGTGCAATATGAACTTTGTTGTAGATTTCCGGCCAGAACGAATCAGCAGTCAGAAAGCATTCGAGGGCTTTTTGGTACATACCGCACTGCTGGTAGATTTGACCGGCTGAGAAATATTGATTCTGAGTCTGAAGACGATGTGCATTTCGATCCAGGAAATCCAGAGCGTCAGGATCTTGAGTCGCAGCCAGAATGGCCAGTCGATTATCAAGCACCCCATATGCGGCCGGATCCATTTCATAGGCCATTCGGGACAATTCCCTTGCCCTTTGGGCATAAGCAGGAGATAGAGCCAACGCCAGCGCCCACGAGGAGATTGTCGAGGCCCCAAGTCTCTCATAAGAGCCGCCCTCTTTCGACAGACATTGCTCGAAAGCAGCATTTGTCGCTTCAATTCCATCGGACGTAGTGCCAAGTAAATTGGAGATCATCGCGTCCTTCGTCACGAATTCGGGATAGATTTTCAGTATTTTGTAGGCTCCTTTCGTGGCTAATTGTTCAAACCCAGCATCAGCCAAGTTATGCATCAATATTGCTAATCTCTTCGCTGCAAAAGGCGGAAGATTGAGTTCCAACAACCGACGCATTTCTACTTCTGGAGGTTGCCAATAATCACCGTCAAATGCAGCCAGATAAAAATCCAGATTGTGTTCCATTGCAAACCTATCGAAGATTCTTTGATCGGGAGTAATGACCATCGCATCCTCTACTCTTTTGATAACTCGATGTTTCTTGACCGAGTAAAGAATAGCGCACTTGCGGCAGCACAGGTGGGCCCGCTTTTGGGTGTTGCTGCGATACCAATAGAAATAATATTCACCGAAAACACACCAGTGATCTGGTTCTATTATGAGCACCGGCTCGTCCACTGACAGAGATGGCAGCCAAATCATAGTCCAGTCATGTCTGCCCCCAACGCCGTCAGGTGTAAAGTCCGGTTTACCCCAGGCAATAGGAAGACCCTCTGGGGAGAGTATCGCCAGCGGCTTTTTGGTTACATAATCCCTAAGCTGGGGCTCGCCCATGCAGACGAACAGACTATCCGGTCCAGAAACTATTATGTTCTGTTTTTTTACTGTGGTGCGAAAATTGACGATTGATCCGACCCATTCATCACATGCCGAGAGTCTGCCACACTGTGCGCAGTGTTTCTCATCTGCCATCATATTCTTACCTCCAATCTTACACATGGGTGAAAAGTAATTACTACGACAATGACACATTAAGAACACATCTGTACATTCTGACGCGATGCTACAAATATGCACTATCTTTGCATTTTAACAGCGAATAAGTGTGGGCACGGTCAACCCGACGATAATAGGAGTTGCTAGACGCCCCCTATCGGAGGTGAGGCCATGCCCAAGCCGCTTGTATGCCTGTCTGAGCAGTTACGCCAGTTTGCAGAGTATTTCCGTCCCTGCTTCAGCCGACGCCAATGGCGGTACTTCGTGATCGTACTCCTGGGCCTCGTCGAATGCGAGGAACGCAAAACCCTCACGGGCTTACTGCGCGTGATCGGCGAATCGGTGAGCCTTTCGGGGTTGTCCCGGTTTCTGAACCAGTGGCGCTGGTCTACGACCGCCCTCGCCCGCCTCTGGTGGAGTTACTTCTGTGAGCGGATGTGTAAGCGGATGGCAGAGCCAGTTCAAGCCGAACATGCTCGTCTGAAGGCTGCGCAGCCCCACCGCGTCGGACGACCCAAGGAAACCGTCGTGACAGGTTTCTTGATCTTCGACGATTCGGTGCACACCAGGCCGAAAGGCCGGGCGATGGGGGGACTGGGACGGCACTACTCCGCCACAGAGAAAAAGGACGTCAGTGGACACGGCTTGCTCAGCGGCTTGTACGTGCTGTTGGATCAGCGCTGCCCGCTGGAGCCCAGGATGTACTGTCAGAAGCGCGTGTGTGAGGCAGAGGGGTGCCCTTCCAGAGCAAGTATGCGCATCTCGTCCCGACCTGGGTGCGCAAGTTGGGAAGAACCTCTCAAGTCCGTGCGGTACTGGGGCTTCACGGTGCTGGAGTGGAGACCTACTTTGAGTACGGGAAGGATCTCTTGGGCAGTGATCAGTACCAGGTAATGACACGCCAGGCCATTCTCCGTTTCTGGACCCTCACGGCGCGTTTGTTCTGTTTTCTTGAGGCACAACGCGCCGCAGCACACGAGGCTACGCTGACCTGTGGCGACGTTCGACGACGTCTCCAGCAAGAACATCAGCGTAACCTCCTGCAGTGGCTGGCAGAGGCGCTTCAAGAAGGACGTTCTGTTGACCAGATCTGCTCCCAATTGGCTATTGAACCTGGAAAAGTGCAAGGATAGTGGTTACCTTGGAGGGTCTCATTTTGGACTTCGAATTGGCCCCCGCCAATGCTCCCGATCTGGCTGTGGGCACTGAATTGCTGGAACAGCATACGCACCGCATGGTCTTGGCTGACAAAGCCTATGTCAGTGCCGAAGTCGCGGCGCAGCTGTTACGGCAGAATGGCATCCGCCTCCTGGCCTTACGCCGCGATAATCAGAAAGAGCCATTACCTGCGGCCTTGACTCAACTGATCAGCCGTACTCGACAAATTATCGAGACTGTCAATGGACAACTCGAAGAGCAATTCTGCATAGCGCGCAATTACGCACATAGTTTTTGGGGCTTGGTCACACGCTTGTATACCAAATTGACTGCTCATACGCTGTCCATCTACATTAACTGCCTTTTGGGCAAGGTGGATGTATTGCAAATCAAGGCTCTGGCTTTCCCTAACATCTAGCACAAGGGCCGAATGCCCGAATGCCGACCCCGCCCGTGGCCTCAATGTTGCCTCGAACATTGGGTGCTCTCTGACACAAATCTTCACGAATGCCCGAATGCCGACCCCGCTCGTAGCCTCAATGCCGCCTCGAACATTGTATGTTTTGGCGCACTATTCGTGACGCATTCGTGCTGCATTCATGTTGGGTCTCAATCCCCTCTTCAGAGGGTTAGAGCAGTGAAAAGACTGATTACGCCGAAACGTAATCAGGGCGTAATGAGTCAAACGCTGCACCTCCCCCAAGCGTAATCAGTGCCGGGACTGCTTACGCTTTGGCTGGCGCGCGCCAGCCAGGTACGACATCTAGTTCGTAGCAGCGTAATCAGTCAGCGTGACTCATTACGCAGCCCGAAAAGCGCCGGTCATCCCCCTTTTTGAGGCTAAAATGGGGGTGTCGGGTCCCATTTTAGCTGAAAGGAGCGTTAGCGATGACCGGTATTCCTATTGTAACCCCGTGGTCGAATTTGTGGAAGCGCCTCACGCGCAGCGACCGCCTGCCGCCGCGCCACGATTTGCATACCCTGTGGTGTGAGCGCGCGCAGTTACAGCATTGCTTTCGAACCGCGCCTACGGCGTTGCGTCTATTGGATCTGCTCGGGCCCTTGCACTGGGCGGGATTTCCGGAGCGTGACTTGCTGCGCAACTGGGGCCAGCCCACGGTTCCGTATGCCACCCTGGCGGCGACCGTGTTGGTACCACTCAATGAGGGCCGAGTTTCAATGCGCCAGCTGCACACCTTCTTGGAAGAGCAGCCAGTTTTGGTGTGGCTTTTGGGCTACCCGCTGGCAGCAGCGCCTGGGCAACCCTGGGACATGGACCCTCGAGCCAGTCTTCCCACTGCACGCCATCTGACCCAGATGTTGCGCACGGTGCCCAATGCCGCCTTGCAGTACTTGCTGGCGGATAGTGTGACCTTGATTCGCGCGGCGCTGCAAGAGCTCGGCGTCCAGCATATCGGCGAATGTATTTCACTCGACACCAAACACATCCTGGCCTGGGTCGAGGAAAACAATCCCAAGGCCTATGTCAAAGAGCGCTATGACAAAGCCAAGCAGCCCGCAGGCGATCCTGATTGCCGTCTGGGCTGTAAACGCCGCCGCAACCAGGTAGCGGCGACCACGCCCACGACCAACCCGCGACCAGGAAGCCAACTCAAACCGGGTGAATTCTACTGGGGCTACGGTTCGGGGGTGGTGGTGGTCAAAGTGCCCGAGTGGGGCGAATTCGTCGTTGCCGAACTCACGCAACCCTTTGATTGCGGCGACCTCAGTTACTTCTTCCCCCTCATGGCGCTCACCGAGGTGCGGTTGGGCTTTCGTCCGCGCTGGGGGACCTTTGATGCGGCCTTTGATGCATTTTACGTCTACGAGTACTTCTACCGTGCGGATGATCCCCAGGCCTTTGCTGCCGTGCCTTTCTCTGAACGCGGCGGCTATCGCGCTGGCGGACGGCAGTTTTCCGCGGCGGGCCTGCCCATATGTCGGGCCGGTCTCCCGATGCCCCTCAAATTCACCTACCTTGACCGCACCTCCGCCCTCATCGAGCATGAACGGGGTAAATACGTCTGTCCGCTCCGCGCTACCGGAAACAGCGCCGCAGCGACTTGCCCGGTGAATTACCCGCGTTGGAACAAGGGAGGCTGCACGGCGATGATGCCGACCAGCATCGGCGCGCGCCTCCGCTACCAACTCGATCGTGAAGGTGAAGCCTACAAGAGCATCTACAAGCAGCGCTCAGCCACCGAACGCATCAACAGCCAGGCCGTGGCTTTGGGCATCGAGCGTCCCCATCTACGGAATCAACACGCGATTGCCAACCGCAATACGCTCATCTATCTGTTGATCAATCTACGTTTTTTGCAGCGTCTCCGGCAGCGACAACCTGAAGTGCCCTGAATGTTAAGGTGCCGGTGAGGTTCAGTGAAGCGTAATCAGTGAATTGACTGATTACGCTTTTTGTTAGCGCAGCGTAAGCAGTCCTCCAGCGCGCTGTGCGATGCCCCCAAAGTGTGTAAGCAGTCAAATGACTCATTACGCATTTTCGTAATCAGTGCGTAATCAGTCACGACTCCTCCAACCCTCCTCTTCATCGGGGCCTGGGTTCGGACTGGTCCTTGTGCTTGCGGGAGACATGCTCTTCGGCTTGTTTCAATCCCCTCTTCATCGGGGCCTGGGTTCGGACTCACTAAGGAGGTTGAGATGAAGGGGGGGATGCCTTGTTTCAATCCCCTCTTCATCGGGGCCTGGGTTCGGACTTGGAGGAGGAAGGATGGGTCTGTTTATCGTCTATCTGTTGTTTCAATCCCCTCTTCATCGGGGCCTGGGTTCGGACGTGGTGGGTATAATCGGGCCTGCAGAAGTGCAGGTCTCGTTTCAATCCCCTCTTCATCGGGGCCTGGGTTCGGACACGGGCAGGTCCGCTTTGGACGCCAGCACCGGACAGGTTTCAATCCCCTCTTCATCGGGGCCTGGGTTCGGACTCGTGCGGTTAAAGGTGACCGCCACAATGGCTTCTGGTTTCAATCCCCTCTTCATCGGGGCCTGGGTTCGGACGTGCACCACTTCATCTGGCTTGATAATTGGTCTTGCAAGTTTCAATCCCCTCTTCATCGGGGCCTGGGTTCGGACCAATACCGACACGCTGTACCAGAATGTCACTGTAACGTTTCAATCCCCTCTTCATCGGGGCCTGGGTTCGGACGAAGTCGAATCCATAGGCCAGAGGATTCGCGCCATGTTTCAATCCCCTCTTCATCGGGGCCTGGGTTCGGACGAAAGGAAGGCGACCTCCCCCTCCCCGACAGAAAAGTTTCAATCCCCTCTTCATCGGGGCCTGGGTTCGGACAGGAGCGGAATGATCTATGTTATCCTGGTATTGGGAGTTTCAATCCCCTCTTCATCGGGGCCTGGGTTCGGACAGAGGGGAGAGAAGTAATGGACAAAAACAAAAGAGTGTTTCAATCCCCTCTTCATCGGGGCCTGGGTTCGGACTCCGTTGGGACCGCAGTTTTGTTCTGCGGTCCAAAGAGGTTTCAATCCCCTCTTCATCGGGGCCTGGGTTCGGACTTTTTACACCCACTTCTATAAGGAATGGGTGTATGTGGGTTTCAATCCCCTCTTCATCGGGGCCTGGGTTCGGACGAAATGAAATGATCTATACAATTCAAAATGGACCGCTTGTTTCAATCCCCTCTTCATCGGGGCCTGGGTTCGGACTACTGCCAAACGGGCCTGTTTCCGGTAGACACACTGGTTTCAATCCCCTCTTCATCGGGGCCTGGGTTCGGACGTGGAAGGATTTTCACCGCAGAACTAATCGAAAAGGTTTCAATCCCCTCTTCATCGGGGCCTGGGTTCGGACCAAAATCAGGCTGAAGAAAGGCAGCCATCCAAATCGTTTCAATCCCCTCTTCATCGGGGCCTGGGTTCGGACTACATGCGCGAGCGCGCATCAATTTGCTCACGCGATGTTTCAATCCCCTCTTCATCGGGGCCTGGGTTCGGACTCTCACTTGTTAGAAGCCGTGGATGTCCCACCAGATGGGAAGTAAGGCGCCTGCAATGAGCTTTTTCTCCCACTGTGGCTATAATTTGCTTGTAAATGTGCCCATTCGCTGCTACTCTGGCGATTGCTGCGAGACGCATCGGAAAAGGCCTGAAAAGCGTGCAACCGGCGCCGACGTTGTTAGAGTATCGCAATTTCGTTACCTGTAGTATACACCGAAACTGAGGAGTTTGCCATGAATCTGTTGCCATTGCGTGCGTTGCTGGAGGCTACTCCCTATCCCTTGTTGTATGTGATGGCCTTGCTGCGCGGCGCCCGCGTGCCACGCAACCTGCCCAAAGCCGAATTGGCGTCGCTGACCCTGGCCACGCTCAGCGATCTATCCGCCCTGCAAGAATTGCTGGCAAGTTTGAGCGTCGAGGAGCGCCGGGTGTTAGCCGACCTGGTTGCGGCTGGTGGACGCTTGCCACGGCATCACCTCGCCCGTCGTTATGGCGATTTCCGTGAGTTCCGCCCCTGGGACGCCGCCAGCCCAACGCGCCCCTGGGAGCATCCGGCCTCACCTGTGGAACATCTTTACTTTCTGGGGCTCATTTTCTGGGATCCAGAGTCTTGTGATCTGCTCATTCCGGCAGAAATGCTCACTCGTTATCCCGCCCCACCGCGTCCTCCGCAAGGCTCTCTGGCCCCCGCTGCGCCGCTGCCGGTGCTGCATGATTTGGCGCAGCTGCTGGCGATGCTTGCGGCTGAGCCGCCACGCCTGCTGCATGGTCGCTGGCTTCCACCAGCGTTCCTGCGCGAGTGGGGCGCACGTTGTTGTCAGCCGCCGGCCCATCCGGCGCTGTCCGGCGAGCTGCGCGCCCCGCGGCGGCGCTTTCTGCACTATCTGGCTGTGGCGACCGGCCTGGTTGGCGCCGCTGGGCCTGCTGTGGTCTTGACGCCAGCGGGCTGGGAATGGTTGGCTGCCGCGCCTGCTGCCCAATTGCAGACTCTGTGGCCGGCCTTCGCTATGCCTGACTCAAAACAGTGGGCCGATTTTCGTTTGCCGGCTTATCGGCTCGGCATTACTAACACGCTGCACGCGGCTTTGGTACGGGAGTTGACGCACTCTGCCACGCACTCTGCCGCCTTGGGCAGCGCCGAAGCGTTAGCTGCGCGGTTGTTGGCGCATGATCCAGCGCCACGCTCCGCCTTGGGAGCGCACGCCTGGGAGCCGGAGGTGCAAATCACAGAAGCCCTGGTCGCTTTACTGAAGGGGCCACTGTTGGCACTCGGCGCCATCACTGCCGAAGCATCTGAACTGCACCTTACAGCCTGGGGCGCTTACCTGCTGGAAGGGGGTCCCGTACCTCAACCCGCGCCTCCGCCGCCCTTCACCCTGGGCGTGGATTTCGATTTCACGCCTCCGGGCACGGTTTGCGATCCCCTGGCTTTGGTCACACTGGCTACTTGCGCTGTAAGGCAGCCTGCTGGTGTTTATCGGCTCACGCAGGCGAGTTGGGCGCGCGCGCTGCAGCGCGGCGCTACTGCTGAAGCGCTGCTCACGCGCCTCAATACCGTGGCGCAACGTCCTCTCACTGGCGCTGAGGTCGCTACGCTCACTGCTTGGGCCGCGGGGGCGGTACGGATGCGCGTGCAGCGGCTCACCGTGTTGGAAGTGAGCGACCCGGAGATTCTGGTGCGCTTGCAGCGCAGTCGCCGCGGCAGGCAGCTGGTGTTGCGGACTCTGGGACGGCGCGCGGTGGCAGTGGATGAAGGGAAGTTGCCGCTGTTGGTACGCCGGCTGACCCAACAGGAAGGCGCGCCGCCGTGGGTGGAATTGCCCCAGCCTGTAGCGTCAACACGAAGCGAGTTGGGACGCGGCGGCGCTGCGTTGCTGTGGCTCGCAGCGCGCGTGTACCGTGACCTGGGCACGGTATTGCCCCTGCCTGTGGTTCTGCCGGATGAGGTGCTGGAACGATTGGCGGCGCAACTCGCGCCGGGGGATTTGACTGCTGCAGAAGCCAGTGCGCAGCGCGTGCGAGCGGCTTTACAGGATGCCCTTGCCGGACGCACGGCTTTCCCGATGTGGACACAGCCGACCCTGAAGATTGAAGAGAGCCTGCCCATCATTGAACAGGCATTACAGGACGGTCTGGCGTTGGAGCTGGCTTACTATACCGCCGGGCGCGACGAAACCACGCGCCGCATTGTCGAACCCTACCGCATCGAGCGTCGCTGCACCAGCTACGGCGAGGAACTCTATCTGGTGGGCTTTTGTCGGCGAGCGCAAGCCGAACGTGTCTTCCGCCTGGATCGCATTCGGGAACTGGCGCTCGTACCGTTGGTTGATAACCGGGCGGTGCGGACGGAATCCGGAGTTGCTGACGGGAATGCGGAATAGCCAGGCTTTACTCGGTTACCGTGAATTTCCCGTTTCCAAACACCGTCCCTTTGCCCACATGCAGCAATGTGCCCAGGGTCAGCAGGGCGCGGTAAGGCGCCAGTTGTCCCTGGTAACGGTTATGTCCGATCAATCCTCCCATGTTAATGTGCTGCTGCTGGCGGCTGGAGAAACGTCCCCAATCGTCCCAGCCTGTGGCAGCTTCTTCAATCTGTACTGCTTCGGCGCGATCAATCCATGTGCGGAAATCGGTCTCCCAGCGCGTCCTGCAATGGAAATAGGCCAGAGATGAAATGCGGCCCAGCAGCGCCTTCACCAGCACGGCAAAGGGTGGTCCCTCGCGCACCAGTTGCCCGGCGTTCTGTAGCCGGGTGGGGGTGAGAAAATGAATATCGAGTGGCGTCTCTGGTAATTTCTGTGCCTGGGTGGCTACTTCGGTTTCTGTCACTGTCAGTTGCGACAACGTATGTAACCTGTCATCAGCATAGAGAGTTTCACTCATGTCTTGCCAGGGGTGGATCGCCGCTACCTGTTGAAGACGGAAGCGCCCGCGCTGCTCACCCAGCCCAAGTTCGCCCAGATTGCGAAAGGCAACGAGAAAATGAGGCAGATAACCCAACGCCTGGCCCACAAGTATCAGGCGGAAATTTAGCAATTCGCCCGCAGCATAAGCATGCCGGGCCTCTGGCGGCGGCTCGATGACAAAAGGCGTCGGTATGGCGGCATTTTTGCGCAGCACGGCGCTATCTGCGGGCGGCGCCGGTTCGAATACCGCCGCGTACACACAGGTCGCGGCCAGGGGGCAGCCTGTGCAGTGGGGGCGATCCGGTTGGACGCACACACCTTGCTTGAAGGCATAGCCGAAGCCGCCGCGTAACACACTGCCCTTGTAGGTCGGCAGGGTTAAACGCTCACGCGCTTCGAGGGTGAGGCTGTACATTCCAAGACGGAACGGTGGGAGGGTCAGCATTTCGGCGTTCATTGCTGGCCAGGAGATTCCCATGCCCACCGTCCGAAGCCCCAGGAGGCCCATGCCCCCCAGCCAAAGGCCTGTGCCAGCTGCAGCGCTGCTTCCCAGTCTCCAGGGTCATCCACCTGGAGAGTAAAGATGCTCCCCGGCCAGGCAACCAGGCGGTTCTCCCGTGCTCCGTTCTCGAAGGACCACCGTCCTACAAAATCCAGCTTGATGCGCGTATCCACACGCTTGAAAGTGGGCGGCCTGATGTCTGTAGCCAGTGTTTGCATCTGCTCCCGTAACTGTGTGGACAGCTGCTGCGCCAGAACGGTGGCCTCGCCGGTCCAGGGCGTCTCGCCTGCGGCCAGTACATAGGGGGTCGTCCAGTGTATGTCCCAAGGTTTGTCCACAGGCGGGGCATGGAACTGTTGCAGGCAAGTCTCCAATGCCGCGGTCGTCTTGTGCTCTACCTTGAACTGCCCCATGCCCAGAGAGCGCAAACTGCCCAGGCTGATCATTCCCGACATCAGCGCCACCGTATTTAGGACCGTCCGTGCCAGGGTGCCATCATCCCCAGGCAGCAGTACATCGAATTCAAAAGCTGTTCCGGCCTTGACTGCCTCCACGCTGAGGAGCGCGCCCTCAGCGACAGATTGATTACCCCGCTCCAGGGTGATCCGCGCGTGGGATTCCATTCGGGCTTCGACATCTTTGGGAAAGCGTCCGAACGTGAAGTAAGCCCGGGGCGGTGTGGCAAAGAAAGGTGCTGCTGGTCCCTGGGTCTTGTAGTCTTCGTTCTGGATGGCGGCATCATCGTAGGTGGAGGTGATCAGGGCGGTCAGCAGCGCTCCCCGCAGCGTCGAACCGAGCACGAAGGGGGCGCACTTCCACAGGTTAGCATAACCCTGGCGGCGGGTGTGAAACGCGCTGGTGAGCTGACATTTCACTTGAACCCATTGTCCGGTCAGCATGGGGTTACCTTGTCGCTTTTGCCAGGCGCGCGTCGAATGCCTGGCGGTAATCATCCAGCTTACCCCCTGTCTCCTCCCAACCTCGGGCAGTCAGCCGGCGGATGACGACCTTCTGCGGCTCAACCTGCAATTGCCCATAGCCGCTGGTCTTTTTGGCTCCAATGCCCAGATAGCCTAGCGCCTCCAGGCTGCGTAGAATTGCGCCCACCATCCAGTCTTCCGGGTTGATCAGGCGGATGACGCCGCTGAATTTTACCCCGGCGTCCACGGCCTCCACGCTGACCAGCGCGCCGCCCGCCTGCGAGCGTGTATCGCGAGTGATTGCCACGTGGGCCCGCTCGGTCAGGATGGTCGGGTCAAAGGCGCCCTGGAGCCGTGCATCCAGGACCATGACACGTCCGGAAAGCCCTTGGGCACCGCCCGCTGTACCGAACATCTGACAGACCGGGCAGATGTCTTGAGTGGGTTTGCATGTATTTAAGCGTCCGATTTCGCTTAAATACTGGTCTACACGGTGATCTTTACGAATCTCATTAGGTATAGCGGTATAGGGAACACATACAGCAATGCCCTGCCCGGACAAAATTGCCTCGAGGTTGCTGCGCAGCGCCCCTTTGAGGCTGCTACCAGGAATCACGGGTTCAGCGCCAATGCGCACTACCGGCGAGTCCACGGTGGATTGTGGTTGATCTCCCGCGCCGATGGACAGTGTGCCCAAGGTGGTATATTCTACCGTCACTTCGATGATGCGGTCGAGTTTTTCAAAAGTCATGGTGTGGCTCCTTTCGTTTACTGGGGTTTGAAATCGCCGAGATCGGCGATGTTCTTGATAAAGAGTGCCCGCTTCTCCTGATCGCCCGCTTCCTTACCAGTTGACGTAAGCTGTTGGAGCTGTTTCTTGAGCTGGTCGGCAAACTGGTGTTGGATTTTATTCCGTTTGCACCGGCGATCGATCTCCAAACAGAGCTCTGTCAGACTGCCCTTACGGGCCAGCTGGATCAAGGCTTGCAGCTGGGCTCGTGTGATGGCCTTAGCGTTCTCCGCGCGGGCCAAATCGCGAATGGCCTTCACTTCCTGATCCGTAAACATTACCATTTCACCTCCTGCAGTATCAACTAGAAGCCACTTTCCACTTGGAAGTTCAACGTCGGGATGCCCAGCAGCTGGGGCTGTCAAGTTGTCACCGGGGTGTTCCTGGTCTGACTGTGGCTCACGGGGGTGATCCGTGAAGCGGTCCATCAAGCTCCACACCGGTGTCTTGAGATCGCACAAAATGGCGCGTACCTTCACATCGAGATGCATGTCTTTCACGGCAGCGTCCAGAGCATCTGTAAAATCCAGGAAAAGTTCCTCTCGCATGACATAGATGGTCAGGCGCGGGAATTCTGCAATAACCGCCACACCCTCGGGCTTGCGGTTATGTATCTCGCGCTGCATGCTCTCTACTGCCAGTACTGCCTCCAGGTATTCAAACAGTCCCAATTTGGTGGGAGACAGCCGTGGCAGGGTTGGATCAGTCCAGCGGGGGTCTTCGGGATGACGGAGCGGATGCTTGCGGGCATCGGTCAGCATCTGATCCAGGTGCCGTTGCGCGACGCGCAAGGCCTCGTGGCGCAGGTCTTCCGGCAGGGTGACAAAGACGTACGCGAGACGCTGAGGTTGGCCATCAGCGCCACGGGCGACTTTTTCTAGATTTATGGCGCTGGAATGCTGCCTGAGGGCGTCGCAACTTTCACAAAGGCCGCTGGGAAGCGGCTCCGCTACAGGCATATTGCAGCGCTGACAGAGAGCCAGAGTGGTGGTCGGAAATACCTGGCTCCGCTGCTCCAGGATGGTAAAACGCTGCACTTCTGGTGTATGGCGTGGGCTAAAATAGTTTCCACCGTTGAGCGCGATGCTGTATTCGATTACCTCAACTGTCAATGAACGCAGCGTGTGGCGCCGGTTAGCCGACGCCTGGATGGCGTCGAGTACAGTTGGCGCCTCATCGTACACCAGTACCAGGCCATCGAAGGTGTAGTACTCAAAGGGATTAGCGGCGGCGCTGGCGCCAGGAAGCGCTGCGCACTCGGCCTGGAAAATGCTCTTGTACAGATCTGCCCGCAGGTCTCGCGTTGCCTCCCGATAGGCGGTCACGTCGCGTAAGCGGTAGAATAGCTCCAGTGGATCTGGGACAGCTGTAATTACGCTGAAGTGCAGGTTGGTCAGATCAGTAAAGGGGCGTCCTGCTGCCTGCAATTGGCGGAGTTGCTTGTGCACTAACAGGAAAAGGGTGGCCGCGAAGCGTTGGTGCAGCTCGAGTGAAAGATGCGGCATGTAAGTGGTGTGGGGGAAACGACGGAAAGGCCGTTGTGCGGCCAGCAGTATCGGTAGCGTTGCCGATTGGGTCTGGATGGTGTCAACCGCGTCCCGTAGCAGCTGGGCCGCCAGCTGCGGGTCCCAGGCCGTCACAGCCTCGCCATAGTAGGGATAGAATGGGGGATAGGGGAACAGTCTCGATTTGAGGACCTCTGGTAACTCACGCTCACTGATAATTGCGCCGGCGGCATCTTGGAGTTGATACATCGCCTTCTGCGCGCGATCCGCTATTCCTATCGCTGCCACCACGCTATCGGCAGCGCCCCATTTGATTTCTTCATGTTTTTTGACGTACTCCACTACCTGCGCGCCAAACAGTTCCCGCAACTGGGTGCCGGTCACGGCAGCGCTTGGTCCAAACGCCACACCGCCCTGGGCTTGTGGATCGAATTTCTGGTGGCCGGTCCATTTTCCATCGGCATTCAAGACCGTCTTGCACCAATCATGGATCATCATCGCAATGAAACCGTCGCGCACCGTTGTGGAATCACTCATCAATACCTCCTGGGACTGGCGATGTCAGAAGCGGGGGTGGCAGAAAGGGAAAACATCCTTCGCGAACGACAAGAACCCTGCCTGCTCGCTATCGCCTGGCTATGGCTGCCGGTGAGGTTAGGAGCCGTTTGCGGCCTGGCGTGCCTCCTCGGAAACAATGTCGTTCCAACAGCGTTGTCAGTACCGATATTTACTGTCAAAATGTAGGAGCTGCTTTGATCATTGCAACACTATCTCAGTATATACCAATTGCGTTGAACATGCCAGTTGGCGCGTTCCAGATTCCAGGCTGGAAAAGGTGGCGAACTTGCCTTACGACGCTGGCAGACCCGCTCCACATTCGATACAGAAGCGAGCATCCGGCTCATTCTTTGCGCCACACATCGAACACATGTTAGGTGCGGCTTCCTTGGCGGCCGGCGATTTTAACGGCGCGCCGCATTGAAAGCAAAACCTTGCTTCTGGAACATTGAGCGCACCGCAGTTAGAACATGTGCCTTTCTCCCCATACCGGCCCATTTGGGTCATCTCACCGGTGGCTTTGTCTACCCCTGTGGTGATCAAGTCAACGAGTTTGTCGGTGTTTCTGTACAAGGTAACGCCGCCAATCCAGAGGGGCACGAGCGCCACTGCGAGAAAACCGATCTGATAGATCCAGAAACTTTCTTTGAACACGATATGGCCGAGGGGAGAAAACGCATTGTACAGGATCACAATCACAATAATGTACACCAGCGAGACAAAGATGACACTACTCTGCGGGAAACGCGGTAATACGCGCCGCAATTGGTGTCCAAAGTCTCGGGCGAAATTCATAAGTACAACCACCATCAGTAACGTGATGGCCATTTCTACGATAGCGGAAGCCGAGAGTGAGATCTTATTGATGATCAGATTTTTGATCATCGGCAACTCTTTGAGGATGGCCCCTACCCCCCATAGCAACAAGAGTGTAATCACGGCTTTGACGATAGGGACATAGAAACTCCTTGAAAGCCTCGATTCTGCCATGGCCAACTCTCCTTGTGGTGAACACAAACAATTTTTTTACTGAAGCATATAAAAATGCCATCTGGGGAAATTTGTCACTATTTGGCGCGTCTTCACCTCCTCTATCTCAAGCGGGCAATGTAGATTTGATAGTGAGATGCATTTGTCCGAACAAGATTCTATGCCGTAATCTGGATACTGCGGTCGTGGAACAATGACAGCAAACCTGCCGTTGATGCTGATTCAAGTATAAGAGCAAACCAGCGCCTTGTCAATTATCCGTTACCGCGACCAGGTGTAAAAATCTGATTGCAGCCGCCTCTTGCCGCGCTACCGGCGCTCCCATCGGCCATTGTCGTAGAACACGTAGGTGACCCGCGAATCGCTCTGCACCATGAAGCCACGGTCGAAGGTTTGCAGCGTCCCCTGATAACTGCGCTCACCATCAGGACTGCCTATCCCCCACGCAGAGTCAGCTGCGTCACCCTTACTTTATTACTCCTTGCATGAGGTCCCTGTGAATCTGCGACCCGGCTCCGGGTTTCTCTCTTTGCTGCGTGATACAAGAACCAGCATTAGTGGGCCGGGTCAAATACAATCACCGTGTACGTGAGGCTCCGGGCTTGTCCGGCGATGCTGACATTGCTCAGGGTCACTTCGTAGGTCGTGTCACTTGCGGGCGGAGTGTCAAAACTGGCCTGCGGCTCCCAAACCAGCGTGTTATCCCCATACCCGTTGACTGGGGTGTTGCGCTGCACCGCCAGCGGTTGCCCATCCTGCGTCATCGTCACCGTCGCCTGGTTGAAATCGGCCTGGGGATAGCCGAACGACCACCGCGGATATACCACCTGGTACGGCACATAGCCCGACGGCGGCCAGGCGACAAAGGCTTCCCGCGTTTCCGGCCGCGCCCCCCACATGTGGTCCTGATCGAACACCCACAGTGCATTGGACGCGGGATAGCCATCCCGCGAGGGAATGTCGCCTGTGCCCATCACCTGCGTCGGTGGATACAGAATCCAGCGCCGGTGCCCCACAGAAGTGTTGTTGCTGCCGGGGTCATAGATATAGCCGCTAATCGCATCTGGCCCATAGATACCCAGAAAAAGGTTGGAATTCCCCGCCCCTTCGTGCCCCGCCTCGGTATAACAGATCCAACTGCTGGGCGGATTGTGGCTCAAGTTATGGTTGACGCTCATCATCAATGCGGCAGCTTGGGCTTTGGCGTTATAAGCATCATCGAACCGGGCAAGGGGAGGAATCCCTGCCATACCCCGGAAGTAGTTGATGCGCCGCAAGATTGCCGCACGAAACGCCTCCGAGGTTGTGCCCGCGCCGCAGGCGGCATGATTGCCGGTCCAATCGCCACACTGAGGGCTTCCATCTGCTCCCCCAGGTTACCGGCGGCCTCCAACAACGCTGGCTGCCAGAACTCCGACAGGGGGAAAAGCACCGGTTGGTCGGGATCAAAGTCACCTTCGT
>Ga0116149_1001950_pt1 | contig 23728 bp, 18 predicted proteins | sample AD_UKC057_MetaG_FD_89787 | JGI IMG/M metagenome (GOLD analysis project Ga0116149, IMG submission 89787) | Active sludge microbial communities of municipal wastewater-treating anaerobic digesters from USA - AD_UKC057_MetaG | ecosystem: Engineered > Bioreactor > Anaerobic > Digestate | place: USA... | reverse complement strand
GAAAAACTAGAAACAGGCGTGGATCAAATTCTATATGACGGTCGACACTGGAAAGTCAACGACACTCTCCGAAAAATATTTTAGCAACTTCAGGGTGGAGTCATGCGGGGGTATTCGGCCCATGAGGCGGTCACCAGCGATGTCAAGATGTACTTCAAGATGGTGGTGGTGGCGCTGCTCGTGGGGCTGCTGGTCCAGGTCATCATCCTGGCGGTCGTGGCCCGGGCGAGCTTTTCCCGGCGGTTCGAATACCACCTGCCTTCCGGCCGGGTGTTCCGGCTGCCGGCGGCCGCGCTCCTCAAATACCACCTGCCCGCCTTCCGGCTGTTCGGGCGGGAAAACAAGGTCCTGATCCCCACTGAGCTGAAGTCCTTCTTCCCGGACCGGTTCACCGTTCCGCAAACCGAGTACTGCGCGGTCCTGGACCGGTTCTTCGGTTCGGACATCCGGGGATTCGGCCGCGACCTGGCGCGGGGGTTCTGGTTGTCGCTGTTTGCCTACTGCCTGAGCGCGGCCTACATCCTGTTTTTCCTGCATGCCGCCAGGCGGATGACCGACTCGAAGTTTCTCCGGGGGGCGTTCAAGGTGCCGCTGCCGCGGTTGCAGCAAATCCTGCGGGAAGCCGTCCGGCGGGAGGGCGGGGCAGGGCACCTGTGCATCTGCGGGCTGCCGCTGCCCCGGGATCTCGAGAGCAAGCACATCCTGATCATGGGCACCACCGGCACCGGCAAGTCGGTGCTCTTCAACCAGATTGTCGGTCAGATCCTCGACCGGGGACGGCGCGGCCGCACCCGCGAGAAAATGGTGATCTACGATGTGAAGGGGGAGTTCCTGTCCAAGCACTACGATCCGGATTCCGACCGGATCTTCTATCCCTTCGACGCCCGCTCCCTGCACTGGAGCTTCTTCAACGAGATCCGGACCGGGCCGGATTTCGAGATCATCAGCAAGATCATCTTCCAGGCGGCCAAGGAGACCCGGGCCGATCCGTTCTGGAACAACGCCGCCAAGGACGTGTTCGTGGCCGGGCTGAGATTTCTGCGCCAGGAAGGCGCCACCTCCAACGGTGACATCTGGAGCTTCTTCTCGCTGGGCCTGGAGGACATCATCCGCCACCTCAAGACGCTGCCCATCGAGGATCGGGGGGCGCTCAAGCACATCGAGAGCAAAGGCTCGGGGCCGGCGGCTTCGGTGATCTCGACGCTGACGGAGAAGATCGGGTTCTTCCGCTACCTGGTGGGGATGGACGGGGAGTTTTCCTTCCGCGACTACATCCGCCAACCGGGCGGAGGCAACCTGTTCCTGCTCAATATCAAGAATTACGCCGAGACGTTCCGGCCGCTGATGACCTTTGCCTTCGACGTGATGATCCGGGAGACGCTGAGCCTGCCGGACACGAACAAGCAGGAGAACCGGCGGATCTGGTTTTGCATCGACGAGATTGGCTCGCTGGATCAGATTTCGGTGCTGTTTGACCTGCTGACGGTGGGCCGGAGCAAGGGCGGCTGCATGGTGGTGGCCAACCAGGACCTGGGCAAGATCGAGGATGTCTATGGCCGGCCCAACAAGATGACCTTCTACAACAACTTCAACACGGGATTCTTCCTGCGCCTGAACGACCCGGACACGGCGGAGTTCCTGTCGCGCTCCATCGGCGAGCGGGAGATCATCAAGCGGATGGAGGGGCGGCAGCTATCGCCCAAGGACTACGGTGACCGGAAGACCATCAACGACCAGGACAAGATCGAGAAGTTGATGCTGCCGTCGGAGTTCATGCACATCCCGGATTTCCGGGCGATTGTGAAGTTCTCGGCGTACGGGGTGTCGGAGGTGGAGATTCCGAGGGAGTTTTATGAGGTGAGGGGGGAGCATTTTGTGGATAAAATGACAATTGTGTAGGAAAGTTTTTCAATCTTCCCATTGTTGTAATCTGAAAGTCTGAAAATCTATTGAGAAGTTCCCACTTGCTAGATAGCGATTGATAAAGTGTTGGTCAGGCTTTATATTAAGCCAACTTCATCGTTATCGATCCTCATAAATCACATTGATTCTGGAAGACAATGGCAGAGGGAGACAATGGTGCTGAAAAGAAAAGAATTACGGATTGGTTCATATATTGTCGTGTTTCTTTTTACGATTTTTATTTATTTCGTTTTTGCGTATATATCTCTAACTCCACGTGCTAAAGTCAATGTGATCCAGATAATTACGGTGATTTTTTTTCTTGTCGTACTATTCCAGAGACAAAAAGCAACAACCATCGAAAGAACTGAAATGGATTGTGACCTTAAAGTTTGGTTAATTCTGCCATTTGTTCTAATGATAGGTTTTTTACTCTATGTACCTACTCTGCCTTCCTACTTCATCAGTGATGATTTTTTAAGAGTTTATGAAAATTGGCATTCTCCCTTCGATGCTTTCTGGACGGCATTTGCCAAAGATCACGGAGGAGCTTTTTTCCGTCCACTTGGAGCGGCTAGTTTTGCTCTGGATAAAGTAGTTTGGGGAAAGTGGCCTTTTGGGTATCACCTCACGAATGTCATTCTCCATCTTCTATCTGTTCTAGGTATATTCTTCTTCTGTAAGAAATTGCAATTGGGCGTCAAGAACTCTTTGACTGCAGCATTCTTTTTCATGATTCTTCCGGTTGAAACCGAGGCAATCGTATGGATCTCCTCACGGTTCGATTTGTTAGCGACTGTCTTGATGGTTTGGTCTGCACTACTTTATGTACAGTACCGCATACGACAAAAGACGAACCTTTATTTGATAATCGGATTAGTCTTAGAAGGACTTGCCTTGTGTTCAAAAGAAAGCGCCTATATTCTTCCTTTATTGTTAATACTCGTTGAGCTCGTTTTTTTACGCCCGCATAAATGGCGTCCTTTGCTCTATTATTTCGCTGTTGCAATGTTCATGTTTCTTTACCGTTGGAATCTTCTAGGTGGGATCGGTGGGTACATTGATTCCACAGGACAGTCAACTGCTCTGACTTTCAAGCTGACAACCATTCAAGGGCTTTTTCTTAGAGCTCCTGCTTTAATGCTGTTTGGATTGAATTGGAGGCAGCCACCTTTTGTCATACCTATGGTAGTAGCCGCAGTCCTCAGTGGAATTCTATTACTGATTCTATTCAATCGAAATGCAGAGGGCAACGACACTAAGTATCTGATTTTTTGTTTCAGTTGGATATTTCTCACTCTTCTACCTGGGCATTTTCTCTTATTGATTGACTCAGGTCTGACGAATTCGCGCGTGCTTTACACCGCCTCGATCGGAATAGCCATACTTCTATCCCTAACAATCAGTAGGATTTATCCTACTCGCCTTAAATTGTGGGTGATCGTTATCTTGTTCTTGAGTTTCAGTATAGGCGTTCTCCACAATCAATCCGCATGGAGATATTCTGCTGAATTGGGGTATCGGACATTGAACTCGCTAAAGAAGCTCGAGCCGTCTCCTCCGCCCTGTACCGCAATTTCAATCCAAGATATGCCTGATACTCTGAATGGAGTATTTTTCTTCCAACAAGGGCTGCCTCAAGCAATAGAGCTTCTCTACGGCAGAAGTGATGTGATCGGGTATAAAGAAGGTGCAGTTGAAAAATCTCTCGACTTGTCTACCTATTCTACGATCAGAGTAAGATTTACTAAGAACACCAGCAAACCATTGGAGCGCATCGATAAATGATCTCCTATGGAAGCAGAGCGATGCTACTCTTCCTGACGGTAGCTGCTTATTTCGGATCTAGTGAAAATCAGCACACAAAGAATCTATTTACTTGTGTATATTCTCCAAATATTAGCGCAAACCCGGGCCTCCCGTGCCCTCTTGATGTACCGTAAAGATCTGCCCATTAACAGAAATTGTTCCAGTACGAGGCAGGGTAAAAGACCCAGAGTCGTTAGGATCAACTGAAAACACAACCGTTCCACTACTCGATCCACTCGAACCACTCAGTATATGGATCCAACTGCTACCACTTGACAGTGATAACGTAAAAGTGACCCAGCTTGGGGGGTCGTGATAACGCAAAAGTGACCCACCCGAAAACGGTCTCTGCTACGCTTTGGGAAACAAGGAATCCCGAGCAAGCGGAGGCGAAAGGATGCTGGGCATGGATCAGTACGAGATGATACGGACGGCGCATCGGCACTACGGCAAGACGATCCGGGAACTGGCGCGGGAGTACGGCCACCATCGGCAGACGATCCGCAAGATTCTGGCCGGGCAGGAACCGGTGTACCGGCGGCGGACGGAGGCGGCCGAGCCGGTGATGGCGGAGGTCGGGTGGATCGTGCGGGGCTGGCTGGAGCAGGACCGGGCGGCGCCGCCCAAGCAGCGGCACACGGCGCGGCGGATCTGGCAGCGGCTGGTGGCGGAGCACGGATTCCGCGGCGCGGAGTCGACGGTGCGACGGTGGGTGCGGGGATGTAAGGCGGCGGCGGGCTGGGATCAAGTGGCGGCGGTGCTGCCGCTGGACCCGGCGGCGGGCGTGGAGGCGGAGGTGGACTGGGGGCGGGCCTGGGTGGAGCTGGCCGGACGGCGCACGGAGGTGAGGCTGTTCTGCCTGCGGTCGCGGTACTCGGGCCAGGCATTCGTCCGGGCCTATCCGTGGGAGCGGCAGGAGATGTTTTTCGATGGGCACATGGCGGCGTTTGGGTACTTCGGCGGGGTGTTTCCGGTGCTGATCTACGACAATCTGACGGCGGCGGTGCAGCAGGTGCTGCGAGGCCGGCGGCGGGTGGAGCAGGAACGGTTCGTGCGCTTCCGGAGCTACTATACGTTCGCGGCGCGGTACTGCAATCCGGGACGGGGCAACGAGAAGGGGGGCGTGGAGGGACTGGTGGGGTACGCCCGGCGGAACTTCCTGGTGCCCCTGCCGGTGGTGCGGGACTTCGCGGAGCTGAACCGGCTGCTGCTGGAGCGGTGCGGGGCCGATGGGGCGCGGGTGCTGGCGGGACGGGAGGACCGGCGGACGATCGGCGAACGGGCCGAGGAGGAACGGGGCCGGCTGCTGGCCTTGCCGGCCCAGCCGTACACCAGCCGGCCGGACCAGTCGGTGAAGATCAGCCGGTACCAGACGGCCACGGTGGGGCGGAACCAGTACTCGGCGCCGGCCGGATACGTGGGCCGGACGCTGCGGGCGCAGGTGGGCTGTTGGCGGGTGCGGCTCTATGACGGGCCCCGGGTGGTGGCGGATCACCCGCGGGTGTTTGGCCGCCAGCAATGGCAGATCGACCCGCTGCATTACCTGACGGCCATCGAGCGGAAGGTGGCGGCGTTCGACAGCGCCCGGGCGATCCGGCAGTGGCGTCCGGCGTGGCCGGCCAGCTACGAGACGATGCTGGCGGCGCTGCGGCAGCGCCGCGGGGAGAGTGCGGGGACGCGGGAGTTCGTGCGGATCCTGCAGTTGCACGGGGCGCATCCAGCCGCGACCGTGGCGGCGGCGGTGGCGACGGCGGTGGAACTGGGCGTGTTCGACGCGGAGGGCGTCCGCCATCTGCTGCGGCGGGCGGCGGAAACGCCGCTGGACGTGACGCCGCTGGCGGCGGACCGGCTGCCGGGGGTGACCGATCGGGCGGTGGGAACCAGCGAGGTGGCCCGGTACGGGGCGTTGCTGGCGGGAGGTGGGGCATGAACCCGGCGGCCGAGGAAATGCTGGTGGACCGGGCGCTGAAGCAGCTCCGGCTGCCGGGCGCGTTGCGGGAATGGCGCGGCTGCGCTCGTCAGGCGCGAGAGACGGGCGACCGGTACGAGACCTTTCTGCTGGCGCTGCTGGAGCGGGAGACGGAGCAGCGCCAGGCCAACCAGCTGGCCCGGCGGTTGCGAGCCGCGCGCTTCCCCTATCTGCGCACGCTGGAGCAGACGGATCTGGCCCGCTGGCCGACCCTGGACGGGCGGCAGGTGCGGGAGCTGGCCGCCGGGGAGTGGATCGACCGGCGGGAGAATCTGGTGCTGCTGGGGCGGCACGGCACGGGCAAGACCCACGCCGCCATCGCCCTGGGGATCGAGGCCTGCCGGCAGGGACATCGAGTGCTCTTCGCCACGGCGGCCGAGCTGGTCAACGCCCTGGTGGAGGCGCGGGAGGACAAGCAGTTGAGGCGCTACCTGGCCCGGCTGGCCAAGTGCACGCTGCTGATCGTGGACGAGCTGGGCTACCTGCCGTTCTCGCGGGAAGGGGCCGAGCTGCTGTTCCAGGTGTTCGCCCAGCGCTACGAGCGGGGCTCGCTGCTGGTGACGTCCAATCTGCCCTTCCCGGAATGGACCCGGGTGTTCGGCGACGAGGGCCTGACCGCGGCCATGCTGGACCGGCTGACCCATCACTGCCAGATCGTGCAGTTCGAATGGGACAGCCTTCGCCTGACGGACAGCCTGAACCGGCGGAATCGATCCCGACAAAAACGTGAAAATCGCGCAGTGGCTGCCACTGCGGCCCCTCCGGGGCCTGAAAAGGAACTGGATCAAGCTGGGACCCGAAACCCAGCTTGATCCATCCTCAGACTGGAATCGGAATCTTGGAGGTGGGTCACTTTTACGTTATCACGGTGGGTCACTTTTACGTTGTCATTCCGACCACTTTGAGCAGTCCAAGCGCATAGATTCGGGTCATTCACATAAAAGCTACTGGTCCCTCCTTCTGCCGGAAAATCTTCAGATGTGGGATTTAACGTCACAGGACAGACAGGGCCAGATTGATTGATTGTAAATGTCTTTCCGGAAACACTAATAGTCCCCATGCGGTCTGAGCCTGTATTCTGAGCCACTGTATAACTCACTGTTCCACAACCACTACCACTACTTCCTCCTGTGATGACGATCCAGCTTTGATTACTATTTGCTGTCCAAGCACACCCTTGGGGAGTATCAACAGAGAAGGTGCTCGACCCTCCAGTGCTACTAAAATAAGCCGAGGATGGAATTAATCTTATCGGACATGGCGCAACATCAAAGGCATATCCGGCAATCTGTTCAAATTGGTATCCGTATTGGATTTCCGCATTTATCTTCTCAGATTCTGAGATTGTGTAGAAATGATCTCCTCTCGAATTCACTAATCTATAAATGGGCAGAGTACCGCAAGTTTGGTATGAAGCAACATATCCCTCCATCCCCTCATCTCTGTATCCAAGACTGATTGCATAATTTTTTTCCGTGGGGCTGGTTGTGTAGAAGTGGTCTTGCTGGGTTGGATGATAGAGTCTGTATAGCGCGGTTGCGCCTGGATAACTCTGATTCAGAGAGCGCCAAGCGATCTGTTCATAATCATAGTAATCAGGAGAATTGGGATCATGCGCGTACACATGATCGCCACATTGTGTCGTTGGGCCATATGATCTATAAACCGCATTATCAACAAGCGGACTAAATACGATTGAAGACAAATAAAGTTGCCAAGTCCCTACTTGGCTGAGGTCTGGATTGCCGATTGAATATACGACGGTGCTCTGATTGCCAATTACACCATAGGGATTCCCCGCTAAACAAGGCCACCCAATTGTTTCAATAGGATAGGTAAATTGGCTTGGAGAGGGACCAATAATGTACTTATCCTCATCTAAAGCTGAAAAATTGAAACCATCGCCAGATATATAAAGAAATGAATGGCTTCCTCCTCTTGCCATAATATAGACGTTCTCATTTTGATAATATTTGATGGTTACTCCCCAAAAATCAGGGGATATAAATTGGCGATTCGTAAAATGAATTCCATCTGTCGAAGTTGCTCGATATGTCCCACCTGGTATTGCCTGATCAAGATAATACAGGACAAACTCTCCATTTAGATACATGACTGTTGGTTGCCCTATACCCCAATCATCTGACCTCGGGGGCTGACGAGAGATAATTGGTTGGGGATCCGCATTAGAGGGATATTTGGTCCAATGAATGCGATCTGTGGAGGTGGCGAGATAAAGATCATTATCGCGTCCGTTAGCATCAAAGGTACCCGTGAAAAACATATAATAAGTGGAGCCAACTTTGACAACGGACGGATCACAAATAAGAGCTAGCGGTGAAGGCGACATTACATCTTGTGGTGTTGTCCATGTGACTCCATTGGTAGACTGTGAATAATAGATATGATCCCAAATATTATTGGCCGGGATCCCTCCGCTCCACCACAATCGATATGTGCCGTTTGTTTCTCTCATCACTGCGGGTTGATAATTGTATCCCGTTCTAGTAAAAGCCTTGCTTATATAGGTTGACACAGCAAACAGATCCCCCAAGTCATTACTTTTTACGCCACCTTGCACAACAAAGGCAGAACAAAGGAATAAAGCACAGATTAGAAAGGACCGCAGACTTTTCATTTTCGCCTCCTGTTTGAGAAGCCCTAAAATTGGTTGACAGCAACGCTGTTAAATATAAAATTGCACCATATCTGTTTTAAGTCAATGAAATATTTCCTTAGGATACAGAATTTCGGAATTCCGAATTTTCTTCCGAAATTCACCCATTATTGCCGTTATTGGAAATCGTGTAATTAATTCATAAATTGATAAATATGAATATTGGCTTTCGGAATATCGAAAATCGTACATAGACTACATGCAGAATGCGTCTTTTTTCTTGACAGATGATCGAATCGTGGTATTCGTAAGGTAGAATAATGTCATAAAAGTAGAAATAATCGGCTGTTTGAGGGTGGTTGAATTTCCTGTTCTCCTTTAGTTTGATTTAGTTGAGACAGACATTTGTCTTTGTTCCTTTACTCATGGAGGTTTCCATGTCCAACACGACCAATCCGTCATCCGTCGATTCCGTGTTTCGGGATTACCGCTTTGCCAAAGAGCGGCTGGTGTCGATCTACGACCAGCCCGGAGGGCGTGAGCAATTGAAGGTGTTCATGGGGGAGTGGCTCAAACAGGAGGAACCCCCAATAGGAGACTGGGTCAAGGTCAAGTTTCGCGGCGGCCGCGGCTATGTGAAGACTGCCCATTTGGGCACTCAGCGGCTCTTGGAGATCTTTTTCATCGATGTGGACCAGGGAGATTCCATCCTGATCCAAACGCCGAAGGACCGGCGCATCCTCATCGATGGCGGTCAGACGAAGGATGCGCTCAGCTTTGTCGAGAACAAGTATCGCCTGGACAAGGAGGACAACTACATCGATTTCGAGGCGGTGGTGGCCTCCCACAGTGATCAGGATCATACCCAGGGGCTCATCGCGCTGCTGCGACACCCCAAGATCCTGGTCAAGCGAGTCTACCACAATGGGCTGTTTCGCCGGGCGAAAGGTCCGGATCCCGGACCCAGGCAGCATGCCCGGGTGTCCGGCTTGGTCGATACTCTGCCAACGGACAATGAGAAAGCCAATCTGACACCGCTCATGAAGGATTTCGTAGCGGCGATTGAGGAAGCCCGGGACAGCTTGCCGGCCAAAATTAAAGCCATGAAGGCCTATTCCCGCTGGCAGACCGGTTTGACCTTTACGCCGGCTGACTTCGTTTGCCAGAGACTGGATGCCGCGATGGGTTTCCTGCCGCCGTTCGACGCGGCCAATCCGGGACTGTCCCTTCAGGTCCTATGGCCGAAGGCGACGACGACCGGTGGGCTGTCCAGTTTCCCCTGGTATGGCGATGTGGGCAAGACGGTCAACGGCAACTCGGTTGTCCTGAAGTTGACCCATGGCCGAACAACCGTCCTGCTGACCGGTGATCTCAACGAAGGGGCCATGAACGACATCCTGGCGGAATACCGGGCCCAACCGGACGCGTTGGTTGCCCGGGTGTACAAAGCGGCCCACCACGGCAGCCAGCATTTTTCGGTCGACTTCCTGAAAACCGTCTGTCCGGATGCCGCGGTCATTTCATCCGGCGATGACCGCCTCGATCAGCACGGTCATCCCCGGGCGGTGCTGTTGGGGACAATCACCCGGTACTCGGGTTGCGATAAGCCGGCGGTGTTCTCCACCGAGCTGGCCCGATGCTACCAGGCGTTGTCTACGCAACAGAAGAAGGCGTTCCGCGCGGACCAGGCCCAGCTGTACGAGCGCGCCATTCAAGGGGTGGTGCACCTGCGCAGCGACGGGCAACGATTGTTCCTGGGAACCGTACACGGCCGCAAGGCGCCCCGGGATCCCCTTGCCAACACGAATTGGAAATGGGATGTGTGGCCGGAATGATGCAGTCAAGTGAATAGGAGGGATTGAGATGAAGGTCTGCCTCGATGCTGGACATGGCGGGAAGGATTCTGGCGCAGTTGGTCAGCGGCCATTTACCCGCCAAGAAAAGGACATCAATTTGAAGATCGCTCTCCTCCTGGAGGAAGAACTGCTGGCGAAGGGGTGCCGGGTGTTGATGACGAGACGCACTGACCGCACCCTAAGCTTGTTATCTCGGGCGGAATTTGCCAATCGGTATCGGGCGGACCTCTTTGTGAGCATTCATGCTAACGCGTCGGAAAACGAGGCGGCTGAAGGGATGGAGGTGTTCACCTTTCCTGGTTCCGTGAAGGGTCAACAGATCGCCCAAGCAGTTTTGCGGAGCATGCTGGCGACATGTCCGGGTCACAAGGATCGGGGAGTCAAGGAAGCCAACTTCGCAGTCCTGCGCTTGACCGCAATGCCGGCGGTGCTGGTAGAGTGTGAGTTTCTGACCAATCCAAAGCAATTGTCATTTCTGATGGATCCGGCGAATCAACGAGCAATCGCAACAGCGATTGGAGGTGGGATTAAGAGTGAAAAATATCCTTCTGCATAGAGCCGGATAAAGTGTCAATTGGTTGGTAGAACCAAGCGAAAGGAGGTCTCATGGCTGAAAAAGCTCCCCCCCGATCTGCGGATTTGTTGGTGAGCATGGTTTTGGAAACGCCGGGTGTTCTGGATCAATTGAAAACCAACCCGGAGGAGACACTGAAAAAGCTCGCAATTCAAGCGACGAAGGAGCTCCCGACTCCTGCTCTGATAGTGGATCGATGGATCTACCGATTGTGGTGATCGCCCTAGGCGCCGTAGCCATCATTGCCATTCTGGGTGCCGTTCTCCTGGCGTTTCACGGAGTCGGTGAAAAGGTGATTCAGGTTCCGGATGTGGTGACCGCCCTGGGTGCGGCGGCAATTGGCGCGCTGTCCGGACTGCTGGCGCCGTCACCCACCAGCAAAACGTAATGCCACCTTGATATCACTCCTGTTTCGAACCTTGTCTGGAAAGCGAGGAAGATGATGAAAAATACAATGATTGGCTGTGTGTGTTTCCTTCTCGCCTGTTGTGTTGCATCTTTTTCACATCCCCTGGAGGCGGCAACAGATAATAAACAAATCAATCTATCCGAAGAGACCACCCCAAAACCAGGAGAGGCGATTAAAGCAACCAAGGATGGGCTCGTCGAGATCTTCTCGACAGTACTCAATCCTCGCGATGTCTCTGATATTTTCGGCAAACGGATTGCCACACGATTTATTGCTATTCAAGTCACCGTGGCGAACAACAATCCGGAGTACCAATACCTGATCCATGGCATCACGATTGATGTCACAATGGCAATCCAAGCTGCGCAAAAGCAGATTCGACTGCTAGCGAAAGAGAAATCGGCTGGGACCGAAAAAAACGCAGATAATACACAAGCCTTGGAGCAAATCATCCTTGATCTGCAATCCTACGAGGGTGGAGGAAACGTATACAGAATGTCTTCGGTGGATCTGAAATTGTTGCGGGGTGTGGCAGAGAAAGGAAGCTACCTAGACAAGCGCAATATCATTATACGATTTCTGCGTGGAGCAGGCACAATCGCCGGCGGGATCATTGGAGTTGCATCATTCGGACCATCCTATGCACCATCCGTTGCCGTCTTTAATGGACCATTCATCACCGCGGTGGAAAGTACTTTTCCTGATTACACCGTGAATCAGATTAACAGGCTTAATGACACTGCCTATGGGGCGAATACACTCGTCCCCCGCCAACAGGCCAAAGTCATGGTTGTCTTCACTCCACAACCTTTTTTTCTCAATAAAGAGGGTCAAAAGAAGTTCTGGGACGACCCATCCTCAGTCAAGGAAATGTTCAATGTCTTTGCCGCCAGTATTGCGGTGGATGGAACTTTTATTCAGGAACTGGAGGGATTACCGCCTCTTGGAGGGTATGCCAGATTACTCAATTCACAAGATTTTCAATTCACGGGCACGGCGATCAAGGGTTTCGTTTCAGGGGGTGGCCTCAAAGGAGCCAATGTGTCCTTCGCAGAAAATCCCCCTGTAAAAGGACTACAGATTGAAGTAACAGGGGATGAAGCAACGGATGCTTATTTGCCTTTCATTATTAAGCATGGTTCGCCGGTGAAACCCGGTCTGAGTTTGGACTTGTTGGTCACAAATAACAGTGGCAATCAGAAGTTATCCTGTCCTGCTGATTATATCCCTGTTGCTCCAGTCATTAATGAGATCCACCTAAAGAATGGAGTTAAAGACAAGATTGCGGAGTTAGTCATTCAGGGAAAAGGACTTATTCCTGGATACACCGTATTCCTCTTTCCAGGAAATCAAAAAATCACCCAAGAGGGAGAGTTAAGTCTGGTCGATGGTGAAATGAGGCTCAAATTAAAAATCGAGGGGGAGCAAGAAACTGTTACTCTCGTGGCTTCCAACCGCATAGGTGGGGTGAGCGAGTCTAAAAGTGTATCGTTGATAGCGCAACCTCCTATCAGTCCTCCTTCTCAATAAAAATGAAGATGCGGACGGCCGAGACAAGAGGTTAAATCCATTCAAAAAGGAGGATAATATGCAAATGAATGCTTCAGGCAAGCTCCGACTGACTTTAGTAAATGTATACAGGCAGCCACTTGGCGAGAAAGTGGATGTATTCCTGCGTAACATCTCCGGAGGAGAGTTGTTGTCCGTTAGGGGCGCCAACGCGGCGAAGAGAATCCTAATCACGAATCTCCAATGCGTTCCCAGCGGCATCTATCAGATTTGGATCGATCCTCCCTCATACCTGCCAGTTGGCCGGTTCGTCAAGATCTATTCAAAGCAAAACAACGATATCATGGTCACTTTTCCCATAGATCCGGCTAAAGTAAAAGCGATCCATTCTCCCAAATACCCTGAGTTATCAATGACTCTGCGGTACCTCCTGGATCACAGTCCGCAACTGAGATGCTATGAAGGGAAGACCGGTGGGGAATTATTTGAGTCCCTTGATGATTTGAGAAAAGCAGGATTGTTGAATATTGCAGCCAAAAGCAGCTCGACTGTCTTGCCTGGAGGACAGAATGTCTTGGCTCACATCCAAGAACTGATTGAACTGCGCGGGGATCGATTCTTTGCCAGGGTTTCCCCCACCTTGAGAACGGAAATCAAGAATGCCGCCACTGGAGGATTATTCCACCCGGTCAGTGGAGCGCTCCACACCCCACCGGCGGGATATGAGACTTACCAGGATGCCGGTAGCTATAAAACAGAAGACCACTATGGAAATCTGCAAGTGTCTTTCTTTAATTCGGGAGATTCTTTCGTGGCGGACATCGACATCGATGATGCCGCGGGATTAGCTCACGTCTTTCAGGTCTTGCGCAACGCATTGAAGAATCGGCCCACACATCCGTACGACATTCATGAGATCCTGATCGCCTATCAACACTTGGATCCAGGTTATACATTCCTGAGTTAAGGGATTCGAGATTGCAGGTCAACCTTCTCTAATCTTTGGAGGAATTTCATGGCGGGCGCGTTCACGCATTTTTGCATTTGCTATGAAGCGATAAATCGACAATCTCGAGAACTCCCAGTTCCCCTCAAACGATACCTCAATCATCATGTTGAGTTCCTGCTGTTGGGTGCTGCCAGTCCGGATCTGCCGTATCTGAGTATCCAGGGTGGTGTGAATTGGGCGGATCTCATGCATTATGAAAATACAAATGGAATCGTCATCCATGGGTATGAAGAATTACAGCATGAGTGGTCGGTTGTGGAACAGCAAAACGAAAACGAAGTAAGGTTGGCGTGGTTGTTCGGATATATCTCACACTTGATTGCGGATGCCACCATTCACCCCATCGTCCAAGCGATCGTCGGTGACTACGAACATCACAAGCCGCAACACCGCGAATGTGAGATGACCCAAGACAGCATGATCTTTCTCAGACAAAGAGATCAGGAGATTCAAGATGCGGAATCGATCGCCTTGATTGCCAATTGTGACAAGCAACCATTGTTTGATGAAACCATGGAATTCTGGAAACGGCAAGCGCAGAGAGCATATCCGGCCCAGCCGGAATCGGCCAATCCTAGCTTGTGGTATGCGACATACACTACCGCCATCGACTTAGCACAAGGTGATATCCCAGATGCCTTTCGGCATGTAGGCAAAGAAATGGGGATTATCTATAGAAGATCATCGGAAATTCCGCCAGACCTTTTGGAGCGATATTTTCGCCATGTTCGACTCCCAGCGTCCACTAAAATGTGTGATTTCGAGAATTTCGGTTTTTTGTATGCAGTCAGCAATGTCAGAAAAGTTTGGTGCCGCCTTTTTGAAGGATTGCGGAACTGGGATGTTGTGGATGTAGCCAAATGTATCAAGAATTGGAATCTCGACACGGGTGTTGATCTGGCCACGGGAGAGATGACATTTTGGGAATAACCAAGCAACCTGGCGGGCCTCATGTCCTCCTGATCGTTCTTTTCATCGGGATGTCATTCCCGCCGGTTCTGGCCCAATCCAGCAAGGAGTTGCACAAATACGGCCTACTGATCACCGCGGTGCAAGTCGCGGGCGAGAAAATGTATGGGATCTATGGGGAGACACTCCCGGCCGGATTGAATCGTGGTGTATTCCTCGAATTGATGAAACGGGAACTACCCCAAAAGTACTACAAAGCGTTGGTCGATCATCGGTACGTCAACATTATCCCGAGAGGAACATATTACCGCTTGGTCGTCTTTCAAGGAAGATCTCTGATCCTCTACGACTTCAGTTGCACTGATAGAGTCGACGGCCCCGTCTTAACATCCGCGGAAAGAGTCTCTCTTGCAGACTTAGAGAAATTAGATCCATGCTCCAATTTGTCAGATTAACGCTCTCGAAATCAGGAGGCTGAAAATGACCTCGCAACACAACGCTGTACATTTCAATTGGAGTCGATCCTCTGATCCCTGTCTGGTCACGGATGTTCTCTCTGCGTCAACCGAACGAAATGTATGCGAAATTCATAAAACTCTGCGCGTAATCTTATTTGTCTTGTTTCTGTCTTTAGAAATCCTACTACCTTTCGCCCAGCTCCAAATCCAGCATCTGGATGTCGGTCAAGGTGATGGCACATTAATTGTGACTCCTTCGGGCTTGACCATCCTGATCGATGCCGGCAACAACGGGAAGGGGACCGGTGTCGTGCTGCCGTACCTGAACAGCCTAGGCATCACCCAGCTCGACTTTGTGATCGCGTCTCATTACCATGCCGACCACATCGGTGGGCTGGATGAAGTGATCAATGGTCTAGGCGCTGTCAACGTCGGCATTGTCTACGATCGGGGCACGGATGCGCCCCTGCCGGGCACAGTAACTTACACCGACTACGTTGCGGCGGCCGCAGCCGCGGGACGGGTCACCATCTCACTGGGCCAGGTCATCGACCTTGGCGACGGGGCCACGCTGACGTGTCTGGCGGTGGACGGCGATGTGTTGGATTTCGGTCACGTGGCTGACTCTGACAGCAGCGAGAACGATCTCAGCATCGCGTTTCTCCTTTCCTGGAATCGGTTTCAATATTTCACCGGTGGGGATTGCGGCGGAGAAACGACCTACTATGCTGATCTCGAGACTCCACTCGCCCCGCTGGTGGGGGACGTGGACGCCTTCAAGATCAATCACCACGGATCGGCCTACAGTACCAACCAAGTCTTCGTGGATGCCCTTCAGCCCGAGGTGGGAGTGATCAGCGTCGGAGACGGCAACTCCTACGGACATCCGGTCCAGGCCGTGTTGAACCGCCTGGCGGCTGCCGGCTGTGCGATGTACCTGACCGAGGCCGGCGCCGGCGGCACCCTGCCAGCGGGATCCGGGTGGGTGGCCGATGGCCCGATTGTCTTGACCACGGATGGATATTCCTACTCGATGGCCTTTGGCATCACCTCGCATTTGTACCCCTGCGATGATCTGGATCCGGGGGACGTGAACAGTGACGGCCTGGTGGGATTGGTCGATCTGGTCATCCTGCATCAATACCTGGCTGGAAACGTGGCGCCGGGGGAGCTGCCGTTCCTGGCACATCTGGGAATAGGGGATGTGAATGGGGATGGCGACGTGGATGGGATCGATCTGGTGGACCTGGCGGGGTGGTTGGCGGGGATGTGAGGGGATGACTCAACGGCAACGCTGGGCGCTTGCCGACCTCAGATGATCATTTACATCAGGGGTGGGTCATGATACGGTTTCGATTACTCTCTCTTGTCATATGCCTCCTGACTGTCACGGTCACTTGGGGGCAGGGTGGAATCGTCCAAGTCCTGGACGACTACGACGATCAGGACTACTTCACCAACCTGTCCGGCGCTTGGAACAAGTGGGAGCACGTCCCTGACACCTTTACTCTAGCATTCGATCACGCCCATGCCCGGGGCTGTGCGGGCGCCTGCCTGCAGGTGGACTATGCTGTCCCCACCGGCAACTACGGGGGGATCTGGATCTCACTGCTGGGCCGGGACGACTTCCCCAACTACACATTGAATTTCACCGACCTATACGGTCCGCTGAAAAACAGTACCGGTCACCCCTGTGCCGTGGAGAATGTCCACGTGCTGGCTGTGCGCTTTTGGGCCCGGGGCGCTGACCTCGGCACGTACAACCACGTGGTGCGAGTGGAGGTCAAAGACGTCACCGATGCCCTCGTCTCCACAACCTTTACCATTCCCGATGGGAGCGACTGGACAGAATACGAGTTCTCGCTATCGGGGCTGTCCGGTATCGATTGGACTCAAGTCAAGCAGGTGGTCTTTGTGCTCTCCGACACGGACAATGCCGGCCGGACTGGACGTTTCTTCCTGGATGATCTGACACTGGCCACCGACGAACCTCTGTATGACCCCGCTGTTTGGAACGACGATGCATTCCTGGACTTGGTGGCGCACCGCGCTTTTGGTTATTTTTTGCGTTTTACCGATGACAGCAGCCTGGCGCTGGATCGGGCGGCGTTTTCCGACTTGGTCAGTATCGGTGCGGTAGGCTATCAGCTCGCCGCCTTTTGCATCGGGCATCGCCGGGGGTGGGCGGACGGGATGGAAACCCGCGTCCAAGGTGTGCTCTCCCGTCTAGCCGCTTTGCCAATGGGACCGGAGCCGGATTTGACTCGCGCCGGCTACAAAGGATTTTTCTACCACTTTCTTGAGGCCGGAACGGACCTGCGGAAAAATAGCCAAGTGGAACTATCTTTGTACGACACCGCCCTGCTGATGTACGGAGTTCTTGCGGCCAAGGAATGCTTTCCGGACAATCCTGTCATCCAGGCAAACGCCAACGCCCTTTATTCTGCGGTGGAATGGGATTGGATGCGTTCCGCTCCAGGGGGCCCTTTCCATCTGGCCTGGACTCCGGAAGGAGGCTTTCTGGGGCTGGCCGACGGGTATACCGATGAGGCTCTCCTGGCGGACGTTTTGGCGCTGAGCTCTCCTACTCACCCAGTGACTATGGAAACATATCTGGCGCGCTCCCGGGAGCGGGGAGCGTACCCAGAGGATCACCCGGAAACGCTTGTACCCTCATGGACTGGCTCGCTCTTTACCTATACATTTGCCGCCGGCTGGCTTTACCTACAAAATCGCGGCTTCGATCGACACCCCGCCGATCCGCTCTGGGTGTGGGACAACAACCGCCGGGCTGTAGCGGCCCACCGGCGGTTCTCCGCAGACCACGCTGATGACATATCAGCCGACGGCGACGATTGCTATACCACCTATGGGCCCGATGCGTGGGGTTTGACTGCCTGCGACAATCCCGTGCCGCCTGACTCGGGGCGACTAAGCCAGTACTCTGCCTTCGGCGCCCTGCCTACGGCGCAGCGCCTTCTGGACCCAGATGCCCAAGCCCCTCACCTGGGGACTCTGGCCGTATACGGGGCCGGCAGCTCTCTGCCTTTGGCTCCCACTGCGGCAGTGTCTGTGCTTCGCCATGCCTGGGAGGTCCCGGGGCTGTGGTCCCCGCTGTTTGGTTTCGGCGACGCCTGGAGCGCGGATCCCCACTGGTTCGAAATGAATTTGGACGGATCGCCGGCCCTGGACCCGGACGGCAATCTGGTCGTCCATCCGGCGGATTGGCTGGCCGCTCCATGGGTGGGTCACGGCGTGTTGGGAGTGGATGAAGGCCCGCTACTGCTTGGTATTGAGAATTTCCGCGCCGGGACACTGTGGGCGCTGACGCGCCCAAGCACCCCCCTCACGACGGGCTTGGATGCGATCTTTGGGCCAGTGGGGGATCTGGATCGCGATGGGATCGCCGGCGCCGCGGATGCGCTGCTACTGGCTCACTACCTGATCGGCAATTCGCCGGCTGACCTTACTGACGACCCCTCGAAGGGCGACTTGGACGCAGATGGGCAGCTCACTGCTTCCGATCTGGTACGATTGCTGCGATTGGCGGGAGAATGATGCCCCTGTGGTTATGTGGGCAGAGGACAGGTGGGGAGAAGATCAGAATTCCCGACGAGAGGATGGTCCATTCAGCTGATGAAGCTATCCCCAGAGAGCATAACGGACCGCGGTAGAAATTCTGAAATGCCACAAGGGGAGTCATGGCCAATCTTAAACATGTCGCTGAAGTGATGAAAGATGTGGAGTCTTGGAATAATTGGGTTCGCCGCCAACAATAACGTCCTGATCTGTTGAAGATTACGTCTCCTGGATACCTTCTCAGGGTGGATTCTGGAGGGAAATCAGTAGGAACCTGAACAGGTTCGGATGTTGAATATGGAGGTGTTTATGCGTTTATCAACTATCGTGGGAATGTTCGTATCTCTCGTCAACCTCGCCTTGCTTTTCGGGCAAGGCGGGCCGGGCGGAGTAGTCAACATCAAATCGGAGTTGTCCATCTGCGGCAAGACGGATGAAAACGACACGACCGAACACTTTCGATACCGCATGGGCCAGAGACTGCGGATTAAAGCGACCGGCAGTATTGCGGAGAGGATCAAGGAGGAATGGACCAAGACACAGACCCTCACGCTGTATCTTGATGCTGAGCCCATCGCTAGCCTAAAGACTCCCCCCCAGCAGGCAGGCGCGGGTGACGATCTCCGCCTGATCTTCAGCCTTGACCGCAATGCTGAAGACGAAGCCAACCGTCAGGCCTGGGACAGGCTGCTCAGGAAGAAGCCCGGTTACCTCATGAAGGTGCAGCCTACATTGGCCATCGGCAAGGATCTTCCGTTGATGGTGTCTTCTAATCCGGATTTAGAGCTCTATATCGCTCCGGGTTGGGCTATTTCAACAACCCTCATTCTCGGTCTGGTGGTCCTCTTGGTCTCCTATACGTACATCGTGATGAGAACAAAGATGCTCCACGATTCAGGCCAGAACTATTTCAGTCTGGGTAAAAGTCAGATGGCTTTCTGGGGACTTCTGGTAGTGTTGTCCTTCACAGGGATCTGGATTTTAACCGGGACGATGGAGCGCATACCCCCGCAGGTGCTAATCCTACTAGGTGTCAGCAGCGCCACCGGATTGAGCGCGGTGGTGATTGGGAACAGCAAGAAGACTGCGAGCAAGAACGAACTTGCCAAGAAGCAAGCCCAGCTGGCCACCCTTCGCCAGCAAGAGATGGAGCTCCAGCAGCAACAAATCAATGCTCCGAGTGCATTCTCCGCGGAAAGCCAACATAGTCTGGATGGAATCAAATCACAGATTGATTCGATTCAGACTGAAATTATTGATTTATCCTCGCAGCTTCAGAATGGCGAGTCCAAAGGATTCTGGCGCGATATATGCGATGACGGAGACGGCCCGAGTTTCCACCGCCTCCAGGTTGTCATCTGGACCCTGGTCCTGGGCGGTGTTTTCGTCAATGATGTGGCCAGGATCATTTCCATGCCGGAATTTTCGGAAACACTGCTCACGCTGATGGGTATCAGCAACGCCACTTACTTGGGATTCAAGATTCCTGAAAAGTCATGACAAATCAAGCGCAGGCCAGAAGCAAACCGGGCATATGATAGATTCTAGTGCGGCAAGTCCATTTTCAGGATTGCCTGTGCAATTCATCGTGAGGTGATTATGAGTGCTACTGACGGAATGGATCTTGCGGGAGCGGTCCCTCAGGATGACCTGGAAGCTCTACGCAGATTGATCCAAGGCATTACACTAGCCCAGGGAAATATCTTCATCAAGGAGCTGCTCCGCCAAAAGAAAATCCCCCTCGGGGCTACCAAAGCCGAGTTTGAAAAGCACATGCTGGCTGCCATCGATAATGGAACCCTCCAACGTGCGGACCTGGAAGCCTGGCTGGACGACGTAGAGGGCTGGGGCGATCAGCACATCTACCTCTACAACATACCCCGAGCGATCACCAGCGATGCTCTCTGGCGCGATCCGGAGCATGTGCACAACCGAGTAGTCCAGGCGAACTTGGGGAATGTATGGGAGGCACCTACCTCGCTTCGGTTTCCAGAAGAACCCGAATTGACGTGCATTACCTTTGCTGATTCCGTTCTACGTCTGGTGTGGCACGAAGGCTCTCCCGGCTGGGTGCCGGAACCTGGTCGTAACTACGAGGAAATCATCGATGGTGACCGTTATCAATTCCGCGCCTTCCGCGAGCGGGCCCGGCGAGTTGTGACCCGGTTCGAAATGCGCCTAAACGTCCGGCTGGCCGCCTTGTTCATCCCGGTGCGCATCAACACGCCAGAGCACAAGGCCGCGATCGAGCTGGTGGAAGCGACTGTCAGCCGGCTTCTGCCATTCGATGTTATACGAAAGAAACAGATCGTCATCACTGAGGTGATAAAAAACTTGGACCAGGCAAATTATGCACCGGCACCCAATCGACGGCCCGATGTGGTCACCCAATCCACCCGCCTGACCAGCGGTGGGGCATACGTCGAATTCACCAGCTCTTCGGAGGATCATGGTTATGCTGAATCGCCATCCATTCGTCAGGTTCGGCGGACCATCCGCCAGCAACATCTCCCCGAGTTCAGCGGGTCCAACGGCGTATTGAAGTTCCACAGGACCGACACCAATCAATTGTCCCGTGAAGTGAAGGTTCAGCTTTATGGCACTGACCGCCGAATTCGGATCTGGCGACGTCTTACGGCTTCTGATGTATGGAACATTCTCAGCATTATCGCAAGACACCAATGATAGGAACGCCCTTCATTTCCTGGCCCGGCCTCCGTCAGAGTCATCCTGCTGACCTTGTGGCCCTCCTACAGTCGGATTTTGCCCGCGGTGGTTTCCTTACGTTAACCAGTAAAGATCTTTGCGCACGGTCCTCCTGTACTCCAGAACAAGCCCAAGCGCTGCTGAATATTTTTACCCAGAGAGGCTGGCTGTCCGAAAAGACAAAGTTCTACTGTCCAGCCTGCGGTTACGAACTCCTCACGGAGGAAGCCGCTGCTGCCCAATGCCCCGAATGCACGGCGCTGTTCTGCGATTGCGGCGGAGTTAGAACGGAACATCAGTATGAAGCTGAGCTACCTCAGCCCCGGGATGTGGACTGGGTGTTGGCATTGCATGGCATGAATTCCCGCGGCGCTTGGCAGGAGGAGTTCAACTGGCTTGTTTCCCGGTCCTACGGACAGATGGTTCCGGTGGTCATCTACAAATATGGGATTATTCGCCCGGGGGTCTTTCTGCGTTTCCGCCAGCGGACGCTCACCCGACAGCTCATCCGCCGAATGCAGCAGCTCATCGGCGACGCCACCGGTGGTGGTTTCGGGCCGGTCCCGGACGTGATCGCTCACTCCTTCGGCACCTGGCTGCTGGGACATGCCTTGCGACAGAATCCGGACCTCAAGGTGGGCCGGATCATCCTGACCGGCTGCATCCTGAGACCGGATTTCGACTGGCAGGGCTTGAAAGACCGAGGGCAGGTGGAAGTAATTCTCAACCATTATGGCACTCAAGATTTTTGGGCCTGGATAGCCCACTACTTCATTCCAGACTCCGGACCGGCAGGGCGGCGAGGTTTCGATGGTGGAACTGTCCTGAACCTGCCCGCCCACGGCTTTGGGCATACAGATTTCTTTGAAGAAAAGCGATTGCCTGACCTCTTCCGCCAGTACTGGCAGACCTTTCTACAGCGACCGAGTGCGTTGCTGGATCAGCTTCCTGGCCTCGTTAATCCGAAAACGGCTTGGCAGCCTACTTGGTGGCTGCTCCGTGCGATTCTACCCCGATATGTCTTGTTGATTTCGGTCACAGTAGCTCTCCTGTCTGTTTTAGGAGCGCTTTGGCTTGGATTTCCTGAGGTAGTGCATGTGTTAAGTCGGTTGTTTAAGTAATGAAGGACGACATTATGTATCAGATGGACACTACACATCGGATATAAACGATAGAATTTTAATGGCTAAACAAGAACCTAACCGGTTAAAAAGGGGCAAGGCATTTCACAAAATCGTGCAGAAAGACTGGCATCAGACTGCCCAGGGTAGAATTCGGTCGGAATTGACGATCATGAAGCCGGCTGGAAGAAAAGGGCGCATCGACGTACACGCGGATTCTGGAGGCGATGGTCCAGTCGCTGTGGTCGAGATAAAAGCCACGAATTGGGATTGCATGACAGATATCGCGGTTCCACGGAACGTGAAGCGCCAGTCCCGGCAGATCTGGGACTATATCGAGTCTCAGTTGTCCAGAGGTAGGACCGTCAGCCCTGGTATCATTTTCCCTGCACGACCCAGGGATATCAAGAGATTACGCCAGATCGAGCGATTGTTCGAAGCGGAGGGGATTGCGGTCGTTTGGAGCAACGAGTCCATAGAAGAATGCAAAGCAAGAAAAGAAGCGAGCGAAACCGACACTGCCTTGGATTGAGGTAGTCGCTTCAGTAAAATAAGCAAACCCTTTGAGATAAGGTTTTGGCTCAAGACTCTTAATCAGACATGGTCTACTTTTGCCAACAAGTATTGAGCCCAGCAAGAATCTGGATATCAGCTTGCTCAAGCAACCACTGAGCACCTCTCTGATGAACATGCAACCAAGCCGGATGGTCCGGCCGGACCAAGAACACGGTTTGTTCCATTTGGGATGTTGCCACTCGGACCCTGTTGGCCCGATGAAAGACCGGTGAGTCGCTGCGGGCGCAGGGGGAGTATTCCTGAATCTGAAAATGTGGTTCGTAACGCGGTGCATACTCTGCGCTAAAAGATTTCCAGATCCACTCCCAGATCACTTCTCCAAAGACAACGACCAGATGGGGAAACACGCGGTATTGGGCCATCAGATCCAACTCTTGGTACCATGTTTGGGTGGACGGCTGAAGGAGCTCCGTCGAAATCGTGGCTGCGTCTTTGTGCTGCTCGGGGAGAAACTTCTTGATGGCGTTGGTAGTGTAGAAGCATGGCTTGCCGGCCGGATCGGACACATAGTGCAGCCCTCGATGGTACGGGCTCGTTCGCAATCCTTGAGCGATCTCGTCCGATTCCGTGTAGGCGGTTGAATAGTATGGCCAGGTGTCCTCTCCATGCGCGGCATCCCTCCACCAATTGCGGAACCAATGGCCCACGTCTTTGGGCGCCGTTTCATAATCCTTCTTGGATAGGTAGGCGTTGATTCCGAGCGCGACGACGCGGAAATCGCCAGG
>Ga0116149_1001937_pt1 | contig 23812 bp, 21 predicted proteins | sample AD_UKC057_MetaG_FD_89787 | JGI IMG/M metagenome (GOLD analysis project Ga0116149, IMG submission 89787) | Active sludge microbial communities of municipal wastewater-treating anaerobic digesters from USA - AD_UKC057_MetaG | ecosystem: Engineered > Bioreactor > Anaerobic > Digestate | place: USA... | reverse complement strand
GTCTTGTGCCGGAATCTGACATGGAACGCGCCGCACGCGCGCTGCATGCCCAGTTTGAGCTGGGGAAATAGGAGGTGAAGATGGTGAACGCACTGATGAGACACGGCAAGCTAGCCCGCGTGCTTACGGCAATGGTGACGCCGTTTGCGGAGGACCTGTCTGTGGACTACACCAAGGCCCGGGCTCTCGCCCGGCGGCTCGTGCAAAGTGGATCAGATGGGCTCGTGGTATCGGGAACGACAGGCGAATCGCCTACCCTCAGCCATGAGGAGAAACTCGAGTTGTTCGAGGTCGTACTGGATGAGGTGGGCGACGAGGCAGTGGTCTTCGCAGGCACAGGCACCAACGACACGCGTGCCAGCATCGAGATGACGCGCGATGCCGAGCGCGTGGGAGTGCACGGCGCCATGCTTGTCACGCCGTACTACAACAAGCCGCCGCAGGCCGGGCTGTACCGGCATTTCGCCCAGATCGCCGAGTCCACGGGCCTGCCCCTGCTGGTCTATAACGTGCCCGGGCGCACGTCGGTGAACCTAGCAGCTGATACCATGGCCCGTCTTGCCCGGGATTTCGACAACATCGTGGCCGTGAAAGAAGCATCCGGTGTGCTGGAGCAGGTGGCCGAGATCCGTTCCAAGGCGCCCGATGGCTTCGTAATCTACAGCGGCGATGACAACATGACTATTCCCATCATGTCAGTGGGCGGAGACGGTATCGTCAGTGTGGCGTCGCACGTCGCCGGCCTGGCGATGCAGGAGATGATCGCCGCGTTTGTAGCCGGCGACACTGCTCGTGCGGGCGCTCTGCACAGACGCCTATTGCCGCTGTTTAAGGTGATCTTCGTCACCACCAACCCCATTCCAATAAAGGCCGCACTTGCCCTCGCCGGGTTTGACGCCGGCCCCCTCAGGCCCCCGCTGGTCGAGGCCGCCGAGGCCGAGCGGGCGCAGATCCGCAAGGTCATGGAATCGCTTGGATTGACCGAGTAAGGCGCCAGAGCCGGGAAACGCAGTGCACATTGCCAGTATCCTCAGAAGGAACAGACGTCCCGGAGCGGGTGGGCATGAACCGACCTGAGCGTGAAAGAAAGGGAAGCCGCCGTGTTTGGCGGCTTCTAATCTCGGGCGAGCCTTTACGTGGGTTGGACTTGGGGTGTATAATCTTAGGAGTCTGGCGAAAATCCAATTTGCGAGGTGCAATTCTAGATAGTGTCATCAACGAAGAACGATTCGGTTCGCCTTATCCCGCTCGGCGGGATAGGCGAGATTGGTAAGAACATGCTCGTGGTGGAATACGGCCCTGATATTGTCGTTGTCGACTCGGGGCTTATGTTTCCGGACGAGGAGATGTTCGGCGTAGACTTGGTCATACCCGATGTGACCTACCTTGAGGAGAACCGCGAGCGTATCCGCGGGATTGTGCTCACACATGGGCATGAAGATCACATTGGAGCGCTTCCATATGTGCTGAAGCGGCTGAACTGCAACATACCGGTCTACGGCACACGGCTGACGTTGGCGCTTGTGGAGTCGAGGCTGAAAGAGCACGGCCTCAGGTTGCAGTCGTACGCGCACGTGGTTAAGGCGGGCGACTCGATACGCCTTGGCGGCATCGGCGTGGAGTTTATCCATGTGAGCCACTCCATAGCTGACTGTGCGGCACTGGCCATCGATACGCCTGCGGGGATGATCATCCATACGGCCGACTTCAAGTTCGACCAGACTCCAGTGGACGGTCGAGTCATGGACATCCGGCGATTTGCGGACCTGGGCGCACGCGGCGTGTTGGTGATGCTGTCCGACTCCACCAATGCGGACAGGCCCGGGTACACCATGAGCGAGCGGGTAGTGGGCGACATTTTCCGCAACGCATTCCGCGACGCGCCCAGCAGGATATTCGTAACCACGTTTGCGTCGCACATCGAGCGAATACAGCAGGTGCTTGACGCAGCCGCCGGGTCGGGTCGTCGTGTTGCGATAGTCGGTCGTAGCATGGAGAATAACGTGAGGCTCGCCCTGGATCTGGGGTATCTGCACGTTGAGCCCGGAACTCTGGTTGACCTTGACACGCTGGACTCCCTGCCGCCGAACCGGGCGGTGATAATCACCACAGGCAGTCAGGGAGAGCCAATGTCGGCCCTAACGCGCATGGCCATGTCCGATCACAGGAAGATATCGATTGTTCCAGGCGACACCGTAATCATCTCTGCCAGCACCATACCGGGCAACGAGCGGATGATAGGGTCGACCATCAACCGTCTTTTCAAACAGGGAGCCGAGGTAATCTACGAGGCCTTCTCCGGGTTTCACGTGTCGGGTCACGCCAGCGCCGAAGAGCTCAAACTGATGTTGAACGTGGTGAGGCCGCAGTACTTCGTGCCGGTACACGGCGAGTACCGACACCTGGTCAAGCACGCTAGGATCGCTCAGGAACTCGGGATGCCCAGGGCGAACATACTCATACCTGAGCTTGGTGACGTAATGGAGTTCACCCGAGAGTCGGCGCATGTTACAGGGCGCGTCGCTTCCGGGCATCTTCTAGTGGACGGCTTCTCTGTGGGCACTGTGGGCAATGTCGTACTTCGCGACCGACGGCTCTTGGCCGAAGACGGCATTGTTGTGGCGGTGGTCGCGGCGGACCGCGGGCGCGAGATGGTCGTAGGGGATGTGGAGATCGTGACGCGCGGGTTCGTATATGTGAAGGAGGCCGAGACTTTCATCGAGGAGATGCGGGCGGTAGGGGGAAAGGCAATCGCACGCCATACCGGCGAAGGCAACCTCGAAGTCCAGTCGCTCAAGGATCAGCTGAGACACGCCATATCGTCTTTCATCTTCGAACGCACCGGCACACGGCCGATGGTGATTCCTGTCGTCATAGACGTATAAGCATGTCTTGTCCACCCTCATAATAACCGTATGGAATCAAACGGAGGTGCGGGCGATTATGAGGGTGGAATCTGAAGTTGACCCGGGTGTACGCGAAACCGAGGTCAGGGAACCGTCTACAAGTCCTATTAAGGAATATGGGGAGATTGCGACCCCGGCTCCGCCTGCCAGCAACATACATGTTCTGAGTATCGTGGGCCAGATCGAAGGGCACATGGTCTTGCCTCCGCAGAACAAGACCACCAAGTACGAGCATATCATGCCTCAGCTCGTGGCGATCGAGCAGAGCTCCGAGATCGAGGGCCTGCTGATCCTGCTGAACACCGTGGGCGGTGATGTTGAGGCAGGGCTCGCCATGTCGGAGCTGCTTGCGGGCATGCGCAAGCCCTCAGTAAGCATAGTGCTGGGAGGCGGTCACTCTATTGCTGTGCCGATAGCCGTGAGCTGCAGCTACTCAATCATCGCCAGCACGGCCACGATGACGATCCATCCGCTCAGGCTCTCCGGCCAGCTGGTCATCGGCACGCAGCAGACGTATGAGTATCTCGAGCGCATGCAGGAGAGAGTCATCAAGTTCGTCGCCGAGCATTCCAGATGCACGCCGGAGAGCTTTCGAGAGCTGATGTTCCGCACCGGCGAGCTTCTCCGCGACGTTGGCACGGTATTGGTCGGGCAGGACGCCGTGGATGCCGGCTTGATCGACTCGGTTGGAAGCCTTTCGGACGCTCTCGGCAAGCTGGATGAGTTGATATCCATCAGACGCAGAATATCTGGCGGAAAAGACTGGGGGAAGGTGCACTGATGCTCTACACGATCATCCCTCTCGAAGAAGTGTTTGCGGCGCCTCCGTGGGCAACAGGCCCGAGCGGCTCGGCTGCCGCGCCGCATCCCCCGGTTCCGGCAGTCGTAGGCGGAGTGCAGGTACTGGTTTCGCCGTCGTACGACGGCAGGAACCGCATAGAGCGCGTCATATCGACCGACCCGGCAGACTACCTCAACCCGCGGTTGGCTCCCGGCGCCTTGATCTAGCCTGCGCGCGGCACGCAATTGCCGCTCTTTGGCACGCTACATAACCCCTTGCCCGGCCACATACGTTTGTGTGACTACGTGTTGCCGGGGCGGGGTGTGGCTGATGATTATGGCAATTCAGTTCGCCGGAGGACTGTCGCTCTTTCTCCTGTCGCTGGCATGCATGAGCGCAGCGCTGGGGCGCGTTATCGGGCCCAGAACGCGTGCGTCGCTGTCCGGAGCGTCTGTGCCCGTGGCTTTCGCGACAGGGCTGGCGGCCACTGCCCTGGTGCAGAGCTCCACCTTGGTCAGCGTCACGCTCGTGGGGTTGGTGCATGCGGGCGCTATCGGCTTGGGGCCCGGATTTGCGGCTGTTTTGGGCGCCAATGTCGGGACTACGGTGACCGCGCAGATAGCAGGATTCCGCCCCGCCTGGCTCGGGTGGACAGCGGCTGCGTTAGGCGCCGTGCTCATGGCGCTGGCGGTCCGGGAGCGAGCGGGCCCGCGCGCAACGTCCCGGGCCTTCGGCGGCGTGGCGTCATTTGGATTTGCCGGGATCGTCTCCGGCCTGAGTGTCATGGCGGGGGCGTGCCGACAGGCGTTCGACTCAGACGCCCTCAAGCTGGTACTGGCAATTGCGTCCCGCGACAAGGTGATTGCGGCGGCGGTGGGCGCGGCGGCGACCGCCGCTGTGCAGAGCAGCGCTCTCATAACGGCGCTGCTGGTGACGTTGACTCGCGAGGGACTGATACAGCTGCCCGGCGCGGTCGCACTGGTCGTGGGAAGCAATGTAGGGACATGCATGGCATCGCTCGCGGCCTCGCTGCCCACGGGGAAGGAGGCCAGAGCGCTGGCATGGGCCAATATCGTGTTCAACACATTGGGAGCGGCGGCGGTTCTGCCGTTTGCCGAGCCTCTGTCGAGACTGCTGGCCCTTACGTCTGCCGACCCAGGTGTTCAGCTCGCCAACGCCCATGCCCTGTTCAACATCATTACGGCGGCCGCAATTCTTCCGTTTTCGCGCCAGTTTGTCTCCTTGTTTGTGGGCCGCAGTGGGGAGCGACTAAGCATTGACAACACTCCAAGCCATCGTGTTAGGGGTCATCCAGGGCCTTACTGAGTTCCTGCCGGTATCGAGTTCGGGCCACCTCGCGCTGGCACAGATGATCATGGGCGTAGAACCGTCGGTGACGTTCGCGCTTGGGGTGCATGCAGGAACGGCTCTTGCGGTTCTGTCGCTCTACGGCCGCGACGTATGGGGCATAATCGTCGGCTTCTTCAGGGGAATAGCCAATCGCGACGGCAGCGCTCGGATGGCGCTGTGCCTCATACTCACCAGCATTCCCGCGGCGATCGTGGGCCTCGCTGCAAACGACGCAGTGGAGGCCGCATTCAGCTCTCCCATGTTTGTTGCCATCGGCCTGCTGATATCGGGGGTCGTACTCTGGGTGACGGGCGGTCGCGCGGCTTCGACTTCGGGCCGCTCAGCCAGGCGTCTCGTTACTTCGCGCAATATCACGTACGGCCATGCCCTCGGGGTTGGCGTAGCGCAGGCGATTGCGGTGTTTCCAGGCGTATCCCGCTCTGGAATGACCATCTCCGGCGCGTTGGGGCTCGGCTTCGACAGGACGTTCGCCGCTGCTTACTCGTTCATCGCGTCTCTTCCCGTGATCCTGGGCGCCGTGGCGCTCTGGCCCGTTTCTAACCCGGACGCGCTTGCATCCCTAGACCTTCCGTCATTGGCCGTGGGAGCGGTCGCTTCTTTTGTGTCAGGCATAGCCGCCATGATGGTCCTGCGAAGCGTGGTGCAACATGGTAAGCTCAGGAGGTTCTCATATTACCTCTGGGCGGTGGGCCTTCTAGTCATCCTGTGGGAAACTAGAGGATTGTGGCTCTGAGAGTAGAATTGAGGTCCTAGGTGGTGAGCGTGGGTGACAGCACGGCGAGCCCGTCGGCCGGCTCGGGCCGCCGGAGGGGCTAAGAGGCAGAAAACCAGGGCCAAACCAGGCCGCGAGCAGCAGGCGCTTGAGGGGGATCTGGGCGTCGAAATCGGAGGCATAGCACTTCTGGCCGCGGCCGGTGTGGGCCTCGTATCGCTCGTCCGGGGCCCGGCCGGGTACGTGGGAGGCGCGCTTGCCGCCGCCTTGTTGAGCGCTTTGGGAAGGGGCGCTTATGTTGTGCCCTTGATTGCGGCGCTCACCGGAATACTGATGCTCTGGCGTCGCACTGGCTATGCGGCGATGGTGCGCTTGGTCGGTCTGGTTGTTGCGTCTTCGGCGGCTGTGGTCGCTTTCGAGCTGGCCGTGGCCGACGGCGCACCTCTTGCGTTGCCGTTTTCCGACTACTTGGCGAACTCGGGCATTCTGGGCGGGGGAGCTGTGGGTGCAGCCGGGGCCTGGGCTCTTATGCGTCTTTTCGGTTACGCAGGGACTATAGTCGTGCTGTGCGCCATGGGCGCGGGGGGTCTTGCCGTAGCCGCCAATGTGTCGGTGGCCAGCGCGGCGACATGGGTTGCCCGGACGGTCTGGTCGGCCGTGTGGCTTTTGATCAGGATGGTGAGGGCGGGGTTCGACGCGGTCGTGCTCCATCTGTTCGAAGAGAACCCGCCATCGCCTGAGGTTGCCCGCGAGATGGCAGCGGAGGACGCCAAGCATGATAACGTGTCGCCGCGGGCCCGGGGTCGACGGCGCTCCACACCATCCGCCGTTCCTGCCGCACCGACCGCACCGACCGCACCGGCCGTACCTTCCGCGCCTGCTGCAACAACTGCGCCTTCTGCACTTACTCCGACTGCTTCATCCGCCGTGGGCGGGGCGGCTGTACGGGCGGCGGCGCCGTCCGCGCCGGCGGCCCAGATACCCGATACTCCGCTTAAGCAGCTGAAACTGATTGACGACAGCACCGCCGGGATTCTGCCTCCGCTGTCGATTCTCAGAGCTCCAACGCGTCGCAGGCTGGCGCGAAAGGAATCGGAGGATCCCAGCGCGCTCGGTCGGATGCTGGAGGAGACGCTTGCCAGTTTTGGTGTAGACGCCACGGTGGTCGGCGTCAGCCAGGGGCCCATGGTGACCAGGTTCGAGGTCCAGCCGGGCGTGGGCGTGAAGGTGTCCAAGATTGTCAACCTCGCCGACGACCTGGCTCTGGCTTTCGCGTCTGCCGGCGTGCGCATCGAGGCGCCCATACCCGGCAAGTCCGCTGTGGGAATAGAGGTGCCCAGTCGCGAAAAATCCATAGTCTACTTGCGCGAGGTTCTCGACTCCGACGAGTTTCGCGGGGCGGAGTCTCGCCTTACCATGGCGCTTGGCAAAGACATAGCCGGCGCTCCCATAGTGGCGGACCTGGCGGACATGCTCCACCTGCTGGTCGCGGGCGCCACAGGCTCGGGCAAAAGCGTCTGTCTGAACTCGATAATCTGCAGCCTGCTCTTTAAGGCCACGCCTGAGGAAGTCAGGTTGCTCATGATAGACCCCAAACGTGTGGAACTTTCGGTGTATGATGGGATTCCTCACCTCTTGGCCCCGGTGATTACCGATCCCAAGAAGGCCTCGGGCTACCTTCGGTGGGTTGTCGAGGAGATGGAGAACAGATACCGTCTCTTCCAGATTGCAGGAGCGAGGAACATTGCTCAGTATAACGACATGGTCAAGTCGGGCACTCTGGAGCAGTTCCTGCCTGATCAAGACACGGACGCTGGGGCCCAGGCTCAAGCCCAGCACACCCAGGGCCGGGCTGAGGCCGAGCAACCTCGGCCGCTTTCCTATGTCGTGGTGATCGTGGACGAGCTGGCGGACTTGATGATGGTAGCGCAGCGGGAAGTGGAGGACGCCATTGCGAGGCTCGCATTCATGGCTCGGGCTGCGGGCATACACCTGCTCATCGCCACCCAGAGGCCGTCGGTGGACATCTTGACCGGGATAATCAAGGCCAACATCCCGTCTAGGATAGCTTTTTCCGTTTCGAGCCAGGTGGACTCGCGCATCATACTCGACACCGCCGGGGCCGAGCGCCTACTTGGCAAGGGCGATATGCTGTTCCACCCGGTGGGGTTGCCAAAACCCATCAGGGTCCAGGGCGCCTACATCTCCGAGGAAGAGGTGGCGGCGCTAGTGGAGTTCGTGCGGCGCGGGGGCGAACCGCTGTACGAGGCCGAGAACGTCGAGTCCTCCGCGAAGGCCGGAGAAGGGATAGCCGAGGACGACGAGCTATTCGCGGAAGCGGCCACGCTGGTGGTTCAGACTGGCGAGGCGTCCATATCCAAGGTACAACGGAGGTTCAGGGTAGGCTACGCGCGGGCGGCGCGGCTGATCGACACCATGGAAGTGCTGGGCATCATCGGCCCATATGAGGGCAGCAAACCCCGGAAGGTGCTAATGGACGAGGCGGAACTTGAGGAAGCGCTCGGACGTCGCGGATGACGAACACACGCGGGAGGTGCCGGCTTTGAAGGAGATCGGCGAGCTTCTGAGGGAGGCGCGCGAATCTTGCGGCATGACACTGCAGCAGGCAAGCGAGATCACCAAGGTTCGCACTAAGTACCTTGAGGCCATCGAAAACGGTGAGTTCGCCGTCATACCGGGGGAGGTGTACCTCAAGGGTTTCATACGTACTTACGCCGACTGCCTCGGCCTCGATGGCGCGCAGGTGATCGCGCAGTACAATGAACTGCGGCGTGCGCGCGATTCGGCGGCACTGCGTCAGCTGGAGCAGGAGCGAATCGGGAGGCTGGAGCGCACCCGCGAGGAGAGGAAGCAGCGGCGCCTGCAGGCGCTGGGGAAGGGTATCTTGGTAGTGCTGATAGTGGCGGCAGTGGCGTTTGCGCTCTACTACACCGGCCGGTCCATGGGGCTCATCAAGTGGACGCCTTCATGGCTCGAGCGGCTTCGGTAAGGAGAGAAGGTCGGTCTGTGCGCACTGTTCAGGATCTTATCGACGACCTAGGTCGGCTTGATGGATCGCGACTGGACGAGACCGTGTTCGAACTGTTCCACCGGGGGCCCAGAGCGCTTGACCGGCTGTGGGCTTACTGGGAGTCGGGCGCGGCGGTGGACAATCAAGCCAGAATCCGCGCATCCATACAGAGCCAGTGGACGCGCCTACAGGAAGTCCTGGTGGACATGGCGCCGCGTGCTCTCGGCTCCACCGGGGCGCGGTGGGCAATATCCATGGGGCCTGCCGATTCACTGGCCCGCCGCGCTCAGCGCTGCATAGACCAGGGTAGGCTGGATACGGCGGCGGCTATTGCATCGGCCCTGGCGGCGTCAGGCGCCGACGGCGTCGAGCAGGCCGTGTTGGAATCGCGCATCGCCATGGCTGTCGGTCGGCCTGACCGGGCTATGTCGCGTCTGGGCGGGTACTGCCAGGCGGCTCTGTCGGCGCCATCACACTGTGCAGCTAGGGAATGGTTCGCGCGCGCGGCTCAGGGCGCCGGTCGGCCAGTTGAGGCATTCCTGTCCAGGCTGCATTTGGAGCCAGACGTGGGCGCCGCGGCCGAGATCATCATGTCTTTGGCGGACGCAGACGACTGCTCCGGTCTCGCGTCTTGCATTGCCGAGACGGCGCGCTCGGGCGAGAAGGCGCTGTGGACGATGCTGGCTGAATCGGCTGCAGCAGCGCTTGACGATGCTCTGGGCGTCCAGACCGGGCTCGCGACTGACCTGCTCGGAATGGGCGGCCAAATCGGGAGCGTGCTCGATACCATCGAGAATGTGATCGCCGACATGGAGCCGTCGATGCCTGCGCCGGCAGAGCTATCCATGGCTACGGAGCTTGTGTCGCTTGCGTCTGATGCACGCGACATCCTCTCGTTGGCCCGCCGATTACAGTCGGCAGTCAGGGGCATGCGCGAAGATGAAGAGAGCCGTATCTCGGAGACCATATCCTCGTTTCTCGACGCCGCCGACTCTTTGCCCAGATGCGACCGTGACGGCCCGAGCCCCGTATGGACTTGGGCTTTCCACGAGCGTCCGCCTCAGGAGGCCTTGAGCCTTGCGAGGCTGACTGCGTTGATGCATGGGGCTTCATGGAGGGCGTTCTGGAAGGATGGGGAGTTTTTGGTGTCCGTATCGCTACCGTCGTTGCCGTCGCCACCGTCGACATCGCTGTTGCCGGGTTCCACCCCAGGCCTCGACGCCCCTGCGATAGAGAGGATGCTCAAGTCGATGCCGCCGCAAGAGGCGGCCCGGTCGCTTATCCATTCCATCCGGAGTGTACAGGTCGGTCATGCCCGGAGTCTGTTGGACCAGGCGAGCCAGGCGCTTGCCGAAATGGCCGGTGCGCTAGGGCCGGAGGGCGATGTGCCATCCGACCCGGGCTTGGCGCTTGCCGGGATTAGTCGTGCGGCGGCCCAGATCCGGGCCGAGATGGAGCGCTGGTCGCGCCATGCTACAGGGGCATCGGTTCCATCAGAGGATGCGGATGCGTGCGCGCACGTGAGCGCGGATGCGCAGGGTCGGTCGTCGTCGCCTGCGGCTGACGAATGGAGTCTGCCGGACGAGCTTGACTGCAGTCCTGAGGCGTATCAGGCCCTTCGAACGGCTCATCTGCTAATCTCCGGGTTGGGCCCCGAGGAATTGCTGCCGCCTGAGCAGGCCGGGTTGCCGGCTTTTCTGTTGCAGAAGGCGGTGCAGATCGAAGCAGAGCGCAAGCTGGGAGATGCGCTGGCAGTGCATCGACTGAAACCCCGGGCGCTTGCAGCCACGCGCGACCGCGGCAAGCGTCGCCGCGAGCTTGATCCGGATTTCGTGCGAAACGCCGTGTCCCGCGTACCGCGGGGCATCAGCCCCGACAGAGTTCGCGGCGGGCTGGAGCGCTTGGCCGCCCGCATTTTGGACGGCAGTTCCAGGCCGCTCACTGGCGATCTCTTTCTGGCCGGCCTGGCTTTGGTCTACATGGATCCCTTGGGCGACCCGGAGCGGTCGGCCGCTCTGGGTTCCGCGCTCCTGGTGATAGGCGAGGCGGCAGCGACTACAGCAGCAGGCAACGCGCAGGGGAGCCTGGATCTCGTGAAGATGGAGCAGATGGGAATCGAGGCCCTTCTGGCGATGAGTCCATTCGGAGGTCGGGAAGGGCGGTGAGTCTTGAGTGGAATATGGAATCGGGCGCGTGTCCGGAATCGATGTGGAGTCGCTGGTTGAGCTCTTCAACGATGCTTACAGCGACTATTACGTCGACGTTCAGGTCAATCCTGTCCGACTACGCGGCCTCATAGAGAGAGAAGATATCAAGGTAGACAACTCCTTCGTCGCGTACGAGGGGCAGTTGCCCGTGGGCGTGGTGTTCCTGGGCGTGAGAGGCAGACGCGGCTACATCTGCGGGATGGGGGTTCGCACGAATCGCCAGCGACGGGGTATCGGGCAACTGCTAATGCGGCGCGCACTGGCCGAATCAAGGCGGCTGGGGCTCAGCTGCGTCCAGCTGGAAGTGGTGGCCGCCAACCGCCGAGCGATTGCCCTCTACTCCAAACTGGGATTTGTGCCCGTGCGCGATCTGGGCCTTTGGGAGAGGAACACCCCGCCGCCCACGCAAGCGCCCGCGGCGGGACCCGCTGATCGCAAAACTCAGGATTATCAGGATGACGCTGCTGCCCCATCGCAGACTGAAGTGCGGGTAGGCGCGGTGCGGATGGCGGGCGTGCTTCCCCTGGTAGACGCGTTCAACGAAATCCGACCGTGCTGGCAGAATGAGGCGCAGTCACTTGTGAAGATGAGCGACAGGCTCGTAGGTTACGTCTCTCACGTCGACAGTGCGGCTACGGCCTACGTCGTGTTTGGCGACTCGGCCGGCGGTCTATACATAGCCGACTTCGCCGCCGCCCCCAGGCTGGGCAGCGCCCAGAGACAGAGCATGTGCGAGATTCTGCTATCGGCCGTAGACCGCGATGCGGCGCGCATGTCCGCGAAGGCTTTCAACATCCCCCTGCGGGGCTACCAGGAGGCAGTCCTTCGCGCCCGCGGGTTCGACCTTACGCTCACGCAACAGGAGATGGTGCTGTGCTTAAAGTGGCGCTAACTACATTTGCTACAGTGTTCCTGGCCGAACTGGGCGACAAGACTCAACTTGCAACCATGCTTCTGGTGGCGCAGGGCAAGTCGCCTCTCGCGGTCTTCTTGGGATCAGCATCTGCCCTGGTCATTTCGTCGCTCGTAGGCGTGCTGGCAGGAGGCGTGATCGCGAAGTACATCCCTGAGATGTGGGTGAGGATAGCGGCAGGCTCAGGTTTTGTCATTCTCGGCGTGCTTCTGCTGCTAGGTCGGTTATGACATACACAAACAGGAGGTGTGTCCGGCACATGAAGACTAGGATGCTTGTTCCCGCGTTATTCGCGACGATTATCGCTATCTCGGCTACCGTGGCCTTGTGGGCCGTTCCCGCGTCTGCGGCCGGCCTGCCCAGCCTGGAGGAGAGGGTCACTGCGGCTGATCTGCACTGGTCTCGGCGATCGCAGGCGGGCGTGACCGAGCTGCTTTTGCAGAACCTGGAGGATGCCGACAGGGACCACCCCAACCAGGGCGAAGTCCTGTGGAGGCTCGCCAGAGCATACTGGTGGAAATCGACTCGCATTCCCAAGGATGACAAGAAGACTAGGCTCGAATGGCTGGACATGGCCAAGGCTACGGGCGAGAGGGCGTCCAAGGCGGCGCCCGCGAACCCAGATGCCCACTACTGGTACGCGGCCGCGATGGCGGAGACCGGCTCTGCCAGGGGGATACTACAGAGCCTATTCATGGTGAAGCCGACGAGAGAGGCGCTTGAACGCGGACTGGCGGCAGACCCCAATCATGGCAGCTGCCATTACCTCATGGCAGAGCTATATCTGCAGCTTCCCGGGCCTCCGCTCTCCATAGGCAACAAGCAGAAGGCTGTAGAGGAGGCAAGGCTTTCCGTGAAGTACGGGCCCGATTCGTCATCCCATTGGCTCGTGCTGGGGCGCGCGTTGATAGCCACAAAGCAATACAGTGAAGCGCGCCAGGTGCTCAACACGCTGCTCGCCATGGCGCCTGACCTGGGCGATCCCGACGGAACAAGGGCCGATCAGGACGAAGCTCGGACCGAACTGCAGTCGATAGCTAACAAATGAGGTGGACGTGACACGAAGATAGGTTACTGTTCGCTCGGATGCTCCAAGAACCTCGTAGATACGGAAACGATGATGGGACTCCTGCGCTCGGCCGGCATGGCGCCGGCACTGGATCGCGCTTCGGCTGACGTAGCGTTCATCAATACATGCGCGTTCATAGCCGACTCGGCGCAGGAGTCGGTCGATACGATACTGGAGTTTGCCCGCGACCGGCGCGACGGGAAAATCGACGCGCTGGTGGTGGCGGGATGCTTGGCTCAGCGTTACGGTCGATCGCTTATGGAAGAGATCCCCGAGATAGACGCGCTCATCGGCACGGGAGACTGCGGTCTTTGCGTAGAGGCCGTACAGGGCGCGTTAAGAGGCGAGCGCCCGGTGTTTGTGGGCGCTCCCGGTTTCCTGGCCCAAGAGGGGGGCCCGCGGGTCATAGCTACCCCGGGGCACTTCGCGTATCTCAAGATAGCGGAAGGTTGCGCCAATAGGTGCTCCTACTGCCTCATCCCGTCTCTGCGCGGCCCTGCAAGGAGCAGGCCGGCGGAGGCCATCGTTCGCGAGGCTGAGTCGCTTGCGTCGTCGGGGGTACGAGAGCTTATCGTGATTGCCCAGGATACCACGGCGTATGGGCGCGACCTATACGGCCGACCGTCGCTGGCCCGGCTCCTGCGCGAGCTGGCCGGTGTGGAGGGGGTCGAGTGGATCAGGGTAATGTACACCTACCCTTCTCTCATCGATAACGAGTTGATTGATGTGCTCGCAGGCGAGGAGAGAATCGTGAAGTACCTGGACATCCCCATGCAGCACGGGTCGGACAAGGTGCTTCAGATGATGAACAGGCGGTCATCTAGGGAACAGATGATACAGGTGTGCCGACGTCTCCGGCAACGTGTACCGGGATTGGTGATACGCACATCGCTCATAGTGGGATTCCCAGGCGAAACCGATGATGATTTGGAGGAACTACTGAGTTTCATCGACATCGTTCGGCCGGAACGCGCAGGCGTGTTCGAGTTCTCCGCCGAGGAAGGGACGCGCGCCTACGATATGCCGGGGCAAGTGCCGGGCGAGGTTGCCGCGAGCCGTCGGGGCGTCGCAATGGAGACCCTGGCGCGCATATCTCGCGAATTCGGCGAGTCGCGTGTGGGCAGTACAGTGCGGGTGCTGGTGGATGGGCCGTCAGATGAGTCTGACCTCGTGGTGGAGGCCAGGTCGTACGCCGAGGCGCCCGAGGTGGACGGCAAGATCTACATCGGCGATGCCCAGCTGGCCGCAGGCGAGATGGCGGATGTCAGGATAGCCGATGCCGGTCAGTACGATTTGGCGGCGGAGAGGGCGTAGCGACCCTCGGGCGACGGCGCCGTCCGCTTGCCGCGGCGCTCCACACTGCACCGGCGGCCCGCCGGGTACGAAGCAGGGGCCCGATTGCCGCGGCAGTCAGGGCCCCTGTTGACTTCCTTGATGGTTAACCGCTCAGGCCGTGCGGATCACGGGAAGATCCCCCTCATCCGGATGGCCTCGGCGACCTTGGCGATGGAGAGGATGTATGCTCCCGTACGCATCGATAGATCACGCTGCTTCGCGAAATCCCATACCTCGGCGAAACTGCGAGTCATGATGCCGTCGAGCCGTGTGTTGACCTCTTCTTCGGTCCAGTAGAAGTTCTGGAGGTTCTGCACCCACTCGAAATACGAGCAGATGACGCCGCCTCCATTGGCCAGGATATCGGGCACCACGATGACGCCCTTCTCCTCCAGAATTCTGTCGGCTTCGGCCGAAGTCGGGCCGTTGGCGCCCTCCACGATCAGCTTGGCCTTGATCTGGTCGGCGTTGGCCTCAGTGATCTGGCCCTGCAGCGCTGCCGGTATCAGGAGGTCCACGTCCAGCGTAAGTAGTTGCTCATTGGAAATGACGCTGACCCCCGGCGCTGTGTACCCCTCAATGAACTTGTGCTCTGCCACGTACTTGCTGATCTCAGGCACGTTCAGGCCGGCCGGGTCATATATCCCGCCTGTGACGTCGCTGACGCCCACCACCTTGCAGCCTAGTTCGTGGGCGAGTTCCGCGGAGACTGATCCCACGTTGCCGTATCCTTGGACGGCGCATGTGACCTCGGACGGCTGTCGGCCCAGCCTGGCGAGGAGTTCTCTGACGGCGAACACGACGCCTCTGCCCGTGGCCTCGCGACGACCCAGGGAACCGCCGATGGGGATGGGCTTTCCGGTGACTACGCCGGGGCTGAGGACGCCGGTAAGTACAGAATAGGTGTCGACGAACCAGCCCATTATCTGCGCATTAGTGCCCATATCCGGGGCGGGGATATCCTTTTCCGGGCCGATGATCGGCAAGACGGCGTACACGTACCGCCGCGTCAGCCTCTTCAGCTCGTTCTGCGACAACTTCATCGGGTCAACCCGAATGCCGCCCTTGCCGCCGCCGTAGGGGATGCCCGCTACCGCGCACTTCCAGGTCATCCAGGACGCAAGCGCCTTTACCTCGTCCATGCAGACGTCCATTGCGTAACGGACTCCGCCCTTGGCCGGACCTCGCACTGTGGAGTGTTGGCATCTGTAACCCATAAACACTTTCGTGCTGCCGTCGTCCATCTCCACCGGAAGTGCGACTTCCAGTGTGCGTTCGGGCTCGGCAAGTATTTCGAAGATGCCCGGTTCTAGATTGAGAATCCTAGAAGCTTCGCGGAGCCTGGCGAGTACCTGCTCATACTGGCTTCCTGCCATTTTCCTACCTCCAAACAGTGTAGTACATCGACAACTACCAATTCGACACATAGGAGTCGGCTCCTGCCGGGCAATATGAGGTTTGTCGGTCTGGAAGCGCTGATCGCGAGAGAAATGTTGACGGATGTGCAGGAAGGAGTTCGCCAGTAAACAGCGAAGTTGTATGCGTCCAACAACCTACATGGGGAGGATGGTTTTATGAAGCGCACTCTATCATTGGCACTAGCAATCGGAATGCTCTTCGCGCTGGTAGTACCGGTGTTCTCGGCTCCGGCTCCCAAAGTCGGAATCGTCTTCGACATCGGAGGCCGTGGCGACCAGTCGTTCAACGATGCGGCGTATGAAGGACTGATGATGCTCAAGAAGGAGCTCGGCGCGCAGACTACCTACATCGAGTCGAAGACTCCTTCCGACTACGAGCCCAATCTGGCTTCGCTTGCGAGAGAGGGCTATGAAGTGGTCTGGGGCATTGGCTTCCTGATGGCTGACGCCATGAAGAAGGTCGCCCAGCAGTATCCCAACGTCAAGTTCGGCATAATCGACTCCGGGTACTCCGACGAGGAGTACAAGAGCATGAAGAATGTCCTGGGTGTACTCTTCAAGGAGCACGAAGGGTCGTTCCTCCAGGGCGTACTGACTGCGCTGACCACCAAGGTGAACAAGGTTGGTTTCGTAGGTGGCATGGATTTTCCTGTTATCGAGCGGTTTGAGGCTGGTTTCAAGGCCGGCGTCTGGACGATCAACCCCAAGATCGAGATCTTCGTGAACTACACGGGCGCTTTCGACGATCCGGCCAAGGGAAAGGCTGTCGCTTCGTCGATGTTCCGTCGCGGTGCTGATGTTGTGTTCCACGCTTCCGGGGCATGCGGAATCGGAGTCATAGAGGCCGCCGATGAGGTAGGTAAGTGGGCTATTGGAGTCGATTCGGACCAGAATCACCTTTCTCCGAAGCACGTGCTGAACTCGATGATCAAGCGCGTGGACCTCGGAGTCTTTGATGGCACGAAGATGCTACTGGACCCGAAATTCGCGGGCCATACAGTGACCCTTGGCATTGCTGAAAACGGCGTGGGGCTTGCCCCCGACAAGTCGAACAACGCGTCCAAGGAGGCTACGGCAAAGGCGCTCGAGTGGGCCGACAAAATACGCAAGGGCCAGTACGTTGTGCCGGAGTTCAGGGCTGACGCCGACAAGCTGCAGTCCAAGTAGTCCAAATGGCATGAATTCCAGTTCGAGTTGAAGTTCGGGCGTCCGGGTGCAGGCTCGGCGCCCGAACTCGCATGGAGGGACAGATATGGCGCAGTCCCAGAGAGTCCCTGTGCTCGCCATGAAAGGGATAACAAAGCAGTTTCCCGGAGTATTGGCTAACGACAGGGTCGACTTCACTCTTGAGCAGGGCGAGATACACGCCCTCCTGGGCGAGAACGGAGCGGGCAAGTCGACGCTCATGAAGATACTATACGGCCTTTACGCAGCCGATTCCGGCACGATCAGCGTCCGAGGGCAAGAGGTGCTGATCCGAGAACCCAACGATGCGCTGCGCCTGGGCATCGGAATGGTGCATCAGCATTTCATGTTGGTCCAGCAATTCACCGTGGCGGAGAACCTTGTGTTAGGATCCGAACCTCGCAAGAGGGGCATATTCCTGGACATGAAGACCGCGGTCGCCAAGGTGAAGGAAGTGTCGGAGCAGTACGGCCTGGCCATCGATCCCAACGCCAGAATCGCAGACATCTCCGTAGGCATGCAGCAGCGCGTGGAGATACTCAAAGCTCTTCTTCGCGGCGCTGACATCCTTATTCTGGATGAGCCTACTGCTGTGTTGACTCCGCAGGAGGTGTCCGAGCTATTCACGATAATGCGGAACCTCCAGGCTCGCGGCAAGTCTATAGTCTTCATCACTCACAAGCTCAAGGAGGTCATGGCCATATCCGAGCGAGTGACTGTGGTGCGACGAGGACGAGTTGTCGGGTCGCTAGACACGTCGAGCACGAGCGTCGACGAACTGGCGAGGCTGATGGTCGGTCGGGACGTTGAACTCGTGGTCGAAAAGGGGCCTGCTCACCCAGGCGAACAGGTCCTAGTTATCGATAACCTGAGCGTGCTCGACGCCAGGCGACTGCCGGCTGTAAGAGGGGTTTCGCTTTCCGTGAGAGGCGGGGAAATACTCGGAATTGCCGGGGTGGACGGCAACGGCCAAACGCAACTCGTGGAGGCGATCACAGGCATGAGACGCTGCGCGTCCGGCCGCGTGATGCTGGCAGGCAAGGACGTAACAAACTCCGAACCTCGCAGGCTGTTCGAGTCGGGCATGGTACACATCCCCGCCGACAGGCAGCGACACGGGTTGATCTTGGATTTCTCCGTAGCTGAGAACATGGTGCTCCAGACGTACTACCGTCCTCCATTCAGCGTCAAGGGCAGGTTAAACTGGGAGGTCATCAGGAGCGAAGCCAGGCGGCTGATAGAGGAGTTCGATATCCGCACTCCTGGCGAGGACGTACCCGCAGGCTCGCTTTCCGGGGGCAACCAGCAGAAGGTCATTGTGGCCAGAGAACTGTCGCGCCAGCCAGAGCTGGTGATTGCGGCCCAGCCCACTAGGGGCCTCGATGTCGGAGCTATTGAGTTCGTCCACAGCAGGCTCGTGGAGGCTCGAGACGCCGGAAAGGCTGTTCTCCTAGTTTCGTTGGAGCTTGATGAGATACTCGCTCTTGCCGACAGGATAGCGGTCATGTACGAGGGCGACGTCGTGGGCGTGCTCAGCGCAGACGAGGCCACGGAGGAACTCCTGGGGCTGATGATGGCTGGAGCGGCGCGAGGATCTGACCCCGATGCATCGGAGGTGGCGACCGGATGAGACGACCTGGGAATAGAAGCCTATGGCAGGAACTGCGCGTGCCTGCCGCCGCTGTGGTTATCGGTCTAGTTATAGGTGCACTGTTCATGGCAATGACGGGTGCGAATCCTCTCACAGCTTATGGGGCGCTCTTGTCGGGATGCTTTGGAAAACCCGTCAACATCTCCGAAACGTTGGTGTACATTAACCCGCTCATCTTCACTGGCCTCTCCATAGCTGTCGCGTACAGAGCGGGCCTGTTCAACATCGGAGTGGAGGGGCAGATGATTGTGGGGATGCTCGCTGCGGCGGTAGTTGGTTACGCCGGAACCGGGCTACCTCGGGTGATCCATCTGCCGCTGACGGTTTTAGCGGGCGCTCTCGCCGGAGCTCTATGGGCAGCGGTGCCGGGGTACTTGAAGGCGCGTCTGGGAGTGCACGAGGTAGTCAACAGCATCATGATGAACTACATCGCGCTTTACCTGTCCCACTACCTGGTAAACGGTCCAATCAAGGACCCTCAGGTGATTGCGCCCTACAGCCGGGAGATCGCTGATTCCGCCAAGCTCTTTCGCTTTTTCGGCGGCTTTCGCAGCGAGTTTAGGGTGAACACCGGCATATTGATAGCCATTGCCGCGGCCGTACTCGTGTACTACATTCTGTACAAGACTGCTACAGGTTACGAGATCAGGGCAGTAGGGGCAAACGCGGACGCCGCACGCTACGCCGGCATCAACGTGCCCAAGGCTATGGCTGTGTCGATGCTTCTGGCAGGTTCCATGGCAGGGCTGGCAGGGGCGGTACAGGTATGTGGAATCCAGTACAAATTCCTTGACCTGTTCGCATTCGAAGGATTCGGGCTAGACGGCATTGCCGTGGCGCTGGTGGGGAAGATCAACCCATTCGGAGTGATCGGGGCTGCCTCGCTCTTTGGGATACTGTCGCGCGGCGCCCAGATGATGCAGGGTATAGCTCATGTTCCCAAACAGGTGGCAGGGATAGTGCAGGCCGCCATTGTGTTCATGATCGCGGCTGAGGGGCTTGTCGAGGGATGGCTCAACATACCGGGCCTGAAGAAGGCAGGCAAGCCGAAGAAGGAGGACGCCTGATGTCTTTTGACTTGGAAACCATCAAGTTCATCACCATCGACCTCCTGGCGTCCGCTGTGTTCCTTGCGGCGCCTCTGATACTCGCGGCCGTCGGCGGAGTATTCAGTGAAAGGTCCGGAGTAGTAAATATCGGTCTCGAAGGCATGATGCTCACCGGAGCATTCGTGGCAGTGCTGTTTTCCTATCTCGCTCACAATGCCTGGCTGGGGTTTTGCATGGGAGCTGTGGCCGGAGGTGCGATGGCCGGCCTTCATGCCCTGGTGTCGATCAAATACAGAGCCAACCAGACTGTGTCCGGCGTGGCCATAAACATCCTGGCTACTGCGCTCACCGGCTACCTGTTGCGTGCGATATTTGGCCGAGCAGGTCAAACCGAGCGAGTGACCAAGCTGGCCAACTGGACCATACCCTTCCTGCGTAACGTGCCTGTGATCGGCGACATCTTGGGCAGAAACACTCCGCCGGTCTACCTCGCATTCGTAGTGGTCATCATTGCTCATATCGTGATGTTCCGAACCCCTCTGGGGCTCAGGATACGAGCTTGCGGCGAGCACCCTGAGGCAGCCGATACCGTAGGTGTCAATGTTACGGGTATAAGGTATCTGTGCGTGATTCTCTCCGGCTTTCTGGCCGGCATGGGGGGGGCGACGCTATCCCTTGGCCAGCTCTCCATCTTTCGAGAGGGCATGAGTTCGGGGCGAGGCTTCATAGCGCTGGCCGCCGTCATATTCGGCAAGTGGACGCCTCTGGGAGCTATGTGGGCGGCGCTGCTTTTTGCTCTGGCCGACGCTGTCCAGCTCACCGCTCAGACGTGGGGATTCACGGCAGTACCGCAGGAATTCCTGCTGATGTTTCCGTACGTGTTGACAATGGCCGCCTTGGCGGGAGTCATAGGACGGTCCACCCCGCCTGCAGCCAGTGGCAGGCCGTATGTGAGACGGGGGGCGTAGACGCGAGGGCATGTAGCTGTCTCATGCTCCAGAGCTCGATTTCGGAATGGGCGGCCCCGCGCACGGGCCGCCCATTCCATGATAGACTGAATCAGAGGAATTCTTGCGATTTGGTGGAATGATTAGCACCGTGGACATTAAGAGCATGTCGCGTGATGAATGCAAAGCCTTCTTTGAGTCCATAGGGGAGCCTGGATACAGGGCTGACCAGATCCTCGAATGGCTCTACGGTCGTCGGGTTGCATCGTATGAGGGAATGACCAACCTCCCCAGGCTGCTTCGGGCAAGGCTCGCGCAGATTGCTCCGCTCAGGCCGCCCGAGGTACTGGCCAGGAGCGTCTCGCCGGAGGGTGACACCGTCAAGTACTTGATGGGCCTGGCGGATGAGGACGCGGTGGAGGCCGTGCTCATGCGGCACGACTATGGCTTGAGTCTCTGTGTTTCGTCACAAGTGGGATGCCCAATGGGCTGCGCGTTCTGCGCGTCGGGCATCGGAGGGTTGGTACGAGATCTGACATGCGGCGAGATGATCGACCAAATGCTGGCCGCGAACAGCGACGCCGTAGAACGTTTCGACGGAGCCCGGATCAGTTCGCTGGTGGTGATGGGCAGCGGCGAGCCGCTGCTCAATTACGATAACGTCATCAAGTTCATTAAGCTCGTCAACTGGGACCGCGGTTTCGGCATAGGTTACCGACACATCACGATCTCCACTTGTGGGATAGTCCCGGGCATCCTGCGGCTTGCCGGCGAGGGCTTGCCGCTGACTCTGTCGGTTTCGCTGCACGCTGCGGATGACGAGACTCGATCGTCGATCATGAAGGTGAATGCGGTTTTCCCCATAAGTACTCTGGTGAAGGCATGCAACCAGTACGCCAAGATCACGGGCAGACGCGTTACCTACGAGTACGCGCTAGTAGCCGGGGTGAATGACTCGCCGGCTCACGCAGAGCGACTGGCGGGCATGCTCCGCGGCACTTTGTGCCATGTGAATCTGATACCTATCAATCCTGTGCCGGAAACCCCGTATGCTCGTCCGCCGTCTCATGTGGTAGAAGCGTTCGCCGGCGCGCTCGAGTCGCGCGGTATCGAGGCTACCATAAGGAGGGAGATGGGATCCGGTATCGATGCTGCATGCGGGCAGCTTAGGCGGAGATGGGCGCCTCGGAACGGCGCAGCCGAGGGGGCCGGCCCCGGATGATCCGAACAGCGTTGGTCATGTTCAGGCTGGCATGTCTGGCCGTGCTTTACTGGTTTCTTTATCGGGTGTGCGCATGCCTGGCCTCCGATGCGCAGGCCTCGTCGGCCGCCTGTCGCGAAGGAGAAGAAGCGGAAGAGGATACTGACGGCTAGAAGCGGTCGTGGATGGAGTGAGCGCCATGAAGTGTGTGTGCGCTACAGACGTAGGTCTGGTCCGGGAGCGCAATGAAGATGCCTGCTTCGTCGGAGAGAACTGCTGCGCTGTGGCTGACGGCATGGGCGGCCACAGGGCCGGCGAAGTTGCCTCCCGCATAGCCATACACGCTGTGGAACAGGAACTGTCGCGTAGCGGGCCCGCCGATTTCGACATTCGGCGCTGCATCGAGCATGCTAATGCCGCCGTTCTGGATGCGTCTAGGCATGCCGACGCACTGGAGGGCATGGGCACTACTCTGACGGTTGCGACTGTAAGCCGCGGAGTGCTGAGAATCGGGCACGTGGGCGACTCCAGGGCGTACCTTGTGACTGCAGAAGGGATCGAGCAGCTGACTGATGACCATTCAGTTGTGGGCGAGATGCTTCGCTCTGGGCTGATTACTGCCGAGGAAGCTGCTGCTCACCCCAAGCGGCACGCCATTACCAGGGCCCTGGGCTTCTTCGACGATCTCGAAGTGGACGTGGGCGAGCGGCCCGTTCGCCCAGGAGATGTCGTGGTTTTGTGCACCGACGGGCTCCATGACCTGGTAGGCCCTGAGCAGATGTGTGCGGCGTTCGCGGAGTCGCGTGATCCATCGAGCGCATGCGATGACCTGGTGTCGCTGGCCCGTTCGCGCGGCGGCCACGACAACATCACCATCGTTGCGTGTGTTGTAACGGAATCGGACATGCCGGAGCCTTCGCCGGCGTCGGAGGAAGCGCTGGGGGGCACTGAGCCATGATCATGCGCGGCTTGCGCTGCCGCCGCGACACTGAGCGTTCTCTGGTGGGCATTGTTATGCTGCTTGCGGGGCTTTCGGGGATATCGCTTTCGCTCGCCAGATCCGGCAGCATATTCGGGTGGGATACGGTGCTGTGTTTCGCTGCAGCGACGGCCTTTGCCGTGGCTCACCTGCTGCTCGCTGCGGCGCGATTCGATGGCGATCAGGTCATTTCGGCGCTGATTGCAGCTGCTGCGGCGCTTGGGTACGCCTCGATACTGAGGCTCCGGCCTGATCTGGCCCTCCGCCAGCTGTCGTTCATATGGATCGGCGTCGGAGTGATGGTCGCCGCGGCGCTCTGGCAATCGAAGGGCAGGGCATCGGGCTCCGGAATGGCGCTGGCGGCGGGAGCCGCAGCCCTGCTCCTGGTCACGCTGGCCTTCGGGCAGGAGCGCGGAGGCGCCAGGTCATGGGTATTCATCGGCGGCATGGGTTTTCAGCCCTCGGAGTTTGCGAAGATCGCGTGCGCGTTGGCAGGGGCAGACGCCCTGTCGGCACTGCCCGCATGTAGAAAAGCGCCGTTGCCATCAGCAGCGCCCCATCGCGCCAGCCTGGGCCAGATGTGGGCATCGAGGCCGGTTAGGGCGGTCTTCGTGGTCTGGTTTGCGATCGTGGCGTTGACAGTGCTTCAACGCGATGTAGGCACCGCGGCGATCATCTACATATCTTGCGTCGCCCTCGCCTATGTAGCCTCGGGCAACCGACATCTTGTGCTTGGCGCAGCGGCGCTGGGAGCGGCAGGCGTGGGGCTGGCTTGCAGGTTCTTCCCGCACGTGGGAGCCAGGTTTGCCGCGTGGTCCAATCCGTGGGCCGACGCTGCCGGGTCGTCCTATCAGGTAGTTCAGGCATTCTACGCGCTGGGAAGCGGAGGCATGCTAGGCCGCGGCTACGGCTCCGGCTCTCCGTGGCTGATTCCGGCGGCGCCTACCGACATGTTGTTCGCGGCGTCCGCCGAGGAGATAGGGCTGGCGGGGTCGCTCGGGGTCATCGCCATATACTTCCTGCTGGTGGGCCACGCCTATGCGTGCGCCATGCGCGG
>Ga0116149_1001933_pt1 | contig 23847 bp, 21 predicted proteins | sample AD_UKC057_MetaG_FD_89787 | JGI IMG/M metagenome (GOLD analysis project Ga0116149, IMG submission 89787) | Active sludge microbial communities of municipal wastewater-treating anaerobic digesters from USA - AD_UKC057_MetaG | ecosystem: Engineered > Bioreactor > Anaerobic > Digestate | place: USA... | reverse complement strand
CTGTTGCCCGATTTTTTGTTCGGCAGAAGTGTTATTTTGCTCACCGACGATACCCGGAACGCACATGCCGGTCTTATTTTGAATCATCATTCGGGAATGAAAGTGGGCGAGGTAATGTCGGATTTCGAAAATACAAACGCTGAATTATACATTGGAGGTCCGGTCGAAAACGATGTACTTTTCTGGCTGCATCAGTATGGCGATATGATCCACGGCAGTAAACGCATTTTTGGTTCGGTCTATCTGGGTGGCGATTACGAGCAGATGGTCGAATTGTATAAACACGGTTTTATCACCGATGATAAGATTAAATTTTTCATTGGCTATTCGGGATGGGATTTTGGTCAGTTAAAAAGCGAACTCAACGAAAACTCATGGCTTGTAACCGATGTTGACGACCATTTCGTTTTCAGCGATGCCAATAATTTGTGGGAGCGTTCGCTGGGATATGCAGGAAGTCGCTACGACATTTGGAAGAATTTTCCGGAAGATCCCGAATGGAACTAACTATTCAGTTTCGATTACAATAAAAACATCTTCGTTTTCGGTTTTCATCAGGTATTGCTCCCTGGCAAATTTTTCAAGGTTTTTCTTATCCGAAAATAATTCTGCTATCTGACGGTTGTATTCTGCAATTTCCTTGATAAAAAACTCTTTTTCCTGCCGCAATTTCTTGAGTTCGTTAATGCGTGCAGAGCGTTCCAGAAGATTATAGGTATCGAAAAGCCCGATCCAAAGAATAAAAAACACAATACTGAACAAATATTTGTTTTTTATCAGCCGGAATACCACCTGCCATATTTTCTTTAAAACAGCTTTCATCAGTACGATAGGTTACAACAAAAATATACTATGCTTCGAACAGATATTTTCAAAATTAACGATAGATATTCACATACCGATGTGAGTAAACGCGGTTTTATTCACATTGTTAAATACTTTTCGCGATGTTCTTCACCGTTTCGAGGTATTGATTGCGCGTTGCAGCATCAACCACCGACACTGCATGAAAATAATGATGTCCTGCTACTTCCATCCCGCAAAAGTTAAAAATCGATTTCTCGGTTATTAAACTTAATGCTTTACGTTCTTCATCGCTGGCGAAAACAATCTTTGACCCCGTGGTATTAAACAACATTACCTTTTTCCCATGAAGCAAAGGTCTGGGTTTCCCGTTCTCATATTCAAAAGCAAAGCCGTCGACAAACACCCTTTCGATATAGCCTTTCAGAATAGCCGGCATGCCAGACCACCAGATGGGGTACACAAAACAAATCAAATCGGCTCTTTTGATGTATTGCTGTTCTTCCATTATATCGGATGGATACATCTGCTGGTCAATCATCTCAAGGTCTTTCCGGGTTAACACCGGGTTAAAGCGAATGTTATACAGGTCGCGAACCACAACCTCGTGCCCATTCTCGTGCAGTGTATTGGCCAGAATTTCTTTAATGGCAAAGTTCAGGCTGTGATTTTTATAGTTTGCGTAAACAATAAGCGTATTCATTGTATTCTTGTTTTTAATGCATCGTCGCACAAAAATAACAAACCCATAAATCATATTGTTTAAATCAATGTTATTTTTAGTAACAAATTGGGTGAAAATTAGTAACGATTTCAAGATGCACTTTTTGAAATAGAAATTAAATGTCAGGAATCTAAGTTAAAATAGAATATTGTATATTTATACCAAAATCGAGTAAAATGAAAAGAATCTTCATCGCATTGCTTTTAGTGTGTCTTACAGCATTTCTCGCACATCTCAATGCGCAGACGACCGGATGGAACTACAATGCTACATCTGAAAAAGCTGATGCAAAACCGGCAGAACAAACCTATAAAAAACTTCCCCGAAATGCCCGAAAGCAGTTCGATGGAATGACGTTTGTACCTGCAGGCACCTTTGTAATGAACCGTTTGGAGCATTATATCACTGCCACTGCCAACGATACCTGTCTGCTGCTTGGTAATGTTCCACGTCGTGTAAGTGTTGATGCCTATTTTATCAGCAATCACGAAGTGTCAAATAGTGAATACAGGGCTTTTACGTCTTGGGTAACCATGAGAACAGCGATGGATATACTTGCATCACACTACCCTGAGCGCTGTCTGCCCAATGGTCATTATAACGAAGCAATTCCTGTTGACTGGAATGATTCATTACTCAATGGGAGTTTGTATTTTGCTGATGAACAGCGATTTATTTATAAAAACATGCTCAATACCGACAAGCTAATTTATAATTATCCTGATGCAGATACAGGTATGATAGGTATTCCAATATACCCTGATACCCTGTGCTGGGTCGACGACTTTCGGTATTCTTATAACGAACCCTTCAGCCGCCTGTATTTTCAACACCCAGCCTACGATAACTACCCCGTAGCAGGTGTTAGCTGGAATCAGGCAATGGCTTACTGCCAATGGCGCACCGACCGTTTGAACGAAGATATTCTTGTTTCGAAGAAAATTCTAAGGCAAAAATCATATTATTTTTCGACTCAGGCTTTTTTAGCTGATTCGGCAAACTCAAATTATGCCCGTTATCTGTATCCTTCGTTCCGTTTGCCAACCGAAGCCGAATGGGAATATGCCGCCCTGGAAGTAGACCCCAAAACCAACAAACAATCGGTGTATCCCTGGTGGGGGAGTGCATTGTATAATAATAAAGGACAATGGCTTGCCAACACAGGACCGATTTTCGATGCAAACGGAGTTTGTTTTAAATCGTATACCGACGATGGGGCTTCGTTAACAGCTCCTGTATTGAGTTATTTCCCCAATAGTAAGGGGCTGTTTAATATGGCCGGGAATATGGCTGAGTGGGTGCTCGACGGCAGTCAGTCTGCCCGTAACGATTTTGGGATTACCGCCGATGATAATTATTCTTCCGCTTTTGTTAAAGTGGCTACTTATCTGGCTAAACAAGGCGATTATATGCTCGATACACTGAATCAATCCGACAAAAATCAGGTTCAAATTATTGCAGGGGAGGTACTTCACAATGCTATAACAGCAGAAAGATTCGCTCCCGCAAGGATGGTGAAAGGCGGTTCATGGTGTCATTCAGCGGTATATATGTTGTCGGGAACACGATGTTTGGTTAACGAAAATCGACAGAGCTCTTGGATTGGATTCCGGGTGGCGATGACAAATGTGGGGGCAGGGTATTAAAAGGTTTTATTCGTTTTTTAAGGTTTCTGTAATTTGATTGGAGGGCGTGATAGCCATTGATGTTGTTACAAAATAATTTGTACATCCACTAAAAATAATGTATCTTTGTTAAGGGAAATATATTATCAATTATGTGTTAATTGAAAAATACAAATGAAAAAAGAACTTTTCAAAAAAATTATACGCGATAATCAGGAGTATATTCCTGCACGTTTGCCGAGAGAGTTGGAACTGCCATTGGACTCATCGAAAATAATTTCGCTTATCGGAAGCAGAAGAAGCGGAAAGACCAGCGTTTTTTATCATACAATTCATAAGCTAAGAACGTTGGTACCAGCCGAGGGTATTGTTTACATCAGTTTTGACGATGATCGGATGTTTGATTTTACGTTGAATGATTTTCAGACTTTAATAGACGCTTATTACGAAATGTATCCTTCGAAAAAGGGCGAAATAGTGTATTACTTTTTTGATGAAATTCAAAATATCCCCAATTGGGAACTTTTTGTAAGAAGAATTTATGATACCGAAAAATGCAGGATTTTTCTCACAGGTTCTTCTTCCCGCCTGCTAACTAAAGAAATAGCAACGGGTTTGAGAGGACGAACTATAACATACACGCTCTTTCCGCTGAGTTTTACCGAGTATCTGAGTTTTAAATCTGTCAAGGCCGATATATACAGCTCTGCACAAACAGCGCTAATACGAAATGAGTTAAACAATTATCTCGAAACAGGAGGCTTCCCTGAATTGCTCCTTGAAAACGATTTAAAGGAAAAAATTCTCAGGGAATATATCGATATGATTATTTACAAAGATCTGATTGAACGCTATAATGTAAGTAATCTGTTTCTTATAAAATACCTGGTAAAGTATTGTTTTACAAACATTTCTACTTTGTTGAGCATCAACCGTGTTTACAATATTCTGACTTCGATGGGAAAAAGTGTTTCGAAAAACACATTGTACGATTACTTCGGATATCTCGAAGATGCCATGATACTTTATCAAATACCGGTATTTTCCGATTCTGCTTCTGTTCAGCAGCGCAATTCAAAAAAAATGTACGTTGTGGATATCGGATTAAAAAAAGCAATTTCGTTTGAGGAAGACAGAGGAAAAATATTTGAAAATATTGTTTTTAATCAGCTAAAAAGAAGCTATGATGACATTTATTATTTTAAAAACGGACAGGAAGTCGACTTCGTATTTATGGACAAGGGCAAACCTCATCTGATAAATGTATCACGCGATATCGACAATGCCGAAACCTATAAAAGAGAAGTGGATGGTTTATTTGCTGCTATGAAACAACTCAATTTGAAAGAAAGTTTATTAATAACAGACTATCAGGAAAAAGAGGAAATCATTGAAGGTACAGTTATACACATTGTGCCACTTTGGAAATGGCTTATTCAGTAAAGAATTGTGGCATTCTTGCAGCGGATTAGCCCGTGTTTTTAAATGCAACCAGCCGGAAAGAGAATCTTGAGTTCGATCGGAAGATGTTATAACATAAGCATAATGGTTCATGAAGAATACCTAAGTATAATGTTTTAAAACAAAAAGCCGCTGACTAAATATCAGCGGCTTTTTCGATTTGAACACCTCTTACAGCCTATGCTGCTCCGTTCAGGTATTCTTTTTTGATGTGTTCGAGAAGGGCTTTTTCCGCTGGGTCGAAATCGTTGTCGATGTTGGCTGCCTTTTCCATCAGTTTGTAAATCTTCTCGCGGTCTTTCATGTCTTCAGGCATTTTGATTGTCAGTTGATTGGTGCGTGCCAGTTCAATCATGCCCTGAATTTTATCGGTATTATAGCCCCATTTTTTTGCCAGATCGTTAGCAAATTCAACTTCTTCCTGGGTAAATTTACCATCGGCTGCAATCATAATCAACACGTTATTGAAGGCAAAGTCGCGTACCTTATACAGGCTGTCGATTTTTCCGGGTTTAACTCCGGCAGCAAACTTATCATAATTCTCTTTGTAGAAATTGGTGTAAGCACTCAAATCCATTACATCCGAAATAATCCACTCATACATGGTGCTGTTCACAGTGCTGCCGCAATACGGGCAGTTCAGGTCGGTAGTATCGCTGAGTGTACCACCGCATGAGGGGCATTGGTGTGCATACAGCGAAGCTTTGGGCTGCTGTGCCTTGGCGTCGCGGCTGAGTATTACAATTCGGGTTTGAGTGGTAACCTGTGGATCTACAATCGTCAGGGTTTTATTTTCGATGCGCACGCGCTGATACGACATTTTTACCGATACCGTGAGCTTGTTCTGATTTCCGTCGGTGAGGCCGCCAATCAGTGTCACGTCGTTCAGGAAAATACGGTTATACAGGAACGGGGTAGCGTTTTTAATCTCATTGTCGAGGCGTTCAAACAACTCGTTGCTGACAAAACGGCGCATCATTTCGGGTTTACGCAGTACCCTGGCGGTTTCTATCTGCAGGAAACCATTGCTGGTGATGTCTTCGATATGTTGAACCGAAAAATCGGGATAATCATCGGCAAGGCCGGCAACACGGTCTCCCAGATTGCGGCTCAGGTCGTGCAGTACATTGGTAGATTTGTAGTCATCAACCTGAGTAATTTCGGCAAGAACCCAGTCGTAGGCTCCACTGTTGGTGATGGTTCCGCAATAGGGACACTTGCTCACTTCGCCACCATCGAGGGGTAATTCGCCACCGCAATTCGGACAGTTCAGCGTGTGATACATATCGCGTTCAGCGACCCCTGTCTTGCGGATAAACGACCAGTACTCAACAAATTCTTCGCGGCCTCCCGATACCAGTTGTTTGTATTCTTCCGATATAAATTTATCGGTGATAACAGCATGCACAGCCACATGTACCACATCGTTTCCACCATCCTGATAGGCTTTATCGAGGTAAACTCCTTTGACTTCAATTTTAGTAATTTCGTTCCGCTGCTTCAGCATGTCCATCATCTTAAACTGAATATTCAGCCGCTGATACATCCCATCGCTGATATAACGCCGTACTTTACCCATATTTTTGGCAGCCCATGCTTCCTGCAACTGAACGAAGGCTGTTTTCACCTTCTCGGTAAATACCGGAACATCGAGTCCGGGCAGCGATACGTTTGAAGCACCACTTTGTCCTACTTTTGCAGCCGTCGGTATTGAGTTGAGAATGGAACGTTGCTTGGCTTTTTTCTTGGCAATAAAGTATAATACGATCAGCGCAGCAATAACCACCAGATTCCAAGGGAAGGGAATCAACATGATAATGTAAAATATCAGCGCTCCGATTCCGTCACCACCGCCACCGCCACTATCGCTGCCACCACCTGCTCCACCCATACGGGCTTCGGCAATCAAAGGCAGAAAAACAGCCAAAAGTGTAAAAACGAAAAATACCAGCAATCGGCGATTGCGCAACAAAAATTGGAGGGTTTGTTTCATGGTGCTCATTGTTTTTGGTTCATCAGTAAAAGTAGTAAACATTTTTTTGAATTTTTAAATCTGCTTAACTTATTTTTGTAGCGTGTTGTGATATTGCAATGAGAAAAACAGATTTATTCAGGAGTTTACTCCCCGGTTTATTGCCATTACTGGTGTTTATTGTTGCCGATGAAATTTGGGGAACCATTATTGGCATGTGGGTGGCGGTTGGTCTGGGTATAATCGAATTCACCTATATATATATAAGGCAACGAAAACCTGATCGCTTTGTTTTATTCGATACCTTACTTATTGTGGCCATGGGTTTGGTGTCCATCTGGCTCGAAAACGAAATTTTCTTTAGATTGAAGCCTTTTATTATCGGTATTATTTTATGCTCTATTCTAGGTATATCAGCCTTTTCAGGTAAAAATATCATGCTTTTAATGTCGCGTAGATATCTTAAAAATGTTTCGGTAAGCCCGGTGGCCGAAAAACGCCTGCATTTTACCTTACAAATAATATTCTGGATTTTTTTATTGCATACGCTTCTGGTTCTTTACGCAGCGTTTTACATGAACTCACAGGCTTGGGCCTTTATCAGCGGGCCACTGCTTTTTATTTTGTTTGGTGTTTTTCTCGTTTTCGAGATCGTTAAAACACGGTTTAAAACCAAAACTAATATTGTTGAAAATGCTGAATGGGTTCCGCTGGTTGATGAACACGGCAAAATTACAGGCAAGGCTACCCGCGATGCAGTGCATAATGGCAGCAAATTATTGCATCCCGTAGTGCATCTTCATGTAATCAATGGTAATATGATGCTTCTTCTTCAGAAGCGAAGTGCATCAAAATTCATTCAGCCGGGAAAATGGGACACGGCTGTCGGGGGTCATGTCGATTTTGGTGAAGATGTTCTTAACGCTCTGCGTCGCGAAGCTGCCGAAGAGCTCCATATCGAAAATCCTGAACCGATACCCTTGAAGTCGTATATTTGGGAAAGCGAAATCGAAAAAGAACTGGTTTTTAGTTTTGTCGAATTTCGGGATCACATTTTTTCATTCGATAAAAACGAGATAGAGGAGGTGAGGTTCTGGAGTTTTTCCGACATAAAAAACGAAATTCCGAAGGGTATTTTTACTCCGAATTTTGTGACCGAATTCGAAATTCTTCAACAAAATATTGCGATGCTGAGAAAGAAAATAGGGAAAACACCAACCCGTTAGAACTAATTTTTAGCCTGTTTTCAGGCCTCTTTTTTTTACCGGAGAAAAACATCGTTCCAAACGAAATAAATCGCTACAAGCAAAGTCTGTTTTTAAATAAAAATCATGATATTTACAAATGTGAATAACGAAAGAACGTAAATTTACATAATTTACAAAAGTAAATCCATGAAACACATCAATATTTGGCATTGATATTTACATATGTAATCGTATTATAGAGCCTGAATATTCATTAAATTTAAGCTTTTCAATGATTTATAAGTTACTTTATTTCAATAGATTAATATTTTATATTGAAGCAATAATTTAATTATTTGAATTACAATGGTGAATATGTTGCTTAAATTGATAAAATAAGCAATTTTACACTTATTATGTACTTATAAATCAGATAAATAATAAATATATCTGAAGTAAACATTTAAAATAAGCATTATGAATTGTGTTGATTTTTCATACCTTGCTATGAGAGCAATTTAACGTCGGATGTCAAGTTTTGCTTTCCATGTTAATATTTACAAATGTAAATAATTAAAAAATTACAAATGTGAATAGTATTTGATTTACATTTGTAATCTCAGAAAAATTGACAAAATGAAAGACAGAATTGCTAAAATTTTGCAGGAAGAAGGTTTAACCGGCGCTCGGTTCGCCGATGAAATTGGTGTACAGGCTTCCAGCGTGTCGCATATTCTTTCGGGTCGAAACAATCCGGGTACCGATTTCCTTATTAAAATTCTGGAGCGTTATAGGGGCATCAATCCTGAATGGTTACTCATGGGAAAAGGCGAAATGTATAAAACAGCAAGTCCTGTGAAAAACGACCTGTCTCCTGTTAACAGAGAGCCTGATTTGTTCAATCAGGATATTCCAAAAAACAGGCAGATTGTCAATGAACCTGTGGCTAAAATTACAACGGTTGCCGAAAATGCAGCGGAAATTGAGAAAATTATTGTCTTTTACCGCGACAAAAGCTTTGTAATCTATCACCATCAATAGTAATTTTGTTTAAGAAACCTTGCGAAACACAAAGCTGCGATTTCCGGATCATCCCGATTTTACAATCTAATACGAAGAAAAACAAGCAGATTTTATTGTACCTATTTTCTGACAGATTCCGAATGTAATCTGATGAAATTCAAACAATTGACAATCGTTAATAATTTCAGCGACAAATTGTTAACAAAGCGAATAAAGTAATCGGTATCTGGACTTACTATTTATATATTTGCCAAAAGCTATAACCTGATGAAAAAGTACGTTCACGATTTGATAGTTTACGATAAGCAAGTACTTAATGATGAGTACTTTCTGTTAGAATTAACCTATTCCGAACCACTCCCCGATATGCTGCCGGCACAGTTTGTTGAAGTGCTGGTCGAAAACGCACCCGGTGTTTTTCTGCGTCGTCCGATCAGTATTCACGATGTTGATTACGAAAAAAATACATTGAAGTTGCTGATACAAATTGTTGGAGAGGGAACAAGGCGTTTATCGCTTCTGCAGACCGGCGATACAGTGAATCTGGTATATCCGCTCGGAAATACATTTTCAATGCCCGAAAAGCCCGGTATTTTGCTTGTAGGCGGAGGTTGTGGTATGGCTCCATTGCTCTATACAGCGCGATATTTCCGGGATTTTGGTTTTGAACCACAAATTTTAATAGGTGCACGTTCGAAACGCGGATTGCTGCTCCGTGACGAGTACCGCAAATATGGTGAGTTACTCACCTGCACCGAAGATGGCTCGTATGGTACCAAAGGCTATGTAACCGACCATCCGGTGTTTACATCCGGTAAAATCGACGTAATTTATGCCTGTGGTCCCAAACCCATGCTTAAAGCAGTAGGAAACTGGGCTTTAACGAGCAATGTGCATTGCGAGGTATCGCTCGAAAACCTGATGGCATGTGGCATCGGGGCTTGTCTGTGTTGTGTTCAGAAAACCATTGCAGGCAATAAAACGGTGTGTCAGGAAGGGCCAGTTTTTAACATTAAAGAAATTGTATGGTAAACCTAAAAGTTGATTTCAACGGACTGAAGCTGAAAAATCCGGTGCTTACAGCCTCGGGAACCTTCGGTTATGGCGAAGAATTTGCCGATTTTATTGACCTGAACAGTCTCGGCGGTTTTATTGTAAAGGGCACTACCTTGCTGCCGCGCGAGGGCAACAATTATCCCCGCATGGCCGAAACACCTTCGGGGATGCTCAATGCAGTAGGTTTGCAGAATAAAGGTGTAAACTACTTCTGCGAAGTGATTTATCCCCGCATACAACATTACAGTACAGCTGTTATCGTCAACCTGAGCGGTTCACAGATTAGCGACTATGTGCAGGCAGCAGAAATGCTGAACGGGCTTGAGCACGTGCCGGCTATTGAGCTCAACATCAGTTGCCCCAATGTGAAGGAAGGAGGTATGGCTTTTGGAACCAGTTGTGCTTCGGCAGCTGCCGTTGTCAACGAAGTCCGCAAGGTGTACAAGAAGCACCTTATGGTGAAACTTTCTCCCAATGTCACCAATATAGCCGAAATTGCCCGCAGCGTTGAGGCCGAAGGCGCCGATAGTATTTCGCTGATTAATACACTGCTCGGCATGGCCATTGATGTGAATACCCGAAGACCCAAACTGAGTACAATTACCGGCGGTTTGTCGGGTCCTGCCGTTAAACCCGTAGCGGTGAGAATGGTTTGGCAGGTATTTAATGCGGTTAACATCCCGGTTTGCGGACTCGGAGGCATTATGAATGCAGCCGATGCCATCGAATTTATGTTGGCAGGTGCAACATGTGTGCAGGTGGGAACAGCCAATTTTATCGACCCAATGGTGTCGGTGAAAATTGTGGAAGGAATTTCTGAATATTGCGAAAAGTATGGCGTGAAACGAGTGAGTGAGTTGGTGGGTGCTTTACAGGTTAATTAATGAAATTATGAAAATGAAAAATCTGATTTTAGTTTGTGCAACAGCATGCATATTAGTGGCTTGCGGTGGTAACAGTGGTGGTAATAAAACTGACAATTACGATGCACAAGGAACAGGTGAAACTGCCGATAAAATGAACAATAAAACTGCCTCTGTTTCGTCAGATTACCTGATTACAACGACAGGAGCCGGTTTTGTCGTTGTGGGTGACTCGGTAATGACAAAAATCCCTGATAATATCAGCTATGAACTTAAAACCATTACCCGTAGCGAAGAAGGATACGAAATCGAAGTGAATACACTGACTTTAAAGGATATTGCGGGCGAAATCATGCAGGTTGACCTCACCGACGACGAACGGGTACAGGAAATTATGGTGTTAAGCTCAAAAGCAAGCACAGAGAAAGGAATGGGGCCGGGGAGCAAAATTACCGATTTTATAAAGGCATACCCTGATTATAAAATATGGTACACCTATGTTGCCGGTTGGATTATTCTGGAGTCTCCCTCGTTGAAATGCGTACAGTTTCTTCTCGATGAAAACGATTATATTGGTGATGCAAAAAAAATCAAACAGCCGGTTTCTGATATGGTCACACTGAAAGCAACTGATTTTAAGACAGATGCGATCATAACCAAGGTAAGGATATTTAACTATTACTAGAGAATTATTAAGCAAATTATACAGACGACTCAAGGGTCGTCTTTTTTATCCCAGCACTTTTTTCAATGCATTGAAAAAGTTTTTTTCGATACTGCTGTATTTTCCATCACTGGCCAGCAAAGCTTCAATATCGGCATATAATTTTTCGCGGCATTCGGCAGTTTTTAGGTTTGCGCTGCAATAACTGCGTATTTTTTCGAGTTGCCAGTAATCGTTGTCTTTCCCGAATTCCTTTTTAATACTGGAATAAATTTTTGTATCAACTTTTTCGATTATATATTCGCGCTCTTCGGGTTTTATTTCGAGATCTGCGTTAGCTGCATAAAACAGTACATAAGCCAGAAACTCTTCGTATGTCCAGGTATTTTCAATATTTTCCATAATATTCTTATATTTATTATCTACAAAAATAATGATATAAATTTTTTAAACAAGTTCGAACATATATTATTGCGACTTGCATAAAAAATCATTTGGCAAATTCAATATTAAGTCTATTTTTGCACCGTATTGTAAAATAATGCAATTCGATTGATATGAAACACTTATATTATTTGATAATTCTTTTTTTTGCACTTATTCTGTTATCTGTTTTTAGCTCCTGTAAACCCGATGAACCATTGCCACCCGCTATTGAGTTGCTTTTTGAATCGGGTGATATTGCCGACGGCGATACCGTTGCAGTAGGTGGTCCGCTGCGCTTTACCATTACGGCAACAGGTGCCGATGCCAATATCACGAATTTTCTTGTCGAAAAGGTTTACGACGGTAATTATAAAACAGTTCTCGACTCAGGTTTGAATTCCACAGGATTCACTGTTAAGGAAGTTTATTATCAAGGGGTAGAAGAGGAGGTAAGCTGGAAATTTTCGGTGATGGACCGCAACCGTAAATCCGCTTCGGTATCGCTGAAAGTTATTAAGGATCCCGATTCACAATTCGGAGGTATTATAGAATTTAACGAAATTGTTTTAGGCTACCAGTCAAACACTTTATTGGGCCATTTTTTCCTCCCGATTCTCGAAGAAGTGTACTTTCAGGATTCTGCTACTCTTTTTCAGGATCAGGTTGATGTGCTCACTTATTTCAACTACAGCGAGGACAACGGTGTGAATATGCCTTCTCCCTCATTTTCTTCTCCGGGAGAAGATGCCGGGGCTTATGGTTTGCTTTATACCGAATATTATCCGTTTCTCACCCAATGGACCACGCGCAACTACACCAAATACGATATACGTGCTGACCATGGTGTTAGCAGCGACGATTTTAACTCAGCCCATAACGACAGCCTGCTGATTGTTTCTTACGATGATGTATGGGGGAAAAAGAAGTACAAATGGGCTGTTGATGGAACGATTATACCCTTTCAGACAGCAGGTGGAAAGAAAGGTTTGATTAAAGTACTGCAGGCCGATACGGTAGCAACCGGAAGTATCAAATTTGCCATGAAAATCCAATTATAAACCTAAATGTAACAGTATGAAAAAACATGTATCTCTTTTAGCAATCTTTGTAATGCTGCTTGGCACAGTAGTTTTTGCTCAACAGCAAGTGATTATCGGCTTCAGCTTTGCCGATAATACCGACGCCGAATTTACTGCTGATCAGGGCTTAAGCGGAAATTTGGGTTACAATGTGCGTGCCGAAAACGCTGCCGGCGACACAAGAACTCTTACCTACGAAGCCGGAGCAGCCGATTATGCAGCTTCTGCCACCGGTTGGGATGCCGGAGAAAACGATAAATTCTGGTCAATTAAATTCAAAGCCGATGGGTTTCAGAATTTTAAAGTCTCCTCGAAACAGTATGCTGATGCAACTGGTCCCAAGGAATTTAAAATTCAGTATAAAATTGGTAACAGTGGAACCTGGACTGATATTGACAACAATACCGTTACGCTGGCCACCGATTGGACTACCGGTGTTGTAACTGAATTGCCCCTTCCATCAGAACTGAACGATCCGGGCACAACATCCATTTACCTGAGATGGATTATGACCAGTAACGTATCGGTAGAAAATGGTACAGTGGACGCCGGCGGAGTATCGCGTATCGACGATATAATGGTCTATGGCAGTCCGGTTCCGGTTCCTGATGTAATTATCGGTTTCGACTTCACCGATAATACCGATGTAGAATTTAATGCTGATTCAGGGCTCGAAGGAAACCTGGGTTACGATGTTCGCGCCGAGAATGGTGCCGCACAAACCACCCGCACCCTGAGCTATACCGAAGGTGCTTCAGGCTATGCAGCTACTGCTGTAGAATGGGATAACGGTGCTGATGATAAATTCTGGTCGATTAAATTCAAAGCCGATGGCTATCATGATTTCAAAGTATCGTCGAAGCAATATTCCGATGCTACCGGACCCAAAGAATTCAAACTCCAAACCCGTAAAAGCGGTGGTGATTGGATTGATGTTACCGATGGTAATATTACAGTGGCAGCAGACTGGACTACTGGTGAAGTTGCAGAGTTGGCTTTGCCTGCTGAAATTAACTATCCCGGAACAACATCTGTATATGTTCGCTGGATTATGACATCTAATACCAGCACCAGTGATGCTACCGTTGATGCTGCCGGAGTATCGAAAATCGATGATATTGTTGTTACGGGATTTAGTAATACTGGCATCGAAACTACATTGGTTATAAATTCAGTTGCCATGTATCCGAATCCTTGTAATGGTATTTTAAACCTGACTGCTGACGAAGAAATTGCCTTTACCGAGATTTACAACTTGCAAGGTGCTTTGGTAGCCCGCCAATTGGCCGGAAGCAATGAAGCTACTCTTTCAACTGAATTGTTGAATGCAGGTATCTATATCGTAAGGGTATATTTCAACAACGATAAGAACCCTGTATCAAACCGAATTATTGTTGAATAAAAGCGTTTAAATAGCAGAATTGCCGGAGGTCATTTTTGCTTTCGGCATTTCTTTTTTACAACATTATGCCAAGAATTGCAGCACTAATATTCCTCTTTTTTACCGCCACCGTATTTCCGGTTTTCTCGCAGCAGATTTCGGGATTTGTAAAAGATTCCGATGGAAATGCACTGCCACACGCCAGTATAATGGTTGAAGGTACAGGTTTGGGTACGGTAACCGATGCCAGGGGTTTTTACTCGCTGCAACTTAATCCGTCAAAGTATAAAATTACGGTAAGTTTTTTAGGGTATGTAACCATTCACGACAATATTCAGGTACTGAAGAACAAAAACACCACAAAAGATTACGTACTTCAACCGGTAGAATTTGTTACTGCTGAGGTCGAAATCAATGCAAAACAAAACGACGGATTCAACAAAATTGATGCACCGGTACGTGTAAGAACCATCGATGCAGCCGATATCCGGATTATGCCTGCATCAGGAACCAGCAAGCTTCTCGACAAGGTTTCGGGTGTAGATGTTAAAAGCGACTTTGGAATTTTTTCGTCACAGACGGTAGTATCTTTGCGTGGGTTGGGAGGGAGCAAGCAGACAGGTACACTTGTGGTTATCGATGGCAGTCCGGTAAATAAATCTGAATCCGGCTCGGTTAACTGGAACATGATTAATAAAGACGAAATCGAAAAAATCGAAATTATGAAGGGTCCGGGCTCTGTGATGTTTGGAAGCAATGCCATGGGTGGCGTTATCAATATCACTACCCGGAAACCACGTTCACTGCTGGCAGCCGATGTACAACTGGCTTATGGGCGCTACAATACTTTCGAATCGGGTTTACATGCTTCGGGACGTAGTAAAAATAATCTGGCTTACTGGAAATTCAATGCCGGATATCGCCGCAGCGATGGCTATGTGAACACTCCCGACTACCTGATTGCAGAAAACGACACCATTGTGGCTCCGGTGTTCCTAAGGGAATACAATCTGGGATCGGTATTTGGATTTCATCTTGACGAAGCCAGCCGACTTGAGTTTTCGGTAAATTATTACGATGATCAACGAGGAACCGGAATAAAAATTTTCGAAAACATGGGGGGCTTCGACGAACACGATACTTTTCATTCTTATATAAAATATCGGGGATTATTCCGCAAGGTTTCGGTTTTTGCCAATGTGTACTTTATGAATGAGTTTTATTCGAAACTGAATGAATACTACAGCGATGGTGAGTATAAGTTGTATGAAATAGACTCAAAGCGTTTCGATTACGGAACCAAGGCCTGGACTGAATTCAATATGTTTAAAAAGCTGGAAACTACCACGGGTTTCGAAATAAAAACCGGTAGTGTCAACGGCAAAGACATTTATTTTACATCGACTGATATTATCAGTAACCGGGGTAAAATGAGTACGATGGCAGGTTTTCTGCAATTGAAATGGAAATTTGCAACCCCTTGGATGGTATATGGTGGCTTGCGTTACGACCATGCATTTTTTTATGATGCAGCGTTCTCAATCGATTACCCATCATACTCCATCGAATATCTCAGCGAGTTTCAGTTCAGCAATGTTGAAAACAAAACGTGGAATGCAGTTAATCCCAAGCTCACCCTGCAATACGCCCGCGAAGATAAAGTGCGCTGGTATTTTTCGGCTGCAGGCGGTTTTGGTGCTCCCATTCTCGAAGATCTATGTCGGACCGGACGTAAAAAAATCGGCTTTAAAGTAGCCAATCCCAACCTGAAACCTGAACAAATAACCAACATCGAAACAGGAGGTGACCTTCTGTTATTCAATAAACTGAACCTTTCGGCTTCGATATACTACACAATCGGGCGCGACTTTATGTACTTTATTACAACCGGTGACTCTGTCAATCTGGGCTATACCATTGTTCCCGTTTACCAGGTCGATAATATCAGCAAGGTCGAAATTTATGGTTTCGAAAGTGATGCTTCGCTGAAAATGGGAAAAGGCATACGACTTTTTGCTAATTACACGTATACCCACTCACAGATAAAAGATTACCAAACAAAAACACCGGGGGCGGATAAAGACCTGACCGGTAAATTTCTGACTGATATGCCCATGCATAAGTTTTCAGCCGGTTTTAGCTTCGAAAATAAATACGTGAATTTTTCAGCTTCTACAAAATACACCGGTAAGAGATGGATTAACGATGAAAACAAAATCGATTACACATATCTGCTCACCGACAGGTATCCTGCCTATTGGTTGGTTGACCTGAAGCTGTGGAAGCAGTTTAAATCTTTTACCTGCAGTGTCGATGTCGAAAACCTTTTGAATACAGTTTTTACTGATAGCAAAGGGTATAGCTCTCCCGGGATATTCTATATGCTTAGTGTGAAATATAGCTTAAATAAAAACTAATAATTAAATCGAATGAAAATGAAGAAAATTGTTTTAATCTCGTTTGTTGCTACCATAACAGCAATGCTTTTTTCGTGTGGTGAGCCGGCAAAAACCGATAAAACCGTAAAAGATGAATCACAGACCAAAGCTATGGCCGATACATCTGATTTGACCAATAATTTCTACGATAACGCCGAAAAGTATGCTTTGAAGACCTACAACCTTGAAGTAGGCGGTGAAGTCTCAAACCCTGGAAAAGTTGATTTGTCAAAACTTCCACGTCGCAGTGTCATTGTAAAAGAAACCCTTCTCGATGGTAATGGAGATAAATTTGTAGGTGCCTATTGTTACGATGGTTACTCACTCTTCGATATTTTAAATAACTATCATATCGAAAAGAAAAACGAAGATGTTTTTAAGCCAATTATCGATTTATATGTTGAAGTCGAAAATGAAGCCGGTGAAAAGGTGGTGTTCAGCTGGGGCGAAATTTATTATCCAAACCACCTGCACGAAATAATTATTGCAACCGACGTGATGCGCATCGTTCCCAGTAAAACCAATGAACTTTGGGAGTTACCCACCGATAGTAAGCTGGTGGTGGTAAGCGATTTGATTACCGAACGCAATATCAGTAAACCTACTAAAATAACTGTAAAATCGTATGAGATTGATTTGGTCACCATAAAAGGTAAAGACCCCTTGTTTTCGCCAAAATTTGATTTTTACAAAGACGGTGAAGTTATTGCCAGCTATACTGCAAATCCGAAAAATATTCAGGAAATAAGCCTGCATACCATTTTTTACGGACGTGGCCGCGGTATTCACAGTACACAGCCTTTTACCGGCGCCCCGCTAAAACAACTCATCAACGAAAAAGTAAACCGTACTCAGCGTGCAATCCGCAACGGACTGATTCTTGCCACTGCCGACGACGGGTACCGTGGTGTGTACACCTACTCCGAAATTTGCAATCGCAACGACCAGGCGGATGTACTGCTGGTTTGTCATCCCGAAGTGAAAACCGATGGAATCTTCAGACTGTTTCCCAGTTGCGATTTCTTCTCCGACAGGGCAATTAAAGGCCTCAACGGTATTTATTACAGCGAATAAATGCGTTGACATAAAGTGTTAAGTGCAAACGCAATTTGTGTTTGCACTTTTTTTGTCCTGTTTTCAACAAAAGCCTGTTTTTAATTTCGTGGTACAATAGTTGGTTAAACCGTATGTGCTATTTATTTTTGATTGAAAATCAGTTGCTTATGAAAATATTGAATTTGGTAGTTTTTTGTTTGATCTCATCGGTTTATGCCGTTGGCTGTAACAGCAAACATAATGGAGTTTCTGAACAAATACTCACTGTAAGACAATATGATGAAAAAAACGATTCATCCATTATTACCGGAGCTGAGCGAACCGAAGCATATCTGGTGTTGCTAAAAGGCAAAAAAACAGGGGTTGTTACCAATCAAACCGGAATTTGTAAATCACGCCATATTGTTGACACACTGATAGATCTCGGTGTGAAAGTGGTAACCGTGTTTTGTCCGGAGCATGGTTTTCGCGGCACGGCTGATGCCGGGGCCGCTGTTGATGACAGCATTGATAAATCGACCGGGTTAAAAATTATCTCGTTATATGGAAAAAACAAAAAACCAAAACCCGAGCAGTTGATGGGTATCGAAATTATGGTTTTCGATATTCAGGATGTAGGAGCGAGGTTTTACACCTACATTTCGACCCTGCACTATGTGATGGAGGCTTGCGCTGAAAATCAAATTCCTTTAATTGTGTTCGACCGGCCGAATCCAAACGGTCATTACGTGGATGGACCGGTTCTCGATACCGCATTCCATTCTTTTATCGGAATGCACCCTGTACCCATTGTGCATGGTATGACCATCGGTGAATACGCACAAATGATAAATGGTGAACATTGGCTTACCGATAGCCTGCAATGCAAGCTTACGGTGATTCCCTGCCTCAACTATACCCATTCTACACCCTACCGTTTGCCGGTGCCACCTTCGCCCAACCTGCCCGATTACCGGTCGGTGGAGTTATACCCCAGTCTCTGCCTTTTCGAAGGGACTTGCCTGAGTGTTGGACGGGGTACCGATATGCAGTTTCAGGTTATAGGACATCCGGTATACAAAGACTGGGAACTGGCAGAGTTTGTTTTTACGCCTACGCCACGCAGTGGTGCTATGAAACCGGTACTCGAAGGTCAGTTGTGTTTTGGTTTCGACTTCAGCGAAAGTTTGAGTCCCTTTCCCGAAAAAAGTGACCGATTGAATATCACCGTGTTGATTGAAGCGTGGAAGCATTTTCCCGACAGGGAGAATTTTTTCAACAACAGTTTTAATCTGCTGGCCGGTGGGCGATCGCTGAGACAGCAAATCGAAAAAGGATTGAACGAAGATCAGATTCGCGAAACCTGGCAGTTTGAACTCAATAAATTCCGGAAAATTCGAAGCAAATACCTCATTTATAAAGAATAAAATTTGTCTATGAAGCAACAGTTGTTACTTTCTGCTTTTGCAGCCTGCTTAATTACAATGTCTGCATGTGGTGATGATTACGAAAACCATGCGCTCGCTTTCAAAAACCTGACTTCCGATACCATTACCATGGTGAAACATTTCGGCAGCAGCAACCCCCGTACCATAGAAATTGCACCGGGAGAATACGAGACGTTTTTCGAAACGACTACAGAATTATGGTTGGGACCAACATCTGAACTGGCCAAATGCAGCGACTCGATTCAGATTATTCTCGAAGCAAAAACCATTTCGTTTGCCGAAGATTACACCATTAATACCGGAGTAAACCCTTACTCGGCTACAGCACAATGGACAGTTGTTATCGAGCAGTTCGAAACATCAGCTTTTCTTGGTACTAAGATCGAGAACAAGTACATTCATGTTTTCGATATCGACGGTAATTAGTGATTTTTTGATTTTTCGTTAAGACTGCGGCAGCATACTAATTCGAGATTTTCGCCCTGATGCAGGTGCATACCGTTTCCGAGGCATTCACCGAAATGCTTGCAGTTGTTGCAAATGCCTGTTTTTGTCCACGCACGATTGCGGAACGGTTGGAATTTTGTTTCCCAGATTTGATTTAAGTTGTCGTGATAGATATTTCCCTGTACCAACTTTCGGTTGTTATTGGGACATGCCGAAATGGAGCCGTCAGCCAGAACCGACCCGATGTTGATGCCTGCCCGACAGAAGAAGTACGAGTCGCGTACCCGGTGCTCGTACTTTCCGGTGTAGGCTTCGCAGCTGAATTGTACTTTTATTTTGGATCTTTCTCTTGTGGCTGAAATGAATTCCATCAATTGGGTAAATTGTTTGTCGTTGAGCAACAAATCACGGTTTTCGGTTGCACGCCCGATAGGAGCAATGGTAAACAGACGCCATGCCCTCACACCCAGGCTTCCGAGAAGTTCTTCGACAGTGGCCAGCTGGCTAAGGTTTTTGGGAGTAACACAGCTTACCACATCGAAATTAAGCCGTGTAGCGCTTGTAGCCAGAGCAATGGCATCAGCTACGCGCTTAAAGGTATTTCCACTGTTCCTGAGCCAATTGTGGCTGTCTTCCATGCCGTCGAGGCTGATGGTGAGGGCTCCCATCCCGGCATTCAGCAGGGTGTTGTGTCGTTCGGGAATGTACAGAATTCCATTGCTGACCAAGGACCATTGCATTCCCAGTTTTCTGATTTCTTTTCCACATTCTTCGATGTCGTTGCGCAGGAGGGGTTCTCCTCCGGTCATGACTACTGTGAAATTTTTTGAAGGTCTGGGTATGGTTTTTAGTGCCCCGATAAAATCATTCAGGGGCATATCAGCGATAGCTGTTGATGTGTTGCAATCGCTTCCGCAATGAAGGCAATTCAGATTACAACGCAGTGTGCATTCCCAAAACAGGTAATTTAGCTCGTGACGCCTGATTTCAGCATCGCGGAAACGCAGAAACAGTTTTTTAGGAAATTTCAACAGGTTATTCCTCCACCAAACTTATGTTTACACGTACGGTGTCGCTTGAACCATTGATTAAGGTGTCGGTTTTGGCAAAATTGCCGGGTTGTTCTTCGGTATCTTCAAAAACCAGCTTGATGTTGTTTCGTTTTACGGTGTAAAACGAAAACCTGCCATCGGAGTCGGTGTACTGATGTTGAGAATCTCCTTCGATGCCTACCCGGATGTTTTGCACGGGTTGGCCGGAAGCGCGTGAGGTAACCTGACCTTCGACCAGAAAGTCATTATCAACAGCCTGTGGAGTTCCGTAACAGGCCTGAAAAACAAATAGGGCAGTCGTGAAGCTCAGGCTTCCGATAAGTGTTCTCAGCAATTTGTTATTCATGGTTTCAGTATCATTTAAATCAATGCAAGGTATAAAAAAAAAGTGCTGACCAAACTATTCCTCACCATTCATTTTTAACATATCGTTCTTGTCTTTTTTCGAAGAAATACCAAAGTTATATCTGATATTAATACCAAAACGTTGGTTATCGGTGTAACGGCTGCCATAGGAATATACACCCGGTTGATTCAATTCAAAATGAGTTTCCATGGTGCGCAGTACATCGCGGGCACTCAGCGAAATGCTGAGTTTTTTATTAAGTAGTGTTTGGGTAATGCTGATGTTAAGCTGACCGAAAGTGCCCAACTCGTAGAAATTCCAGTTTCCGTTTACCATCATAAAGCCGCTGACGCGAATTTTGGTTTCCTTGAACAGGGTGAGGGAGTGAAACGTAAAGAAACGCCAACTCCCACGGGTAAATTGTAAGGGTTCTCCCTGATAGTAGCCGTCGTATTCGTTTAGATCATATTGGGCACCTACGCCGAAATAGTAAATCCCACCGGGAGGCAGTCCGGCTATTCCCCTGAAATAAGTTTCGGTATTTTTACCCAGGTTGTCGTAGGTTCTTACCAACACATCTTCGTAGTCGGGATGCTGATAAACCACCTGAGAGAAAATATCATGGGTGTAGTTGCGTCCAATGGCAAACAGGGGCATGTCGTTATAGCTGAAATTCATTTCGAAATTATCGGTAAACTGGGGTTTAAGGGCAGGGTTACCTGTTTCGAACATATATTCATCATCATAGTTAATGGTGGGGTTCAGGTTTTGATAATCGGGACGGCTAATGGTGCGCCTGTAAATTAAATACGCAAAAAGCTCAAAACCTTTAACCTCGAACACCTTACGGCTCAGATAAACATAAGGAAACCAGTCTGCCCGGTTGATTACAAAGCCTGTATCCGAAGGTTGTGTCTGATGCCCGTCCATAAATGTATGTTCCATGCGGACACCCGATTTTATAATAAATTTTTTCCACAAGGTTTTCGATAACTGCAAATAGGCTGCGTTGATGTTTTCGGTATAGGTAAAAGCACTGGCGCGTTGCGGAATGCCAACCCTGATACCATCCTGAAACAGATAATACCCGGCATCGCTGCCAAAAAACTGAATCCCGCTTTTCACTCCGGTTTCGAGACTGAATTTATAGGGCAGTTTCCAGGTAAGATCCGACTGGAATACAACAAAATGCCTCCCCTGCAGGTTGTCGTTTTCCCCTTCAAGTTCAACCAGCGTCGGAAGGCTGTAGATATAGCTGAATTCCTGCAGCGATTTGCTGCGGTTGTAGCTGTACGATAATTTGGTGTCGAGTTCTGAACCCAGGGTATCAAATTTGACTACCATTCCAAAATCCTGACTGATCGAAAAAGGAGTACTGTGATAATCGGCCAGATTGGTACTTTTCGAAAGGGTATCGTTTTCGGTGCTGTTAATAAAGTTAATGTTTTCGGAACTGCTGTAATTCCATGAATAGTTAATTCGCCCGTCGTAACTGAGATTGATATTGTCGCGGGGATCGTAGTTAATACCATAACCTGCGTAGAGCGATTCGCCAAACCTTTCGCTTTCGGTGGTCTGAAATAAAAATCCGGTACCTTCGAGGCGGCGGGCAGCGTTCAGTTCATCGAAACGGCCGTTGTGGTTATAATTAATATTCAGGTAATAGCTGCTTCTCTCGTCGCTGTTGTTCAGGCTGAAACCGCCAAAATAGTTACCAAGACTGCCCTGATTCATGCCGGTATTTACCGAACCGTGGCGCCCGAGCTTAACCCCTTTTTTCAGCACCACATTCACTATACCGCCTGAACTGGCAGCATCGAATTTGGTGGAAGGGGTTCGCAGCACTTCGATGCGCTGCACACTACCCGGAGGAAGATTGCGTAAAATAGCCGTGATGTCCTGGGTACTCATTTTCTGTTCCCTGCCGTTGATATAAATCGCCGCAGGAGCTGCTCCGTTTATAAAAATACCACCATCCTGATCGACATACAGCCCCGGAGTGCTTTCGAGCACTTCCATCGTGTTTGTACTCGAATTGGCCATAGGTTCTGGGTCGATAATCATTTTATCATCTTCCTGTGTAATCATAGGCTTTTTTGCCGTGATGGTCACTTCCTCGAGGGCTATGCTGTTTTCTTCGAGCCGGAAATCAAAATCGCGGCCATCGGGTTTCACCGAAATGGTTTTTTCGAGCGATTCAAAACCAATGTAACTGATGCGTAATATATACAGGCCGTTGAATATACCTTTAAAAATTGCGACACCATCGAGGTTGGTGGTAGTAAATACCGATACAGAGTCTTTCAGGTTTTTCAATTCGACGGTTGCCCCCGGAAGCGGCTGGCGCTTGGTGTCTTTCACCGTAATGCTTACCTGTTGCGACAAAGCCTGCCACGAGAATAGCATCAGCATGACGCCTGTCAGAAGAAATAAAACAGCAAGCTTTTTCATAGAATTATTTCAGGGCAAATGTAACAAACAAAACACTTGGTCATTCGGGTAAAATGTTAATAAAAACTTGTCGGTTGCATGCAATTTTCGAACCATAAACAATATGGCTAATCAGAATTGCAATAATTAGAATTAAGATATATTTAGAATTCTTAAAACAGATTTTTATTGGAAAGAATACCAGTCTTTGAGAGTGTTTAATAATTTATGAAAAGCAGGATCAATACAATTTCTGTAGCTTGCAGTTGATGCTATACTTTCATAAATCGAAGATGATCGAGGAGTCTTGCTTTTTTTTAGCAATGCTTCAAAAGACTCTTTTGGTTGTGTTGGCTTAAGTGAAGTTGGATTTTTTAATTGATTCT
>Ga0116149_1001932_pt1 | contig 23853 bp, 7 predicted proteins | sample AD_UKC057_MetaG_FD_89787 | JGI IMG/M metagenome (GOLD analysis project Ga0116149, IMG submission 89787) | Active sludge microbial communities of municipal wastewater-treating anaerobic digesters from USA - AD_UKC057_MetaG | ecosystem: Engineered > Bioreactor > Anaerobic > Digestate | place: USA... | reverse complement strand
CGCTGATGTAACCCCGTCCCCAATTCCAGTAATCCGTGCGGATGCCTTCCCTGGTCAGGTTGGAGTTGTAGTTGGTGGATCCGGGCCCCGGCGGCACGGTGGTCGGATTGGCGTTGCAGGGGCCGGCTTCGCGGGCGGGGCGGCCTGACTTTTGGGAGAGATCGTAAAGGGTGTCGATGAGATAGGTCAGCTTGCCCAGGAAATTGGTTTGCAGTGCCGGATCGTAGCCTGTGCTGGCGCAGGCTTGGGCGATTGCGGACAGGTAATGGCCGCTGGCGTGGCCGCGCAGGCGGGTTGTCTGCGAGTCCCAACCACCGAGCGGTTGGGTGCCCTCGGGTTGAGGTTGTCCAAAGGCGTCGCGGAACATGTAGAGGAACCGGTCCGGATCGGTCTGGGCCAGCCCCTGGAGGAATTTGTCGCGGTGTTGGATGAACGGGGTGTCGCGTTGCTGTTCGTCGCGGTCGAGGCTCACCCGGTCCAGGAGAAATGGCTCGACTCGGCGGGCCGGAGCGGGCGAATCACTGGGGGCGGGTTTCACCGTGACGACAGCCTTCGGTTCGAGTTTCGTGCCGGCGACACGCCCGGTGACGGTGAACGTGCCCGGTTCGAGGACGGAGAGATTGTTGGTGGGAGACGGCCAGATGATTCGGACCACGGCTCCTGTGGAAGCGTCCCTGAATTGGCCAACGATGTTCCGGGGCAGCCGCGGCAGGGTGCCGACGGTGGTCTCGACCGAGATGGGCGGCAGGGCGAGCAGCTCGCTGCCGGACCACGGCGCCGCGGCGGTTGTCTCGGGCTGTTTGGGGGCGGCGACCGGCTGACTGGATGCGGCTGTCGTTTCGCCCGACAGCGCATTGTCGCGGATGGTTGCGATCTGTTGGTCTGTCAGGGCAATACTGTAGAGGCGCACATCGTGGAGCATGGCGTCGAGGCCGGGATCCGCCTCGTAGTGCGACTTGCCGATGTAGAGCTGGTTGCGCCGTGCATCGTCGCTGTCGAGCAGCGATTCGAGATTGACGGTCAGATTAGTGGTGTGGCCCACGCGGGCGCCGTCGAGATAGAGGCTCAGCGTGTGCCCGGCACCGTCCAGGGCGACGGCCAGGTGCGCCCATCGGTTGGTGGGGACTGCCGGCGCGACGGGGCCCTGTTCACCGGCCCAGCCGCTCGAGGTGATCCGGGCGCGGTATCCTCCGGCATCATCTTCGCCCGAGGGTGTGCAGAAGAAGTTGGCTGTCGTATTCGGGCCAAAGTCGAAAAACCGCTGCCAGGGTTTTGACGAGCGCAGAAAGATCCAGCCTGTGGCGGTGATGGCGTCCGTGTCCTCGAGTGCAACTCCGGGGATTTGGACAAAGGCGTCTCCGGTGCCGGGCAGGGAGAGGACCGTTCCGAACTGGCGGTCTTCGACATAGCCGGCTCCAGCGCCGTGGAGGGTGGCGTGGTAAGCGTTACGGGAGCGGTCGGTCGTGTTGCCCTTGAAGGGGTAGCGGGCGAGGAGGGCTGTCTCGCCGATTCCATCGAGGAACTGGTCACCTCCGTCGCTCTGGGCTGCCGAGGCAGGGGGCGCGTCCGAGGTGGCGAGCAAGCAGGCGATCAGCGCGGCTGGGCGGGGAGGGAGAATCCGCAGTTTCATGTGATCGGAGCGCAGGCAGTGACGCGGCGATTACGGAGTCGAACGTGGGGCGGGCGGGGCGGTCCTGATCCAGACCTGTGATTCAGCGCGGCGCCGCTGGGAGGAGGCTGTGTGGGGCCGATTATCACGGGCATAGTAGGGGATGGCCAGCAGGGGCGAGCCGTCGTCCCAGGCGCCCTTGATGACCTTGACCCCGTGCAGGAGGTCGCCGCGCCATTCGGTGGCGAGGGGTTGAGGGCCGATTGGGCCGGTGATGTCCGGCTGGTCTGCGCGCTCGACGCAGTAGATGAGCGGACCGTAGCGGAGGGCTGTGAACCCGCGATTGGCGAGGACCCGTTGGTCCGACACAATGCGCTGCACGTCCATGGGCAGTTCGAATTCGATCGTGTCGCCGGCTTTCCATGCGCGTTTCACCACGGCGTAGCCCTTCTCGATCCGCGGGGTTGCGGGCTGGCGATTGACGGAGAACGACTTGAGGCCGCTGATGGCGGGCGTGTTGGTGTAGAGCGCGCTGGTCTGGCGATTGGGGACGCGCACATGGACTGCGAACGTGGCGGGCTGGGCAGGGTTGACGGTGAGCGCGACCTTGGCGTCCCAGGGATAATCGGTCTTCTGAACAATCTCGACATCGGTGCCTGCCACGCGATCGAGGGTGATGGTGCTGCCGATGAACAGGTTGACATGGATGGCGTCGGGGGTCTTGAGGTAGGTCCAGGTTGGGATCATCAGGAGCGTGCGGGGGATATTGCCGACGCAGCAGGGGCAGGCGTGCCAGGGTGTGCGGCGTCCGCCGGCGAGCGGGTTGGTGTAATTGAAGGTCTTGCCTTCGAGATCCGTCGCCCCGAGCAGGGCGTTGTAGATCGTCTCCTCGTAGAGGTCGGCGTACCTGGCGTCGTGGTAGGCGAGGTTGAGTTTGTGCTGGAAGAAGATCAGGCCGCAACTCGAACAGGATTCGCAATAGGCGTTGTGAGGGAGGGAGTAGTCGGGGCCGAAACCTTCCGAAGTCTCGCCGCTGCCGATGCCGCCGGTGACGTAGTATTTGCGGTTGACCATGTTGTCCCAGAGCGAGAGCACGGCGCTCTGGTAATCGACATCGGCTGTTTCGGCGGCCACGTCGGCCATGCCCGAGTAGCTGTAAACGGCGCGCACGGCGTGGCCGACGGCTTCGTATTGGCGTTGGACGGGGAGATGGCTTTGGTCGTACTCGCTGCCGTCTTTGCGGCAATCGAGCAGGAACTTGGCGAGGTGCACGTAGGCGTCGCCGCGTCCGTTGCCCTCGACGTCATTGACGAAGCGTCCGAAGCGCACGAGGGCCTGTTCCATTTCCTGATGGCCGTCGTACCAGTCCTTCTTGCCCGGCCCGATGTTTGCCACCCAGCAGTCGGCCAACCGTTTGGCGGCGTCGTAGAGACGGCGATCCTTGCCCTCGGTCAGGGTGTGGTGATTGATGGCGGACTCGATGAAGTAACCGGCGACGTAGCCCTCGTGATCGCCGCGATTGCGGGGGTGCCAGCGTTCCGGCCAGGCATTGCGGTCGGCCAGGGTGTAAGCCGTCTGCAAGTAACCGTCTGGCTCCTGCGCCGCGAGGATCTTGGGAATCCAATCTTCGAGTGTGGCGCGCATTGTCTGCTGTGCCTCGATGACGTCGGGATCGCCCTGCGGATCGGCCATGAGGGCGATGCAGATCGATTCGACCGTCTGATGAACCCATGCGTTGGCGAAGACGTAGCCTTTATGGGCGCCGTGGGCCGCGCCGCGGAGGGCCTTAGCGGCCTCGACGAAATTGTCGATGCCGCCCTGGCCCTGGGTGAGGTTTGTGCGGTTGATGTAATCGATGCAATGGGGGATCCAGTTGACGATGAGCGATTTGGCCCTCGAGTTCCAGAGGCGGCTGTCGATCTTGTAGCGCCTGGTGTAGACGACGTCCAATCGGTGCTTTGGCGGCGGCGATTCGACCCTGACCTTGAGAGTGGCGGAGGCGCTCGCTCCGCCCTCTTCGGCGGTGAGCGCGAGGATGTAATCGCCTGGTTGATCGAAGCCGGCTGTGGTGTCGGCGGCGTTGGGATTCGCGAAGGTCACGCGGCCGGGTCCGGCTTGCTTGGTCCAGGTCAGCGCCAGCGGGGTGTCAGCCGGCTTGAGAGACCGGACCTGTCCGCTCAAATAGGTTTGGCCGCCGAGAATGGTCGCCCGATCGACACCCGCCGCCACTCGGGGCGGAAAACGCGGCGACCGTCCGGAATCGAGCACGCGCCATTCGATGATGCCGGTCGAGAACTCGCCGTTACCGTCCATTTCGAGCCGCAGCTTCGAGGTGGTGATCTCGTCGAATGTGGTGACGTTGAATCGGTTGGCTTCGACGCCGAGGCCGGTGGGATTGGGGACGGGCATGAAGTCCTTCCCATCCCAGTATTTCAGTCGCGAGGTTTTGGGCAGGCGCACGCCGCGCGCGTCATCCCACCAATAGACTTGGATCTGCGCGGTGCTGATGGGCTGGCTCCAATCGTATTGGACCCATTGTGTTCCCTGGCGCGGCCAGTTGCCGTACGTGCCGCGGCGATCGCCGCGGGAGCTGCGAGGACTGCTGCCGTCGTTCAGGGCTGAGTCGCGGGTGTCGCCCGAGACATAGGAACTGGTGGGCGTCGCGACGACGGCGAGGTTGACGGCGGATGCGGGCGAGGCGGCGGATCGGGCGGTCGCATGGTTTGCGCAGAGAACCGCGGCTGCCGCAATCAGGAGATGGAGTCGCATGGGAGGACTGAACCAATCGTCCGGGGCGCTGTCCAGTGAAGATTCAGTGTGGCGATTGGATCTGTCTCTCCGTTTCGGAGCTGTCGGAGGGCCGAGCTTCTGAGGCTGAGATTGGGGCGGTTAAGGTTTTGAATCATTGCCTCGCATTCGGCCGGACGGCGCTCCGGCCAAGATCGGAGGCCGTCTTGGCGACGGGCTAAGGCAGCTCGCGAATCCGGAGGTGCGTGAACTCGATCGGCGCGCCCTCGGATTCGAGGCAGAGATAGCCGGTCCGCGGTTCGCAATCCGTTCCGCCCGAGACTTCCTCGCCATTGACCCACAGGCGCAACTCGCCGTTGATGCAGCGGACGTAGTAGTGGTTCCATTGGCCGACGCCCTTGCTCAGGTTCTTGCGGGGGAAACTGCGTTCGCCGCTGGGGGAGAGGGGCGGAAAGGGCTTCATCTTGGATTTGCCGACTGCGAAGACGTCGCCATTTGTCGTGAACCAATCCGGCTTCTTCTTTTGGTCCCGTTCATATTGTTCGGCATAGCCGTGATCGAGCATTTGGACCTCGATGCCCCCGGGCGGCAGTTGATTGGGCTTGAGGTTTGCGAGCGCTTCGTCGGTGGCCCAGACGAAGACGCCGGAATTGCCGCCTGAGCGGAGGTGGCGCCATTGGACCACAAGTTCGAAATTGGCGTACTTGCGAACCGAGCGCGTGACACCGATGGGTTGTCCGGTGCATCGGATGAGACCGTCTTGGAAGGTCCAGGTCTCGGGATCGCAATTGACCCGGGTGAAATCGGCCCCGCCGAGCTCGCGCCAGCCCGGTCCCGTGCCGTCGATGAAGGCTTTGGGCAGGTCGGTTGGCTCCTGCGCGGCTTGGAGGGTGGGCGCGACCAGGCCGAGGACCAGGCAGGCGAACAGAGGTATCGAGTGGTTGTTCATGGGGACGAGTCTAGCGGTTCAAGGCGCCGCTGACCACCGTAGAATCCCTGACCGGTGAGACTCGTCGCAGACAGGTCGGCTGTCTGTGCTGCTTTGACAGGGGTCCACGATCTCGGGTTTTCGGCTTCGCGGTGGTCACAACTCGATGAAAGACGGGGGCTGGCCGCGCTTCCTCCTTTGCGCGGCCGGGCGGGGGGCGCATAATAGCGTCAGCGAAATCATGACATCACAGGTGCCCCGCGCGGAATTGGACGATCGGATGCAGCGGTTCCGGTCACGGATGGCGGCGGTTTGCCCCGACTGGGAGCTGGCGGCGTTCTTTGGACGCGTGAACCAGTATTATCTGACCGGCACGATGCAGGATGGTTTGTTGCTGGTCTCGCGCGATCGAGACGCGGTCTTCTGGGTGCGTCGGAGCCTGGAACGTGCTTGCGCGGAATCGCTGTTTCCGGACATTCGCCCGATGCGGAGTTTTCGGGATGCCGCTCAAGGGATGAAGCCGGCGCGGGGGCGGCGAGCCATTCACATCGAGACCGATCTGGTGCCGTACGGACTTGTGGGGCGGTTTCGGAAGCATTTTCCGTGTGATGAAGTCGGCTCGCTCGATCCGGCGATCGCTTGGGTGCGATCGGTCAAGAGCCCGTACGAACTCGCGATCATCGAGCGGGCGGGGGCGATTCAGCGTCGTGTCATGGAGGAGAAGGTTCAGGCGTTGATGCGCGAGGGCATGAGCGAGGCCGAGTTCGCCTGCGATTTGTACAGGCTCATGGTGAGCGAGGGGCATGAGGGGACGGTGAGATTCGCGATGTTCAACGTGGACATCATGGTGGGGCAGCTCGGGTTCGGGGAGAACTCGCTCTATCCCACCAGTTTCAACGGCCCGGGCGGATGCCGGGGCGTGGGGCCGGCGGCGCCGGTGCTCGGGAGCCGCGACCGGCGGTTGGGGGTGGGCGATCTTGGGTTTGTTGATCTGGGCTGCAGCGTCGAGGGGTACGCGACGGACAAGACGATGATCTACGCGTTTGGGCGTCCGCTTCCGCCCGAGGCAAGCGCCTTTCACGCGCGGTGCGTCGAGATCCAGGCCCACATCGCCGCGTTGCTCAAGCCCGGGGCGATCCCATCCACGATCTACAGCAGCGTGATGGAGAGTCTGGACGCCGAGTTCCTGGAGCATTTCATGGGGTTTGGGAATCGGCGGGCGGAGTTTCTCGGCCATGGTGTCGGGCTGCAGATTGACGAATGGCCGGTGATTGCGGAGGGTTTTGACGATCCGTTGGTCGAGGGCATGGTGCTGGCGGTCGAACCGAAGCGGGGCGTGCCCGGTGTTGGGATGGTCGGGACAGAGAACACCTACCTGGTCACGGCCGAGGGCGGTCGGAGCCTGACGGGGACGTGTGCGGGGCCGATCGTGGTTGCGACAAAGAAGCCATCCAAGCGCCGGGGCCGGGGCGTGTGACATTGAACTTCGACGTCCTGCCCAACTGCTCTACGGAACCATCACGCGGTAGTAGCGCATGGTAGCCGCTGACGATTCGGTATAGCGCATGGACTCGGACTGCGCCACGGATTCCGCGAGCGTCACCCAGGGTTGACCGGTCAGGGCGATCGCGGCTTCGACGTGGTACCTGACGCCGGGGATGCTCGCCCACTCGAAGCGGAGGCCATCGGCGGGGCTCGACGGCACGTTCGCGAGTTGCGGCGGCGGAACGTGGCGATTGCGATGGAGGGGTGTGGGCGAAGCGAGGAGATCGCGGATCCGGGTCTGTCCATCCGGCATTGATCCGTAGGAGATATCTACGGGCAGGGTGGGCAGGCGCAGATAGTCGACGATCATCGGCACGCCCGCCTGGATGCGGACCAGCGCAAGCACACCGCCGTTGACGAGTTGGAAGCTGGTGTGAGCATCGGCTGGGGTTGTTTGAGACGGTTCGCCATCGGCCCAGAGAAGGCGCAACGCCCTTCCTTCGATCTGGAATCCGGCGGGGAACGGCCATCGGGTCAGTTCGGTGAATGAATCGGCGAGATACCAACCTTCGAGTGAAACGGGCAGGGGGCCGTCGTTGAGCAACTCGATCCAGGGCTCGCGCTCGCCGGCGTTGTCGACCGGGCCGGCGGCATTCACGGCCAACGCTTCGTTGAAGAAGACGGGCGGGAAGGGGGGCAGCGCATGGGCGAGCGAGTTGGGGCGGCCAGGCGTGGCGGCGTCGGCTGTGCCTTCGACTTCGAGGTCCATTCCCCAGGCGACGTCCGAGCTGTTGGCATTGTTTTGGTGAACCTCGACTGCGACGACGTTGGTGCCGTATTGGAGCGCGTCCTGCTCGATCAGAAACGGGCCCTCGAGGGCCGCGTTGTCGACCCATCGCCCGGCGAAGGTGTTGAACGCAACCTGGTCGCCTTCGTTGAATCCGATGCGCAACAGCTCGGTGCCGTTGAGATAGACGATGGCGGCGTCATCGATGATGGTGTTGATCTTGAGGCGCACACCGGCGGTGGGGCCATCGTACAGGAACGAGGCGCGAAGATAGAACGTGATCGCCCCGAGGGTCAGCCGCGTGTTCTTGGGCGCGGGCAAGGCCGCGGTTTCGGCGTAGAGCAGGGCACGTCCGGAGGGCCAGGCGGAGTCGTCATAGCTGGGATTGCGCCACGCAACGCCTAAATTCCGGCCCGACTGTTCGTAGCGCCAGAGGTTCGTCATCTCGATCAGCCGGCGGGACTGGATGGATCCGAGAGAGGGGACGGCGGCCCAATTGCCGACGCGTGTGTTGTCCTGTTGGGCGTCGATCAACTGGAGCGAGCCGCCCTGGCCATTGGCCGCGCCGGGCCAGGGGGCGTCCGAGGAAAAACGCACCGCGTCGAGGATCTCGGTTTGGCCACCCGGCGCGACGCGGGTCAGGCGGGCGGTGTCGGCGGTCAAATCGAGGTGGCCGGTCCACTGGCCGGCGATCGGCACGCCGGCGCCGTAGAGGGCTTCGAAGGCTGCCCGATCGCGAACCACGACGGTGAAGGCGCCAGGTTCGAGCGTCATGCCATGCGGGAAAGCGAACATGAGCGCATCGGCGGTGAGTTCCACGCCGTCGAGGTCCGCCGTCGCAGTCGATGAGTTATTGACGATCTCGATGAACTCGGTCGCGTTCGTTGCGGGGCGGTACATGATTTCGTTGATGACCAGGTGCGACTGGGGCTGGACGACAACGCGAAACGTCCGCTCGGCGAAGCGAGGGGGCGGACCGTCGTCGGTGACCCGCACGGTCACGTCGCTGGTGCTGGCACCCTGGTCAGGCGCGACAGGCCAGAGGATGCGGCCAGTGGCGGTGTCGATGGACATGTCGGCGGGGGCGCCGCCGGCGAACGAGAAGGTGAGCGTCTGCGGTGGCAGGTCGACATCGAGCGCCGCGGCCTGGATGGCGAGCGTGTCGCCTTCGCGCAGGGCCTGGTCGGCGATTGGGAGGAGGGCGGGGGCCTGATTCACCTCGGTCACCGTGACAGTGTAGGCGCGGGTGGAACTGGCGTGGGGCGGTTGCAGTTCGGCGGCGCGCACGAAGAAAGTGGCGTTGGTCGGACCGACTTCCTCGCCGGGCAGCCACCTGATCTCGCCCGTCAGAGGCGAGATCGTCGCCCCGGGCGGAGCGGCATCGAGCGCGAAGATCAGCGGGCTGGGCGGCGTGTCCGGGTCAAACGCAGCGATGCGGAGGCTGAACGGACTGCCTTCGGCGACAAACTGCGTTGGGAGGGACGGCATGACGGGCGGATTGGGCACCTCACGAACGAGGACGTTGAAGCTGGTGGTGTCGGTGTACTCGGGCGAGCCCTGGTCGGAGACGCGCACGGTGAGGGCCACGACGGTGTCGCCTCGCGATTCGTCGGGGATCCATGTGAAGGCGCCGTCCTTTGTGAGGAGGGCATCCTCGGGCGCGCCGGGGGCGAGAGTGAAGATGAGCCGATGGGGGGGCAGATCGGGATCAGTGGCGGTGAATTCGAGGGTGAGCAAGGCCCCTTCGTCCACGACCTGGTCAGGGATTGGATCGATCCGGGGCGGTTCGTTCACTTCCGTGACATTCACGTTCACTGTCAGATTCCCGATTCGGACTGGCGTTCCGTTGTCCGCGGCGTGAACGAGGAATCGCAGCAGGCTCGGCCCATCGGCTTCGCCGGGCACCCAGCGGAACTCGCCGGTCTGTTCGTCCAACGCGGCTTCGGGCGGAGCGTCCGGGCCGAGGCTGTAGCGCACCGTCTCGCCGGCATCGGGGTCGGTGGCTCTGACGGTGAAGACGAGCGGGCTGCCTTCGGCGACAGTCTGGTCGGGCAACGGATCGAAGACGGGGGGCCGGTTGGCGCCGGCCAGGCTGTTGGGGCTGCGCGGAGTGGGTTCAACCATTTCGTACGCGGGCAACTCGGCGCCATCGGGAAAACGCCCGAAGCTGATGTCGTTGGACTGTGGATCGAAGGAGACGGTGTCGACAGGCGAGCCGTCCGGGTCGAACAGGCCGATGTGTTCGCCGCCCTGGGCGAGCCTGAAGTTGACATGCAGACCCTGGCCCGGGGCGTTCTGGTCGGTCTCCTCGTCGGCCCAGAGCAGCAGGAAACCGCCGGGCGGGATGATGGTGCCGGCGGGGATCGAGAACTTCGTTGGGTTATCGAGGTTGTCGGTCAATGTGTACGTGCCGAGGTGAGCCGGGTAGGGGCCGGCGTTGTGGAGTTCGAACCAATCGTCGAAATCGCCATCGGCGGGATCGGCGAGCGTGCGCGTGTTGCCGGCCATCCACTCGTTGATGGTGACCAACAGCGGCGGCCAGGCGGGGCTGTTGGGCAAAGCCGGTGTGGGGTTGTGGAAGACCCGGCGGGCGTGAGGGGCGCCGTCCGGGTAGGATCCGTACGAGCAATCGGCGGGGAGATCGGCGTAGGAGATGGCATCCAGGACGAGTGTTCGGCCCAGGTGATGCCAGGCCAGCACCACGGTGCCGCTGCCGCTATCGAGGCGGAAGGCGGCGTGCAGATGGGGGCCATCGGTCTGCCCGGGCTGCGCGTCGGCCCAGACCAGCAAGCGTTCACCCGGTCCGATCATCGAGCCGTCGGGGAAGGCCCATTGGCGGAGGTTCGAGGGATCGCCGCTGAGGTGGCAGCCTGTGAGATCGGTCGCATTCGAGCCGGCGTTGAACAGCTCGATCCAGGGGTCGAATTCGCCGGCGTTGTCCGCCAGCGCGCTGGTGTTGGATGGCATGACTTCATTGATCCAGAGGAAAGGGAACTCGGGGAGCGGCGCGGTGACGTTGTTTGTCTGGCCGGGCGTTGCCAGGGGCAGGGTGCTGCCGGGCTCGATGGCGGTCCAGTTGCCGATGCGGTCGTTGTCGCGGAACACGTGGATCAACTGGAGCGACGCGCCGGCGCCGTCGGCGGCGGCGGGCCAGGGTGGATCGTCGTCGTAGGTGACCTGGTCGAGGACGATTGTGTTTGTGCCGTCCTTCCATTGCAGGCTGAGCGTCTCGCCGCCATTGTCGAGCGTGCCGTTGAATTCCGCGACCACGGCCTCGGCATTGCCGTAGCTCGATTGGTAGCCCGGCAGGCTCTTGGCCACAACCGCATAGCCGCCCGGCGCGATGAACCGTCCGTGTCCGATGGTGGCATCGATTCCGTCCACGCGCAGCCCGCCCAGGGGGAGGGTTTCCGTGGGGGAGAGGTTCAGGATTTCGATGAAGCTCGAGGCGGGGGCCGCGGGGTGGTACATGATTTCGCTGATGAGGAGCTTGCCTTCGAGCGACACGGGCGATCCGGTGTAGGTGACCGTGAGGGTGGCGTTTCCGACGACGGCGCCCTGTTCATCCAGGGCGCGGAAGGCGAGGGCGTTGCTTCCGGGGTCGAGGGCAATGCGGATTTGCCAGACGGTTTCGCCGATCCATTTGACGGCGTGGGGGAGGCCGTTGACTTCGATGGCGGTCACGGCGATCGGCGCCTCGCCGATGACGGTGATGGGCGTTGAGTTTGTGGCGATGTTCGGGGTGGATACCTTGAAGGCGATGTTTGTCATGGGAGCCAGCCTTTGGAGGTATTCGTTTCTGCGCGCGGTGATCCAGGCGCTCATCTCGCTGGGTGAGGTGGCGGTGAGCCGATTGTCGCGGAAGGCCTGGTACCAGTCGTTGAGGCGTTTGGTGCTGAGGGCCGGATCCATGGGGCCCCGCGCCACGTCGCAAGCCAAGCGCCAGTAGACGCGGCGCAACTCGGGTTTGGCGAACATGGTCCCGGGCAGGAAGCCGGAGTCGGGGAAGATTGAGTAGGCGGTTCTGAAGGCGCCGTCGGTGTCGTTGACGTGGAGCCTCGAGCGTTCGTAGGGCGGGATATACGTGTACATGTTGTGCGGGTAACCGGGCGAGTTGTAGTGGTCGCTGTTGCCGCACATCCGGTTGATCACCCAGTACCCCGCCCAGCTCCGGATATCGGCCAGGGCGGACACGCGGGCGACGTAGAGGTCGTCGGTTGAGGCTCTGAGGGCGTCGATCACCCGATAGAGCGGCGAGAAATCGTCGTCGGGCACTGTGGTGACCTTCTTGCGCATGCAATAGCGGTATTTGGCCTGCTTCTTGACGCCGCCGGTCGTGGTGTAATTGGCGAAGGGTTCGTGCGGATAGAGCTGCTCGTACACGTGCGGATCGTCGTCGCCGTACCAGCGGCTGCAGAGCGACCTCGAAGGCGAGAAGGAGTCGTAGCGGAACAGGGCGGATCCGTTGACGCTGACATGGACATAGCGCATGGCGATCGAGGCGAGATCGACCTGCCGTGCCATCCAGTAGGCGTGTTTCTCCTGTTGCTTGGTGCCGTTGTCCTGGTTGAGGCTGATGAAATCGAGGGCGATTTCCGTGTCCCCGAGGACGCGCTCGGTCTTCGGGAACTCGATCATGTAGGCGGCAAGGCGGTAGTCCTCGAACCCGCCCTCGCGCCAATTGCCGCGGTAGCGGACGGCGGCGTTGTAGACCGTGCGATAGTCGTCGTAGGTGAAGGTGGTATCGACGGGCTCGTTGCTGCGGGTCGGCCGGGCCTGCCATCGCGCCACGTTGCCGGACGAGACCCAGATCCTGTACGCGCCGAACACCCCGGGCGGGAGCGTGTCACCAAATCGCACCAGGCATTCGAAGACCGGCATCCCCGTCGGCGCCGGTCCCGGGAACCGGCTGGTGGCGGGCGGAGCCGCGGCGTCGGCGGCCTCGATCGTGAAGGATGCGATCTGTCCCGTGAGCAGTCCCGGGAAGGTCGCGCGGTAGACGCCGTCGCCGTCCGGATCGGTCATTGGAGTGGTGGTGACCGGGCCAGCGGCGGTGTCGTTGCGCCACTTCAGGACCACCGACGCCACGCCATCGGGATCATGGACCCGGGCAGACACAGTCACAGGCTGAGCGGCCGCGGGCAGCACGGGCGCGTGCTGGACGTCGCAGATGGCCGGACCGGCATTGGAAACGCGCCGGCTGTTGGGCTGGCCGGGGGTGCCGAGGTTGTCGGGCACGTCGAGGGCGCCCACAGCCTCGAGGGCGTGTCCCTTGACCCCGATGATGATGTAGGGCCAACCGGCGATCCAGCGGCCTTTGGCGCGAATGGTGAAGGTCTCTCCGGCGCCGGGTGCGGTGATCGGCGTCGAGAGGCGGTCGAAAGTGATCCGGTAGACGGAGATCGTGTAGCGGCCCTGGCTGGTTGCGCGCACGTGCAGGCCGCGGTTGCTGGCATAGCCCGCGCCGGTCTCAATCCCGGACCGTTCGTGTGTGCCGAGCAACTCCCATCCGCTGAGGCCGCTTTCGAAGCTGGAGTTCTGGACGCGATTGACGGTCTCGCCGGCTTTCTTCAACTCGATGTTGTCGAGGAGGCACTCGCCGCCCTGCTGACAGAAGACCTGGAGTTCCTCCATGCTCCCGGCCTGGTTGTCAATCACACCCGTGTGTTCGATATCGGTCCAGGGGCTCTTGGCCGTCTCGTCGCTGCCCGTCCAGTTTGCGCCCAGCGCGTTGTCGGCACGCGCGTCAATCAGTTCGAGACTGCTTCCGCCTCCGTCGGTCCAGCGCCCCCAGCCGTCACTGTACGTGACCTCATCCACCAGCACGAAGTCCTGGAAGGGCAGCAACGGATCGTTCGGTTTCGCCAGGGCCAGGCGTTCGCCGCGGTCCGAGAGTTCGCCCTCGTAGTTTCCAAGCGTGTTGGCGGAGTTGAGCTGCGGGTATTTCGCGAGGAGCCGGGCGCGGTCACGCGCCACGACCAGGTAGCCGCCGGGTTCGACGCGGGTGTCGGGCGGGATCATGAAGCTGATGCCGTCCACAAACCGCCAGTATCCAACGTCCACTGCATTGCTGCCCCGATTGTGCAGTTCGACGTACTCGTCCTCGATGAGCCCTGAGATCGGATGGTACATGATCTCGTGGATGACGATATCGTGCAGGGCTGGGGCGCTGTTGGGGGCGCCAGGCGTCGGACGCGAGAGTTCGCGGATGGCCGGCGCTCCGTCGGGTGAGCGTCCGGAGGAGACGCCTGCGGATTGCGCGCCGAAGCGCACCGCGTCGATCACCCGGGTGGCGTCGGGGCGCACGAAGAAGATCGACTCGCCCTGGCTGCTGAGACCGAAACCGAGACCCGCCTCGGAGAAGAGCGCCGATCGACCGGCCGGGAGCAGAGTTCCGGCGGGGATAATGAACTTGTTGGTATCGGGCCGGTCGCTGAGCCCGCATCCGGACAGGTCGACGGTCTGGGTGCCGCGGTTGAAGAGTTCGATGAAGTCGACATCGGGGAGGTCGCTGTTTGCGAGGAACTCATTGACCACCACCGCGTCGAGCGGATCCTCGGCCTCGGGGTCGGCCCGGCCAGGCGAACCGCCGATCTCGGCGCTGGCGGACCAGGCGTCGACAGAGTCTTCGCCGTAGTCCGGCCGGGCCAGCACCAGCGAATGCCCGGCGCCGTCAGCCGCAATCGGCCACGGCAACTGATCTTCGTACTCGACCTCGAGCAACACGGCGCCTGCGCGGTTGAGAAGCCGGACTTGTCCGGCGTCGTTGGGCAGGTTCCCCGTAAAGGGACCGATCACGTTGGTGATCCCGGTCGCCTGCCGCAGCGACTCCGGATCGCGGGCGACGACGATGAAGCCGCGCCCGGGGAGCGCCATGCGAGGCGGGAACGTGAACTCGACGTCGCCGCCCAGTCGGCAGCCGCCGATGATCTCGGACACCGGTTCCGTGTTGAAGATCTCGATGTATTCCAGAACCTCCGTGCCGCCGGTTTCCCGGGGGTGATACATGATCTCCGAGATGATCAGGGCCGTGCCCCGGTTCGATGGCGAGAGCTGCCGGGACCGCGTTGTGGCGGGATCAGGGGCGGCCTGGGCCGACGGCGATGCCGGCCCGTCCCCCGGCGCGAGGGGCGCAGGCGGGCTGTCTGCTGTTTGCGCGCGAGGTGCCGTGGCGCAGAGCAGGGCAAAGGCGATGGCGATGGCGGGTCCGGGGCGGGGCGGCTTGATCCGTCTCACGACCGGGGGAGGATGGTGTTGGAGGCGCGGTTGGCCGCGAGAGTGGATTGCGTTGTGGTCTATGCCTTGAACCTTCCCTGACTCAAGAAGGCTGTGCTGAGGGCATTTGCAGTTGGGTGCGTATCTCATGCTTTCGTCCCATCCAGCCCGCCGCCAGACATGGGTAAAGCTGGCGCAGACTGTGTCCGCGTGGTGCGAGCATGCCTGTCCGGAAGGGCCGTTTCAACGCGAAAGCAGGTCGCGCGCCCGGCGTCCCAGGTAACCGCCGTGGTGGCGCAGGGCGTAATCCTGCCTCGTGAACCCGGTTGCCTTCATGAGCATCACCACGAGGATGTCGCCAATCACCGTCATGGCGGTGGTGGACGTGGTGGGAGTCAGGCCGAGCGGACAGACTTCAGGCGGATTGCCGGTGCGCAGGATCACGTCGGCAAAGCCGAGCAACGGGGAATCGGGATGGCCGGTGAGGACGATCGTTTTCAGTCGCGGGCGGTAGCGCGTGGCCAGGCGCACCAGTTCGAGCACTTCGTTTGTCTTGCCCGAGTTCGAGATGAGGAAAAGGACATCGTTGGGCTGGAGCATTCCGAGGTCGCCATGCGCGGACTCGGCGGCATGCAGGAAGACGGCAGGCGTGCCGGTCGAGCTGAACGTGGTGGCGATGTTGAGGGCGATCTGGCCGGCCTTGCCCATGCCGCTGCAGACCACCTTGCCCCCGCGGCCGTGCACGGCGTCAAGGATGAGATCCGTCGCGCGTCGGTAGCTGTCGTCGACCGGGATGTTGCGGATGGCCTCGGACTCGATGGCAAGGATCCCGCGCACGATCTCGAGGCCGTCGTTCGGGGCGGGGCGGGGAAGGGAACGGCGGGGGGCACTCTTCATGTGCTGGATTGCGACTGGCCGTTTGACTGTGCGGGAGAGGGGGGATCCTGTTTGCCGATGCCGCGTTGCATGAGGGTCTTGAGTTCTTCCAGGTAATCGAGGAAGACGCCGCGGGGGGTGGTGTTGTGTTGTTTGCAGAGTGAAGCGGCCATGCCGACGACTTCACCCATCATGCCGCCGGTGCGCATCACGCGAACGCTGCCGAGCGCCACATGCGTCACGCTGATGTTTCGTCCCGCCATCATCAGGTTCTCGACGTTGCGGGAGTAGAGACACCGGTAGGGGATTGGATAGGGACGGATCGTGACGTTGCGGGCTTCGGCCCTGAAGGGGGCCCATCCGGGAGGGGCATCCTTGGGGTCATGCAGGTCGATGTTCCAGGTGGTGGTGACCGAAGCGTCCGGGAACGGTCTGCCTTCGACGATGTCCTGTTGCTTGAGGATGACGTCGCCGAGCAGGCGCCGCGACTCGCGCTTGCCCCCGATGTGCGCGACCCATTTGAGGCGGTGCTGTGCGAACTCGTCTCTGAAGCGGGGATGGTTCTTCAGGACGGCCCAGTTCCCGAACACGACCCGCAAACCGTAATCGCGGATTTGCTCGATCTCGGCGACCTGGTGTTTGCCGAACCCGGTTTCCCAGTTCCAATCTCCTCGAGTGGCCTTGACGCAGGTTGTCTCGTCGAAGGGCAGGGCCCAGGGGCACTGCGGAAAGGCGGATGCGAGGGATTCCTGCTCGGCGTACCACTGGACAGACGTGCCCAGGACCATCGCGTCCTCATGCAGCGGCGCATTCGCCTCGCCGTACTGGTTCCTGGATTCCCGCCCGTACGCGAAGTCCGCCCCCGCGAGCGCTCCGATGACGCCGTCGCCGGTGCAGTCCGCAACGAGATCGGCTCTGAATTGTCGGATCTGCCCCGTTCGGATATCCTGCCCAATGACCGCCTGGATGCGGTTGCCTTCCATGATCACCCTGTTGCCGCGCGTGCTCAGGAACAGGGTGAGGTTTGTTTCAGCCCGGACAACGGACGCTTTCCTTTCGTCCTCGTAGTTGGAGGCGGGGCCGGCGTTGTGGATCGTTTTCTCGGGGTGGCGTTCGATCACGTCCAGGACTTCCCTGCTGCGGGGCAGGTGCGGAGCCTGTTTGGCCTGGTAGAGGTTCCAGTGGCCGACGGGGCCCAACTCGTCAACCAAGTCGCCCAGGCGCGGGTAAGGAAACTGATGGATGAGTCCGGAGAGGCCCACGCGGACCTCGGAACTGTTGTTCCCGCCCAGCACTGCACGGTCATGAAGCAGCGCCACCTTGCAGCCGAGGCGAGCCGCGCTCACAGCCGCGCAGCAACCTGCCATCCCGCCCCCGACCACCACGAGATCAAACTGCCCTGCATCGATCGGGGCACCGGGAATCCCGAGCAGCCTGCGGCGATACGGGGTGAGCGTGGCGGGGTCGTTTGGCGGCGCGTTTGTGCCGTCGGGCGCGAAGAGCAACGCGTCGCAGCGCCCTGCGAATCCGGTCAGATCGCGCAAGATCAGTGTCGTCGATTGGTTCGATATCTGGACAAGGCCTCCCGCCTGCCAGTGCCAGTCCACGCCCTCGTTCCCGAATGTCTCTCCGACGGGCCTGCCGTCGACGAGCACCTGGAACAGCCCGGGCGTGCCCGTGGCCCGCATCCGGGAATCCGTCTGGGGAGTCTTCCAGGGTGCCGCCCAATCGCGCGTCCGAACCCAAAGGTGGTACGGGCCGGGGTGCGGAAACTGGATTTGTGTCACCGCGTCGGCGACCGGCATCCCCAGGCCGTGAGCCAGGAGATAGGGGGATCCCATTTGATCCATGCTCTGTTGGTCGATGACCCAGCCGCCCCACTGTGCAAAGCTCTCGGCTTCAACCAGTACGTCCTGGGCGGGAGCAGCGTGCGGTGCGCCTGGCAGTCGCAGGAGGAGGACTGCAAGCAGAGCTGCATGTTTGGCCTTCACACCGCAACGCTATCCTCTGGGCTGGCTCCCAGCAAGGTGCATGTCGCTGGAGAAATCCCGGCTCATATTGTAGTTGCCCTGTCGGGGATCTGAGAACTCAATTGCATCATGGATTTCGAGCAAGCACCTGGTGCATCGCGGCGCTCCGCCCGCTCGGCCTGGGCCGTGGCGGGGCTTCTGGCTTTGGCCTGGGCGGCGCGGGTCGAGCCGGCCGCTGCCCAGCCGGTCGTTGTGGAGCGGGCGACCGACATTCTCCGCCGCTGGGAGCCGAGCCAGCATTTGTACGTGAAGGGCGATGTCGGCGCGGGCGCGGCGCAACTGGCCGAGTTGGAAGCCTGGCTGCGCGCCAACGCGACGAACTGGACGGTTGCGCTCCTGGATCATGCGCGCGAGGAGCGTTTCACGGACTCCGCCGGCGAGGCCTTTACGGGCATGGACGCCGTCGAGCACGCGCTTGGCAAGGGTTTGCCCAACCAAACGGCCTTCGGCAGCTTCACGGATCCGCGCACGGGCGAGCGCAACGGGGCGTTCTTCGTTCTGTTTCTCGATGAACGGAAGTTCTCGTACTTCGGCTCCGAGGCGCAAGACCGCCGCGGGCTGGGCGAAGACCGGTGGATTGGCCAGCTCGATCGTTCGGCAATCGCCGCGATGCGGAGCGGAGGCCGCATTCTGGATGCGGTCAAGGACACCATTACGAGCATCGAAGGCGAGCTGGCCCGGCGCATTGCAGCGGAGCGGCTCGAGCGGGACCAGCGCGAGGCTGAGGCGCGCGCTCGACGCGAACGGGACCTGGTCCAGGCCAAGGCGAGCCTCGAGACGGCGACGGTTGCCCTCCGCGACATCGAGTCGCGGCTGGGCGTTTTCAAAGCCGAGTTCCCGCGGTTGACCGGCGAGCTGACGCATCCGCCCCTGTTCGAGTGGCAGGCGGACCTCGAGACCGCCGCGTCGGTGTTGGTCGGCGGCAACCCGTCCGGGGCGCGAAAGTTGGCTGACGGGGTCCAGGAGCGGGCCAAAGGCGCAATGCGCACGCTGGAAGACTATCGCCTGGCGGGGCCGGAACTGGGGGTGTTGGGCCGGCGTCTGGAACAGGCTGGGGGAGATCCCTACGCATCGTCGGCAAAGGACGAGCTTGGCGCGGGGATGCAGGCGTTGGCGGAGGCGCGTCAGGCCCACGAACGGGGCGATGCCGGCTACCGCGATCACCTCGATGCGGCGCGGCGCGGGGTGGACGCTGTCGAGGCCGCGATTTCAGAGGCGGCGCGGGCCGCGCAGATGCGGCGGCGGGTTGTTACGGCCGGGGCCGGGGCGGGTGGCTTTTCGGTGCTGGCGCTGGGGATCGTTCTCAATCGCCTGCGGCGAGGTCGGCGCCGGGAGGCGCTCGAGCTTGTCGAGGCCTGGACCAAGGCGCTCGACGAGAAGACGCTCGCCCTGTTCAATCTGCTCGACCGAACCTATGTCGTGGTTGGCTCTTCGGCTGAGGAGGCGCGGCACCGATTTGCCGGGACGACCCTGGCATCGAGCCAGCAGATCATTCGCGACGTGGACGAGTTGACCATCATGTCCTCCTGCGCCAGCCGCATCCTGACCGATGCGAGGGCCCTGGCCCTGCCCAGGGCGATGCCCCCGCGCGTTGTCAATCTCTTCCTGGGCGCCCGCTTCGACGCGGCGATTCGCCGACTGCGCGACGAGCCGATAACATTCCGACCCGAGGAGGGGCTCGAAGTGGTGATGCGCGGGGTCAAGACCGAGCGGGACCGCCTGCTGGGCAGTCTCGAGTCCTACCAGCCGTTTCAATTCTCGTTCAACGAGCTGATCGCGGCCTTCAATCAGCGGGCCGAGCGCGCGCTGTCCGGCCTGGCGCGGGTCGAGTCGGCCCTGGCCGGCATTGGGGGGAAACTCGAGGGCACGGAGGAACGGATCAAGGCCGTCAAGGGACTCGAAGCCCGCATTCGGGCGGTTGACGGCGACGCCGTGTTTCGCGTTGCGCCTGTTTTTGACGAACTGCTGCCCGCCGCGGCGCGCACGCTCTCCGAGGCCGCGCAGGTGTCGATCCGCGACGCGGTGGGGGCGCTGGGCAACCAAGCGGTGAGGGCGGAGCGGCAGGCTGAAGATGCGCTGGCTTTGGCGCAGTTGGCTGTCGAGTTCCGCGAGGCGCACGGCCCGCGCTTGCGGGAGGCCGAAGAACAACTGCTCTCCGCAGGGCTGCAAACGGCGTGGTTGCCCGCAGCCGTCGCCGACCTGTCGGATCGGGCGGACCAGGTCGCACTCGGGGCGGTCGAGGTCACGGCAGCGGAGGCGATTGGCGAGCTGCGCGCGGATGTCAGCGCCTTGGCGGAGCGGGTTGGACAGATTGTCAGGCTTGATCGTGCGCGTCGTGAAACGGGTCAGCGTTCGATCAGCGACGCCCAGGCGGCGGTTGCTGCGGCGCGGGCGGACCTGGCGCGCGAGCTGGGGAAGGTGCCTGGGGAGATCTTGCGCGAACCGGAGCTGGATCCGTCGGAGCAGATTGGCCGGGCTGAGGACCAGTTGGCGGCAGCGCGGGCGGCGCTCGAACGGGGGTCTGTGGCCGACGCGCAAGACGGTCTGGCCGAGGTCGCGCGCCTGACGGAGGCCGCGATGGAGTTGGTCGAGGCGACGCGCCAGGCCTTTGCCGCGCATGCGGGGGAGCTGGCCGCCCGGCGTGCCGAAACCGAACGACTGGAGGGCGAGTTGCCGGGGCACGAGGCTGTTCTGGTTGATCTGGCGGCCAGTTATGCGCCGTCCGTATTCGTATTGGGGCAGGGGGATCCCACGCATCCCAACGCGAACGGGACCGCGCGCGACAATCTCGACGAAGCGCGCGCGCACCTCGCGGCCTGCCGCGAGCTGACGGAGCAATCCGCCGCGGCATTTGGCGAGGCGCAAGTGCTCAAGTCGGCGGATCTGTTGCGGCAGGCGGTTGCCCGCCAGGAACAGACAGTGTTTCGGCTCCAGGAAATCCGCGAGAAAGAGCAGCGGATTCGCGGGACCGAGGCGGCGAATGACGCACAGGTCGAGCAACTGACTCAGCGGGCGGAGGGGGTCGAGGCCGGGGTGCGTGATCCTCGCACGATGCGGCCGACCGTTGTCGCCTTGGAATCCGCCCGCCAGCAGCTCGATGAGGCGGTGCGGTTGCGTTCGGTGACGCCGCGCGATCCGTTCGCGGTGGCGGCCGCCTTGACGGCTGTGCAGGAAGTGCTCGACCAGGTTGCCGACCAGGCGCGTTGCGATCAGGAGAGTCACGCGGCTGCGGGCCGCAGCCTCGAAGCCGCAGCCGCCGAGATCGCGGTGGCTCGTCGCTTGCGGGGCGAGGCCGCCCGCGACCCCGTGCCGGACAGCCCGGCCATCGTCGAGGCCGGCAGCGCGCTCGAAGCGTTGTCCGGGTCGCTCGCCGGCTTCGAGGCGCGGCTGGGCGAAGCCCACGGCGATTGGCTGGCTCTGGATGCCGAGGCCAATGGTGTGGCGCAGGAGGCCGGGCGGCTGGCGGCGACGCTGCGCGGCGAGCTGGAAGCGGCCGAGAGGGCGATTGGGGCGCTGAACGCCGCAGCCGCTCGGGTGCGAGCCGCCGGGGCCTGGGCGGGCGGACTCGGTGTGCTGATCCGCGGGGCGCCTGGCTCATCGGATCTGGCGCAGGCGCGGCGGATCCTCGAGACGGGCAACTACCAGGAGGCGTGGCACCTGGCGGAGGCGGCGCGGCGGGCGGCCGAACTGGCCATTGCTCAAGCCGAAGCGGAAAGGCAGCGAAGGCGGCAGGCCGAGGAGGAGCGGCGCGCTCACGAGCGTCGCGCGCGGCAGGCGGCTGAGTGGGCCAGGCGAAGCACGTTCGGCTCAGGCGGCTTTGGCGGCGCGTCGCGTGGGCGGTCCGGTTTCTCGATTGGGTCGGGCGCGAGCCGGTCGACTTTTCGGAGCGGTTCAGGCGTCAGCCGATCCGGGTGGTAACGGTGCATCGGGTTGTTGTCGGTGTTCTGTTGCCCGGTGAGGGCACCGGGCCTACAACGGATGGAGATTGCCGGTGGAGGCCGCGTGCCCCCACGCGGCGCATACTCGATCCCCACCGACAACCTCCAGATGCACTGGGGTGGTAAGGGCCGGTGCAAACGGCTCGACGCCGAGGGGCGCCTGGGCAATAGAATGACGCCCATGCGCAAGTTTGACGTCCGCATTCTGTGGTTCAGCGGTTTCCGGCTGGCTCTTGCCGGCGTTCTCGGGGCCGTGAGCGCCAACGCCGCGTTCACGCCGCTGACTCCGATCCCAACCCCTCGCATCACCGCCAGCTCGACGGCTTATCCCGGCGGGGCCTTCGAGGTGGGGAACCTCGCTGATGGAGTTCTCAAGACCGAGTACTCGTCCGACAGCAAGGGCGCGGGGACCTTTGTCGAGTTCGAGTTCGACGCGCCTTCCACCATCGGCGCCTTTCGACACGTCGATCGCAACGATCCCGCCACGATCGTCGGATCGCAACTTGTTTTTGCCGATGCCGATGGCAGGACGGTGGCGACCGTGCCGGTCAAGCACAGCGGGGCGCGCGGCGGCGAGACGTTTTTCACTTTGCCCGCGCCCGTGACGGCGCGGCGGGTGAAATGGAGCGTGACAGGGCTGGGGCCTCAGGAATTTGGCACGGTTGGCGGCGCCGAGATTGCATTCTACTCGAGCGGACCGGTCGAGGAGGCGGCAATCAGGGACACGGTCGAGGTCAAACAGGTCCCGATTGTCGACAAGACCAGCGTCGGCCAGGTCCAGACGTTGCGCGTCACGTTGGATCATCCGTATGCGGAGGCTGCGGACGCCGTGGTGCGGCTGGGCGCGGATCAGTCGAAGACTCTTCGTTTGCAACCCGGGCGACAGACCATCGAGTGGCGTGTGCCTGCCGTGGCGACCGCGCGGACGGCGGCCCTGGTTCTCGAAGTAGCGGGTCAGACTGTGGTCCAGACCGAGCTGCGTCGGGCGCCGGTGCGTCCGTTGACCGTTTATGTGCTGCCGCATTCGCACACCGACATTGGCTACACGGAGATCCAGACCGAGATCGAGGACAAGCAGGTGCAGAATCTGGTCCGCGGGATGGAGATCGCCCGCCAGACGGCGAGCTATCCGCCGGGGGCGCGTTTTGTGTGGAATGTCGAAGTGCTGTGGGCGGCGGATCTCTACCTGCGGCGGCTTGGCGAGGCGCAGCGCAAGGAATTCATCGAGGCCGTGCGGGCTGGGCAGGTCGCTCTCAACGGCATGTATCTGAACGAACTCACCGGGCTCTGCCGACCGGAGGAGTTGGTGCGGCTCTTTCGCATGGCGACGCGCCTGGGGGCCGAGACAGGCGTGCCCGTGGACGCGGCGATGATCAGCGACGTGCCTGGCTATTCGTGGGGGACCGTGAGCGCGATGGCCGAGGCCGGCATCAGGTATTTCAGCGTGGCGCCGAACTATTTCGATCGCATCGGGGACATCCTGGTGCAGTGGGAGAACAAGCCGTTTTACTGGGTTGGGCCGGACGGACGGAGCAAGGTGCTGGTCTGGATTCCGTTCTGGGGTTACGCGATGTCGCACCGTTACCACGCGATGTCGCCGCGCCTGGTCGAGGATTTCTGCGATGGCCTGGCGCAGCGGGCGTATCCCTATGAGATCGCCTACGTGCGCTGGAGCGGCGTGGGCGACAACGCCACGCCCGACCCTGCGATCTGCGAGTTCATCAGGGATTGGAACGAAACGCACGCCTCGCCCCGATTTGTCATCAGCTCGACCGGCGCGGCCTTTCGCGCCTTCGAGGAGCGGCACGGGGCGGAGCTCGAGCAGGTGGCGGGCGACTGGACGCCCTACTGGGAGGATGGCGCCGGGTCGTCGGCACTCGAGACGGCGTTGAACCGGGCGAGTTCGGATCGGGTGACCCAGGCCGAGGCGCTCTGGGCGATGCTCAACCCGCGCGAATACCCGGTCGACGCGTTCGAGGAAGCCTGGCGCAACGTGTTGCTCTACTCCGAACACACATGGGGCGCCTGGTGCAGCGTCGGCGAGCCGTTCCGCCGCGAGACCCGCGAGCAATGGGCCGTCAAGCAATCCTATGCCGTCGCCGCCGATCTCCAGTCGCGCGACCTCCTCAGCCGCGCCCTCGCCCAGTCCGCCGGTCCGGCGCAAAGCGCGACTGTGGACATCTTCAACACCACGTCCTGGCCCCGCACGGAACTGGTCGTGGTGCCCAAGTTCCTTT